>LNAP01002548.1_pt1 | contig 28006 bp, 26 predicted proteins | sample 602601 | NCBI WGS metagenome assembly LNAP01 (sample SAMN02440304, study PRJNA202911) | soil metagenome | biome: Subtropical and temperate rainforests or woodlands; isolation source: soil samples (1 kg each in a 20% v/v slurry with milli Q water) were... ... | reverse complement strand
GAGCCTTCCGCATATTTGACCACGCCGCGCTCCAGCGTCACGGGGCGCAATTCGTCGGGCGCACGGCGGCTTGGCCGCATGGGAAATCCTCCAAAACTCACGGGAATAGGCTGTTCGCGGTGCTTGTAGGTGGGGTGAGGGTGAGCGGCAAGGCCTTTTCGGTCCCCAGGCAACCGTCAAACAACCGCAAGACCACGCTTGTCATGGGCGGTGCGGATAGACAAATTACAAGCGTCTGAGAGGAGTTACCGTTTGTGGCCCATCACGATCCGATCCATCTGATCGCGCCGCGCGCGGGCCTCGCCCAGCTCAACGAGCGTTCCCGCGACATCTTTCGTCAAATTGTCGAAAGCTATCTGGCGACCGGCGAGCCGGTCGGCTCGCGCAATATCTCGCGCCTGATCGCCATGCCGCTGTCGCCGGCCTCGGTGCGCAACGTCATGGCCGATCTGGAGCAGCTCGGCCTGATCTATGCTCCGCACACCTCCGCCGGCCGGCTGCCGACGGAACTCGGCCTGCGCTTCTTCGTCGACGCCTTGATGCAGGTCGGTGACCTCAACGAGGCCGAGCGGCAGTCGATCCAGAGCCAGTTGACGTCGGTGGGCCACGCCCAATCGGTCGAGGCGGCGCTGTCGGAGGCGCTGACGCGGCTGTCCGGCCTCACCCGCGCCGCCGCCGTGGTGCTGACGCCAAAATCCAATTCGCGGCTGAAGCATATCGAATTCGTCCGTCTGGAACCCGAGAAGGCGCTGGTGATCCTCGTCGGCGAGGACGGCCAGGTGGAAAACCGTGTCTTGACCCTGCCGCCCGGTGTTCCGTCCTCGGCACTCACGGAGGCCGGCAATTTCCTCAATGCGCGGATTCGCGGGCGGACGTTGGCCGAGGCGCGGCTCGAGCTCGAAACCGCACTCGGCGAAGCCCGTGCCGAGCTCGACCAGCTCACCCAGAAGGTGATCGCAGCCGGCATCGCCAGCTGGTCCGGCGGCGAGAATGAGGATCGTCAGCTGATCGTGCGCGGCCACGCCAATCTGCTGGAGGATTTGCACGCTTTGGAGGACCTCGAGCGGGTCCGGCTGCTGTTTGACGACCTCGAGACCAAGCGCGGCGTGGTCGATCTGCTCGGCCGGGCCGAGACCGCCGAGGGCGTGCGCATCTTCATCGGCTCGGAGAACAAGCTGTTCTCGCTATCCGGCTCCTCCACGATCATCTCGCCCTATCGGGATGCCGCCGGCCACATCGTCGGCGTTTTGGGCGTCATCGGGCCGACACGGCTGAATTATGCCCGTGTGATCCCGACCGTGGACTACGCCGCCCGCATCGTCAGCCGCCTTCTGGGGGGCTGACCGGCGGTCCCGCGATCACGGGCGCTTGATTTTCACCGCCCGAAGCACGATATCCGGGCGAGAAAACTCCCTGCGACGAATTCGAAAAGAGACCCGATGACCGATCGAGACCGGCAACCCGAAGACACGACTGCTGCGACCGGCGAGCCCGTGGTGTCGAAGCCCTACATCATGCCCGACGATCCCGAGCCTGATTCGGTCGAGCTGTTGCAGAAGGAAGCCGCCGAGGCGCGCGACCGCATGCTGCGGACGCTGGCCGAGATGGAAAATCTGCGCAAGCGCACCGCCAAGGAGGTTGCCGACTCCAAGCTCTACGGCATCACCGGCTTTGCCCGCGACGTGCTCGACATCGCCGACAATCTCCAGCGCGCGCTCGATGCCGTTCCGGCCGAAGCGCGGGCGGCGGCCGATCCCGGCCTGACCGCGCTGATCGAGGGCGTCGAGCTCACCGAGCGCTCGCTGCTCAGCGCGCTCGAAAAGCACGGCGTGAAGAAGCTCGATCCGCAGGGCCAGAGGTTCGACCCGAACTTCCATCAGGCGATGTACGAGGTGCCGGATGCGTCGGTGCCCGCGGGCACCGTCGTGCAGGTCATGCAGGCCGGCTACACCATCGGCGAGCGCGTGCTGCGTCCGGCTCTGGTCGGTGTCGCCAAGGGCGGCGCGAAGGCGGCGCCTGCGGCCAACAGCAACGAGTCGAACGGCGCGCCGAACTGATCGGGCCTCAAGGCTTTGGCGTCATTCCGGGTTGGGCTCTTCGAGCCGCCCCCGGAATGACAATGCGAAACGCTTACGCGCTCACGGCGATATCACCCGACTGAATCCGCTTCACGCCGGCCTTGGCCATATCGGCCCAGGCTTTTGCCAGCGAGCCCTGCGTGTCGATGCCGCGGCAGGCGTCCTCCACCACGTAGACCTCGAAACCCGCCTTGCGCGCGTCGAGCGCGGTCCAGGCGACGCAGAAATCTGTCGCAAGGCCCGCGACGAAGACACGCTTGATCTTGCGGCCCTTCAGATAGCCGGCAAGTCCCGTCGACGTCTTGCCGTCGGCTTCGAGGAAGGCCGAGTAGCTGTCGACGTCCTTGTGAAAACCCTTGCGGATGATGAGCTCGGCATGCGGGATCGCAAGGTCCTTCGACAGCGCCGCGCCGTCGGTACCCTGCACGCAATGGTCGGGCCACAGCACCTGCTTGCCGTAGGGAAGATCGATGGTCTCGAACGGCTTTTTGCCGGAGTGGACTGACGCAAACGAGACGTGGCCGGGCGTGTGCCAGTCCTGCGTCATCACCACGTTCGCAAACGCCTTTGCCATCTTGTTGATGACGGGCACGACCTGCTCGCCTTCCTTCACCGCGAGGCTGCCGCCCGGCAGGAAGCAGTTCTGCACGTCGATCACGAGCAGCGCGGAGGTATCGTCCGGCCTGATCGTGGCGGCCGCAAGCAGCGCGGTTGGTGCGAGGGCTACCAAGGCCGTCGTCCCAAGTGCCGTGAGGATTTGTCGCCGATCCAGCATCGTTCGCCTCCCTCCAGGATGATCCAACGGGAGGGAAGCCTAGTTCCGTTCGTATACGAGCAGAAGCCCGAAAATGCAGCCGGATTTGGGCGAGTAACTGAGCCCGCAGGCGGAGGAGGGAGCGCATTTCGCCTGCGAATGCAGCTAACCCTTCGGCTGGATCCCGTCGCGCACGGTGCGGAAGCGGGTGAAGGCGGTGGCCCACTGGTCGCGCGGGGCGCTGGCGATGATGCGCAGCGAGGCGCCGCCGCTCGAGAAGCGAATCCACTGCACCACGGTCACCGGAGTCTTGTCCTTGCCGCTGATGCCGTCGATCCGGGTCTCGAAACCTTGCTGGCCGTTGATGCGGATCGGCTCGGACATGGTGACGCGCGACTCGCGCACGCCGGGGATCTGCAGGGCGGCCTCCTGGGCGAAGCGGGCGCGGTCATCGGCCTGCTGCGGGGTGGCGCCGATCAGGCCGAGGATCATGAACGGCTTCGACTCGTAGCCTGTGGCCTCGTCGCCGTCGGCCAGGATGATGCTGGAGCCCGGCGCCAGCGTGCGGATGTCCTTGAAGTCGGCGAGATCGGTGATCTTGAACGGCATCAGCCCGATCTGCTCTTCGGCCGAGACCTGCTTGCGCGTGGTGGCGCTCGCAAACATCTGCCGCACCGCCTCGTCGGTGTAGATTTTGGTCGCATTCTCCGGGATCTGCACCGCGACATAGCCGGAGAAGCCGGCTCCCGGCACGATCATCGAATAGCGCTTCACCGGGGTATCGCCGGCCTTGCCGGTTTCGGTGGTGAAATAGGCAAGGCCCGCGGGGGTCTCGACCTTGTCCTGCTTGACGCCATTGGCGCCGGCCGGATTGGAATTGAAGGCGCTGACGACCTCACCATAGGCGGCGGGCGGCAGCTCGGTGATCAGGACCTTGACGTTGCCGTCCTCGCTCTCGAAGCCCGGAAAGGTCTTTGCCGTGTTGAGGCCGACCAGCGGCACCATGCCGAGGCGCAAGCCGGGCGGGAAAACGGCGTCGGCGGCGAAGGCCGGAAGTGCCGTGGCGGCGAGGAGGGCGAGCGCGGCGAGGGGGCGGATCAGCTTCATGGGCACTCTGATTGGTTCACATTGAGGCCGTTCGATGGTCGGCGACCGGGCCGCATTGTCGCGCGGAGCAGCCTGGATGGCGGCTGTCCGGCCTGTTCGCCTTTTAGCGGGTTTGGCCTGGCCGTAACAGGGTGGGGCGGATCACGGTGGCGCGGGCCGGCGGATCGCCCGGACCTGTTAATAATTCCTCACCCGCAAGTGCGGTCGAGCCCGGATATGATCTTCCAAAACCCAATGTTTTCACGGCCGAAACTTGCGTTCGGTCCTTGCGGGCCCCTCCCCCCCTCCTATATGAGCGTCAACCATCGCAATATCGCGAATGTTTGATCTTAGGGGGTTGCGGTTCGGGTGCCTTCTGGGCCCAGCCAACCTGCCGCAAAAAGAAGGATATCAGGACCATGGGAAAGGTCATTGGGATCGACCTCGGCACCACGAATTCGTGTGTCGCCGTAATGGATGGCAAGAACGCCAAAGTCATTGAGAATTCCGAAGGCATGCGCACGACGCCTTCGATCGTCGCCGTCACGGACGACGGTGAGCGCCTCGTCGGCCAGCCTGCCAAACGCCAGGCCGTCACCAATCCCGAGCGCACCTTCTTCGCAGTGAAGCGCCTCATCGGCCGCCGCTACGACGACCCGATGGTCGAGAAGGACAAGAAGCTCGTCCCGTACAAGATCGTGAAGGCTTCCAACGGCGACGCCTGGGTTGAGGCCGACGGCCAGACCTACTCGCCCTCGCAAGTCTCCGCCTTCATCCTGCAGAAGATGAAGGAGACCGCGGAAGCCCATCTCGGCCAGAAGGTCGATCAGGCCGTCATCACCGTTCCCGCCTATTTCAACGACGCCCAGCGTCAGGCGACCAAGGACGCCGGCAAGATCGCGGGCCTTGAAGTGCTGCGCATCATCAACGAGCCGACCGCGGCGGCGCTGGCCTATGGTCTGGACAAGACCAAGACCGGCACGATCGCGGTGTACGACCTCGGCGGCGGCACGTTCGATATCTCGATTCTCGAAATCGGCGACGGCGTGTTCGAGGTGAAGTCGACCAACGGCGACACCTTCCTCGGCGGCGAAGATTTCGACATGCGCCTGGTCGGCTACCTCGCCGACGAGTTCCAGAAGGAGCAGGGCATCAACCTGCGCAACGACAAGCTCGCGTTGCAGCGCCTGAAGGAAGCCGCTGAAAAGGCCAAGATCGAGCTGTCGTCGACGACGCAGACCGAGATCAACCTGCCCTTCATCACCGCGGACCAGACCGGTCCGAAGCATCTGACCATGAAGCTCACCCGCGCCAAGTTCGAGGCGCTGGTCGACGATCTCGTCCAGAGGACCGTCGAGCCCTGCCGCAAGGCGCTGAAGGACGCGGGCCTGACCGCAGCCGAGATCGGCGAAGTGGTTCTGGTCGGCGGCATGTCGCGCATGCCGAAGGTCCAGGAAGTCGTGAAGCAGCTGTTCGGCAAGGAGCCGCACAAGGGCGTCAACCCGGACGAAGTCGTGGCGATCGGCGCCGCGATCCAGGCCGGCGTGCTCCAGGGCGACGTCAAAGACGTGCTGCTGCTCGACGTGACCCCGCTGTCGCTGGGCATCGAGACGCTGGGCGGCGTGTTCACCCGCATCATCGACCGCAACACCACGATCCCGACCAAGAAGAGCCAGGTGTTCTCGACCGCCGAGGACAACCAGAACGCGGTCACCATCCGCGTCTTCCAGGGCGAGCGTGAAATGGCGGCCGACAACAAGATCCTCGGCCAGTTCGACCTGATGGGCATTCCGCCGGCCCCGCGCGGCATGCCGCAGATCGAGGTGACCTTCGACATCGACGCCAACGGCATCGTCAACGTCTCGGCCAAGGACAAGGCCACGGCCAAGGAGCAGCAGATCCGCATCCAGGCCTCCGGCGGCCTGTCGGAAGCCGACATCGACAAGATGGTCAAGGACGCCGAGGCCAACGCCGCGGCCGACAAGCAGCGCCGCGAGGCGGTCGATGCCAAGAACCATGCGGACGCGCTGGTGCACTCCACCGAGAAGGCACTGGCCGAGCATGGTTCGAAGGTCGCCGAGACCGAACGCCGCGCCATCGAGGATGCCGTCAGCGACCTCAAGGAAGCGCTGAAGGGCGACGATGCCGAGGCGATCAAGGCCAAGACCCAGACGCTGGCCCAGGCTTCGATGAAGCTCGGCGAGGCCATGTACACGCAGCAGGCCGAGGCCGACGCCAAGAAGGATGCGGCCAAGGACGACGTCGTCGATGCGGAATTCACCGAAGTCGACGACGACAAGAACAACAAGAAGTCCGCCTGATCCCCAAGAGGGTGATGATGCGGACGGCTTGGACCCAACACGCTTCACCGGCCTCCCCCCTCGCGGGGGAGGCCGTCGTGTCGGGCTCAACGGGGCAAGGCTCTGTCGCGATCGGCCCCGTTACGATCGACCAATTCCCAGCCGTTATGCTCAACGCCGCGAGGCAGCCCTCTGCCGCAACGCGCAGCGCCGCCTATATCAAGGCTGCCTGTATCGTCGCGCGGCGACGCTGTTTCGCTCCGACTTGAATCGCGATTGGATAGACCGGGTCCGACATGTCCACCAAGCGCTGCTATTACGAAACCCTCGAAGTCGAACGCTCTGCCGACGATTCCGTGCTGAAATCGTCCTTCCGCAAGCTTGCGATGAAGTTTCACCCCGACCGCAATCCCGGGGACGACACCAGCGAGGTCAAGTTCAAGGAAATCAACGAGGCCTACGAGGTCCTCAAGGACAAGGACAAGCGCGCGGCCTATGACCGCTACGGCCATGCCGCCTTCGAGCAGGGCGGCGGTGGCGCCGGCTTCGGCGCGGGCTTCGCCTCTTCCTTCTCCGACATTTTCGAAGATCTGTTCGGCATGGCCGGGCAGCGCGGTCGCGGCGGCCGCGAGCGTGGCGCCGACCTGCGCTACAACATGGAAATCACGCTCGAGGAAGCCTTCGGCGGCAAGACCGCGCAGATCGAGATTCCGGTCTCGGTCACCTGCGAGGCCTGCTCGGGCATCGGCGCCAAGGCCGGCACCAAGCCGAAGACCTGTTCGACCTGCGGCGGCGCCGGCCGCGTGCGGCAGTCGCAGGGCTTCTTCACGCTTGAGCGCACCTGCCCCGGCTGCCAGGGCCGCGGCCAGATGATCGAGGACGCCTGCCCGTCCTGCTCGGGCCAGGGGCGGGTCACCCGCGAGCGGACGTTGTCGGTGAACATTCCACAGGGCGTCGAGGACGGCACGAGGATCAGGCTCGCCGGCGAGGGCGAGGCGGGAGTCCGTGGCGGTCCGCCCGGCGATCTCTACATCTTCCTGTCGCTGGCCCAGCACCAACTCTTCCAGCGCGACGGCGCGGATTTGCATTGCCGTGTGCCGATCTCGATGGTGACGGCCGCGCTCGGCGGCGAATTCGAGGTGCCGACCATCGACAAGGGCAAGACCAAGGTGAAAGTGCCGGCCGGAACCCAGACGGGCCGCCGATTTCGCATTGCATCAAAAGGCATGCCGGTGCTGCGCTCGCGCCAGACCGGTGACATGTACGTCCAGGTCGCGGTCGAGACCCCGCAGAATCTCACCAAGAAACAGCAGGAATTGCTGGCCGAGTTCGAAAAGCTCTCCTCCGGCAATACCCAGCCCGAATCCGTCGGCTTCTTCGCCAAGGTCAAGGATCTCTTCAGCAATCGGGCGAGCTGACTCGTCTTGACCGTATCGCCTTCGGCCTATACCTGTTTATGACTATTTTCTGACACGCCGCGTTCCTGCGGTCCCGTCCGGTCCAGACATGCCATTGCCATCGTCCGCGCGTGCGTTGAAGAAGCCTCGTCTTGACGACGAGGTGCGCTTTCTGAGGTCGTGGATCGAAAAGCCGCTGCACATGGGTGCGGTGATGCCTTCGGGCAAGCTTTTGGCCCGGACCATGGCGCATTACGTCGATGTCGACTCGGACGCTCCGGTCGTCGAGCTTGGACCCGGCACCGGCGCCATCACCTCGGCCCTGGTTGAGCGTGGCGTCGACCAGAAGCGCCTCGTCCTCGTCGAATACAATCCCGGCTTCTGCGCCCTGCTGCGCGACCGCTATCCGCAGGCCAAGGTGGTGCAGGGTGATGCCTATCGGCTGCGCGACACGCTCTGGAACGTCTTGGGTGCGCCGGCCTCCGCCGTCGTCTCGGGCCTTCCGCTCGTCACAAAGCCGATGCTGACGCGGCTGCGGCTGATCCGCGACGCCTTCGCGGCGCTCGCGCCCGGGGCGCCCTTCGTGCAGTTCACCTACGCGGTGGTGCCGCCGATCCCGAAATCGCTGCCCGGCGTGTCCACAGAGGCCTCGGAACGGATCTGGATGAACCTTCCGCCGGCGCGCGTCTGGGTGTATCGCAAGGACTAATTCCGTCGGCATTCTCCCTTGCGCGGCGGGCTCGTTTCGCCGAACGCATGGAAGCGGATGTCCGCACCCAAAATCCTGGTCATTCCCGGCTCGCTGCGCACCGGCTCGCACAATGCGAAGCTGGCAGCGGTTGCCGCCTATGAATTTGCCCGGGCCGGCGTCGACGTCACCCGCATCTCGCTCGCCGATTTTCCGCTGCCGATCTACGACGGCGATCTCCAGGCCAGGTCCGGCGTGCCCAAGCACGCGATCAATCTCAAGCGCATGATCGGCACGCATCATGGCGTGCTGTTCGTCTCGCCCGAATACAACGCATCGGTGCCGCCGCTGCTGAAGAACGCGATCGACTGGGTCAGCCGCGTGCAGGATCCGCACGAGACGCGCGGCGAAGTCTTCCGCAACCGCGCCTTCGCGCTCGCCGGCGCCTCGCAGAGCCGGCTCGGTGCCGCCCGCGCGCTCCAGGCGCTGCGCCTGATCCTGACCTCCTGCCACGCCAACGTGATCCCCAGCCAGTTCACGCTCGCTTTTGCCGATCAGGCCTATGACGATATGGACAGGTTGAAGAACGAGGGCGATATCGCCGCGTTGAAGGAACTGGTTGCGCAGCTGATCGACATTTCCCAACGCATGATGTGAGGTGACATGACGCCAGCCGAGATCGCCCCGAAAGACCGTCTGATCGTCGCGCTCGATTTGCCAAGCGTCGATGCCGCCGAAGCGATGATCGCAAGCCTCGGCGACAGCGTCACCTTCTACAAGATCGGCTACCGCCTCGCTTATGCCGGCGGCTTGCCGCTCGTTGCCAGGCTCGCCGACAAGGGCAAGAAGGTCTTTCTCGACCTCAAGCTGCACGACATCGGCAACACCGTGGCGCAAGGCGTCGAGAGCATCACCAGGCTGGGGGCGACCTGCCTCACCGTGCACGCTTATCCGCAGACCATGAAGGGCGCCGTCGAAGGCCGCGGCAGCGCGAGCCTGAAGATCCTCGCCGTCACGGTGCTGACCTCCTACAATGACGATGATCTGCATGCGGCCGGCTATCGGCTCGGCGTCTCCGAGCTCGTCGAAGCGCGCGCGCAGCAGGCACAGGTGCTCGGCGTGGATGGCCTCGTCTCCTCGCCCGAGGAGGTCGGCAGCCTTCGAAAGATCGTCGGTCATCAGTTGAACCTCGTCACGCCCGGCATCCGTCCGGCGGGCGCGGCGAGCGGCGACCAGAAGCGGATCATGACGCCGGGCCGCGCGATCAGCGCGGGCGCGGATTATCTCGTCGTCGGACGGCCGGTGGTGGAAGCCGCAGACCCGAGGGCGGTCGCAGACGCCATCCAGGCCGAGATCGCCCAGGCGCTCGGCTGACCAACCAACAAGGGAGAAGAACAATGGCAAAGGGCTACTGGATCGGACGCGTCGATGTGAGCAGCGACGAGGGCTACAAGCCCTATGCCGTCGCCAACGGTGCGATCTTCAAGAAATGGGGCGCCCGCTTCGTCGTCCGCGCCGGCAAGTTCACCACCGTCGAAGGCGCCAGCCGCACCCGTAACGTCGTGATCGAATTCCCGGACTACGAGATGCTACAATTCGCCGGAATACCAGGCCAACATCAAGGTGCGCCAGCCGCACTCGATCGCCGACCTCATCATCATCGAGGGCTATGACGGCCCGCAGCCGGCGGACGGCTGAGGCGCGATCTCCTCTGACCCTCCAGGGGAGGGTAAGAGCCCCACGTGTGGCCCGATCCCCCTCGGTTGCCGGAACTGCATCCCCCCGTTAAAACGGCCCCGAAGAGGATCGCACCATGTCCGACATGCGCTTGATTGTTGCTGGAGCCGGCGGCCGGATGGGCCGCGCGCTGACGCGGGCGATCGCCGATACCAAGGGCGCGGTGCTGGCCGGTGCCCTGGAGGCTCCGGGCTCGGAGCTGCTAGGCAAGGATGCCGGCGTGCTCGCGGGGCTCCCGGCCAACGGCATCAAGCTCTCCGCCGATCTCTGGGCGATGTCGAAGGACGCCGACGGCATCCTCGATTTCACCGTGCCGGCCGCGACCATCGCCAATGTCGCGATCGCGGCCGAGCGCGGCATCGTCCACGTCATCGGCACCACCGGCCTGTCGGCCTCCGACAACGCCGTGATCAAGAGCGTCACCAATCGCGCGGTCGTGGTCCAGTCCGGCAATATGAGCCTCGGCGTCAATCTGCTCGCCGCCGTGGTCAAGCGCGTCGCCAAGGCGCTCGACGAGAGCTTCGATATCGAAATCGTCGAAACGCATCACCGCATGAAGGTCGACGCGCCCTCCGGCACCGCGCTGATGCTGGGCCAGGCGGCAGCTAGCGGCCGCGGCATCTCGCTCGAGGACAATGCGGAACGCGGCCGCGACGGCATCACCGGTGCGCGCAAGCCAGGCGCGATCGGCTTTGCCTCCTTGCGTGGCGGCACCGTCGCCGGTGAGCACAGCGTGACCTTCCTCGGCCCGTTCGAGCGGCTGACGCTGTCGCATCTCGCCGAAGACCGCATGCTGTTCGCGCACGGCGCGCTGAAGGCGGCGCTATGGGCGCATGGCAAGAAGCCGGGGCACTACTCCATGGCCGACGTGCTCGGCCTCGCTGATCTTTGAACGAAGCAAGAAACGGAAACAGTCAATGAGTGAACGTCTCCTCGTGCTCGTGCGCCACGGCCAGAGCGAATGGAATCTGAAGAACCTGTTCACCGGCTGGAAGGACCCCGACCTCACCGAACTCGGTGTCAAGGAAGCCACTGAAGCCGGCCGCAAGTTGAAGGCGCAGGGCCTCGTGTTCGACGTCGCCTACACTTCGGTTCTGCTGCGCGCGCAGCACACGCTCGATCTCATCCTCGGCGAGCTCGGCCAGACCGGGCTTCCCACCACGAAGAACCTCGCGCTGAACGAGCGCGACTACGGCGATCTCTCCGGCCTCAACAAGGATGACGCGCGCAAGAAATGGGGCGAGGACCAGGTGCTGATCTGGCGCCGCTCCTACGACGTGCCGCCGCCCGGCGGCGAGAGCCTGAAGGACACGCTCGCGCGCACGCTGCCCTATTATGTGCAGGAGATTCTGCCCGGCGTTCTCAACGGCAAGCGCACGCTGGTCGCCGCCCACGGCAATTCGTTGCGTGCGCTGATCATGGTGCTGGAAAAGCTCTCGCCCGAAGGCATCCTGAAGCGCGAGCTCGCCACCGGCGTGCCGATCATCTACCGGCTCAATGCGGATTCGACGGTGGCGTCGAAGCTGGATCTGGCGGGATAAACTTCGCCGGGCGCACCGAATCGTAGGGTGGGCAAAGCGCAGCGTGCCCACCATGTGTCAGCGATCGCGGAAGAATGGTGGGCACGGCGCGATGCGCCTTTGCCCACCCTACGGCACCTGACCTACTGCATTCCCAGCTGCCCGGCCTCCCAGCCCAGCATCGCCTGCTTCCTTGTGATGCCCCAGTGATAGCCGGTGAGCGTGCCGCTCTTGCCGAGTGCGCGGTGGCAGGGCACGACGAACGATACCGGATTCTTGCCGACCGCGGCACCGACGGCGCGTGAGGCCTTCGGGCTGTTGATGTTGCAGGCGATGTCGGAATAGGACACCGCGCGGCCCATCGGGATCTTCAGCAGCGTCTCCCACACCCGCACCTCGAAATCGGTGCCGATCATCACCACGCGCAGCGGCTGGTCCGGCCGCCACAATTTCGTATCGAAGATGCGCTGCGCGAGCGGTGCGGTGCCTTCATGGTCCTCGACGTAAGTGGCTTTCGGCCAACGCCGGGTCATGTCGGCGAGCGAGGCCTTCTCTTCACCGGGATCGGCGAAGGCGAGGCCCGACAGGCCGCGATCGGTCGCGATCACGATCGCCGTGCCGAAGGGTGAGGGATGGAAGCCGTAGCGCAGCGTCAATCCCGCGCCGCCGTTCTTCCATTCGCCCGGCGACATCGCCTCATGGGTGACGAAGAGATCGTGCAGGCGTCCCGGTCCCGAAAGCCCTGAGTCGAGCGCCGCGTCGAGGATGCTCGCGGAGTCCCTGAGCAGGCTCTTGGCATGGTCGAGCGTCAGCGCCTGCATGAAGGCCTTCGGTGTGATCGAGGCCCAGCGGCGGAACAGATGGTGCAGCTCATCCGGTGTCACGCCGGCGGCATCCGCCATCGCCTCGATGGTCGGCTGCGCGCGCCACTTCTCCGAGATGAAGGCGATCGCCCGGCGTACGGAATCATAGTCGCGCAGCGCGGCGTTCTGGGGACCCGGCTTGGCCAGGCGCTGGTCATGTATGGCGAGTGTCATCATGGCCGGGAATGTAGGAGAGGGGGCGATTGGAAACCACCCGATTTCCGACCCGGATCAGGTCACCGGGTTGTAGGTCGGGCCTCGCTTGGCGGCATTGAGCGCTTCAACCAAGCCATTGTAGAAACTGGCCTTTTCCTGCGGTCCCAAAAAGCCGGCGATGCGGAGCCGGCGGCCGCGGGAGATCAGATAGAGATGCTCGATGCCAAAATCCTCGTCGACCTCCATGTCGAGCCGGACCCAGAGCGGATTGAACGCCCATTCGACGACCTGGCCGCGGTGACTGACCCGCCGCACCCGCAGTTCTGACGGCGTGACCACGATCTCCTCGCTCGCACGTGCGGCGCGGAAATTGACCTTGAAGGCCCACCAGATCACCAGCACATCGAGGCCGAAGAAGCCGAACACGGGCCAGGCGCCCATCATCAGGAAGACCAGGCCGGTGACGAAGCTGACCGCGCTCAGGAACAGCATCACGGCGAGGAAGCCAGTGCGGTTCAGCGAGCGGTGCGGCGTCAGCCGCGCGGAAAAGATCTGCGGTTCGCGCTGATCTCCAGAACTCTCGCGCTCAATTTCGTTGCCTGTGTTCATCGTCCCTCAGTATATCCCGATCATGGCGAAAATCACCCGCAAGCCGGCTCCGCGTAAAGCGGCTGTGCCGAAGAAAAAGGCAAAGGCGGCGGTCGCGAAGCCGAAAGCCCCCGCAAGGACATCACTGAAGGCTCCCAAGCCCTGGACTCCAGCCGAGGTCCGCGAGGTCTTCAGCCGTTTCCGCAAGGCCAACCCGGAACCGAAAGGCGAGCTCGAGCACGTCAATCCCTTCACGCTGCTGGTTGCCGTCGTGCTGTCGGCGCAGGCGACCGATGCCGGGGTCAACAAGGCGACGCGCGCTCTGTTCGAGGTCGCCGACACGCCGCAGAAAATGCTCGACCTCGGCGAAGAACGTCTGCGCGAATACATCAAGACCATCGGCCTCTATCGCACCAAGGCCAGGAACGTGATCGCACTGTCGGCCAAGCTGCTCAGCGAGTTCGGCGGCGAGGTGCCGCGCACGCGTGCCGGGATCGAGTCATTGCCCGGTGCCGGACGAAAGACTGCCAACGTGGTGCTCAACATGGCATTCGGCGAGCACACCATGGCGGTCGACACGCATGTCTTCCGCGTCGGCAACCGCACCGCCCTTGCGCCGGGCAAGACGCCGCTCGAGGTCGAGCTCGGGTTGGAAAAGGTGATCCCGGCCGAGTTCATGCTGCACGCCCATCACTGGCTGATCCTGCACGGCCGCTACACCTGCCTCGCGCGCAAGCCGCGCTGCGAGGTATGCCTGATCAACGATCTTTGCCGGTGGCCGGAAAAGACGGTCTGAGGCAGTATTCGCCGTCGTTCCGGGACGATGTGAAGCAAGTCTGTTTTGGGGTCATGTCGTGAGTCAACAGGAACAAGTCCCGTCGCCACCGCCTGCTGCGGCACCGCCGAAGCCGACGGCCAGCTCGCTCTGGAGCCGGCTCGCGATCCCGCTGTTTGCCGTCATCGTCGCGCTCGCCTTCGTCGCGCTGGCGACACTGCGCTTCGACGAATGGGTCGGCAACGCGGTGATCCAGACCACCAATGATGCCTATGTGCGCTCCGAGCTGACGCGACTGTCGAGCCGCGTCTCCGGCGAGGTGTTGACCGTCGCGGTGACCGACTTCCAGCGCGTCAAGGCCGGCGACCTCCTGATCCAGATCGACCCAGCCGACTACCAGGCCCAGGTCGCGCAGTCCGAAGCGGCGGTTGCGGCGGCCCAGGCCGTGCTCGACAATCTTGCCAACCAGGTCGAGCTGCAATACGCGACCATCGCGCAGGCCGACGCTGCACGGCTGTCGGCTGAAGCCCTCCAGGTCGAGGCCAAGCAGGAACAGGACCGCCAGCAATCGCTGTCGCAGACGGAGTCCGGCACGCGGCAGCGGTTCGAGCAGGCGGTCGCAGGCTATGCCAAGGCGCAAGCCGATGTGCGCGCCAGCCGCGCGGTGATCGCAGCCCAGCAGCATCAGCTCGAGGTGCTGCAAGGTACTAGGAAGCAGCGCGCCGCCGATCTCGAAGCCAGCAAGGCGACGCTGGCGAGCGTCAAGCTCAAGCTGGGCTACACGAAGATCACGGCACCCTTCGACGGCGTCGTCGGCGAGCGCCAGGTGCAGCCCGGCGATTACGTCAACATGGGTACCAATCTCATCAACGTGGTGCCGTTGCCAAAGGTCTACGTGATCGCGAACTACAAGGAGACCCAGCTCACGCACGTCGCACCGGGTCAGCCCGTCGAGATCACCGTCGACAGTTTTCCGCGCGAGAAACTGCGCGGCAAGGTCGAGCGTATCGCGCCGGCGACCGGTGCGCAGGTCGCGCTGCTGCCGCCGGACAATGCCACCGGCAACTTCACCAAGGTCGTGCAGCGCATTCCCGTGCGCATCCAGTTCGACGACAATCAGCCGCTGCTGACGCGGCTGGTGCCGGGCATGTCGGTGGTCACCAACATCAACACCGCGGGCGCGAATGGCGGACAATGACGAGTCCGGCCGCGGCCCTCTCTCGCGCGGCGGCGTCGCGCCACAGCCGCTGTTCGCCGTTGCCGCGGTGTTGCTTGGCTCGTTTCTCGCCAATTTCGACAGCCGGTTGACCACGGTCGGACTGCCCGATCTGCGCGGTGCGTTCGGGCTCTCCTTCGACGAAGGCGCCTGGCTTTCGACCGCCGGCATCGGCTCGCAGATCCTGATTGCGCCCGCGGTGGCCTGGCTTGCGACCGTATTCGGCCTGCGTCGCGTGCTCGGTATTCCGAGCCTCGTCTACGCCGCCGTCTCGCTGATCATTCCCTTTGTCCGCGATTACCCGACGCTGATCGCACTCAGCGTCGTGCACGGCCTCTTGCTCGGCACCTTCGTGCCGGCGACGCTGATGATCGTGTTCCGCAATCTGCCGATGCGCTGGTGGTTGCCGGCGATCTCGATCTATTCGATCCGCGTTGGTTTCGCGCTGGATACGTCGAGCTCGCTGGTCGGCTTCTATGTCGACCATCTCGGCTGGCAATGGTTGTACTGGCAGGGCGTCGTCATCGCGCCCTTGATGGGCCTGATGGTCTATCTGGGTACGCCAAGCGAGCCGGTCAATCGCGCGTTGCTGCGCGAGGCCGATTGGGGCGGCATGCTGCTGCTCGGTGCCTCCGTGTCGATGATCTATGCTGGCCTCGACCAGGGCAATCGGCTGGACTGGCTCGGCTCCGGCACGGTGATGGCGCTGCTGGTCGGTGGCGCTGCGCTGTTGATGGCCTTCCTCGTCAACGAGTCGCTGGTGCGCCAGCCCTGGGCGCATGTGAACGTCCTGTTCTCGCGCAATATCGGGCTGTCGCTGGTCGTGATCCTGCTCTACACGCTGACGTCTCTCTCCAACTCGTCACTGGTGCCGAACTTCCTCGGCAATGTCGGCCTGCTGAGACCGGAGCAGAGCGGCCTGTTGCTGCTCACCTATGGCGCGCTGCCGATGTTCGTGCTGGTGCCGATCTCGATCTGGCTGCTCCGGCATTTCGACGCGCGCGCGGTGGTGGTGCTGGGCTTCGCCTGCTTCGCCGCCGCCAATCTCTGGGGCACGCAGCTGACCCACGATTGGGCGCGCGAAGACTTCATCGGCATCGTGCTGCTGCAATCGGTCGGCCAGTCGCTGACGCTGCTGCCGATCATCATCATGGCGCTGTCCAATTCCGATTTCAGCCGCGCCACCGCTTTTGCCGCCTATATCCAGATCATGCGGCTCGGCGGCGCCGAGATCGGCGTCGCGCTGATGGGAACCTGGCTGCGCGTTCGCGAGCAGATCCATTCCTACTATCTCGGCCAGCACATCGTCACCGGCGATATCGACGTGGTGCGGCTGTTGAAGCAGCTCGCCGATCGTTTCGCGGCCCATGGCACCGGCCTGGCGCCGGCGCGTGCGGTCGGAACGCTCGCAAGCTTCGTGCAGCGCGAGGCCAATGTGCTCGCCTATATCGACGGCTTCTGGCTGTGCTTCTGGCTGGCGATGGCCGCGCTCGGCTTCGTCGCGCTGATCACCCGTGCGCCGCCCGGCCCGTTCACGCCGGCGCCGTTCGGCTTCGCCAAGTCGGTGTTGCGCAAATGCGGAGTGAGGGTCGCCTGAATGCGATGATCGTTGGTTCGTTCAATCGCGCGACGGGGTTGGACACCTCTCCCGCTTGCGGAGACACCCTCTCCCCGACCCTCTCCTGAAAGCGGGAGAGGGAGCGCACCGTCACCGCATCTGCCGCGCCGGCTCGATCAACTCGGGCCGCGGCCCTGACAGGCGCTTGTGCATGTGAACCATGAAGGCCATGCTGAAGATCGGCGTCGCCAGGTTCACGATCGGGATCGAGACGAAGGCAGCGATGAACAGGCCGGCGGTGAAGATGATCGCGGCATTGTCGCGGCGCATCGCCTTGGCCTCCTCCGGCGAACGGAAACGCATTGCGGCAAGCTCGAAATATTCGCGGCCGAGCAGCCAGGCGGCGGCGAAGAAGAAGACCAGAAAACCGGCGCCCGCGAGGAACACCAGCGGCAACGCGATCAGATAAACCAGAATCGTCAGCAGCGCCGTCTTGATGCCCTCGTAGATCGCCTGGTTGAATGGCAGCGCGACGCCCGGCTGCTCGGCGGGATAATGTTCGCGCTCGACGATGTCGGCGACGTCGTCGACGAACAGGCTCGCCACCAGCGAGGTGATCGCGGGCATCAGGAACACACTGCCGAACACGACGCCGAGCCCCGCCGCGATCGAGATGATCCAGGCCAGCACTTCCAGCGATGCGTGCCAGCCCGGTCCGAGCAGGCCCTCGAGCCAGACCTCGCCATAGGTTGCAAACCAGCTCAGCAGCCGTTGCAGCCCGATCGCCAGCACGACGATCAGCACCAGGGCAAGCCCGATCGATCGCCACAGAATCGAGCGCATCGGCGGCGAGATCATTTGCGACAGCGCCTTGACGGCGGCATCCAGCATGGCAGTTCCTCTCACGAAATCACCTGCGAGAGGTAGACATGCCAGATCGCTTCGGCAAGGGAGGCTGACCTTACCCGGCTGCGGCTTAAGGCTCCGCGGCAATGCTTGCCCAGCAGGTGATGGCGCTGCAGACCGTGCTCCAGCGGCCGAACCCCTTGTAGATCTGGGCGGCGACCTGCTCCTGCTGCTTCAGGGTGCCCTCGGCCTTGATCTGCGGATCGGAGACGTTGCGGATCGCAAGCCAGCGCGGCGCCTTGTCGCCCATCTCCTGGGCCACGAGGCCGAGGATGGCGTCGCCCATTTCGGAGACATCGCCAAGGCCCTGCAGATGGAAATGGTCGTCCGAGGTGTCGAAGCCGAAGAAGTCGGTCGTGACGACGGACGATGTCAGGCCGCCCGGCTTCACCACGACGATCTTCGGCGCCCTGGTGTTGTCCTTCGGCAGTTGCCCGGCATTGGCCTTGAACAGGGCCTTGGCCTGCGTGAATTTCTTGCTTACGGCCGGCCTGCTGGAGAAATGCTCCTGCGCGAACGGCTGCTTCTTGAATTTGGACAGGCAGTCGAAGCGCACGATCGGGCTGACGACGACGTCGCCGACCTCGAATTGCTTGCCGATGCCGCCGGCCGTACCCGTGGTGATGACGAGCGTGGGCTGCACTTCGGTGATGATCTGGCGCCAGACGTCGACGTTCGGCAACTCCGGTCCGTCCTGCGACATGTGCGAGTCCGATTTGAACACCACCACCTTCTTCTTGCCGATCGTGGTGGTCCAGTAGGTGCCGAGCCGCTTCAGCTCCCTGGCCGGACAGCCGTTGCGCATCTTTCTGGAGATGGCCGCGTAATTATGCGTGTAGGGCACGTAGTCGTTGCGGGAATCCTTGCCCGGCGTCAGCACGCGGCTGAGCGCGTGGCCCTCGTCGACGGTCCAGGTCACGACCAGCACGTCGGCGCGCGGCAGCGGGCTCTTGCCGCTGCCCTTGGGCTTTGGTCCGGTCCGCGGCGCCAGCCCCTTCGGCCAGGGAATGTCGGTGAAGCGCGACAGCCCGGTGGAGGTCGAGAAGGCCATGAACGCGCGGCCCTCGGTGGATTCGGAATCGAAATCGATGATCTCACGGCGAAAGTCTTCCGCCGTGACCTTCGCGGATTTCTTCACCGCCGCCTTCGCCACGCGCTTCACCGTAAAGGTCTCGCGCGGCGGCGGTGTCGTGATCGGATCGAAACCAAGGTTTCTCTCAACCCATTTGCGGTCGGCCAGCATCGCATCTTCTCCGCCAATTGATTTTGACAAACACCTTCCATTCGTCGGGCAGGTGAGCCGGCGTCACAATCTTAAATCGCATTCCTCGATACCGAATGGTCGGGTCTGCTGACCGATTCCGTGTCGATTTGAGTGGCGGAAGATTTCCTCTGCCGAACAAGGGTCGTTCTGAAAAAACTTTGGTTCAGTGGCTGAACCAATTCGAGGGTGAGACTAGACCTATAGTTGAGGTGCGACAATCTGTCTTCCAATCACAAACGGAGGAAGTCATGGCAAGCTCAACCACGCGCGTGACGCTGGCGAACAGCGCACGGAAATTGCCCACGGGAGCCAAGCTCGTCGGCGCGGCCGATCCCAAGCAGGAAATCGAGATCAGTGTTCGCCTGCGCGCCCGGCGCGCGGACGATGAACAGGTGATGGCGCTCGGTGCGCAACCGCCGCGCGAGCGTCAATATCTCTCGCGTGCCGAGTTCGGCGCGGAGATGGGCGCCGATCCCGCCGACGTCGCCAGGATCGACGATTTCGCGCATCACCACGATCTCAACGTCAAGAGCGTGCATCTGGCCTCCCGCACGGTGAAGCTGACGGGCACGGTGAAGGCGATGAGCGCGGCCTTCGGCGTCAAGCTCAACAAGGTCAGGCACGAAGGCGCGACCTATCGCATGCGCAAGGGCAGCGTGCAGATTCCGGCCGAGCTCGCGGGTATCGTGGTCGGTGTGCACGGCCTGGACAACCGGCCGGTGGCGCAGCCGCACTTCCGGCGCAAGCTTCCCACGAAGCGTGCGACCGCGCGCGCGGGGCAAGGTGGCAGCTTCTCGGTCGAGCAGATCGCCCAGCTCTACAATTTCCCGGGCGGCGAGACCGGCGCCGGCCAGTGCATCGCTATCATCGAGCTCAACGACATCGACCAGAAGGGCCATCCGACGGGCGCCGGCTACAAGACGTCCGATCTGAAGACCTTCTTCAAGAAGGCCGGCATCCCGATGCCGCTGATCGCGCCCGCCAGCGTCGACGGCGGCGCCAACAAGCCTGGTCATTCCGACGCCGACGGCGAGGTCGTGCTCGACATCGAGGTCGCTGGTGCGATCGCGCCGGGTGCCAGGATCGTGGTCTATTTCGCGCCCAACACCACCAACGGTTTCATCGACGCGGTCAAGGCCGCGGTCCATGATACCGCGCGAAAGCCGTCGGTGATCTCGATCAGCTGGGGCGGGCCGGAAGATTCGGAAAGCTCGCAGCAATTCGTGGACGGCCTGAGCGAGGCGATCCGCGACGCTGCCGCGATGGGCGTCACCGTCTGCGTCGCCTCCGGTGACAACGGCTCGGCCGATATGGGCGAGGGCTGGGACGGCAGGCCTCATGCGGATTTCCCGGCCTCGAGCCCGTTCGCGCTCGCCTGCGGCGGCACCAATCTGAAGGCGTCGAACGGGACCATCAACGAGGTGGTCTGGAACGGCGGGTTGCAGGGCGGCGCGGGGGGCGGTGGTGTCAGCGTCGTGTTCCTGCGACCGCAATATCAGGCTCACGCGCATGTGCCGAAATCGCCGACGCATCACAATGGTCGCGGCGTGCCCGACGTTGCCGGCGATGCAGATCCTGCGACCGGCTACCAGATCTTCCTCAACGGCGTCGGCACCACGATCGGCGGCACCAGCGCGGTGGCGCCGCTGATGGCCGGCTTGATCGCCCGCATCAACGAGGCCACGACCAAGAAGTTCGGCAAGACGGTCGGCTTCATCAACCCGCTGATCTACGCCTCGCACGCGCAGGGCGTGTTCCGCGATATCACGCAGGGCAACAACGACATCAGCGGCGACCTGCACGGCATGTACAAGGCCGGCTCCGGCTGGGATCCCTGCACCGGCCTCGGCGTCCCCAACGGCGCGGCGTTGCAGAACCTGCTGGCCGCGTGATGCTTTCTTCGCCTCTCCCCGCGTGCGGGGAGAGGCCGGAATCGCGCGGAACGCGCGAATTCCGGGTGAGGGGGACTCTCCGCGAATCCAACTGTCACCGCTCCCGCAGAGACTCCCCCTCACCCCAACCCTCTCCCAGCAAGCGGGGAGAGGGAGAAGACCTAATCATGCCGATGCCCATGCTTCCGCATCTTCACCGGCTTCCCTTCACCCGTTGGAATCATCATCACACGCCCATAGCGCACGCCGCGCTCGGCGATGATGTGGTCGGCGAAATGCTTGACCTCGCCGGCATCGCCCCGCAGTGCCGTCATCTCCATGCAATTGTTGTCGTCGAGATGAACATGCAGCGTCGCCAGCGCGAGGTTATGATGGCCGTGGAATTCCTGAACCAGCCGTTTTGAAAGATCGCGCGCGGCATGGTCGTAGACATAGACGAGGCCGGCGACGCAGGGGCCGGTCTGCGCGGTGTCCTCGGTCGACTGCTGAAGCCCGGCGCGGGCGAGGTCGCGGATGATCTCGGAGCGGTTCTGGTAGCCGCGCGCTTGCGCCGCCGCATCGATCTCCGCCAGGAGATCGTCCTCGATCGTGATCGTAATCCGCTGCATCAGGTGGTCTCCGCTCGGTCCGGGCTACACGTATCCTACATGGTTCCGCAAGCGGGGCGAGGGAGCGCACCGTCGTCCTCACAGCCGCGTCGTACGCAGTCGCAGCGCATTCCCGACCACGCTGACCGAGGACAGCGCCATCGCCGCGGCGGCGATGATCGGCGACAGTAGGATGCCAAACGTCGGATAGAGGATGCCGGCAGCGATCGGAATGCCGGCCGCGTTGTAGATGAAGGCGAAGAACAGGTTCTGCCGGATGTTGCTCATCGTCGCCTGCGACAGTTTTCGGGCGCGGACGATTCCGGTGAGATCGCCCTTGAGCAGGGTCACGCCCGCGCTCTCCATCGCCACATCCGTGCCGGTGCCCATCGCGATGCCGACCTCGGCCGCCGCCAACGCCGGCGCGTCATTGACGCCGTCGCCGGCCATCGCGACGCTGCGGCCAGCTTTCTGCAGCCTGGTCACCACCGCGCTCTTCTGGTCCGGCAGCACCTCGGCCTCGACATCGGCTATGCCGAGACGGCGCGCGACGGCTTCCGCCGTGGTGCGATTGTCGCCCGTCAGCATGATCACCTTGATGCCCTCAGCCGCCAGCGCCTTCAGCGCTTCCGGGGTCGAAGCCTTGACCGGATCGGCAATGGCAAACAGCCCCGCGAGCTTGCCATCGATCGCCATGTTGATCACAGTGGCGCCGTCGCCGCGCAGGCGTTCGGCTTCGCTGTCGATCGCCCTGGTGTCGATGCCAATCGACGAGAGGTATCTGGCGTTGCCGAGCACGATGGTCTTGCCGTCGATCTTCCCGGTTGCGCCTTTGCCTGTCGGCGAATCGAATTGCTCGACCTGGTCGAGCGCGAGCTGCTTCTCCTTGGCCGCACGCACGATGGCGTCTGCGAGGGGATGCTCGCTGGCGCGCTCGACGCTGGCTGCAAGCCGCAGGATGTCATCTTCTGCAAAGCCGGCCGCCGGTACGATCGCAACCACCTTGGGCTTGCCCTCGGTCAGTGTCCCGGTCTTGTCGACCACGAGCGTGTCGATCTTCTCCATCCGCTCCAGCGCTTCGGCGTTCTTGATCAGGACGCCGGCCTGCGCACCTCGGCCGACGCCGACCATGATCGACATCGGGGTCGCCAGGCCAAGCGCGCAGGGGCAGGCGATGATCAGCACGCTGACGGCGGCCACGAGACCGAAGGCCAGCCGCGGCTCCGGCCCGAACCAGGCCCATGCGGCAAAGGCGACGACGGCGACGGCGATCACCGTCGGCACGAACCAGCCCGCGACCTGATCGGCGAGGCGCTGGATCGGCGCGCGCGAGCGCTGCGCGTCCGCGACCATCTGCACGATCTGCGAAAGCAGGGTCTCGCGTCCGACCTTGTCGGCACGCATGATGAAGCTGCCGGACTGGTTCAGCGTGCCCGCGATCACCTTGGCGCCGGTCTCCTTGGTGACCGGCATTGACTCGCCGGTCACGAGCGACTCGTCGAGCGCGGAGCGGCCTTCGAGGATGATCCCGTCGACCGGCACCTTCTCGCCGGGGCGGACGCGCAGGTGATCGCCAGCGTGAAGCGTGTCGATCTCGACCTCATGCTCGCTGCCATCAGGCGCCACGCGCCGCGCGGTCTTCGGTGCAAGCTGCAACAGCGCCTTGATCGCGCCCGAGGTGGCATCGCGCGCGCGCAGCTCCAGCACCTGGCCAAGCAGCACCAGCACGGTGATCACGGCCGCGGCTTCGAAATAAACGGCGACCGCGCCGCCATGGCCGCGGAAGGTCGCGGGGAAGATCTGCGGCGCGATTGTGCCGATCAGGCTGTAGACATAGGCGACGCCCGTGCCCATCGCGATCAGGGTGAACATGTTGAGATTGCGGGTCAGCAGAGACTGCCAGCCGCGGACGAGGAACGGCCAGCCGGCCCACAGCACCACAGGAGTCGCGAACACGAGCTGGATCCAGTTCGACCAGGTCGGATCGATCCAGTTGTGCGGGCCGGCGAGATGGCCTCCCATCTCCAGCACCACCGCCGGCAGCGCCAGCGCGCCGCCGATCCAGAACCGCCGCGTCATGTCGGCGAGCTCCGGATTGGGTCCTGTCTCCAGGCTCGCGACCTCCGGCTCCAGCGCCATGCCGCAGATCGGGCAGCTGCCCGGTCCGACCTGACGGATCTCCGGATGCATCGGGCAGGTGTAGATCGTGCCCGCCGGCACCTCAGGCTCGGGCGCCTTGTCCTTGGCGAGATATTTGGCGGGATCGGCGGCGAATTTGGTGCGGCAACCGGCCGAGCAGAAATGGAAGGTCTCGCCGTGATGCTCGAAGCGATGCTTCGACGTCGCGGGATCGACCGTCATGCCGCAGACGGGATCGAGGACTTTTGTCGTGGCGCCGCCATGGTCGTGCGCGTGGCCGGCGTGATTGCCATGTCCGCCGCAGCATGACGAGGCCGCGGGCCGGGGGGGCGCGGCAGCCTTGGCGGCGCATCCGCATCCGGAGTGCCCGTTGTGATGATGTTCGTGGTCCGCGTCCATGCCCATACTCCGGTCCTGCCTTGGGTCTTGCAACCTATACCCGGTAGGGGTATATAGACCTCATGCGCAAGGACATCAAGGCATCCGTCGGAAAACGTCTCGGCCGGATCGAGGGCCAGGTTCGCGGCCTGTCGAAAATGGTAGAGGAAGACCGCTACTGCATCGACATCGTGACGCAGATCTCCGCGGTGCGCGCCGCGCTGCGTCGGGTCGAGGAAGAGGTCTTGAAGGACCACGTCGCCCACTGCGTCGAGCACGCGATCGCCAGCGGCGACAAGGCCGACCAGCGCGAGAAGATCGCGGAGCTGATGGCGGTGATTGGTCGGGCGGAAAGGTAGGCCGGACTACGCCGCGATCTCGCGCGCGTGGTCGCGGCGCTGCGCGCGGTACATCGCAAGCTCGTTCAGCACAACAAAATGCTCGGAGAAGGAAACGGCCATCTCCGCAGCCGCCTCACGCATCACTTGCTCAGCCGAAACCTCAGCCGGCGCTTCTTCGTCAAACGCTTCAGGAACGAGCGGCGGCGCCATGAACGTTTCTGGAAAGACACCGAATGAGCCCGCTACCTCCTCGAGCGGCTTTTGCTTGTCGGCCCAGTGCAGGGCGGTGTAGTCGAAGCCGTGCACGATGGTGGGTTTGACGACCTCGAAATAGGGCGAGATGTCGAAGTCGCGGGGCATGTAGAGCGAGGAATCGCGGATGTGCAGGATCTCGCGGCGCGCGGCGCGGCTGCCGGCCTTGGTGATCTTCGGCAGGATCGGATAGCGCACGGCGTCGAAGGCCTGCGCGATCAGCGCCGAGCAGATGATCTTGGTCGGATCGCCCGACCCGATCGCGATCATGCGCCGCCGCCAGCGCTGCGGAATCGGCAGCGGAAACAGGAAGCGCATCAAATCGATGATGTTCTTGGTGTCGTAACCGAAGCCGATGCGGTTGATCGCATAGCGGCAGACCGTGGTGCGGTCCTCGTAGGACAGTCCGACCGGCCGGCAGACGCGGGTGTGATAGGGGAAATATTTCGACAGCGGCGCCGAGGTGACGCCCTCGCCGATATTGGCCTCGATCAGCACATGCGGCTCGCCGTCGGGCTCCATGGCGCCTTCGACCGGGCCGACATAGAGCGCGCCGTGCGACCAGGTCGACTGCGTCAGATATTTGATGATGCCGGAGATGCGGTTGTTGCCCTCGACCAGCAGCACGTCGCCGGGCTCGATCACGCCGCGCAGGTGCTCCGGGTCGCTCGGCGTGAACGGCTCATAGCCCGGCACCTCCTTCGAGAGGTACGCGGCAATCAGCTTGCCGACTGAGTCCAGGACCGTCCCCATTTCAAACTCCCCACGGCCTTCTCCGGCCGTCTTTTTGTCATCTCTATCATGGTCGAAACGTGTTGCAATTCGGTTCATCGTTCTGTGAGATCAAGCACGATTGATTCACCATGATGGTTGCCGTGCAACACCAGATGCAGCAAGGTTCGCGGGCTGTTCCCGTTCGCCGCAAGTTCCCGGAAACCATGCCATGACAATCACCCGCCGTGGTTTCCTGTCGGCGTCCGCAGCTCTTGCCGCGATGCCGGTCCTGGGCGTGACCGCCGCGACCTTGCCGCGCGAGGCCGACATCATCGTGATCGGCGCGGGCGCGGCCGGAATTGCCGCGGCGCGGCGCGTCATGGCGGCCAATCGCAAGGTCGTGGTGGTCGAAGCAGCCTCGCAAGTCGGCGGCCGTTGCATCACCGACAATACCACCTTCGACGTGCCGTTCGACCGCGGCGCGCGCTGGATGCACAATCCCGACACCAACCCGATGATCCGGCTGGGCCGCGGCGTCGGCCTCGACGTGCTGCCGGCGCCATCGGGTCAGAAAATGCGCATCGGTCGCCGCAACGCGCGCGCGGGCGAGACCGAGGAATTTCTGGCGGCGCTGGTCCGCGCCAACCGCGCCATCGACGAAGCCTCGCGCGGCAAGCTCGATACCTCCTGCGCGTCGGTGCTGCCCAAGGATCTCGGCGACTGGGCCGGCGCGGCCGAATTCATGCTGGGCGCGGGCTTTGCCGGCAAGGACCTGAAGGAGCTGTCCGCGATCGACAAGGGACGCGCGCAGGACCGCAACGCAGCGATCGCCTGCCGTCAGGGGCTGGGCACGCTGATCACCAAGCTCGGCGAGCAGGCGCCGGTGGCGCTGTCGACGCCGGCGAGCCGCGTCGCCTGGAACAACCGCGACGTCAGCGTGGAGACGCCAGCGGGGAAGATCGCCGCGCGCGCCGTCATCGTCACGGTCTCGACCAACGTGCTGACATCGGGCGCGATCAAGTTCACGCCCGACATTCCTAAACGCACGCTCGACGCGGCCTCGAAGCTCGGCCTCGGGAGCTATGATCGCATCGTGCTGCAATTGCCGGGCAATCCGCTCGGCCTGTCGCGCGACGATATCCTGATCGAGCAGAGCAATTCGACACGCACGGCGTTGATGTTCGCCAATATTGGCGGCTCCTCGCTGTGTTCGATCGACGTCGGAGGCGCATTCGGCCGCGATCTCTCCGAGCAGGGCGAGAAGGCGATGGCCGCCTTCGCCAGGGAATGGATCACAAAATTGTTCGGCAGCGAGGCCGCGGCTGCCGTCGGGAAGACCAGCGCGACCCGCTGGAATGCCTCGCCCTATGTCATGGGCGCGATGTCGGCGGCCGCGCCTGGCGGCCAGCTGTCGCGAAGAATCCTGAGCGAGCCGATCGGCAATGTCTTCCTCGCGGGCGAGGCCACCCACGAGACGCTGTGGGGCACCGTCGACGGCGCCTGGGAAAGCGGTGAGCGCGCCGCGGACGCAGCCTTGCGCAAGATCGGTGCGCTCAAGCAAGAGCCTGCGGATGTGCCGACGCAGTCGACGAAAAAGCGCCGCGTGCCGCGACGGTAGCTCGGCTAGCGCAAGATCCCATCCAGCGCCGGCAACCCGGCAATCACCGCAATCGCGATCAGCGCGTAGCAAATGCTGCGAAACACTCTTTCGCTCGCGCGGCCGAACAGCGAGGCGCCGAAGGCGACGCCGATCGCGTAGACCGGGCCGACGATCAGCGAGAGCACGAGCGGTTCACGGCTGATCAGGCCTGTCGTCGCGTAGCTGACCAACGAGAAGAAATCGGACGCGCCGAAGAACAGCACGATATTGGCGCGCGCGACGATCGGTGCGATCGGGCGGCCGAGCCAATAGCCGACGATCGGAGGGCCCCCGGTCTGCGCAAGGCCGCTGCAGAAGCCCGAGAGGCTGCCAATGCCGACCGAGAGCCATGCGTGGTCCTTGCCGCGATAGCGCCAGCCCGACAGCAGCAGGAGCAACAGCGCGGCGACGAAGCAGGATATGATCCAGCGCGTGGTGACGGGCTCGAGCACGCTGAGGAAATAAGTACCGACGGGAACACCAACCAGCGCGCCCAGCACGATCACCGCGGTGGCCTTTCGATCCGCCTTCCGCCACGCATCCGGCAGCAGCGGCGCGGCCGCGACGAAATCGATCACCAGAAGCAAGGCGGCGACGAGCCGCGGCGCGGCGATGCTGCTCGCCAACGGCATGAAGATCAGGGCAGAGCCGAAGCCGGAGAAGCCGCGTGCAGTACCGGAAACGAACGCGACGGCACAGAGCGCCATCGCGATGCTGAGGCTGACGTCCTTCGGAAGGAAGTCCGCAATACTCATCCCCGCAGCGTGCCGCCGGTCTTCTTCGTGACCTCGGCCACGATCTTCGCGGCGACGGCCTCGATCTCCTGATCGGTCAGCGTCTTCTCGCGCGGCTGGATCGTCACCGCGATGCCGATCGATTTCTTGCCGTCGTCGATGCCCTTGCCCTCGTAGACGTCGAACACGTTCACGCCGGTGATCAGCTTCTTGTCGACGCCCTGCGCGGCCCGCACGATGTCGCCGGCCTTCACGGTGCGATCGACGATGAAGGCGAAGTCGCGTGTGACGGGCTGGAATGCGGAGAGCTCGATCACGGGCTTGGCACGGGTCGGCTTCTTCTTCGCCTCGGGGATACGGTCGAGGATCACCTCGAACACGACAAGCGGGCCATCGGCGCCGAGCGCCTCGAGCGCTCTGGGATGCACCTCGCCGAAATGGCCG
>LNAP01005402.1_pt1 | contig 28009 bp, 30 predicted proteins | sample 602601 | NCBI WGS metagenome assembly LNAP01 (sample SAMN02440304, study PRJNA202911) | soil metagenome | biome: Subtropical and temperate rainforests or woodlands; isolation source: soil samples (1 kg each in a 20% v/v slurry with milli Q water) were... ... | reverse complement strand
GTCTTTGAGGATCTCGTCGAGCATGTCTTTGCCGTAGCCGACGATCTTGCCGTCTTCGAGCATTTCAAACGGCGCATAGCGCGCTTCGGTGGCCACCACCATTTCACCGCGGGCTTTGATCTCGTCGAGCAGGTCGGCCTGGGCTTGGCTCGCGGCGAAAAACAGGCCCGCCACGCACAGCAGTTTTTTCAGGTTAATTACGGTTCTGGCTGTCATCGCGAACTCTCCAGCAACAGGCGGCTTGGTTGAAAGGCTGGAGCCATAGTCGTGGAGTGGCTAAGGGCGCAACAAACTGTATCTGCTAATAACCATGCATAAGGTGGGCTAATGCCCCAAGTTGGCGCAGGCGTCGAGCGCCTTGTGGCGTGCGGCGCGGCGCTGCCGCCTGGCCTTAGGCCGTACTCGCTACCTGGCACGCTGCGTGCTCTAGCTGAGTATCCGCAGGCCACTCCATCAGGAGCGCCCGCTTTCGCCCTAGGAGCCTCTGTGTCTATTCGTCTTCCGCCCCTTGAAGCGTTGCGTTATTTCGAAGCGGCGGCCAGGCACCTGAGTTTTACCTTGGCCGCCGATGAGCTGTGCGTTTCACAAAGCGCGGTAAGCCAGAAGGTTATTCAGTTGGAAGATCGCCTGGGCTACAAGCTGTTCGAGCGGCGCACGCGCCAACTTGTGCTCACCGAACCTGGCACCCAGCTGTATCCGGCGGTGCATTCGGCGCTCGGTTTGCTCAGCGAAACCCTGGGCGAGATCGACACCCGCAGCCAACAAATCAAGCTCACCGTGTATTGCATGCCGTCGTTTGCCAACCGCTGGTTAATGCCGCGCTTGCATGATTTTCACAGCAAGCATCCGCACATTGCCTTGCACCTGATTGCCGAATTCGCCGAGCCGAATTTCCACAACGAAATCGTCGATATCGGCATTTGCCACGGAATGGCCGAGCAGCCGGCGTTGGAGCAGCATTTGCTGTTTCGCGACTATATCTACCCGGTTGTCAGCCCGGCGCTGCTCGAACAGGTCGACCTGCGCGAACCCGGCGATTTGCGCCGAACCGTGCTGCTGCATGACTCCCTGCCCCACGCCAAGCTGGCTACCTCCTGGCAGAGCTGGTTGAGCGCACGCGGGGTGCGGCATGTGGACTGCAGCGGCGGCTACCGTTTTAACCAAGCGGACTTGATCGTTGGCGCTGCCTTGAATGCTCGCGGCGTAGCCTTGGGCCGCCACGTACTGGTGGCCGGCGAAGTGGCACGCGGTCGGTTGATACCGCTATTTGATGACGTGGTTGAGGACGATGCGGTGTACGCCGTGTTCCTTAAAAAGCTGGCCAACCGGCCGCAGATAGAAGCCTTTTGCACCTGGCTGCAGGAGCAAGCGCTGCTGTTTCAACAGCACGAAGGTGTCGAACGTATTATTCGCGCGGCGCCGGCTATGGCCGCACAAAGCGCTTAATCACCGCGACGGCCCATTGACCAACGGCCCCTCCTGCCTCTCCCTTGCCTGCCGATAACCTCTGCTCAACACCGCCTGGCCCGCGCCGCCAGTTTGAACTTCAAGCGGCGCGTGCCAGTCGACCTTAGGTAACCGTTGAATACGGAGGTACGGCATGGAGCTTTCCAATATCGCGGCGGCTGTTTCGAACGCGAAACTGGCGAAAACCGCGTCTGACGTCTCAATTCTGACGCTGAACAAGGCGCTGGATATTCAGTCTGAAAGCGCGCTGGCGTTGATTCAGGCGATCCCGGATATGGCCTCGCTGGGCAGCAATCCGCCCAACCTGGGCAATGCGATTGATGTCATGGTCTGACAGCCACAGTGGCTTGTGGGCGCTGACGTTGCCTACACTGGGCAGACAACAAGCCGTCTATAACAAGACCCCGTAACTTTTGATCTGCCCACATCGGCACATGGAGCGAAGATGACTCAGGAAAATGCAAAACCAAGTTGGCACCAGCAAGTGGCTGAGGACTTGGTGGACCCGGTGATGAAGGACATGACGTGGCACGGTCGCACGACCGACTGGTTCTTGCAGGATCTGGTGCGTCTGACCAATGAAACCGAGCTGCAGGTGGGCATCACCCTTTCCACGCCAGCCGGGGTGATCACCGGCATATTGATCAGCGTGGAGCAGTACTTCCGCCTATTCGGTGAGTCGTTTTCCAGTTCCTGGCCACCGGCAGATGCTGACCGCTTGCGCACGCACTATGCCGAATTGGGCAAATCGCGCTTGCCGACGTCCGACGGCGAGACGCCGCCACCCGCGCAGTTTCTGCATTTGAAAGACGCTAAGCTGAGCTCGCCCAGTGGGCAGATACCGGCCACTGAGGGCTTTCTGTGGCGCGGCAGTATTGCCTCGATTTCCGGGTTCTCGCTGGGCCTGTTGGCCGATGCGGTAGAGATCGAAGGCGAAAACTGAGTTCTCGCCTTTACCCCATAAAAGAGCCCCGCATTGGTCGGGGCTTTTTATTGGGCGGCCATCAGGTCCTCAGTGGCGCGGGCCCGGGACAAGCTTGGCGAGCAAGCTCGCTCCTACGACGCGGGGCAGCGCAGCGGCCAACGCCGTTAACGCTTGGCGATGATGTACACGGCATGCACGATGCCGGGGATGTAACCGCACAAGGTCAGCAGGATGTTCAGCCAGAACGCGCCGCCAAAACCAACTTGCAGAAATACGCCCAGCGGCGGCAGGAGAATGGCGATCAGGATGCGGATCAGGTCCATGAAAGGGGTTCCTTTTCAGTTGAAAAAACGTACCCCATAACGGACCCGCTGCCCTCCTCCCCGGTTCAACTTAAGTTCGCTATCACTCTTTGTGCGTATGTTTCGCCGCGTACAAACAGAGCATTTCCATGGCGATGGTCGCCCCGGCCAAGGCGGTCACTTCGGCGTGGTCGTAGGGCGGCGCCACTTCGACGACGTCCATGCCCACCAGGTTGATACCGCGTAAACCCCGCAGAATTTCCAACGCTTGATGGCTGCTTAGCCCACCGCACACCGGGGTGCCCGTGCCTGGCGCAAATGCGGGGTCGAGGCAGTCGATATCAAAAGTCAGGTACACCGGGTTGTCGCCGACGCGGGCGCGAATCTGCTCGGCGATCTGCTCCGGGGTATGGCGGTGCACATGGCGTGCATCCAACACCTGAAAGCCCATCACGTCGTCATTGGTGGTGCGCAGGCCTATCTGTACCGAACGCGTGGGGTCGACCAGGCCTTCGCGAGCGGCGTGGTAGAACATGGTGCCGTGGTCGATGCGCTGCACCGCTTCGTCCGGCCAGGTGTCGCTGTGGGCGTCGAAGTGGATCAGCGACAGCGCGCCGTGCTTTTTCGCATGGGCTTTGAGCAGCGGGTAGCTGATGAAGTGGTCGCCGCCCAGGGTCAGCATGGCGCAGCCGGCGGCGAGAATGCCGTCGGCATGGGCTTCGATGGCGGCTGGCGTGAGCTGCGGCTGGCCATGGTCGAAATCACAGTCGCCGTAGTCGATCACCGCCAGTTCATCGAAGGGGTCAAATTCCCAGGGGAAGTGCCGGGCCCAGGCCATCTGCGTCGAGGCGGCACGAATCGCCCGTGGGCCAAAACGCGTGCCGGGGCGGTTGGTGGTGGCGGTGTCGAACGGCACGCCGCTGACCACCACATCAACGCCACGCAAATCGCGGCTGTAACGGCGACGCATAAAGCTGGTGATGCCGCCGTAGGTGGCCTCGGCGGCGGTGCCGTAGAGGCTGTCGCGGGTGATGGCTTGGTCGTTACGTGAGGCCTGGTCCATAGCGGTTCTCCTTATTTGTACTGGCTGCGAAAGGCGGTCCACAGGCGGGTCCGCTCGCGTTGTTCGGGCAGGCTTTGCAGCTGCTCGCTGAATAGATGGGCACGCACATCGGCGGGCGGGTAGATATCCGCGTCGTTGACCACAGCGGGGTCGACCAACGCCGTAGCGGCGCTATTGGCATTAGCGAAAAACACGCTATTGGTAACTTCGGCGATGGCTTCGGGGCGCAGCATGTAGTTGATAAACGCCAGCGCCGCTTGCGGGTGCGGGGCATCCACGGGAATGGCCATGGTGTCGAACCACACCAGCGTGCCTTCGCGGGGAATACGGTAGACCACTTCAAATGGCTGCTTGGCCTCTACTGCACGCGCAGCGGCGGTGGCGGCATCGCCGCTGTAACTCAGGGCCATGCACACTTCGCCCTTGGCCAAGTCGTCAATCTGCCGGCCCGAGGCGACGTAACGCACGTTGGGTTGCAGGGCACTCAGCAGTTGCTGGACTTCTTTGAGGTCGGCTTTAGCGGTGCTGTACGGGTCGTGGCCCAAGTAATTGAGCGCCAGGCTAATCACCTCCTGGGGCGAGTCGAGCACGCCGATGCCGCAGTCTTTTAGCTTGCTGGCGTATTCGGGTTTGAACAGCAGGTCCAGGCTATTGAGCGGCACCTCGGCGCCCAGGCGCTTGCTCACGGCTTGTTTGTTAAGCCCCAGGCCGACGGTGCCCCAGGTGTAGGGCACACCGTAGCGGTTGCCGGGGTCGGAGGTGGCGAGCTTGCTCAGTAGGTCTGGGTCGAGGTTGTTGTACAGCGTGAGGCTGGCGGGGGCGATGGGCTGCACGGCCTTGGCTTTGATGGCGCGGGCCAGGCCGCCGGACGAGGGGAACACCACGTCGTAGCCGCTGCCGCCGGTGAGCAGTTTGCTGTCCAGGGCTTCCGGGCTGTCGAACACGTCGTACTTGATCTGGATACCGGTCTCGGCCTGAAAGCCCTTAAGAGCTTCGGGGCCGATGTACTCCGACCAGTTGTAGATATTCAGGGCTTTTTCTTCGGCCTGGGCCTGCAGATGCAGGGGCAACGTGACGGCCAGCAGTACAGCGCACGCGGCGATTCGCATGGTGGGTGATCTCCTCTGGCAGTTAACGGTTACCGCGCCCCTCACATGGCCATTCGCGATGGCAGGGGGCTCTGGATGGCCTGATACTGCGCCGCGCTTTGCGTCGAATAAATGCAAAGTGATATACCTTGGCATCGCCTTTCATCAATGTTTGGACCTGCCATGCTCAGCCAAGTACGCGACCTCGATCTGCAATTGCTGCGGCTGTTTATCAGCGTGGTGGAGAACGGCGGCTTTAGCGCCGCCCAGGGCGAGCTGGGTATCGGTCAGTCGACCATCAGCACGCAAATGGCCAAGCTGGAAACCCGCCTGGGGTTCCGCTTGTGCGAGCGCGGCAAAGCCGGTTTTCGCCTGACGCCCAAAGGTGAAGAAGTGCTGGTGGCCACCCGCAAATTGCTCACCGCCATCGAGGTGTTCAAGGGCGAAGCCCAGGGCATGGCCGACAAGCTGTTAGGCGAGCTGCGTATTGGCCTTTCGGAAGGCTTGGATGGGCAGATTCTCGAGCGCGTCGGCAGCGCTATTCGCCTGTTTCGCCAACGCAATCAGGCGGTGCAAATAGAGGTGTTGAGCGCGACACCGGCCGAGTTGGAGCGCCGTCTGCTGCACGACCAATTGCACCTGGCCATCGGCTATTTTTCCGGTGCTCAGCTCGCCATTGAGCACCAACTGCTTTTTAGCGAAGAGCAGGCGTTGTACTGCGCCACTGGGCACCCGCTATTCAGCCGCAAAACGCTGAGCCTGGCCGATTTGCATGACCAGGATGGCGTGCACCACCCTTACCGTTTTCTGCAGTTGGACGAGCCCTGGCAATCAGCCAATAGCAGCGCGCGCAGTGAGCAGGTCGAAGGGTCGCTGGCCTTTGTGTTGTCCGGCGCGCACTTGGCCTATCTGCCCACCCATATCGCCGCGCCGTGGGTGCACGCCAAACGCCTGCGGGCGGTGTTGCCGGAGCAATTGGGCTTTAGTGTGCAGTTTCACCTAGGCAGCCATCGCGGGCGGCAGCCCAGCGAGGCCCAGCAGGCATTTGTTGAGGATTTATTTAGCGCCTTTAACGGTCAATAACGCTCTGGGTCGGGCTATTGCGCACAGGCTTACTATAGTTTCTGGCTCACGCTTTCTAACATCGGCGTTTCCCCCACCGTTCAAGGAGTCTGTATGAGCAAGGTTCACCGCGTCGCCGTATTGGTTGGCAGCCTGCGTAAGGCTTCGATCAACCGCAAGCTGGCATTGGCCCTCGCTGAGTTGGCGCCGCCGTCGTTGCAACTGGAGATTGTCGAGATCGGCGACCTGCCGCTGTACAACGAAGACATCGACGTAAGCCCCGCACCAGCGGCCTACACCGCGTTTCGCGACAAAGTAAAAGCCGCTGAAGCGCTGCTGTTTATCACCCCGGAATACAACCGTTCTGTACCGGCACCATTGAAGAACGCCATCGACGTCGGCTCACGGCCTTATGGCCAAAGTGTATTCAGCGGTAAGGCAGGTGGCGTGGTCAGCGCCTCACCGGGCGCCGTCGGTGGCTTTGGTGCGAACCATCACTTGCGCCAGTCCATGGTCTTTCTCGACGTGCATATGCTTCAGCAGCCGGAAGCCTACCTGGGCGGTGCCGGCAGCTTCTTTGCTGAAGACGGCACCTTGAGCGATGGCATCAAACCCTTCCTGCAGAAGTTCATCGACACCTATGCCCAATGGGTAGCACTGCACAGCAAAGGCTGAGTCGGCAAAAAACCGGTCTGCCTGCAACGGGCAGACCTTGTTGTTAAGCGCAGATGAATTTTTCATCTGCCATTGACCTTTTTTTCACTCCGGCAATCGCATCCTGCGCTCCGAAACATCCAGAAACGACTCCTGGAAACCCAGGTGTTGTCTGGCGTGTACAGCCACTCACGCCATTTCTCCCGTCTCAGGAATGCACGCCGATGAATAAACTTCCGCAGATCACCCTGGCCTTCTGGGTCATGAAAATTTGTGCCACAACCCTCGGCGAAACCGCCGGCGACTTGTTGTCCATGACCCTCAACGTTGGCTACGCCATTAGCTCGATGATGCTGATTAGCGTATTTCTGGTGACTCTGGTCGCCCAGCTCAAAGCCAAAACGTACAACCCGATGCTGTATTGGATCGTGATTCTGTCCACCAGTACCGCCGGCACCACCATGTCGGACTTTATGGACCGCACCCTGGGCCTGGGATACGCCGCCGGCTCGGCCATCTTGATCACCCTATTGTTGGTCATCCTCGCCACATGGCGCTGGAGTGAAGGCTCGCTGTCGGTGGACCGCGTACGCACCTTTAAAGGCGAGCTGTTCTACTGGGGCGCCATTCTGATCTCCAACACCTTGGGTACGGCGCTGGGCGATTACCTGGCGGATGATTCGGGGCTGGGCTTTGCCGGTGGTGCGTTGTTAATCGGCGGGGCGATAGCGGTGGTGGTTTTGGCGCATTTCTACACGCGTATTTCTGCCGTGCTGCTGTTCTGGATTGCCTTCGTGCTCACCCGGCCGTTCGGCGCCACGCTGGGCGACGTGCTAACCAAGTCTCACGAGAAAGGCGGTCTGGATTTCGGCACCGTCGGTTCTTCAGCGGTGCTGGCAGTGGTGCTCTTTGTGTTGGTCGCTGCCGCCACAGTGCATAAGAATCGTCGCGACAACCAGGCTGCGATCGAAGCGGCATAGAGTAAATCGCAGGCATAAAAAAACACCGGCTTCAGGTCGGTGTTTTTGTCTGCGCCGCCAGGCGCGAAAAAACGCGATGAACAATAAAACCCGGAAAAAAGAAAACCCCGCCGAAGCGGGGCTTTGCAGACTGTGTCCTGACATCCGTAATCGACCATCTTCCTGATGGAAATCCAGCGTGTCCTTGTAGATTCCTAGGCGCTTCCTGCGCAACGTCCATGGGCAGCAGAGTAGCGACGAGCCGTCGGCAGCGATAGCGGCAATCGCCGGCACGCTTTGTACGCTTTGGCTTACATGGATTTAAACCAACCCTTATGGCGGGTTTATTTTGTGAACTGGGTCTTGTTAGACTCGGTTTGTCCTACAAAATAACAAAAGCAAAAACATCGATCGTGCAGTTCCCTGGGGTTTGTCTCATGCGCGCAGTAGCAGTTGCCCTTGCTGGTTTAACGTTTTGCGCTTGTTCTTCCGCCACAGCCGGCGGGCAAAATCAGCTCTCTGATAGCAAAGTCGCTGTCGACCAATTCTTCTGGAAACAGCTCTACGCCAAAGGTGGCACCACGCTGTATTGCGCCAAGCCGTTCACCGGTGAGCGCGGCCAAGTCACCGTCAGCCTGGTGTACGGCGCCAAGCAGATCAAATCCGCCTTGCGCTGCGTCACCGACGGCCAATGCGCCGAATCCAATGCGCAATATCCCTTTATGTTGAGCGACCTGCACAACATGTATCCCGAGCTCAGTCTGGTGGAATTGGCGCGGCGTAACGCGCAGTTCGGTGAGCTGGGCGAAGGGGTGTCGAGCAAGTTCAGCGATATCGGCTGCCAGCTCAAAGCCAGCTTTCAATTGATCGAACCGCCGGACAGCGCCAAGGGCAATGTCGCCCGGGCGATTTTCTACATGCGCAGCGAATATGGCCTGCCCATTGTCGGCCAACTGCAAATGTATAAACGCTGGAACCAGATTGATCCGCCAGACGCCGAGGAAAAGGCCCGCAACGACCAGATCGAAGCGCTCCAAGGCACCCGCAATCGCTACATTGATGCGCCGGCTGCGGCTGACCAGTTAACCCAGGAATAACCGGTTTTCGTTGATTGTTGGGCTTCGCTGCACTCAACCCAACCTACCGAAATCCGTTGGGTCGGTCCGCGTGCGGTGAGCGCAGCGAAGCCCAACAAAACCAATCCACAAAAAAGCCCCGCATTTGCGGGGCTTTTTGTTAGCGCTTAGCCGTTATCAGAATTGCGCGGCGTCGAGCAGGTACAGCGATTCACTACCGGCTTTAACCGACGCCGTCAGCGAGTGAATACGCGGCAGCAGACGGGCGAAGTAGAAACGTGCAGTACCGAGTTTGCTGGCGTAGAACTCGTCCTGTCCTTCTTTGCCCAGCGCCGCACGGGCCATCAGTGCCCACATATAGGCGTAGGCGGTGTAGCCAAATACGTGCAGGTATTCCACCGAGGCCGCGCCGATTTCATTCGGGTTACCTTTGGCGCTTTCCAGCAGCCAGGCGGTGAGGTCGTCGAGGTTGGCGACGGCAGCTTTCAACGGCTCAACGAACTCAGCCAGCGAGGCATCGGCGCTGCCGGTGAAGGCTTTGATTTCATCGGCGAAGTGCTTATAGAACGCGCCGCCGCTGCCGACGATTTTGCGCCCTACCAAGTCCAGCGCCTGAATGCCGTTGGTGCCTTCGTAGATCTGGGTAATGCGCACGTCACGCACCAATTGCTCTTGGCCCCACTCGCGGATAAAGCCATGGCCGCCAAAAATCTGCTGACCATGCACGGTGGTTTCCAGACCGAGGTCGGTGAGGAAGGCTTTGGCCACAGGCGTCAGCAACGCCACCAGCTCATCGGCGCGCTTACGCGTGGTGGTGTCTTCGCTGAACTTGGCGGTGTCGAGCTGCATGGCAACGTAGCTGGAAAACGCGCGGCCACCTTCGTTTAAGGCTTTCATGGTCAGCAGCATGCGACGCACATCGGGGTGCACGATGATCGGGTCGGCCACTTTGTCTTTGGCAACCGGGCCAGTTGGCGCACGGCTTTGCAGACGGTCACGGGCGTATTCCACCGCGCTCTGGTAAGAACGCTCGCCAGCGGCCAAGCCCTGAATGCCAACGCCCAAACGCTCGTAGTTCATCATGGTGAACATCGCCGCCAGGCCGCGGTTCGGGCCGTCGATGATGTAGCCGGTGGCGCCGTCGAAGTTCATCACACAGGTCGCTGAACCCTGGATGCCCATTTTGTGTTCGATGGAACCACAGCTCAGGGTGTTGCGCTCGCCCAGGCTGCCATCGGCATTGACCATAAACTTGGGCACGAGGAACAGCGAAATACCTTTGGAGCCAGCCGGTGCGTCGGGCAGTTTTGCCAGCACCAGGTGGATGATGTTTTCGGTCAGGTCGTGTTCGCCGCCGGTGATAAAAATCTTCGTGCCGGTAACTTTGAACGAGCCATCCGCCTGCGGCTCGGCCTTGGTGCGAATAATGCCCAGGTCGGTGCCCGAGTGCGGCTCAGTCAAGCACATGGAGCCTGCCCAAACGCCGGCGTACATATTCGGCAGATAGGTTTCTTTCAGCTCTTCGCTAGCGTGGGCGTTGATCGACAAGCAAGCGCCGGCGGTCAGCATCGGGTACAGGCCAAACGACAGGTTGGCCGCGTTGAGCATTTCCTCAACTTGCGCGCCTAGCACTTTCGGCATGCCCATGCCGCCGTAGGCTGGATCGCCGCCGACGCCTACCCAGCCGCCTTCGCCGTAAATTTTGTAGGCTTCTGGGAAACCGGCCGGGGTGGTGACCACGGTGTCTTTCCAGTGGCAGCCTTCTTCATCGCCGCTACGGTTTAGCGGGGCGATGGTTTTGGCAGTGACTTTGCCGGCTTCTTCGAGGATCGCTTCGGCAGTATCGGCATCGACGATTTCCGCCAATGCAGGCAGTTGCTGCCAGAGTTTGGAAACCTCAAACACTTCATTGAGGACAAAACGCATATCGCGCAGGGGTGCTTTGTAGTCGGCCATGTGACGATCCTCGAACGATCAAACGGTGCGGCCCTTGGGCCGGGATGACGCAGGCTTCGGAGTTTACCCGAACAACTTTTCAGACACATAGGGTCATGGTAAGACCGATAAGTCACCCCTCAGTCACAACGATGACTCGGTCAGTTCCCTCTCCCGCTTGCGGGAGAGGGCTAGGGAGAGGGTGCTTTTGATTGTAAAAATTGGAGCGGCCCAACCCTCTCCCCCAACCCCTCTCCCGCAAGCGGGCGAGGGGAGCCAAACCGGTTTTAGCCTTGATGTTTTCGTTCTTGCAAAAAACAAAAGCCCGCCATGATGGCGGGCTCTGTTCAGCCTAGGCGTTTACCCAGCAAACTGCTCCGCACTCAGTTGCATCAAACTTTCACTCCCCGCCTCAACGCCCGCACGGTGCACCAAGGTGCGCGGCAGCAGACGTTTGAAGTAGAAGTCGGAGGTCGCCAGTTTGGCTGTGTAGAACTCGGCATCGCCGCTGCCGGCGTCGAGTTTTTCCTGAGCCACCACGGCCATACGCAGCCAGAAGTAGGCGAGCACGACGTAGCCGGAGAACATCAGGTAATCCGTGGCGGCCGCGCCCACTTCATCAGGGTTCTTCATCGCGGCCATGCCGACCTTGGTGGTCAGTTCGCCCCAGTCTTTATTCAACGCCGCCAGCTGGCCGAACTGCGCTTGCAGCTGCGGGCTTCGCAGAACTTGTGCACCAGCTTGGTAAAGCCGCGCAGCAGTTTGCCTTGGCTGCCGAGCACTTTGCGGCCGAGCAAGTCGAGGGCCTGAATGCCATTGGTGCCTTCGTATAACAGGGCGATACGGCAATCGCGCACCAATTGCTCCATGCCCCATTCACGGATAAACCCGTGGCCGCCAAATACCTGCATACCGTGGTTGGTCACCTCAAGGCCGGTCTCGGTCATAAAGGCTTTGCAGATCGGCGTGAGGAAGGCCAGCAGGTCTTCGGCTTGCTGGCGTTGTTCGGCGCTTTCGGCGTGCAGTTCATCAAGCAACTGGGCGCAGAAGTAAGCCAGGGCACGGTTGCCTTCGTTAAAGGCTTTCATGGTCAGCAGCATGCGCCGCACGTCGGGGTGGACGATGATCGGGTCGGCGGATTTGTCTGGGGCCTTGGCGCCGGTCAGCGAGCGCATTTGCAGGCGCTCGGTGGCGTATTTCAGCGCGCCCTGATAGCTGGTCTCGCCCAGGCAAAGGCCCTGCATACCGGTGCCCAAGCGTGCATGGTTCATCATGGTGAACATGCAGTTGAGGCCTTTGTTCAGCTCACCAATCAGAAAGCCCTTGGCGTTATCAAAGTTGATCACGCAGGTGGCCGACGCTTTGATGCCCATTTTGTGTTCGATGGAGCCGCAGCTCACGGCGTTGCGCTCACCCGCTTCGCCGTCGGCGCCAGGCAGAAACTTGGGCACGATAAACAGCGAGATACCTTTGGTGCCCGCTGGCGCGTCCGGCAACTTGGCCAGTACCAGGTGGACGATGTTGTTGCTCATATCGTGCTCACCGGAGGAGATAAAAATCTTGCTGCCGGTAAGTGCGTAGCTGCCATCGGCCTGGGGCACGGCGCGGGTTTTGATCAGGCCCAGGTCGGTGCCGCAGTGTGCTTCGGTCAGGCACATGGTGCCGGTCCAACTGGCGGCGGTCATGCGCGTCAGGTAGGCCTGTTTTTGCTCTTCGGTGCCGTGGGCGTGAATCGCTGCCATGGCGCCTTGGGTCAGGCCTGGGTACATGCCCCAGGCGTAGTTGCTGGAGCCGATCATTTCGCTAAACAGCAGGCCCAACGAGTGCGGCAGGCCTTGGCCGCCGTAGGTGGGGTCGACCGACAGGCTCATCCAGCCGCCATCGGCGAACTGTTGGAACGCCTCTTTAAAGCCAGTTGGAGTGGTAACCACGCCGTTATCGAATTGGCATTCTTCTTCGTCGCCAGAGCGGTTTAGCGGCGCGATCACCTGCTCGCAGAACTTCGCCCCTTCTTCGAGGATGGCATTGACCATGTCCGGCGAGGCGTCGGTCGCGCCCATGGCTGCGTAGCCGGCGTGGAAGTCGAACACTTCGTCGACCAGAAAGCGCATATCGCGCAGGGGAGCCTTGTAGTCGGGCATGGAGATTCTCCTTGGCAGGGACGCGGTAAGCGTCTTCGAGGCCGACACGCTACTGCCGGCCGGCTGCCTGGGACAATCACCGTGCGCGCGCTGAATGCGCGCCTATAAGCGCAGCGGCCGCGCGAGCCGAGGCTAGTGCGCGGGAGTGGCGACGCGAACCGCGCCACGGCGGTTCTGGCCATGCTGAACCACACAGTTGCGCCCTGCCGCTTTGGCCGCGTAGAGCGCACGGTCAGCAGCTTTGATCACCTCTTCCGGGGTGCGCTGGTCGTTTTCTTTTTCTGCCACGCCGATGCTGACGGTAACGGTCACGCTGGTGGCGGCTGCCGCACCACGGCGCTGTTTGCCCTTGGTGTCGTTTTGCGGGCGATTGCCCTTATCGCGCAGTTGGATCACGTAGCTTTCCACCGCCTGGCGCACCACTTCCAGGTGCGGCTTGCACTCTTCCAGCGTCTTGCCAGAAAACACCAAAGTGAATTCTTCGCCGCCATAGCGGTAGGCCTTACCGCCGCCACCGATCTTGCGCAGTTGGTTGGCGACCACGCGCAGCACTTGGTCGCCGACATCGTGGCCGTGGGTGTCGTTGAATTTCTTGAAGTGGTCGACGTCGGCCATGGCGATCACATAGTTGCGGCCAAGACGCGGCAACCGTTCGTTTAGCGAGCGGCGGCCGGGCAAACCGGTTAGCTCATCGCGGAAGGCCATTTGATACGCCTCGTGCGCGACCGCCACGGCCAGAATCAACATGACCTGGCTGCTCATCACGTTGAGGCCGTGGGGCAGCAAAAAGGTTTTCGGCAGCATCCAGCACAGGCCGATCAGCCCCACAATCTGCGCGGCATGCAGGGGCCGGGGTTTGCGGATGTATTGGGTGATAAGACCGATAAAGGCCAGCAGGAAAATCGGGTAGGCCAGTTGCACCATGCTCATCCAGTCGGCATGCAGCGACGGCCAACGGATTTGCGCCAGCCATTCCAGCATGCCCTGTGGATAACGCTGCGCCAGGCCCAACGCCACAGCGCCGATGGCCAATAGCACGGCGGAACGAGCCACCAAATCGCGGACCAGATGAGTGCGCTCCTGCCAACCGGCGTAGATGCCGTAGAGCAGCGGCAGCAGCAGACTGCACAGGTGGAACACCAACGCGGCGTCATCACGGGCTTTGCCGGTGCTGCGGAAATAGTCGGCCTGGGTGTCGAGCACAAAGTAGGCGCAATACACCACCACCAGCAGAAACAGCTCACGCTGGCGGGAATAGATCAGACAAAACGCACCGCCAAGGCTGAGCAACAGCGTAGGCAGCACGTTAAACAGCGAGGTAAAAAACTCGTTGAGCAGCGTCAGACTGGCAGCCGCCATCCCTACCACTAGCAGTAGCAACGAGGGCAGAAAATGGCTGAGACGAACTGCTTTTAACCGATCCAAGGGCGCGTTCCACCGGCCGCCAGATAGAGGCGACAAACCGCTGGCATTTTGCCTACTTCTTGCGCGTTCAGCACCCGTTCGTGTCGCAATTTCCTGCGGCCGACGCAGATCACAAAAATCCAACGCAAATCGCAGGCATAAAAAAACCGCCCACCCTTGCGGGCGAGCGGTTCTTTTCGAGCCGTTACAACTTAGTAGCCCAGAGCGAAGTCTTCTTCGGCCAGGTCCATCAAGTTGCCAGCGCCCGACAGCATGGTTTCTACGTGCGCACGGGTACGCGGCAGAATGCGCTGGAAGTAGAAGCGTGCGGTTTGCAGCTTGGCCTTGTAGAAGGCTTCTTCGTCGGTGCCAGCAGCCAGCTTTTCAGCGGCCAGGCGTGCCATATCGGCCCAGAAGTAAGCCAGGCAGGCGTAGCCGGAATACATCACGTAGTCCACCGACGCAGCGCCGACTTCTTCGCGATCCTTCATGGCTGCCATACCAATTTTCATGGTCAGCTCGCCCCACTCTTTGTTCAGCTTGGCCAGTGGGCCGGTGAACTCGGCAATAGCCTCATTACCTTCGTTAGACTGAACAAACTTGTGCACGATTTTGGTGAAGCTTTTCAGGGCTTCGCCTTGGGTTTGCAGGACTTTACGACCCAGCAGGTCGAGGGCCTGAATACCGGTGGTGCCTTCGTACAGCATGGAAATGCGGCTGTCGCGAACGTTCTGCTCCATGCCCCACTCAGCGATAAAGCCGTGGCCGCCGTAGATTTGCACGCCGTGGTTAGCGGCTTCAAAGCCAACTTCGGTCATAAATGCTTTGGCGATTGGCGTGAGGAAGGCCAGCAGTGCGTCGGCTTTCTTCTTGGCTTCTTCGTCTTGGCTGTACTTGACGATGTCCACTTGCTGCGCGGTGAAGTAGACCATTGCGCGGTTGCCTTCGGCGAACGCTTTCATGGTCAGCAACATGCGACGTACGTCAGGGTGCACGATAATCGGGTCAGCGGCTTTGTCCGGCGCTTTCGGGCCAGTCAGCGAGCGCATTTGCAGGCGTTCACGGGCGTACTTCAGGCCACCTTGGAAACCGATTTCAGCGTGGGCCAGGCCTTGCAGCGCGGTACCCAGGCGAGCGGTGTTCATAAAGGTGAACATGCAGTTCAGACCTTTGTTGGCTGGGCCGATCAGGAAACCGGTGGCGCCATCAAAGTTCATCACGCAGGTAGCGTTACCGTGGATGCCCATCTTGTGTTCAATCGAGCCACAGGAAACGGCGTTACGCGAACCCACGCTGCCATCGGCATTAACGTTGAACTTCGGCACGATAAACAGGGAAATACCTTTGGTGCCCTGCGGGGCATCCGGCAGGCGAGCCAGAACGATATGGACGATGTTATCGGCCATGTCGTGTTCGCCAGCGGAAATAAAGATTTTGGTGCCGGAAACTTTGTACGAGCCGTCCGCTTGCGGTTCAGCTTTGGTACGCAGCATGCCCAGGTCGGTGCCGCAGTGCGGCTCGGTCAGGCACATGGTGCCGGTCCATTCGCCGGATACCAGCTTGGTCAGGTAGGTGTGCTGCTGTTCCGCGGTGCCGTGCTCGGAGATGGTGTTCATCGCACCGTGCGACAGGCCTGGGTACATGCCCCACGACCAGTTCGAGCTGCCAACCATTTCGCTGAGCACCAAGCCCAGGGACTCCGGCAGGCCTTGGCCGCCGTGGACAGGCTTGGCCAGCCGCCTTCAACGTATTGTTTGTAGGCTTCTTTAAAGCCAGTCGGGGTTTTCACACCGGACTCGCTCCAGGTGCAGCCTTCCAGATCGCCAACGCGGTTCAGCGGAGACAGCACTTGCTCACAGAACTTGGCGCCTTCTTCAAGGATGGCGTCGACCATGTCTGGAGTAGCGTCTGCGCAAGCCGGCAGGCTCTGATAGTGCGCTTCGTAGCCGAGCAATTCGTCACGTACGAAACGAATGTCACGCAAGGGGGCCTTGTAATCAGGCATAGCGGTAACCTCTACGATGGGTCCTAGATGGGTGACCGGCTTGCGGTCTGGTGCGAGATCTCTCTCGATTGCCCGGCGGCCAGGATTCAGCCCAGCAATCAAACAGGCGTTTGAAACATACGTTTACGCCGAAACCTTGTCAAGCATCCGTCCTACGCGGCTATGCGATAGCGACTATTTGCGGCGTCGAGTCGAGCGGTGCAGCGATAGATTGGTACACCTGAAGTGAAGCTGATGTGCTGGCGCTTTGTGCGGTATCGGCGGCTTCATCGCTGGTTTGCGGCTCACCCTCAACGTTTTCCTTCTGCTTTTTCTCGGCTTGCTCAACGGTTTCGGCGCGGCGCTGCTGCGCCAGTTCAGCTCGCGCGGCAGAGGCCAAACCTTGCGCCTGGGCGGCTACGCGCAGGTCTTGGGCCGACGGATCGGCCGGAGCCAAGGCGGCGCGCATCACTACTTCCATTTTGCTGATGGTCGCCGCGGGGTCGTTGGGCACGGAACTGACATCAATGCCCACCTCGCCGCCTACCGCATAAGACTTACCATCCGGTCCGCGCTGCATGGTAAAGCTGGGCGAGCCGGCATATGCGCCACCCACCGAAGCATGGGCTTGCTCGTGCGAGCGCACGTCGGCATCGCGGCTGGATAACTCAGCAATGGCCTGACGATCGAGCTGTTGCTGTTGTGGGTTGGTTTCGTCGGCGTTTTCGGACTTAGTCGACGAACCGGCATCTGACGCTTCGGCCGCTTTATCGGCCGCAGCCAAACGCGTGCCGTCAGCCGACAACGTAACCGTGGTATCTGCAGAGGCGGGTGGAGAAGAAGCTGAATCGCCAGAGCTGGCGCTAGACGTGCGCAATTGCGCTGGCAGCAACGCCTGCGTGGTAGAGGATTGAACCGCAGCACTGCCAATTTGCATGGGCACCTCTGCGCGCCCGGGATAAAACTGGCCCGGTCAGTTCAACCGGGCAGACGCACCGAAAAAATCAGGCGCGGATATCAATCAAGGTGCCGAGCACCTCGTCGCTGGTTTCGATCACTTTGGCGCCGGCCTGCGCTTCGGTTTTGCCGACGCTCAGTTGCACCAAATTGTCCGCGGTATCAGCGGCGTCGGAGTTACGCGTCACCGAATTGCTTGCGATATCGGACGCGGCCTGGTCAATCCGGCGCTGGCCGGATTGCACGGTGCTTAACCCGGAGCTGAATGCACTTCCCGAGATTTCCATCGCCAACCTCATAAAGAGAAATTACTGACGCCAATTTAAGCAGATCCCGCTTAAAAAACGTACAAACAAAAGGCTATCGGTTTGCCACTGTTTATAGCGCTAGCTGCAAGACGTGCAGGTTTAAATAGTCCGCCACGGCATCGGGGTTTGCAGTTTGTAGGCGCGGCACTTGCCCCAAACACGGCGCTTCAAGCAACTCCGTGAGCGTAGCCAGGTTCTCCATTAGCCGTGACGTCGACGGGTCGACGATATTGGCCACCCAACCCGCCAGGTGCAGACCATCGCGAGCAATGGCTTCGGCACTTAATACGGCATGGTTGATACAGCCTAAACGCACGCCGACCACCAAAATCACCGGCAAGCCCAGCGCCACCGGCAAATCCGACAAATAACCGCCATCGCCCAACGGCACCCGCCAACCACCCGCGCCCTCAACGACGGTGAAGTCCGCACGCTGCGCCAGCACATGCCGCACTGGCGCCTGCAACACCAAAGCGCTCAAGTCGACACCGGCCTCGCGCGCCGCTAAATGGGGCGCGATGGCCGGGGCAAAGGCCAGAGGATTAACGTCGTCGTAACTCAAGGGCAACGAACACTGCCCCAGCAGCGCCAGCGCATCGCTATTGCGTAAACCGTCTGCCGTGAGTTCGCTACCCGAGGCCACCGGCTTGCACGCGGCCGTACTCAGCCCTTGGCGGCGTGCAGCGCAGAGCAGGCCGGCAGCGATAGTGGTTTTGCCGACTTCGGTGTCGGTACCGGCGATAAAAAATGCAGCAGTCATATCAACCTTCTTTTTGCAGCACGGCGTACAGCACTTGGTAGGTCGCTGGCAGCCCCTGGGGCTGGCGGAAGCGCTCATAGGCGTCAATCAGCGCCAGGATGCGCGCGCGGCCCGTCAGGCCACCGGGGCGGCCAGGGTTTAGGTTGTGGGCGCCGAGGGCTTTGAGTTCATGGGTCAGGCTGCGCACGTCGGGGTAATGCAGCACATGCGGCATCACCTGCAGGCTCAGCGTCTGCAAACCGCTAGCGGCACAGAGCTGTTGGTAATCGCTGAACTGGCGAAAGCGGTTGACATGCACATGGCCATCTACGGCCTGCCAGCTATCGCGCAGCTCCTGCAACGTACCAACGCACAGGCTGCTACACGCCAAGACGCCGCCGGGGCGCAGCACGCGCTTGGCCTCGCTAAGTACCGCGGCGAAGTCACCACACCACTGCACCGCCAAGCTGGAAAACCATAAGTCGCGGCTACTATCACGCAGCGGCAGGCGTTCGGCGTCGCCGGCAATAAAGTGTTGCGCACCACCGAGGGGGCGGGCGTGTCGCAACATACCTTCGGCGATATCCACGGCAATGCCCGGCGCCAAGGCGAAACGCTCGCCAAGGGCGCGGGTGAAATAGCCGGTGCCACAGCCGATATCCAGCCAATCAGCCGGGCTCAGCGCGGCCGGCAATTGGTCGAGCAAATGGTTGCCGACCGCGCGTTGCAACTCCGCCACGCTGTCGTAACTGGCAGCGGCGCGGGAAAAGGACGCGGCGACCTGACGTTTATCCGGCAGACCGTTATCAGAAATTTCAGTCATCGCCCGACTCATGCAAAAACGCCTGGATTGCCGCCGCTACTTCGTGCGGGCGCTCCAACACAAAGGCGTGGCTGGCCTGTTCGATCAGGCCCACTTCCACATCCGCCAACAGTTCCAGCAAGGCACCAGCTGCCTCGGCGGGAACCAACGCGTCAGCGCCAGCAAAGAGATGCAGCTGCGGGCCGGCAAACGCCTGCAACGCGGCGCGGGTATCGAGGGCGGCCAACACGTGCAGGCCGTGCAGCAGTTCCGCGGGCGAGGTGCTTGGCGCACCGGCCGCCAACGCGCGAGCCAGACTGCGCGCCTCTTCAGCGCCTTGGGCACAGAGCAGGCTGAAGCGCTTGAGGGTAGCGGCCGCGTTTGCTTCGCAGCCTTGTAGAAAGGCGCTGAAATCTTCGGCCGGCATCGCCTGCGCCCACGATTGGCTGGCGACAAAATGGCCAAGGTCAGCAGTCCGCAACAACGCTCGCCGCGCCGCGCCGCCAGCTCGCTGGCCAACATGCCGCCCAACGACCAGCCGCCCAGCCAGCAATCGTTCGGTAGCGTGGCATCCAACTCATCCAGCCAGTCGGCAGGCTCGCTAGAGCCCAATGTCGGCAACGCTTCGATCTGTACGTGCAAGCGCTCATCCAAACCCTTCAAGGCCGCCGTCAAAGGCTCCAGTGGCGCGCTGCCCAGGCCCCAGCCTGGCAGTAAAACTAGTCGGTTACGCATCCACGGCCCCCAACAACGCCCAGCAATCGGCCAGCCCATTTAACAACTGCTGCACCTGCGCTTCGCTATGCGCCGCCGACAACGTCACCCGCAACCGCGCACTGCCCGCCGGAACAGTGGGCGGGCGAATCGCCGTCACCATCAGCCCGCGCTCACGCAGCATCTCAGACAAGCGCACGGCACGGCCGGCATCGCCAATCACAATGGGTTGAATCGGGGTAAAGCTGTCCATCAGCTCCAGGCCGATATCCAGTGCGCCTTTGCGGAACTGGGCGATCAAGCTGTTTAAGTGTTCACGCCGCCAATGTTCGCTGCGCAGCAGTTGCAGACTTTTCAGCGTGGCGCAGGCCAGCGCTGGCGGCTGGCTGGTGGTGTAGATATACGGGCGGGCGAACTGCACCAAGGTTTCGATCAGCTCTTCACTGCCGGCCACAAAGGCGCCAGCGGTGCCGAAGGCTTTGCCCAGCGTGCCGACCAACACTGGCACGTCTTCCATGCTCAATCCGTAATGCTCGACGATGCCGCCGCCATTAGGCCCCAGCGGGCCAAAGCCGTGGGCGTCGTCGACCATCAGCCAGGCGCCGGCGGTTTTGCAGGTCGCGGCGAGGGTCGGCAGGTTGGCAAGGTCGCCGTCCATGCTGAACACCCCGTCGGTGACCACCAGGGTATTGCCGGTGGCTTTGGCAATGCGCAGGCACAAGCTGTCGGCGTCATTATGCAAATAGCGCGAAAAGCGCGCGCCGCTGAGCAAGCCAGCATCCAATAACGAGGCGTGGTTCAGGCGATCTTCCAGCACCGTATCGCCCTGCCCCACCAGCGCGGTGACGGCGCCAAGGTTGGCCATATAGCCGGTGGAAAACAGCAGCGTGCGCGGGCGGCCGGTGAGATCGGCCAGCGCTTCTTCCAGTTCGTGGTGCGGGGTGCTGTGGCCGATCACCAGATGCGACGCGCCACCGCCCACGCCCCAGCGCTCGGCGCCGGCTTGCCAGTCGGGGTGATTGGCCAGGCCCAGGTAGTCGTTATTGCAAAAGGCTAAGAGCGGCTGGCCGTCGACCACTACTTGCGGGCCTTGCGGGGTTTCCAGCAAGGGGCGGTGGCGATAGAGGTTGTCAGCGCGGCGCGCAGCCAGGCGGGAGGAGAGATCGAAGCTCATGGGCAGGCATCTTTGCATTCCACCACCGCCCCCGCAGGGGCAGGTGGCGGCGGGTGAATCGAAGGTCAGGCCGACGCGGCGTCGTAGAACAGTTCGCCGTTTTTCTGCTCAATCAGCGCTTGTTCGATAGCGGCTTGGTGCACTTCGTCGGCGTGCTCTTCGCGTTCTTCCGGCTTGATGCCCAAGCGGCTGAACAGCAGCATGTCTTTGCCGGCTTGCGGGTTGGCGGTGGTGAGCAGTTTTTCGCCGTAGAAAATCGAGTTGGCGCCAGCGAAGAATGCCAGGGCCTGCATTTGCTCGTTCATGGCTTCACGGCCAGCGGACAGGCGCACGTGGGATTTCGGCATCAGGATGCGCGCCACGGCCAGCATGCGGATGAAGTCGAACGGGTCGACGTCGTCGGCGTTTTCCAGCGGCGTGCCCTGCACTTTCACCAGCATATTGATCGGCACCGATTCCGGGTGCTCAGGCAGGTTAGCCAGTTGAATCAGCAGGCCGGCGCGATCGTCCAGCGACTCGCCCATGCCCAGGATGCCGCCGGAGCAGATCTTCATGCCGGCATCACGTACGTAGGCCAGGGTTTGCAGGCGCTCAGCGTAGGTGCGGGTGGTGATGATGCTGCCGTAGAACTCAGGCGAGGTGTCGAGGTTGTGGTTGTAGTAGTCCAGGCCGGCCTCAGCCAGGGCGCTGGTTTGCTCTTTATCGAGCTTGCCGAGGGTCATGCAGGTTTCCAGGCCCAGGGCCTTTACGCCTTTAACCATCTGCAGCACGTAGGGCATGTCTTTGGCCGACGGATGTTTCCATGCCGCACCCATGCAGAAACGGGTAGAACCGATAGCCTTGGCTTCCGCTGCGGCCTCCAGAACTTTCTGCACTTCCATCAATTTTTGCTTATCCAGGCCGGTGTTGTAGTGGCCGGACTGTGGGCAGTACTTGCAGTCTTCCGGGCAGGCGCCGGTTTTGATCGAGAGCAAGGTCGAAACCTGCACGCGGTTGGCATCGAAATGCGCGCGGTGCACGGTTTGCGCTTGAAGGGCTGTTGAAAAAGCGCCTTAACCTCGGCGAGGGACCAATCGTGACGCAGGTTAGGGGTAGTGCTGGCGCTCATCGGGTAATCCTTCTTGTAGTCGTGCGTTGGGCTGAGAAAGAAATGCCCACAAACGCGGTATGGATGTTCGGCATAGTTAAGGAAGCGAAATGCGCTGTCAACCTGATGCACGGAAGCTGGTTTACAACTGGTTAAATAACGAACAAATCTGTTTGCTGTGTGACGGCCACTGCCAAGGCGAGCGACCTATTTGCGCCCCCTGCGAAGCAGAGCTGCCGTGGCTGGAGGGGCAGTGCCGGATCTGCGCATTGCCCTTGCCCACCAGTGGCATGATCTGCGGCGAGTGCCAGACCAAGCCGCCCTACTTCGATCAGGTACAAACGCCTTGGCACTACGGTTTTCCCATCGACGCGCTGATCACGCGTTTTAAGCACCACGGCAAGTGGCCTTTGGGACGTCTGCTCGGCACGCTTTTGTCACACCATCTGCAAAACGCCTTTGCCCACGGTCTGCCACGGCCGGAGTTGCTACTGCCGGTACCGCTGGGCAAACAGCGCCTGCGCCAGCGTGGTTTCAATCAGGCGCAGATGCTCGCCGACTGGTTACAAGCGCAGTTACAACTGCCAACCCAAAGCCACCTGCTATGCCGCGAGCGCGAAACCGATGCGCAACAGGAGCTCGATGCCGCCGCGCGCCAACGCAATCTGCGCAACGCCTTTGCCTTGAGTGACCCCAGCGCGGTCAAGGGCAAACACCTGGCGGTGGTCGATGACGTGCTCACCACCGGCGCCACCGCCAACAGCCTGGCGCGCTTGCTGAAAAAAGCCGGGGCCCGGCGGGTGGACGTGTATTGCCTGGCGCGCACACCGAAACCCGGCGGCTTTTGACCACAGGGCCGCGTGAAGCCAACGCGCGCCATGATCCAAGGCGTACACTGGCGCCCCACGCTGCCTGGAACGCCCCATGAGCCACCCCTTTGCCGAACTCACGCCCGACCTGGTTCTCGATGCCGTTGAAAGCATCGGGTTTCTCAGCGACGCCCGCGTAATGGCGCTCAATAGCTACGAAAACCGCGTGTACCAGGTGGGCATCGAAGACAGCCAACCGCTGATTGCCAAGTTCTACCGGCCGGCGCGCTGGAGCGATGCGGCCATTCTCGAAGAACACAGCTTTACTGCCGAACTGGCCGATTGCGAAGTACCGGTGGTGGCGCCCCTGCTGCACAACGGCAAAACCCTGTTCGAGCATCAAGGCTTTCGCTTTACCTTGTTCCCGCGCCGTGGCGGCCGAGCGCCGGAGCCAGGCAATCTCGATCAACTCTATCGCCTCGGCCAACTGTTAGGCCGCCTGCATGGCGTCGGCGCCAGCAAGCCGTTTGAGCATCGCGACGAATTGACCGTGCAGAACTTTGGCCGCGACTCGCTGACCACCTTGCTCGAAGGCAACTTCATTCCAAAAAGCTTGCTGCCGGCCTATGAGTCGGTGGCCCGCGATGCTCTGAAACGGGTGGAAGATATTTACGCCGCCACGCCCTACCAGGCGATTCGCATGCACGGCGACTGCCACCCCGGCAATATGATGTGCCGCGACGAGGTGTTTCATATCGTCGACCTCGACGACGCGCGCATGGGCCCAGCCGTACAAGACCTGTGGATGATGCTCGCCGGCGATCGCCAGGAACGCTTGGGCCAACTGGCTGAGCTGGTGGACGGCTACCAAGAATTCCACGACTTCAACCCCAGCCAACTGCCACTGATTGAGGCGCTGCGCACCTTGCGTTTGATGCACTACAGCGCTTGGCTGGCACGGCGCTGGGACGATCCGGCGTTCCCCATGAGCTTTCCCTGGTTTGGCAGCGAGCGTTACTGGGGCGAACAGATTCTGATCTTGCGCGAGCAATTGTCTGCCCTACAGGAAGAGCCACTTCGGTTGTTCTGACTTACTCGCGTACCAGGCGCAGCCCCACGTGGCTTGGCGGAGTGCCCACTGAGCAGGCACCGCTGACCGGGTCGCGAATAAAGTCCGTTAACGCGCTGGGGTGGCGCCCTGCTGCAATGCGAATACCGCAAAAACCATCTGCTGCCGATGCGCCGGCAAAACAACTGTCGGTCCATTCCCACACATTGTCCGCCACACCCAAGGCACCGCTAACGCTGCGACCCTGCTCGGCAAAGCGCAGCAATGCCAGCGATGGCGGCATGCGCAGCGCCTCGCGGGCGTATTCGGCCAGCCACCGACGGGCAGGGTTGCGCGGATCCGCCTCCAAGGCCGGGTCAACCACATAGGCCTCGCCGACCGCCTGCAACCATTCGGCATACCGTGGCAAACGGTACAAATGCCCGCTGACAGCTGAAAGCCAGCGGGCATAGGCCGTAGCATCCAGCCAACTGAGGCCAACCACCGGATGCTCGCCGGCAGCCGCCTCATTCGCCGCCACTGCCGCGCAGCCACCGGCACGCACACAGACGGCATACTCGGCGGCACTAACCTGGCGCTGCATGATGCGCAATGCCGCGACCTGCTCGGTAACCGACTGCGCAGCAGCAGGTAGCTGATAACGCACAGTACCGGCGGCAATCTGCACCAGCTCCACCTCAGGAGCCGAGGATGGCTGGCACCCACCCAGCAGTCCCCAAGCCCCCAGCAGCACAGCACCAATACGCTTCATGCTCGCCGCCTCACTTAGGCGTAGTGATCGGGCCCGGCGCTTTGACCTGTTTCATCAAATCATCATTCCACTCGCCCTCAACTTTGACGTGGCCGGCAGCGCCCAGCTCCATGGCCTCGATCAGGTTGTGATTGACATAGGCATAGATGCCCGGCTGCTTGAAGGTATACAACGCCGCGCCAGCCGAGCCGCCACGGATAAACCACGTTTCCAGGTCTTTTTGCGGCGGGTTGGCGAATTTGCCGGTTTCCCATACCCAGTCGCCGTGACCGCCGATCAGGTGCGGACGGGTATCACGGTTGGCCTGGGAATGGATAAACAACACGGTTTCACCGACCTTGGCGGTCAGGGCGTTATCACCGGTCAACGCCCCTACCCGCCCGTTGAACACCACGTGGCTGGGCGTCAAGGTGCGCATCACCGCGCGGGTATCGGCGTAACTGGAGATGGGGCTGGCATAGTCTTTGTACTTGCCGTCGGGGCCTTTGGGGATATACAGGTCGAACTCGCCGATGGTGTAGGCGCGGTCGTAACGTAAAGCGTGGCCGGCCGGGTCTTTCAAGCCGTCACGGGGCAAGACCATCAGTGTGCCGCTCATGCCCGACACCACATGCCAAGGCACCATACCCTCAGGCGCGCAGTGGTAAACGAAGGTGCCACTGCGGTCGGCTTTAAAGCGCAATACCGTTTCCTGACCGGGCGCGACAAAGGTCAACTTCGCCCCGCCCAAGGCGCCCGTGGCGGCGTGGAAATCAATGTTGTGCGCCAGGCTATTACTGGCCGGGTTTACCAGCGTCAGCTCGACGTAGTCGCCCTCGTGCACCACCATCGTTGGCCCCGGCATGGAGCCATTGAACGTCATCGCTTGCAGGGTGGTGCCCTGGTTGTCGATAACCATCTTTTTCTCTTCCACGGTCATGCGAAACTGCACAACCTTGGGGGCGTCTTTGACCGCCTGCTGGTGAGCATGCACCTGCGGAGGCGCCACCAGATCGACTTTTACCCGTTGCAAACCGTCGGCACCATCGGCCAACGCTGCGCTAGCAAGCGCCATGGCGACGGTAAAATAAAGGGGCTTTATTGCGTACATAACTCACTCCTCGGGCTAATGTGCGGCGCCCATTGCAGGCCATAGCGGCGGAGCGTTTTTTGTCCTAACGCAATGAATAGCGAGCAATCGCAGGATTCCCACAGCGCAGTAAGCCGGTTACGGACAGACGCTGCCGAGCTGACTAGAATGTGCCCCCTGCGCCTCTTGCCCAAGGAACTCCATGACCACCGCCAACCCGCGCCGCGGGTATCTGCTCGGTATTTCCGCGTACACCATCTGGGGCTTGTTCCCGCTCTATTTCAAAGCCATCGCGCAAGTGCCGGCGCTGGAGATCATCGCCCACCGCATTCTCTGGTCGGCTTTGTTTGGCGCGCTGCTGCTACTGGTGTGGAAGCATCCAAAGTGGTTTAGCGACCTGCGCAGCAACCCGCGCCGTTTTGCCGTGTTGGTCGCCAGCGGCGCGCTGATTGCGGTGAATTGGTTGGTGTATGTGTGGGCGGTGAATAACGGCCGCATGCTTGAGGCCAGCTTGGGCTACTACATCAACCCGCTGATTAACGTGCTGCTCGGCATGCTGCTGCTCGGTGAGCGCTTGCGCCGCCTGCAATGGCTGGCGGTGGCATTGGCCAGTATCGGCGTGGCACAGCAGTTATGGCTGGCGGGGCATGTGCCGTGGGTGTCGCTGGCGTTGGCGTTTTCCTTCGCATTTTACGGTTTGATCCGTAAGCAAGCGCCGGTAGCGGCGCTGCCGGGGCTGGTGGTGGAAACCTGGTTGCTGGTGCCGTTTGCCATCGTTTGGCTGGCGATGAACCCTAATGCCGTGAGCATGCAGGCGAGTTTCTGGAGCAGCACGCAACTGCTCTGGTTGGCCGCCGCCGGACCGGTCACCCTGGTGCCGCTGCTGTGCTTTAACGCTGCGGCGCGGCACCTGCCCTATGCGGCGCTGGGCTTTTTGCAGTACGTAGCGCCGACCCTGGTGTTGCTACAAGCGGTGCTGCTGTTTGGTGAGCACTTAAGCTCCAGCACCTTGATCGCCTTTGCCTTTATTTGGGCGGCGTTGGCGGTTTATAGCGTGGATGCGTGGCGTAGCTTGCAGCGCAACAAGTTACTCGTCGCTGCGCAGAACTAACTCCACCATCAAATCATCGGCGAGGGTTTCCAGGCGGGTTTGCAAAACCTCGAGCGTCAGGCTCAGGGGAACGGCCAACACCGCCTCAGCGTGAAACAACGGCTCGCTGCTCATCGGTGCTGGCGCTACGTCGGTAACCAGGCTTTCAACATTGACCCCCAACTCGCTCAGCACCCGGGTGATATCGCGAACGATGCCGGGGCGGTCGTTGCCTACCAGGTCGAGCAGAATGGGCTTGCAGGTTTGGCTTGGGTCGCTGCCGCCTTCGGCCAGCAGCACACGAATGCCTTGGGCGTTCAGCGCCTGCAGCGAAGCCACCAATTGCTCATAGGCGTTAGCCGGCACACTGACTTTAAGAATGCCGGCGAACTGCCCGGCCATGCGTGACATACGGCTTTCCAACCAATTACCGCCATGGGTGGAGATGCAGCTGGCGAGTTTTTCCACCAGGCCGGGTTGGTCTGCGGCTATTACGGTCAGGACCAAATGGTTCACGGGGTAACTCCTTGAATCGTTCGAGTTCGGTGTACCTGGGTCCCTGCGTGCGCGGGGACGACGGGTTAGAGCATCAAATCTGGTCGTTCCCGCGAAGGCGGGAACCCAGTGGTGTGGCAATCCGCTGCGACAAACCCGCAGCGTGCACAATCGGCCCTATGCCAGGCTCAGCCAATAGGTCAGGTAAACCTCGTCCTTCACATAGCCCAAGCGTTCATATAACGCCTGACCGGCCACGTTGGTCTTCGCCGTTTCCAATTGCAGCCCACAAGCGCCATTAGCCTCGGCGTGGGCCCGCGCGGCATTCATCAGCACCTCCCCCACACCTTGGCGGCGGGCGGCAGGGCTGACAAACAAATCGCTCAGCAAAAACGCTGGCGCCAAGGCCAGCGACGAAAAAAACGGGTACAGCTGCACAAACCCTTGTGCCACACCGGCCTGGTCGCGCGCCAGCAGCAGGGTCGAATCGCCATTGCGCAGACGAGCGGCAAGAAATTCGCGAATCACGTCAATCGGCCGCGGTACTTGGTAAAACCCCAGGTAACCGGCAAATAGCTGCGCAAGCTCATCAAGGTCGCTGGCGACCACTGCATTTACAGGCATGTACGGCACTCCATGTGAGGTTGCGGCAGTATAGGCAAAAGCCACGAACGGCTACGGGCAGGTAGTAACACTACAAAATCGTGTACGAAATACAGATTTTTCTGGAACAAAACCCCTATTTTTTGAGAACATCCACGCCCTCGTTGTGACCGCCAAGGCCCAGCCCAGTCGCGGTTCGACGCGCGCCCGCTGATTTTCCCCCGATCATGATGTAGTATGCCGCGCCACGGACTACAAGACGGCTAACGCCCGGTCCGTAAG
>LNAP01001258.1_pt1 | contig 28010 bp, 21 predicted proteins | sample 602601 | NCBI WGS metagenome assembly LNAP01 (sample SAMN02440304, study PRJNA202911) | soil metagenome | biome: Subtropical and temperate rainforests or woodlands; isolation source: soil samples (1 kg each in a 20% v/v slurry with milli Q water) were... ... | reverse complement strand
CCGGGTGATCGAAACCTGGCTGGTGACCACAGCGCTCTATGTTGCGGCCTGTTACCTCATTGCCATGATGCTGCGTTACCTCGAGCAGCGTCTGGCGATCCGCCGATAGGAGGCCACCATGTACGAATCCCCCAGTTGGTTGCATGAGTTATGGGTGGCGCGGGAAGTTCTGTGGCAGGGCTTTTTGACCAGTGTGCAGGTCTCGGCCCTGGCGATTTTGCTGGGTACGATGGTCGGTATTGTTACCGGTCTGGTGCTGACCTACGGCAAGTTCTGGATGCGCGCACCGTTCCGGTTTTACGTGGACATTATTCGCGGCACACCAGTGTTTGTACTGGTGCTGGCCTGCTTCTACATGGCGCCCGCATTGGGCTGGCAAATCAGCGCGTTTCAGGCCGGTGCCTTGGGGCTGACGCTGTTCTGCGGCTCCCACGTCGCGGAGATTGTGCGCGGCGCGTTGCAAGCGTTGCCCAGTGGCCAGATGGAGGCAAGCAAGGCCATCGGCCTGACGTTTTATCAGGCGCTCGGCTACGTGTTGTTGCCCCAGGCGTTGCGGCAGATCCTGCCGACCTGGGTCAACTCGTCGACCGAAATCGTCAAGGCGTCGACCTTGCTGTCGGTCATCGGTGTGGCGGAATTGTTGCTCAGCACGCAGCAGATCATCGCGCGCACCTTCATGACGCTGGGCCGGATTTCTGTTTTTCGTCATCAACTACGCCATCGAATTACTCGGCCGGCACATTGAAAAGCGGGTGGCCTTGCCATGACTCAACCTCAAGTTTCGACACAGAACCAGGCCCTGCTGGACATTCGCGGCCTGCACAAACAGTACGGCAAGCTTGAAGTGCTCAAGGGCGTCGACCTGACCATGCAGCGCGGCAACGTGGTCACGCTGATCGGCTCCAGCGGCTCGGGCAAGACCACGCTGCTGCGTTGCGTGAACATGCTCGAAGAATTCCAGGGCGGGCAGATCGTGCTCGATGGCGAGTCCATCGGCTATGACGAGGTCAACGGCAAGCGCGTGCGTCACCCGGAAAAAGTCATCGCCCGGCACCGGGCAATGACCGGCATGGCGTTCCAGCAGTTCAACCTGTTCCCGCACCTGACCGCGCTGCAGAACGTCACCCTTGGCTTGCTCAAGGTCAAGAAACTGCACAAGGACGAAGCGGTGGCGCTGGCGGAGAAATGGCTGGAGCGGGTTGGCCTGCTGGAGCGTCGTGACCACTATCCCGGCCAGTTGTCCGGCGGTCAGCAACAGCGCGTGGCGATTGCCCGGGCGATTGCGATGAACCCGAGCCTGATGCTGTTCGACGAAGTGACCTCGGCCCTGGACCCGGAACTGGTCGGCGAAGTGCTGAACGTGATCAAGGGCCTGGCCGACGAAGGCATGACCATGTTGCTGGTCACCCACGAGATGCGTTTTGCCTTCGAGGTCTCGGACAAGATCGTCTTCATGAACCAGGGGCGGATCGAAGAGCAGGGGCCTCCCAAGGAGCTGTTCGAACGCCCGCAATCGCCGCGTCTTGCCGAATTTCTCAAGAACACGCGGTTTTAATTTTTAATTTTTTTCGATCAGGAGAAACACTCATGAGCATTACTCGTTACGGCACCGGCAGCACCGCCGCTGGCGGTCAGCCTCGCCCTTTCGCCCGAGCCGTTGAAGCCGATGGCTGGCTGCACGTTTCCGGGCAGGTGCCGGCGGTGGACGGCGAGATCATTACCGGTGGCATCGTCGAGCAGACCCACCAGGCCATGAAGAACCTGATCGCGATTCTCGAAGAGGCCGGTTATGGCCTGGAAGACGTGGTGCGTGCTGGCGTGTGGCTGGAGGATCCGCGGGATTTCACCAGTTTCAACAAGGTCTTCTCCGAGTACTTCAAAAGCGAGCACGCACCAGCCCGGGCCTGTGTGCAGGCGAACATGATGGTCGATTGCAAGGTCGAGATCGACTGCATCGCGTACAAGAAAAAGGCCTGAGCCTAATGATCGATCCCACGCTCTGCGGGGGAATGCAGCCCGGGGCGCTCCGCGTCGCAAAGCGGACGCAGAGCGTCCATTGAGGCATTCCCACGCCGAGCGTGGGAACGATCATTAGCGGTAAACTCCCCGGCGAATTTGTATGGGAACCACTGACATGACCGAAGACACCATCAAGCGCCGGGCTCGCGGTCTGGACCGGGCGTTCGATATCCTCGATTTCCTCAAGGAAGTCGGCAAACCGCTGCGCCCGAATGAAATCGCCAGCGGCATCGATAGCCCGAAATCCACGATCTACGAACTGGTCGCTTCCCTGCTGGAACGACGCATTCTCGAACCCGTGGGCAAGGACGGTCACGTCTACCTCGGCCGTCAGTTGTACTTTCTCGGGCAAGCGCATTTGCGCCATTTCGACCTGACCCGCGAAGCCGATCACGCTTTGCAGGACATCGTCAGCCAGACCCATGAAACCGCGCAGATGTGCCTGCTTAACGGGCGCAAATACACCGTCGCGCTGATGAAAGAGGGCGAGCGGCATTTCCGTATTTCCTCGGACATCGGCGAGAACGCGCCAATCCCCTGGACTGCGTCCGGGCGCCTGCTGCTGGCGCACCTGAGTGATCAGGAGATCATTGACCTGATCGACCACGACGACTTCATCCTGCCCGACGGCGAACGCCTGCCGCTGGAGCAGTTTCTCAAGGAAATCCGTCAGGCCGGTATCGATGGCTTCTTCTCTTTCGATAGCGTCGCCGACACCTTCACCCATTGCTTCGCCGCCCCGGTCAAAGACCCGAGCGGCGTGGCCATTGCGACCCTGTGCATCGTCGCCCCACGGGACGACGCCAAGAACAATTACAACGACTATCGCCGGGTGCTGATCGACAGCGCCAATAGCCTGGCCCGGCGTATCAACGAATAAAAGCGGCTGTCTGCAGCCGCTAATGTGAGGAGTTCGACCATGTCTTCTGCCCAAAACACTGCCGCTGTGGAAAAGGGCTTTGCCCAGACTGGCGCCAATCTCGTGCGCGACGTCAGCCTGCCTGCGCTGGTGCTGCACCGCGAAGCGCTGGAACACAACATTCGCTGGATGCAGGCGTTTGTCAGCAACAGCGGCGCGGAACTCGCGCCCCACGGCAAAACCAGCATGACGCCCGCGCTGTTCCGGCGCCAACTGGACGCCGGCGCCTGGGGCATCACCCTGGCCAGCGCCACGCAAACCCGCGCGGCCTATGCCCACGGTGTGCGTCGGGTGCTGATGGCCAACCAATTGGTCGGTACGCCGAACATGGCGCTGATCGCCGATTTGCTGGCGGACCCGACGTTCGACTTCCATTGCATGGTCGATCATCCGGACAACGTCGCTGACCTGGGCGCGTACTTCGCCTCGCGAGGTGTGCGCCTGAACGTGATGATCGAGTACGGCGTGGTCGGCGGTCGTTGCGGTTGCCGCAGTGAAGCGGAAGTGGTCGCGCTGGCCAAAGCCATCGGCGCTCAACCGGCGCTGGCACTGACCGGCATCGAAGGCTACGAGGGCGTGATCCACGGTGATCATGCGGTCACAGGCATTCGTGAATTCGCCGCCTCCCTGGTGCGCCTGGCCGTGCAGTTGCAGGACAGCGGCGCCTTTGCGATTCCCAAGCCGATCATCACCGCGTCGGGTTCGGCCTGGTACGACTTGATCGCCGAATCCTTCGAAGCGCAGAACGCGGGTGGACGTTTCCTCAGCGTGTTGCGCCCCGGCAGCTACGTGGCTCACGACCATGGCATCTACAAGGAAGCGCAATGCTGCGTGCTCGACCGCCGCAGCGATCTGCACGAGGGCCTGCGCCCGGCGCTGGAAGTCTGGGCGCATGTGCAGTCGTTGCCGGAACCGGGTTTCGCGGTGATCGCCCTGGGCAAACGCGACGTCGCCTACGACGCGGGGTTGCCGGTGCCGCTGCTGCGTTACAAGGCCGGCGTGGTGCCTGCCACCGGTGACGATGTCAGCGCCTGCAAAGTGACGGCGGTGATGGACCAGCACGCGTTCATGACCGTGGCGCCGGGGGTTGAGTTGCGGGTGGGCGACATCATTTCGTTCGGCACTTCGCACCCGTGCCTGACGTTCGACAAGTGGCGCACGGGGTGTCTGGTGGATGAGCAGCTGAACGTCATCGAAACCATGGAAACCTGTTTCTAAGGCTTCGGACCGAGGCGCGGCCTTCGCCAGCAAGCCCGCTCCTACAGGGATCTTGTGAACACTGAAGATCCAATGTGGGAGTGAGCCTGCTCGCGATGGCATCCTCCCAGACAACACCGCAATACCAGAGACCCCACAACAATGAACACCATCAACACCCTCGGCCCCAACACCCCGCGCATCGCCTTGATCGGCGAGTGCATGATCGAGCTGCAACAACGCGCCGATGGCACGCTGCAACAGAGCTTCGGCGGCGATACCTTGAACACTGCGGTCTACCTGTCCCGGGAACTCGGCACCCGCGGCATCGTCGATTACGTCACTGCACTGGGCGACGACAGTTTCAGCGATGCCATGTGCCAGACCTGGGCCGACGAACACATCGGGTTGGGCATGGTTCAGCGCCTGCCCGGGCGACTGCCCGGTTTGTACTGCATCCAGACTGATGCGGCGGGCGAGCGCCGCTTCCTCTATTGGCGTAACGAAGCGGCCGTGCGCGACTGCTTCACCACCCCGGCCGCCGCGCCGATCCTGGCCGCGCTGCCGGATTACGACGTGCTGTATTTCAGCGGCATCACCCTGGCGGTGCTCGGCGTGCAAGGTCGGGTGAAACTGCTGGAAACCCTGATCGAGGCCCGCCAGCGGGATGCGCGGATCGTGTTCGACAACAACTACCGGCCACGCTTGTGGGCGTCAGTCGAAGAGGCGCGGGCGGCTTATCGCAGCGTCTTGCCCTATGTCGATCTGGCGTTGCTGACCGTCGATGACGAGCAGGCGCTGTTTCATTTTTCCGATGGCGAGGCGGTGTTTGCCGCTTACGAGCAGATTGGCACCCCCGAAGTGGTGCTCAAGCGTGGCGCCGAGGCGTGTCTGATTCGCTGTGATGGCGAGTCGTTCGAGGTGCCCGCGCAGAAGGTCGAGCGCGTGGTGGACACCACGGCGGCGGGGGATTCGTTCAGCGCGGCGTATCTGGCCAGTCGGCTCAAGGGTGGAAGTGCGGTTGAGGCGGCCGAGGCGGGGCATCGGTTGGCGAGTCGGGTGATTCAGGTGCCTGGAGCACTGATTCCCAAAGATTGAAATAAGCTTTTGTGGCAAGGGAGCTTGCTCCCGTTCGGGTGCGCAGCAGCCGTAAATTGGGGCCGCTACGCAGCCCAGCGGGAGCAAGCTCCCTCGCCACAGGGCCTTTAAGCCAAACCCATCAATCCCGGTAAAACACCTGCACCAGGTGATACCCGAACTTGCTCTTGATCGGCCCATGCACCACCCGCAGCGGTTTTTTGAAGATCACCGCGTCGATCACCCCGACCATTTGCCCGGGCCGCACTTCACCCAGGTCGCCCCCGCGTTTGCCGGACGGGCAGGTGGAGTACTTCTTGGCCAGCACATCAAAGGCTTCGCCCTTGGCGATGCGTTGTTTGAGCTGCTCGGCTTCTTCCGAGGTTTTCACCAGAATATGGCGGGCTTGAGCTTTCATGGGGGCATACCTTGCAACGGTGGTGGCTATGTTGATGCCAGCGGGGCGCGCGATTATGCCTCAACTCACTCCGGTTGGCCGATCATCGTGCGAATCTTGTTGGCCAACAGGTCAATGGAAAACGGTTTGGCGACCATGTCCATGCCTTCTTCCAGGAAACCCTGGCGTTCGGCGGCTTTCTCCGCGTAACCGGTCATGAACAGGACTTTGAGTTCGGGACGGTGCTGGCGAGCGATCTCTGCCAGTTGTCGGCCGTTCATGCCCGGCAGGCCTACGTCGGTCACCAGCAGATCGACCCTCAGGTCGGATTCCAGCAAGGGCAGGGCGGTCTTCGCATCCTCGGCTTCGTGAGCGTGATAACCCAGCTCGTTGAGCAGGTCGAGCACCAGCATGCGCACCGCCGGGTCGTCTTCCACCAACACCACGGTTTCGCCGGCAATCGCCGCCGGAGCCTCGCCCGTGAACGGCAGCAGTACTTTTTCCGGTTCCGTGGCGTGCAATCGGGGCAAGTAAAGGCGAACGCTGGTGCCCTTGCCCGGCAAACTGAACAGGCTGACATGCCCGCCCGACTGCTGGGCGAACCCATAAATCATCGACAATCCAAGGCCGGTACCCTGGCCGATGGGTTTGGTGGTGAAGAACGGGTCGAACGCCTTGGCCAGCACCGACGGTGTCATCCCGGTGCCGTTATCGCTGACGGCAATCATCACGTAATCCCCGGCCTTGACCGGTTCCAACGTGGTGATGTCGCTGCCGTCGAGGTAAACGTTGGCGGTTTCGATCAGCAACTCGCCGCCATCGGGCATGGCGTCCCGGGCGTTGATGACGAGGTTGAGCAGAGCGTTTTCCAGTTGGCTGACGTCAGTGCTCACCGGCCAGACCTCGCCGGCCAGCAGCAGTTTGAGTTCGATGTGATCGCCCTTGGTCCGGCTGAACAAGTCTTCCAGGGAGTGCACCAGGTCATTGGCGTTCAGCGGCCGGCGATCAAGCGACTGACGCCGGGAAAACGCCAGTAGCCGATGGGTCAGGGCGGCGGCACGATTGGCCGAGGACACCGCGGCTTCGGTGAAACGGCCAATCTCGGCGGCGCGCCCTTCCGCGATATAGCGCTGCATCAGATCGAGGCTGCCGATGATCCCGGTCAGCATGTTGTTGAAGTCGTGGGCGATGCCGCCGGTGAGCTGCCCGACCGCCTCCATTTTCTGCGCATGGCGCAAGGCGTCTTCCGCGCGTTCACGCTCGAACATCTCGTTTTGCAGCCGTTGGTTGGCTTCGGCCAACTGCTGGGTGCGGGCCGCGACCCGTTCCTCAAGGGTATCGTTGAGATTGCGCAGGGCTTCTTCCGTCTGTTTGCGCTCGGTTTCGTCAATGACAAAGATGTAGAAACCATTCACCGTGCCGTCGGCACCGTGGCGCGGCAAGTAATTCATCAAGGCATGGCGGTTACTGCCGTCCCGGTGCGGGGTATTGATGCTGAAACAGCAAGACTTGCCCGTCAGCGCCAGGGCAATGTGTTCGGCGCGCAAGGCATAGGCTTCTTCGCCCAGCACTTCACGAATGGTGCGGCCATAGAGTTCCTGCGGTGTCAGGCCATACCAGTCCAGATAAGCGGCGTTGTTCAAGCGAAAGCGTTCCTCGCTGTCCACGTAGCTGATCAGGATGGGCATGGCGTTGATGATCAGCTGCAACTCGGTCTGGCTCTGGCGCAGGGCTTGCTCGGTGAGCTTGCGTTCGGTCAGATCCAGCGCGGCGCCAAGGAAGCGGATCGGCCGGCCATGGTGGTCCTTGTAGCAGCGACCGCGGGCAAACACCCAGCGCAGGTGACCGCTGGGTTGCAGCAAGCGATATTCCTCGGCGTATTCGGTGCCGTGGGTGATGGAATATTTGATGCTGCGGGCGACCATGGCGCGATCTTCCGGGTGCACGGCCTGGAGGTAGGCGCTGATGGGCAACTGACTGGCGAGCAGTGGGTCGATGTTGTGCAGTTCGGCGAAATGCGCATCGGCGATGAAGCGATCTTCGCCGATGTCCCAATCCCAGGTGCCGACGGCGTCGGTGGCCGCCAGCGCCAGTTGCAGGCGCTGTTCGGTTTCGTGCTGGGCCTTGAGACTGGCGGCCGACCGCTGTTCCAGTTCCAGCGCGATGCGTCGGCGTTCATTGGTTTCGATGGCGGTGACCAGAATGCCAGCAACCTCAGCGTTTTCATCGCGGATCGGGCTGTAGGTCAGGTCCAGCCAGAAGTCGGAATCACCTTCGTCGCGTTGCAAGGTAAAACGTTGTTCGCTGTAGGTACGCACCTGGCCTTGTAGGACAGCGCTGTAAATGGGGCTGGTAAAGTCCTGAAGTTCTGGCCAGATCTGGTGCGTCGGTTGTCCGAAAGCGTGTGGATGCTTGCTGCCGGCGAGGAGGGCGAAGCCGTCGTTGTAGATCTGCGTGAGGTGCGGACCCCACAGCAACAGCATCGGCATCGGTGAATGAATCACGATGTCCACGGCAGTGCGCAGGCTCTGTGGCCAGGTGCTGGCAGCGCCCAGCGGGGTGCGTGTCCAGTCCAGTCTGGCGATCAAGGCCTGTGCATCGCTGCCCGTCAGTGTTGCGTTCATCAAATTGTCCTGCACTTAAGTCGGTGGCGCGGCGTCTACTATCCTTGCAGGGCGGTAGACGCTGGATGACCTGCCATGGGTCATTACTTTTTCATTGAATGCTTCGCGGGTGTTTTTTGCCATGGAAATCGATGCACTGTTGCAGATACTGTCTGACCGGAATGGATCCGATCTCTATCTTTCCACCGGCGCACCACCCAGTGCGCGGTTCGACGGTGTGCTCAAGCCGCTGACCGACCAGCCATTCAAGCCGGGAGCAGTCGCGGCCATTGCCGAGTCCATCATGGACGCCGAACAGCGCCTGGAGTTCGATCGGGAACTGGAGATGAACCTGGCAATCTCCCTGGCGGGTATCGGGCGCTTTCGGGTCAACATCTTCAAGCAACGCAACGATGTGTCAATCGTGGCACGCAACATCAAGCTCGACATCCCGCGTTTCGAAGACCTCAAACTACCGGCGGTGCTGCTCGAAACCGTGATGCTCAAACAAGGATTGATACTGTTCGTCGGCGCCACCGATTGCGGCAAGTCAACCTCTCTCGCGGCGCTGATCGATTACCGCAACCGCCACAGCACTGGCCATATCGTCACCATCGAGGACCCGATCGAGTACATCCATCGGCACAAGCAGTCGATCATCAACCAGCGTGAGGTCGGCGTCGATACCCGCAGTTTTCATGCTGCCCTGAAAAACACCCTGCGCCAGGCCCCGGACGTGGTACTGATCGGCGAAATCCGCGACCGCGAAACCATGGAGCACGCGCTGGCGTTTGCCGATACGGGCCATCTGGTGATCTCGACGTTGCACGCGCACAACGCCCATCAGGCGCTGGACCGCATCATCAATTTCTTTCCCGAAGAGCGGCGGACGCAGTTGCTGCATGACTTGAGCAACAATCTGAAAGCGTTTGTTTCCCAACGATTGGTGCGGACCCTTGACGGTCAGCGCAGGGCGGCAGTGGAAGTGATGTTGGGAACACCCACGATCGGTGACTTGATAAGGCGCAATCAACTGGACGAACTTAAAGACATCATGGAAAAGTCCGCAGAGTTCGGTATGCAGACGTTCGATGGCGCACTGTATGCACTGGTGATGGAAGGCGCAATCAGTGAGGAAGAGGCGCTAAAACATGCGGACTCGCTGAGCAATCTGAAGTTGCGCCTCAAGCTGTATGGCGGTGGGCCTTCGACCGTCAATGCGCCCAATGGGGACTGGGGGTTAGTGGATTGATGAGGTGGGTAAGGCGGCGACGATGAAATGTTGTCTTATGAAGTTTTACTGTTTAGTTAATTTTTGGTGGGTCAGGATTCACCTTCGATTAATGAATCAGTGAACTAAATACATAAGGTTGTTTTATGGTTGTTAAGTTGAAATATAAAGACTATCCGTTGTCCGGAGCCGTTTCCGAAGTCCAGCACCAGTGGTTAAGGGCCGATGCCGCTGAACGACAAGTGGTCGCGCGCTTGTTGCAAAGTGTCTTCGAGGATCAAGAGGATGAAGGGCCGTACTGTTGGCAAGGTTATGAGTTTGAGCTGGCAAAAGGTTCTTCGCTGTATGAAGTCCATATGCCGGGGCGAGTGGCATGGAATAACCTGGCCAACTACACGGTCGTAATGGACGAACTCCGTCGCCACCGTCCGGAGAATATGGCGGCAACCCGTATTAACGAAAACGGCGGACTTGAGATATTCCGAAAAGACCGGCAAGTGTGGGAAGTCGTCGACGTGAATATCGTCCAGGCGTCGCACTATTATCAAAAGCTGCTGGTGGTAGGTGATATTGCCAGGCAAGCCGGTGGATACATTTACACCGAAGATTTCGTCGATGTGGACCAATGGCTGAGGTTTCATGGCCTGACGGTTCCAACGAACGCGAGCGAAACCAGAAACCTGATCGCGCTTTTCGAGTTTGATCCTGATGTCGATGAGTTGGGGCACTATTGGGGGCAGTTGGTTACGGATGATTCATCGTTAGCCGTCCTGTCGGCTGAGCAACGGACCGCCATTCGGCAGGTTACTCAGCGTGTTACCCAGAACACCAGACTGCTGGACATGTTGTACCGCGAAACGGGACGCGCCGTTGCGACACACGAAAATGCCGCCGAGCGGATCGTCGCGTTGGTCAAGCATCCGGTGGCCCAGGCCTGTGCCAGGGAGATTCTGGAAGCGTCGGACTGGTTCGGCGCGCATCCCGGGCAGAACGTCTCTGCGCAAGATCTCGAGCAACTGCTGGTCACCAGCCTGTTGCTGGATCTTTATCCGTCTCTAGGTAGCACCGGGGACCGCAAGAGTCTCGGTGGTTTCGCTTTATATGCGCCGAGCAACGTAGAGCGGTCGCCGGCCATGGTCCGCGAAGAGCTGCAAGCCTTTCTCTATACCAAGGGCTGGGTTGATCCTGCGGCGGCGCCACTGGCGTGTCATCTGCTGCTGGCGGACATTGCGCCGGAATTTCTGGTCAGGGGCGTGCCATCGTCGATGACGATGGGCTCGGTTGCCTGGGTAACCTTTTGCCATGGCGTTGCCTTGGCGGAAGCGGTCAGGAAGGGCGCGTCGCGTGTGCTGACGTATGCGCAAATCATGGCGTATGTCGAACTGGAGCCTGTCAGCGAGCCGCTGTCCCGACTGAGGGATTTGGCAATGATCGATCCGATCGTCGACTGGGCCCTGATCAACAGCGTTATCAGCGCAAGCGAGCTGACTCAAGCGGCAAAGGACACCACCGAGCGGGCCATCACCGCGTTCCAGGCATATGCGGAAAACTTCACCCATCTGGCGCGCGTCTATTCCATCCCGATGCCCAACCGCGAAACCATCGCGCGCGAAGCCTTGCAAGGAGCGGTGCCGGAGTGTGATTTTCTCGACGATAAAGTGCTCTATCAACACCCCGGCCTTTATGCGTCCTCCAACCCCATGTCCATGGTCGAGTTGCACATGTCGGCGGATCTGGAAGGTGGCCAGTGGGATTTTCCTGCGGTCTTTCCCGATAAAGTTATTTCCGGGACCCCTGATTTGTTGGCCGGTATCACCCATTACAAAAGACCAACTCAGTACGACCCCTCCGTCACTAGCCTTTATAGTCGCTTTCCAAGGTTGCGGAGCCTGCCTCCCAACAATGTCGAGTACCATCGCCAATTGCGCGATTATCTCGGCCAGTTGAATAACGCACTGACGAGCAACATCAAGTTGGCCCTTTCACACATGCTTCCTCATGATCTGGACGTCTTTCTGAACGGAAAAATCAGCTTTTTTACCGTTCGTCTTCCGGCCACCAGAACCGAGTCTTTCTTTTCAATATCGCCGGTCCCTGTTTCAACGACTTACGAAACCCGGCAAGGTAGCGATGCTGTCAAGGGACGCTTCGGCATTGTCATGTTTGCAACTCACGCAAACACGGCGGTGTGTTATGAGTTGTTCACCTTGCGGGGTGAATTACGGAGAAACAACACGCTCGCCTCGCTGATCATCTCAACAGGCAAATTGCGAACGGCCGCGAGAATGGATTTCACCGGGGACCTGAATGCGCCGGAACGACCTGCGCCCCCCGAATGGTTGCCTCTTTCTGTTATTGAATATACCGACGGCGTTTTCGCCGGGAATGACGCCAGCAGCGACATGGCAATTATTGAAAAACTGGGCGAACTCCCCGCGCCACTGCAAGTAACGGCTCGCCAGCAGAGTACTTATATGAATGTTGGCAATCCGCAACTGGCGCGAATTGCGGCGTTCGTTGTGAACAATCATCCGTTGCGCACGTTGGACGAAATCGAGTTGATGGCCACCGTGCCGACAGCGCTTGAAACCGAACGCAAAAAAGGCGAAGAGACTGCCGATTACATCGTGAATCTGGTGGTTCCGTTCAAAAAGTGCATCGAGGATTTGTCTTCCGGAGAGCACAACAAGGTCGTAGACGGGATCTACGGTTGCGTCATGGACGCCATGGCGTTGGGCGGGGCATTCGTGGGGGCGGGCGCCAAAGCGCTGAGCATCTCGTCGAAGGCGATCTCCCTGTCGTCCAAAGGCGCCCGTCTGACCAAACTGGCCTTTGTCACCTCCATTTCCCTCTTCAACCCCGTGGATGATGTGCCAACGGTGTTTTATGGTGCCGGCAAACTCATCCATAAGGGCGCGTTACGTTTCAGCAGTCAGGCTGAAGCGCTTCTTGGACTGGCGAAGTCCCAGTTGGGCAGACTCCATGGCAGCCACAAATCCTATGACCTGCTCCGCGCCGCCAGTCACGTCCACACCGGACAGGGTAGCTGGCGGCCACGTGGTGCAGTGGGTGAGACCCTGTCAGTGGTGGCCGCGCGCAACCAACTCCAATGGTATGCCCTCGACCGCCTGGGCAAAGCCTGGGGGCCCAAACTGGAGCACTTTGCCTACATGGCGCCTGTCGCCTTGCCGCGCCCAACCAAGACATTGCCTGTCAGTTACACCCGACAGTTCATTGAACAAAGTCTGCCGCGAGCCCGGACTAAAATCGAAAACGCAATCAATGCCTTGATCCACCGTGATTTTGAGGCGCAGCGCACGCTGGTCGCGAGGCTGCTGATGGGAAGCGATTCGAATGAAGCAATCAATCAGTTATTGAATTATTTGAGAGCGGTCAGGGCGGACTTCGCGGGCGTTTCCATCAGTAACTTCGTCCTTGATCCACTCAAGGACACCCACCACATTGCCGCTTTCGACACGAACGCTTACCAGCAGTGGAAAGGTGCAACCGGGCAATCCGACGCGAAGTTCGTTGAAATCTACACCGTCAATCTCAACCGTCACTTCATCGGCCAGGGTTTCAACCTTGACGTCGTCGCAGACGACTTGATCCATGAGCTGTTTCACGGACCTGCGCAGATCGGTGATGTCGCCTATGCCCGCGACGCCGGCAACGTTGGCGGTGGGCAGTCGCTGGACGTGGCGTCGCTGTTGAACCTGGCCTCCGGACAGCTTGCGGTGACAGATGGAGGCAATGCCCGTCACGCCCGTGCCAAAGCCTTTGAAAACGCCGACTCACTGGCGGTGGTCACTTCGCTGCTGAGCCAGTTGTACACCGACGAAGGCGGGTTTGACCGCAACATGTCCCTCCTGCGGAGCACGCTGGAAGCAAACCCCGAACGTGCGATTGTCGATCCGGTGCTGATCACGCTGAACAAACCCGTGACTGCGCAGAGGTTTGCACAGGGCACGGCAGCCCCGGCCCGAGCGTTCGATCGAACCGTTTAAAAAGCCAGTTCCGGCCGATCCCGAAATTGCTCCAGCGCCTCGGGATTGGCCAACGCATCGGTGTTCTTCACCTTCTGCCCATGCACCACGTTCCGCACCGCCAGCTCGACGACCTTGCCGCTGATGGTCCGTGGGATATCGGTCACCGCGACAATCTTCGCCGGTACATGCCGGGGTGTGGTGTTGGCGCGGATGACCTGGCGGATCTGCTGCTGCAAGGCTTCATCCAGTTCGACGCCGTCGCGCAACTTCACGAACAGCACCACCCGCACGTCATCCTGCCATTGCTGACCAATGGCCACGCTGTCCAGCACCTGTGGGACCTTCTCCACCTGACGATAGATTTCCGCGGTACCGATGCGCACGCCGCCCGGGTTGAGCACCGCGTCCGAGCGGCCGTGGATCATCATCGCGCCGTGGGGCAGCTGTTCGGCGTAATCGCCCTGGGCCCAGACGCCGGGGAACTGGCTGAAATATGAAGCGTGCAGCTTCTCTTGCTGCGGGTCGTTCCAGAAGCCAATGGGCATCGCCGGGAAGTGCCGGGTGCAGACCAGTTCACCTTTCTCGCCGATCACAGGCTTGCCGTCGTCATTCCAGACTTCGACCGCCATGCCCAGGCTTTTGCCCTGGATTTCGCCGCGACGCACGGGCTCAAAAGGATTGCTGTTCACAAAGCACGAAACGATGTCGGTACCACCGGACATCGAGGCCAGGCACAGGTCGCTCTTGAGGTCGCGATACACGTAGTCGTAACTCTGCGGCGACAGCGCGGAACCGGTGCAAAGCAGGGTTTTCAGGCTGCTCAGGTCATGGCTTTCGCGCGGTTTGATCCCATGGGTTTCCAGGGTGGCGAGAAATTTTGGACTGGTGCCGAAGACGCTGATGCGTTCATCGTCGATCAGGTCGATCAAACGCCGGGGGGCCGGATGGAACGGCGAGCCGTCGTACAGCACCACTGCACTGCCCACGGCCAGGGCAGAGACCAGCCAGTTCCACATCATCCATCCGCACGTCGTGTAGTAGAACAAACGGTCGCCGGGGCCGAGATCGCAATGCAGGCCGTGTTCCTTGACGTGTTGCAGCAACACGCCGCCGGTGCTGTGGACGATGCATTTCGGCACGCCGGTGGTGCCGCTGGAGTAGAGGATGTACAGCGGATGGGCGAACGGCACGGGGACGAAATCCGGCTCGCCACCGATGTCGTAAAAATCATCCCACAGCGTCACGTTGGCTCGGGTGTGGAACTGTTCGATGCGTGCCTGTGGTCGGGCATAGGGCACCAGGATCAACTGTTGCAAGGATGGCAGGCGTTCGAGGATTTCATTGACCTTGGCGGTCTGATCGATGTCCTTGCCGGCATAGCGATAACCGGCGCAGGTGATGAGCACTTTCGGTTCGATCTGGCCGAAGCGGTCGATGACGCCCTGGGTGCCGAAGTCCGGTGATGAGCAGGACCAGATCGCCCCCAGGCTGGTGGTGCCGAGCATGGCCACCAGAGTTTGCCAGGTATTGGGCATGCACGCGGCGACACGGTCGCCGAGGCCGACGCCAGCGGCTTTCAGACTGTTTTGAAAACCGGCGACATGCTCGGCGAGTTCCGCCCAGGTCAGGTGTTCACGCTGGCCGTTCTCGCCAATCGCAATGATCGCCACGGCATCGTCGCGACGGCGCAGCAGGTGCTCGGCGAAATTCAGGGTGGCGCCTGGGAACCACTCGGCGCTGGGCATTTGCGCGCCTTCCACCAGCACTGCGTCCGGCTGATCGTGGAAACGGATGTCGAAGAAGTCGACGATCGCCTGCCAGAAAGCTACGCGCTGATCGATGGACCATTGGTGCAGGGCGGGGTAGTCGTCGAGGTGAATGTGGTGCCGTTTAATGATGAAGCGCCGAAAGGCCTCCATGCGGGTTTTGCTGATGCGCTCGGCGCTGGGTTGCCAGAGGATGTCGGACATGGCTTGCCTCTTCTTCTATTTTCAGATTCATTCGCGGGCAAGCCTCGCTCCTACAGGTTTTGCGTCGAGCCACAAATCCGGCTGCAACCACAAAACCTGTGGGAGCGAGGCTTGCCCGCGAAGAACGATAACGCGGTTTACTGCCGAATTACTGCGCCAACCACCCACCATCAATATTCCACGCCGCGCCGCGCACCTGGCTTCCGGCCTCACTGCACAAGAACAACACCAGTTCGCCCAATTGCGGCGGGGTGACGAATTCCAGCGACGGCTGCTTCTCCGCGAGCAAATCATGCTGCGCCTGTTGCGGCTCGATCCCGGTCGCGATGCGTGCATCAATCTGCTTCTGCACCAGCGGCGTCAATACCCAGCCCGGGCAAATGGCGTTGCAGGTCACATTGGTCGTTGCCGTTTCCAGCCCGACGACCTTGGTCAAGCCGATCACGCCATGTTTGGCCGCGACATAGGCGGCTTTACCCACCGAGCCCACCTGGCCATGCACCGAGGCAATGTTGATGATCCGCCCCCAACCTTTGGTGCGCATGCCCGGCAGGCTCAAGCGGGTGCTGTGAAACACCGACGACAGGTTGATCGCAATGATCGAGTCCCAACGTTCCACGGGAAAGTCTTCTACCGCCGCTACGTGCTGGATACCGGCGTTGTTCACCAGGATGTCGACGCCGCCGAACTCACGCTCGGCATAAGCAATCATGTCGGCAATCTGCACCGGGTCGCTGACGTCGGCCGGGTGATGGCCGACCTTGCCACCGAATTGCTCGACCTCGGCAATCACTTTGGACGCATCGCCGAAACCGTTGAGAATCAGATTGGCGCCAGCCTTGGCCAGGCTCAGGGCAATGCCCAGGCCGATGCCGCTGGTGGAACCGGTGACCAGTGCAGTCTTGCCCGAAAGAGTCGTCATGAATACCTCACACAATGCCAGTGGCGTAGAAAGTACCGATCACCACAAAAACCGCCAGGGTCTTGATCAGCGTAATACAGAAAATATCTTTGTAGGCTTCACGGTGGGTCAGGCCGGTGACCGCCAGCAGGGTAATCACTGCGCCGTTGTGCGGCAGGGTGTCCATGCCACCACTGGCCATCGCAGCCACTCGGTGCAGTACTTCCAACGGAATGTTGGCAGCGTGGGCCGCAGCGATGAAGTCATTGGCCATGGCCGCCAGCGCAATGCTCATGCCGCCCGACGCCGAACCGGTGATGCCGGCGAGCAGGGTCACGGTAATCGCTTCGTTGACCAACGGGTTGGGAATGCTCTTGAGCCAGTCGGCCAATACCAGGAAGCCCGGCAAGGAGGCGATCACCGCACCAAAACCGTACTCCGACGCGGTGTTCATCGCCGCCAGCAATGAACCGCTGACTGCACTTCGACTGCCCTCGGCCAACTTGCCGCGAATCGCCTGGAAGCCGAACACCAGCACCATGATGATGCCGACCAGCAAGGCCGCTTGCACCGCCCAGATCGCCGTGAGCTTGGCGATTTCGGTGGTGACCGGCGCGGCCATGCCCGGCAGCGCAAGGCTGTGGGTCTTGCCATACCACTGCGGAATCCACTGGGTAAACAGCAGGTTCATGATGCCGACTGCCAGCAACGGCGACAGGGCGATCCATGGATTCGGCAGTTTGATGTCGGCCGCGGTTTCCGGCTCGTTGCGCAGTTCGGTGCCATAACCTTCACCGGCGGCCTGCGCCTTGTTGCGCTGGCGTTGGAGAAACAGCATGCCGGCGCAGACTACGAAGATCGCGCCGATTACACCCAGCCACGGCGCCGCCCACGCGGTGGTGTTGAAGAAGGTGCTGGGGATGATGTTCTGGATCTGCGGGGTGCCGGGCAAGGCGTCCATGGTGAACGAAAACGCACCGAGGGCGATGGTCGCCGGGATCAAGCGCTTGGGGATGTTGCTCTGGCGGAACATTTCAGCGGCAAACGGGTAGACCGCGAACACCACCACAAACAGCGACACGCCGCCGTAAGTCAGCAGGGCGCAGACCAACACGATCACCAACATCGCCTGACGTGTACCGAGCAACCGAATCGCTGCCGCGACGATGGAGCGTGAGAATCCCGACAGCTCAATCAGCTTGCCGAACACCGCGCCGAGCAGGAACACCGGGAAATACAGTTTGATGAAGCCGACCATTTTCTCCATGAACACCCCGGTGAAGGCAGGGGCGACGGCGGAAGGGTCGGTGAGCAAGACGGCGCCGAGGGCGGCAATCGGGGCGAAGAGAATAACGCTGTAGCCACGGTAAGCAGCCAGCATCAGCAGCGCGAGGGCTGCCAAGGCAATGATCACACTCATGGTGTGTCTCCTGGATTGTTATTTTTGTAGGGTGGAACTTTTGTGGGAGAGGGCTTTAGCGAGATTCGTGCCATTTATTTAAGGCATTGAAATATAAGGATATTTATTTATGTATAAGGTGATTCTGAATGATTTGTCTCTTATTCGAGATTTTTTGCGGCTATGAGGGTGCCTTCGCGGGCAAGCCTCACTCCTGCATGATTTGCGGTCGTGCGCACAAACAAGAGCGCCTTGGTCCCGTAGGACCGAGGATTGCCCGCGAAGAGGCCCTATCTACCAATAGAGATCAATGTCTCTTTATGGAGACTCGGCAATCCCTAGCGCCACCATCTTCTTATACAAAGTAGACCGCCCCAGCCCCAGGCGCGCCGCCGCTTCAATCACCTTGCCCCCGCATTGCGCCAGGGCAGATTCAATCAATTGCCGGTCAAACCGCTCCCGCGCCTCGCTGAACGTTTCCTGCGCAACGGCCTCAACGACCCTCGGCGCCACACGCGTCACTGGTGTGAACGTCCCGATTGCCGCGCGGATGTCCCCTGCATTCAGCACCAGGTCATCACTGAGCAGCGCCGCGCGTTCCAGCACGTTGCGCAGCTCACGGATATTGCCCGGCCAGGCGTGATGCGCCAGCAGGTCCAAGGCTTCGGTGTTCAGCTCATGCTGGCTGCGAAGTTCCTCAAGGATCGCTTCACTGAGCGCTGGCAAGTCATCAAGACGATCGCGCAGAGGCGGCACGTTGATCGGCAGCACGTTGAGCCGGTAATACAAATCGGCGCGAAATTCGCCGCGCTTGATCGCCGCTTCCAGGTCCGTGGAGGTCGCTGCGATCACTCGCACATCACTCTGGATGACCTCATTGGAACCGACCGGCTCGAATTCCTTTTCCTGCAAAACGCGCAGCAACTTGCTTTGCAGCGGCAGCGGCATGTCGCCGATTTCATCGAGAAACAGCGTGCCGCCCTGGGCGATCTGCAACTTGCCGGCCCGGCCCTTGCGATCGGCGCCAGTGAAGGCGCCCGGCGCGGTGCCAAAGAATTCGGCTTCGAGCAACGACTCGGGAATCGCCGCGCTGTTGATGCTGACGAAGGCTTTGTGCGCGCGGGGTGAAGCGCCGTGGATCGCCTGGGCCAGCAGCTCCTTGCCGGTGCCGGTTTCGCCGAGCAACAGCACCGGTGACTCGGCACTGGCACTGCGCCGGGCGCGGCGTTTGACTTCCAGGCTGGCGGCGCTGGTCCCGATGAAGTGGGCGAAGTTGTATTTGGTCTGCCGCGACCGCAGCAACGAGCGGGTAGAGGCCAGTTCTTCCTGCATGCTCAGGTAGCGTTTGAGCATCGGAGACAGGCTGTGCAATTCGTCGAACAGCGCAAAACCAATGGCGCCGATGACGGCGCCCGCGTCGTCGTGGATCGGCAAGCGCATGACCACCAGGGGTTCTTTCGGCGTGTCCTGCATATCCAGCAAAATCGGGCGACCGGTGCGAACCACCTCACGTAACAAGCTGCCCGGTATCACGCTTTCGCACGCTTTGCCGATGGCCACTTCGGCTGATTCCAGGCCGAAGCGGCGGGCATAGCGCTCGTTCATCCAGACGATATTCGCGTCGCGGTCGACAATCACCGTGCCCTCGCTGGATTGCTCGATGATCTCGAACAGCGAACGGATCGCCAGCAGGCGAACGCGCTGGTAGTCCTTGAGGCTTTCGGTGGTGTTCATGGGTTTCATGTCCAGAATGTGTGTTGTCTTGGCGGGCCTCTTCGCGGGCAAGCCTCGCTCCTGCAGGGTTTGTGTCGAGCCACAAATTCAGCGATAACCACAAAACCTGTGGGAGCGAGGCTTGCCCGCGAAGGCCGCGACGCGGTTCATCGATGTGGACGCGATTATGCCTACCGCGTATGCGCCGCCGCCAACAGCTCTTTGGTGTACGGATGCTGCGGCGAATCGAATACGTCGTGGCTGGCACCGCTTTCTACCACTTTGCCGTCCTTGATCACGATCATGTCGTGGGCGAGGGCACGTACCACCGCCAGATCATGACTGATGAACAGGTAGGTCAGGCCGTGTTTTTCCTGAAGTTGGCGGAGCAGGGCGACCACTTGTTTCTGCACGGTGCGATCCAGTGCCGAGGTCGGTTCATCGAGCAGAATCAGCGCCGGTTTCAGCACCAGCGCCCGGGCAATGGCGATGCGCTGACGCTGGCCACCGGAGAACTCGTGGGGATAGCGATCACGGCTTTGCGGGTCGAGGCCGACTTCTTCCAGTGCACGAATCACTTCGGCTTTGCATTCATCAGCGGTCAATTGGCTATGCACTTCAAGCCCTTCGCTGATGATCTGCGCCACGGACATGCGTGGACTGAGACTGCCGAAGGGGTCCTGGAACACCACCTGCATCTTCTTGCGCCATGGCCGCAACTGCTTTTGCGTCAGACCGTCCAGTGCCTCGCCCTGAAAGCGAATGCTGCCTTCGGAATCGAGCAAACGCAGAATCGCCTGGCCCAGGGTCGATTTGCCCGAACCGGACTCGCCCACGATGCCCAGGGTCTTGCCACGCTGAATGTTGAGGCTGATGCCGTCCACCGCGTTCAGATACGTCTTGCGCTGGAACAAGCCGCCACCAAGGGCAAACTGCACGCGCAGGTTGTCCACTTCCAGAACGTTCTCGCGCTCGTCCCGGGGCAGGGCTTCGCCTTCCGGTTCGGCGTTCAGCAGCACGCAACTGTAGGGATGTTTCGGTTCGGTGAAGATCGTTTCGCAGGTGGCCTCTTCGACGATTTCCCCGGCCTTCATCACGCACACACGCTGAGCGATGCTGCGCACCAGATTGAGGTCGTGGCTGATCAACAGCAGCGACATGCCGAGACGCTGTTGCAGGGACTTGAGCAGAATCAGAATCTTGCGCTGCACTGTCACGTCCAGCGCCGTGGTGGGTTCGTCGGCGATCAGCAACTGCGGCTCGCACGCCAGGGCCATGGCGATCATTACCCGTTGCCGCTGGCCACCGGACAGCTGATGGGGATAGGCCTTGAGCCGCTCTTTGGGTTTCTGGATGCCGACCAGTTGCAGCAACTCCAGAATCCGCGCTTGCGCCGCGTTGCCCGTCAGGCCCTTGTGCACCAGCAGGGTTTCGCCGATCTGCTTTTCGATGCTGTGCAACGGGTTGAGCGAGGTCATCGGTTCCTGGAAGATCATCGCGATCCGGTTGCCGCGTAGCTCACGCAACACCTGGGGCGGGGCACCGAGCAACTCCTTGCCGCGATAGCGAATGCTGCCCGTGGTCCGGGTGCCGGTCTCGGGCAGCAGTTGCAGGATCGAGTGGGCGGTCACCGATTTGCCGGAGCCCGATTCGCCGACCAATGCCAGGCATTCGCCGGGATGGATGTCCAGGCACAGATTGCGCACCACCGTCTGGCCATTGAAGGCCACGCTGAGGTCACGGATTTCGATCAGGTTGGTACTCATATCTACAGTCCGCGTCAGGATCGGGGATCAAAGGCATCGCGCAACGCCTCGCCGATAAACACCAATAAGGAAAGAATCAGCGCCAGGGTGAAAAACGCCGTCAGCCCCAGCCACGGCGCTTGCAGGTTCTGCTTGCCTTGCCCGATCAGCTCGCCCAGCGATGCGCTGCCGGCCGGCATGCCGAAGCCGAGAAAATCCAGGGCCGTGAGGGTGGAGATGGCGCCGGTGAGAATGAACGGCAGGTAGCTCAAGGTCGCGTTCATGGCGTTGGGCAGGATATGCCGGACAATCACTTTTCGATCCGTGAGGCCCAGCGCCCGGGCGGCTTTGACGTATTCCAGATTGCGCCCGCGCAGGAACTCGGCGCGCACCACGTCGACCAGCGCCAGCCAGGAAAACAGCGCCATGATCCCCAGCAGCCACCAGAAATTCGGTTCGACGAACCCCGACAGAATGATCAGCAAGTACAGCACTGGCAGACCGGACCAGACCTCCAGCAAGCGTTGACCCAGCAGGTCGACCCAGCCGCCGTAATAGCCTTGCAAAGCGCCGGCGGCGATGCCGATCAAGGCGCTGACGAAGGTCAGCATCAACGCAAACAGGATCGACACCCGTGCGCCGAAAATCACCCGGGCCATGACGTCCCGGGACTGGTCGTCGGTGCCCAGCCAGTTGACGCTGGAGGGCGGGCTCGGCGCCGGTGTATTGAGTTCATAGTTGGGCGTGTCATCGCTGAACGGGATCGGCGGGAACAGCATCCAGCCGCCGTCCTTGTGAATCAGCTTTTGCACGTAGTCGCTGCGATAGTCAGCCTGGAACGGCAGTTGCCCGCCGAACTCCTGCTCGGTGTGGCGCTTGAATACCGGGAAGTACCACTGGCCCTGATAACTGACCACCAGCGGTTTGTCGTTGGCGATCAACTCACCGCCCAAGGTCAGCAGAAACAGGCCAATGAACAGCCACAGCGACCACCAGCCCCGACGGTTTTTCTTGAAGCGTTCAAAGCGGCGACGGCCTAACGGCGAGAGCTTGAACATCAGGCGTTCCTCGCGGCGAAGTCGATACGCGGGTCGACCAGGGTGTAGCAGAGGTCGCCGATCAGTTTTATCAAAAGCCCGAACAGCGTGAAGATAAACAGCGAGCCGAACACCACCGGATAGTCCCGCGACACGGCAGCCTCATAGCTCATGCGCCCCAGGCCATCGAGGGAGAAAATCACTTCGATCAGCAGCGACCCGGCGAAGAACACGCTGATGAACGCCTGGGGAATCCCCGACACCACCAGCAACATCGCATTGCGGAACACATGGCCGTACAGCACGCGTCGTTCGCTCAAGCCTTTGGCCCGTGCGGTGACCACGTACTGGCGCGTGATTTCATTGAGGAACGAGTTCTTGGTGAGGATCGTCAGCGTGGCGAAACCGCCGATCACCAACGCCGTCACCGGCAGCACCAGGTGCCAGAAATAGTCGGCGATCTTGCCCACGGTCGACAGCGATTCGAAGTTGTCCGACACCAGTCCGCGCACCGGGAACCAGTTCAGCGAGGTGCCACCGGCGAAGACCACGATCAGGAACATCGCGAACAGGAACGCCGGCATCGCGTAACCGATGATGATTGCCGTGCTGCTCCAGATGTCGAAATGGCTGCCATGATGCACGGCCTTGCGGATGCCCAGCGGGATCGACACCAGGTACGTGATCAGCGTCGCCCATAGCCCGAGGGAAATGGTCACCGGCATTTTTTCCAGGATCAGGTCGGTGACGGTGGCGCCGCGGAAGAAGCTCTTGCCAAAGTCCAGGCGCGCGTAGCTGGTGAGCATCAGCCACAGGCGTTCGTGTGCGGGCTTGTCGAAGCCGTACTGCTTTTCGATGTCCTTGATCAATTGCGGGTCGAGACCGCGACTGGCCCGGGAGGTGCCGGACATGGTCTCCCCGGAGCCGCCGCCGACACTGGCGCCACCGATGCCTTGCAAGTGCGCGATGGCCTGCTCCACCGGACCGCCCGGTGCAGCCTGGACGATGACGAAGTTGACCAGAAGAATGATCACCAGCGTCGGGATGATCAGCAGCAGACGCCGCAGTATGTAAGCCCACATCAATGCGGCCCTCCGGGTGTGCCACGGCGGATTTTTTCCGCCGTCATCTGCTGGTTGGTCAGCGGCGTGGTGCTCACTTCCCACCAGCTTTCGATGGCTTCGTCATTACTGGCCTGCTCGTTGGGCATGCCGAACCGGTTCCACCACACCGTTGAAGTGCCCGGCGGGTAATAGTTGGGAATCCAGTAGTAGTTCCATTGCAGCACCCGGTCCAGTGCGTGGGCGTAACGCAGCATTTCGGGCTGGGTGTTGGCGCGGACCAGGCCGTTGATCAGGGTGTCGACCGCCGGGTTCTTCAGCACCATGTAGTTGTTGGCGCCGGGGTCGTTGGCCGAGACCGAGCCGAAGTAGTTGAACAGCTCGCCACCCGGTGAAGTGGTGACCGGGTAGCCGGTGACGATCATGTCGTAATCGCGGCTCATCAGGCGATTCACATACTGGGACGCGTCGATGCGGCGGATGTTCAGGTCGATGCCGATCTGTTTCAAGGTGCGCTTGTATGGCAGGAGCAATCGGTCCATGCCGTTTTGGCTGACCAGAAAAGTGAAACTCAGCGGCGTGCCCTCGGCGTTGACCAGTTGGTCGCCGTCGGGTTTCCAGCCGGCCTGCTCGAGCAAGTCCAGCGCTTGCAATTGTTTGTCGCGAATCAGACCGCTGCCATCGGTTTTCGGCGCTTCGAAGACCTGGGTGAAGACTTCGTCGGGAATCTGCCCACGCAGCGGTTCGAGAATGGCCAGCTCGCCGGCGTCCGGCAGTTTGCGGGCGGCGAGGTCGGTGTTGGAAAAGAAGCTTTGCTGGCGGATGTACAGGTCGCGCATCATCTGCCGATTGCTCCACTCGAAATCCCAGAGCATGGCCAGGGCCTGGCGCACTCGGCGGTCCTGGAATATCGGTTTTTGCAGGTTGAAGACAAAACCCTGGGCCGATTGCGGAGCTTCTGTGGCCAGATGTGCTTTTTGCAGGCGACCGTCGCTCAGGGCCGGGCTTTCGTAGCCGATGGAGTAACCGGTCGCGGAGAATTCGCGGTTGTAGTCATAGGCGCCGCCACGCAGGACCTGGCGTGCGACGTCGGTATCGCCGAAGTACTCGATGCTGAAATGATCGAAGTTGTAGAGGCCGCGGCTGACCGGCAAATCCTTGCCCCACCAGGTGGCATTGCGCTCGAAGGTAATGCTGCGGCCGGAGTCGACCTTGCCCACCTTATAAGGGCCGCTGCCCAATGGCGCCTCATAACCACCGCCATTGGCGAAGTCACGGGTCTTCCACCAGTGTTCGGGAAATACCGGCAACGTGGCGATGTCGAGGGGCAGGGTACGGTTTTCGTTGCTTTTGAAGTCGAACCGGACCGTTAGCGGCGCTTCGACTTCGACGCCTTTGACGTCGGCGAACTGGGTGCGATAGCGCAGGCTGCCCTGGGTCATCAGCAGGTCGAAGGTGTAGCGCACGTCCTGGGCGGTGATCGGTGTGCCGTCGGCGAAACGCGCCTTCGGATTCAAATAGAAGCGCAGCGACATACCGTCGTCGGAGCGCTCCATTTTCTGTGCCACCAGACCGTACACGGTATAGGGTTCGTCCAGCGAACGCTGGGCCAGGGGCGAGTAGAGCAAGCCGTCGATCTGCGTGACGCCAATGCCTTTGTCGATGTACGGCAATATATGGTCGAAATGCCCGATCTCGATGGCCGAGCGACGCATCGTGCCGCCCTTGGGGGCTTGCGGGTTGGCGTAGGCGAAATGACTGAAGCCGGCGGGGTACTTCGCCGGTTCGCCGTACACGGTCAACGCATGTTGCGGTGCAGCATTCACACCGACGGCACTCAACAGCAGGGCCATGGCAGTGAACAACAAAGTGGGGAAAGCCAGTCGCATTGTCAGCCTTAGAGCCGGGTGGTCGATAACCGCAATTTGTACGCTAGCGGCGCGTCCCTCGCCAGCCGTATTACGTATCCGAAACACAACGGCCCGCCAAAAGGCGGGCCGCTGTGCAGAATATCAGAGTGCTGATCAGTCCTGACGGCTGGTCACTTCCAGCAGGTGGTAACCGAACTGGGTCTTGACCGGGCCTTGCACCACGTTGATAGGTGCGCTGAAGACGACGGTGTCGAACTCCTTGACCATCTGTCCTGGACCGAACGAGCCGAGGTCGCCGCCCTGGCGGCTGGATGGGCAAGTGGAGTTGGCTTTGGCAACTTCGGCGAAATCAGCGCCGCCTTCGATCTGGGCCTTGAGTTCGTTGCACTTGTCTTCCGAGCTAACCAGGATGTGACGGGCAGTGGCTTTAGCCATGGAAAATTCTCCTTTCAATGTTCAGTAAAGTGCGGAGCCTACCGGATTCAGTGGCCTATTTCTCGACAAAGTTCCGGACAGATTATAGGCCGGCATTTCTCAGGCGCTCGGCATGCTGCACATACAAGGCAATCGGATCGATGCCCTTGCGCAGCGGGCCGGCGGTTTGACAGAGGCTGTCCAGATGATCCAGCGGATAGTCGGAACGGATGACTTTGCCTAAATGGGAGCTGTAGCGGCCCACCATGCCGTCATTTTGCTCTGCCTCGGTGGTGAAGTAGCGAGAGAAGGCCTGGAGGAAACCGTGCAGCGGACTGACCGCCCCCAGCCCTTTATCGAGAAGGTCACCCTGCAATGTGCCGCTCCAGGAGTAATAACGCACGCCGTTCACCAGTTCGCGCCCCTTGCCGCCCCAGGTTTTCGGCAGTCCTTGCGGGTATTTGTCGTTGAACGCGCCCACACCTTCGGTGGTCAAGGCGTTGAGCGCGGCGATGGCGTTCTGCGGCAAACGCTGATGACCGCTGAGCAACGACAGAAAATCAGCAAACAGCGTGGCAACCGTGGCCGCGACGTGTTCCGGCAGGCGTCCCGGTGTGAGGGCCTTGCGCAGGAAATCGGCCAGTTCCGAGCCGTGGTTCGGGCCGCTGACCGAAGTCACCGACGCGACGATCTCCGGCGCGATGGCGGCGGCGTAACGTGCTGCGAGGGCACCCTGACTGTGACCGATCAGGTTGACCTGGTGGGCGCCGGTTCCTTCCAGCACCCGTTCGATCTGTGCCAACAGTTGGTCACCGCGCACTTCGTTGCTTTGGGTAGCCGAGAGGTGGGGGATGAACACTCTTGCACCGGCACTTCTGAGGGCCTGCTTGACGTCATGGAAGAGTTCGACTTTGCCAATGCGATCAAAGCCGAAGAGGCCGTGGATCAACAGGATTGGATACTGAGTAGTTGCATTCCGTAGCATGTTCATTCCTTTTTCGCGATGGTTCAGAGAGGTGAATATGGGCTCACTCTAAAGCACACCAGCGGCTCGGCGATGTATGAGGAATCCGCTGTAAGTTGATGAAAAAGGTATAGAAAACGTAGGAAAGTTCGAAAGAGCCTGAGGTCCCGTTCGGAATATTTGGACATCTTTTTGTCGCTCGCCGAGCGCATCAATGCAACGGCCTACTGTGTCAACGCCGTTTACCTGTCAACCGATTCGCTTTTCAGACGCCCAGCCCTCGAATCGAGGGCTGGAAGGTCGGCGGTGGTTATGCCGGTCGCTGAACGCCGTTCTGTGCCCGCAGCCGGTCGACGGCCTGTCGCAACAGGTGTTCCGTTCCGGTCCAGCCGAGGCAGCCATCAGTCACCGATACGCCGTAGCGCAGCGATGGGCTCAAGGGCTGGCAGCCTTCGAACAAATGGCTCTCGATCATCATGCCGATCAGCGATTGATCGCCTTGCAGGCGTTGCTCAAGCACATCGTTGAATACGGCGGGCTGACGAGCCGGGTCTTTGCCGCTGTTGGCGTGGCTGCAGTCGACCATGATCCGTGCGGGGATCTTGAGTCGGGTCAAGTCGCTGTTCACTTGGGCGACGCTGTCGCGATCGTAGTTCGGCCCGCGATGACCGCCGCGCAACACCAGATGGGTGTCGGGATTGCCCGGGGTTTGAATGATCGCAGGATGCCCCTGGCTGTCGACACCGAAATGACGATGCGGGTGGGCGGCCGAACGCATGGCATCGCTGGCAACGGCCACGCCGCCATCGGTGCCGTTCTTGAATCCGACGGGCATGCTCAGGCCGCTGGCCATTTCCCGGTGGATTTGCGACTCGGTGGTGCGGGCACCGATGGCGACCCAGCTCAGCAGATCGTCGAAGTAGCCGGCCGCCATCGGTTGCAACAGTTCGGTGGCAATTGGCAAGCCGAGGCGCAGCATTTCGCGCATCAGTTCACGGGACAGGGTCAAGCCGCCGGCCATGTCATCGCTGCCGTCAAGCTGCGGGTCGTAGGCCAGGCCTTTCCAGCCGACCGTGGTGCGGGGCTTTTCGACGTAGGCGCGCATTACCAGCAACAGCTGGTCGCTGACTTCGGCGGCGAGGCGAGCGAGGTTGGTGGCGTATTCGAGGGCGGACTGGGGATCGTGAATCGAGCAAGGGCCGACGATGACCAGCAGACGGGAATCTTCACCGTTGAGGATCGCGCGGACCGCGTCGCGGTGGGCGGCGACTTGCCGGGTCAGGGCGTTGTTGAGGGGCAGTTGCTGCTTGAGTTGCAACGAGCTGGGCAGACGCAGGGTCAGCGCTTCATTGGCGGGACTCAAGGTGGACAGCGGCAGAGCAGAGACGGACGAGTTCATATTCAGGCTTCCTGGGCTGGCGGCGGGTTCGTTCCCGCGCGCTCGGCCCTACTGGGGTGTTCGACAATTGGCCGGATTGGCTGCGTGTGTGTGCTTGCCACCTG
>LNAP01001191.1_pt1 | contig 28022 bp, 19 predicted proteins | sample 602601 | NCBI WGS metagenome assembly LNAP01 (sample SAMN02440304, study PRJNA202911) | soil metagenome | biome: Subtropical and temperate rainforests or woodlands; isolation source: soil samples (1 kg each in a 20% v/v slurry with milli Q water) were... ... | reverse complement strand
GCGGCCCTGATCGCCTTCCCCTTCCTCTCCCCCCTCGTCGCCGGCCCCTCCGCCAACGTCTGGCAGCTGCTCGTCGCCTGGGCCTGCGCGACGGCGCTGTGGGCGCTCGGCCCGCGTGCGCTGCCGTCCCGGGGTGTGCCGGCACTGCTGGCATTCCTGGGCGCGTCGATCGCGCTGCGGCGTGGGCACGATCTGTCCCGCCGCGCCGCACCACAGGTAACTCACCTCGACCTCGCGCGGGCCGCTGCCGTACTTCGGGCTGAGCCGCAGCCGGCGCGTGCTGCGCTGGGCGGTCAGCCGCGCGCGCGGTTCGGGAAGGGCGGCGAAGGTGGCCTGGCTGGCTTCGGTACGGCGGGGTTCGGGCAGGAACGTCATGAAATTCTCTCCGGTCGGCATCGCCCTGCGAAGCACCGGAAAGGCCGCCAACCCCGGATTCGGCGGCAGACCGCCGCGAGCCGGATGACGCCCATCTTCCGGTGGATGCCGAAGCACCTCCGCAGGAGTTGGCACCGTGGCGGAAACGCTCCGCAGGTTGCCCCGGCTTCAAAGGGCCTGTCCCTCAGCCGGTCTCGATGAGTGGAGCGGATAGTGAATGCTCCATGGCGTCATGTCAATAGACGTCTAAACGTCTAGGCGTATATATGTTTATTCGATCAAGTGATTTGTCATCATGGCGTAGCGGAAACATGCTCATTGCACCGCAACATCACCGGAGATCCGCATGAGCCTGCAACTGGGTGACACCGCCCCGACTTCACTCTCGACTCCACCGAAGGCCCGATCCGCTTCCACGACTACGCCGGCGGGCAGTGGGTGGTGTTTTTCTCGCACCCGAAGGACTTCACCCCGGTATGCACCACCGAGCTCGGTGCGTTCGCCCGCCGCAAGGCCGAGTTCGACGCGCGCAACGCGCGGCTGCTTGGCCTGTCGGTGGATTCCGTGACCGACCACCAGGGCCGGGCGAAGGACGTCGCGGACGTCGGCGGCACCGCGCTGAACTACCCGCTGCTGGCCGACCCGGCGCTGGACGTGGCGAAGCTGTACGGCATGTTCCATCCCAGGGCCGATCCCAAGGTCACCGTGCGTTCGGTCTTCATCATCGACCCGAACCGCAAGGTGCGGCTGATCCTCACCTACCCGCCCAGCGCCGGCCGCAACGTCGACGAGGTGCTGCGCGTGCTCGACTCGCTGCAGCTCGCCGACGGCCACAAGCTGACCACGCCGGTGGACTGGCAGCCCGGCGACAACGTGATCATCGCGCCCTCGGTCTCCGACGAGGATGCGAAGAAGCTCTATCCCGGCGACTGGAAGACGCTGAAGTCATACCTGCGGCTGATGCCGGCGCCGCAAGCCTGACGCGCTTTGCTCCCTCCCCTGCTTGCAGGGGAGGGCTGGGGAGGGGTCGCTCTTGAACACCGGCGAGCTGGTCGCCAGCGGCAACTCGATCAGCGAAGGCATCGGCTCCAGCCGGGTCACGGCGAATTTCGACGGCGCGCCGATCGACCTGGCCTGGTCGATCCCGGACGACGAATCGGTGCCGCTGCTGCATCGCCTGCTGGCCGAGGAAGGCTGGTGCACCGGCGGCTCCAGCGGGGTCAACCTGGCCGGCGCGATCCGCCTCGCGCGCGAACTCGGCCCCGGCCACACCATCGTCACCGTGCTCGCCGACGCCGGCACGCGCTACCAGGCGAAGCTGTTCAACCCGGCGTTCCTGCGCGGGAAAGGCATCCCCGTACCGGACTGGCTGGCACGGGCGTTTCCGGGCTGAGAGCGGCGCACACCGGCTGTTGTAGGAGCCCACCCTGTGGGCGATGCTCTTCTTTCGGAACTCGGGACAAGAGCATCGCCCACAGGGTGGGCTCCTACAGACCTTCGCTGGGAGACAGGCAGCCATCGCCGCTTCATGCAGGCCCTGCTAACGTATCCGGATGACTCCCCACCCCGACACGTCCGCGCTGCATGCCCGGCTGCAGCGCGACGGCTTTGCCTTCGTCACCGCCGACATCATGCGCGACCTGCTGCAAGCGCAGGCGCTGACCGACTGGCCCGCGTTCGCCGCCAGCTGGAACGACCTGGCGCCGGACACCTATCTCGCCGCCAGCGGCCGCCATCGCCGACGCCGGCACGCCACGTTCTCCGCCGATGCCGACGGCGGAATCCGCCGCGAGACGCATCAGCCGCACTACCAGAGCCTCAAGTACAACCCGTTGCAGGGCGACATCCAGCGCTGGTTCGAACCGGTGCTGCCGGCGATCGCCGACGGCGCCAGCCTGCGCCGCATCCTCGGCTTCTGCCACGACTGCTTCGGCGCGCTGGCTCCGGCCCCCCGCCGCTGGCACGTCGAGGCGCACCAGTTCCGCATCGAGGCACGCGCCGACGAGGCCGGCGAGCCCACGCCCGAAGGCGTGCACCGCGACGGCGTCGACTACGTGCTGGTGCTGCTGATCGACCGCGAGAACATCGAGCGCGGCACCACCACCATCCACGCCGCCGACCGCAGCCTGCTGGGCAGCTTCACGCTGACCCACGCACTGGACGCGGCGCTGGTCGACGACGCCCGCGTGTTCCACGGCGTCACCGCGGTCACGCCGGTCGACCCGTTGAAACCGGCGCACCGCGACGTGCTGGTGGTGACGTTCAAGGCGGCCTGAGCTGCGCTACGCTGGCACGCACCTCGGCCACACTGGAGACCGCATGTCCACCGCCGCCAACATCGTCATCGCCGTGATCGCGCTGCTGCACCTGTGGTTCCTGATCCTGGAAATGTTCCTGTGGACCCGTCCGTCCGGCCGCCGCGTGTTCGGCACCACGGCGGAATTCGCCGCACAGTCGAAGGCGCTCGCCGCGAACCAGGGCCTCTACAACGGCTTCCTCGCCGCCGGACTGGTCTGGGGCCTCTGCCTCGGCGGCGCCGGCTTCCACGTGAAGGTGTTCTTCCTCGCCTGTGTTCTGGTCGCCGGAATTTTCGGCGGGCTGACCGCGAGCCGGAAGATCCTGTGGATCCAGGCGTTGCCGGCGCTGATCGCACTGGTGCTCATCCATCTGACCTGATGACGCAGGCACCCATGGCGACTCCCTCGCGCGAAACTGTGGGACAACGTTTCGATCCCGAGCGGATGCAACACGCCCGCGAGAAAACCTGGGCCGCGCTGCACGGCATCCGCGAGCGCATGCGCCCGGGCATCAGCGAAGACGAGGCGAAGGCCGCGGCGCTGGACGTGTTCCGCGAGCTGGGCTACGAGCGGCTGTGGCATCCGGTGCTGATCCGCATCGGCGCGAACACCACCAAGACGTACCGGCAACGCTCCGATCCGAACGTGCGGCTGGGCGAGAACGACAGCTACTTCATCGACCTCGGCCTGGTGTTCGACGGCCACGAAGGCGATGTGGGCGACACCTTCGTGGTCGGCCACGCGCCGCAGCGGCAGGCCTGCGCTGACGCCGCACGCACGCTGTTCGGCGAAGTGGCCGACGCGTGGCGAGCACAGGGGCTGAGCGGCCAGGCGCTGTATGCGTTTGCCGGCGAACGTGCCGAGGCGATGGGCTGGCGGTTCAACCACGCGATCAAGGGACATCGGGTCAGCGACTTCCCGCACTCGATCCATCAGGGTGGCGACCTCGGCGACCTGGAAGCGTCGCCATCGAGCGGGCTGTGGATACTGGAGATCCAGATCGCGCATCCGACGGAACCGTTCGGCGCGTTCCACGAGGATCTGCTGACGGCGTGAGGCCTCCGGCTTTCGGGATGCCCGATCGGGCCCTGGCAACCTTGCACAAAGGCAGCGCCCAAAAGGACTACCCTGATCGGGATCCGGTACGGCGTCGGCGCCGCGGCCGCGAGGTCATTTCCGCATTGAAATAATCTGCAACAGACAGCATTTGAGCTGTCACTTGGCTGCGTTCGTGCAGCCCCTTTCCGGAGTCCGACCCGTGGCCCGCAAGAAACCCCTGACCCTGTATCGCAACATCGGCATCATCGCGCACATCGACGCGGGCAAGACCACGACCACCGAGCGCATCCTCTATTACACCGGGCGCAAGCACCAGATCGTCGATGTGCACGACACCAAGGACGGCAGGGGCTCGACCACCACCGACTACATGGAGCAGGAGCGCAAGCGCGGCATCACGATCCAGTCGGCAGCGGTGACCGCGGAGTGGAAGGGCCACCAGATCAACGTGATCGACACCCCGGGACACGTCGACTTCACCATCGAGGTGAACCGCTCGCTGCGTGTGCTCGACGGCGCGGTGGTGGTGTTCGACGGCGTCGCCGGGGTGGAGCCGCAGACCGAGACCAACTGGCGCCTGGCCGACCAGTACAAGGTGCCGCGCATCTGCTACGTCAACAAGATGGATCGCATCGGTGCCAGCTTCGCGCATTGCGTGAAGGGCATCCGCGAGCGCCTGGGCGCCAACGCGCTGCTGTGCCAGGTGCCGCTGGGCAGCAGCGACGAGTTCGTCGGCATGGCCGACCTGGTCGCCGGCGTGGGCTACCTCTGGGCCTCCGACGACAAGGACAGCGTGTGGGAAACCGTGCCGCTGGACGAGATCAAGGCCCGCCTCACGTTCGGCGCCAGCGCCGACAACGACTGGATCGCGAATCTGCCGAAGCTGCGCCAGGACCTGCTGGAAACCGCGCTGGCGCTGGACGACGACGCCTTCGAGCGCCTGCTGAACACCGGCGAGTTCGACCCGGCGGTGCTGAAGCAGTGCATCCGCCGCGGCACCGTCACCGGCGAACTGGTGCCGGTGCTGTGCGGCTCGTCGTACAAGAACAAGGGCGTGCAGCAGCTGCTGGATGCGGTGGTCGACTACCTGCCCTACCCGGGCGAGAACGGCGGCATCGCGATGGTCGACGAGGACGGCCATGTCGTCGGCGAGCAGGTCGTCACCGACGACGCGCCGGCACGCGCGCTGGCGTTCAAGGTGATCAACGACCAGTTCGGCACGCTCACCTTCTGCCGCATCTATTCCGGCGTGATCAAGAAGGGCGACACCCTGCTCAACGTCACCCGCGGCAGGAAGGAGCGCGTGGGCCGCATCGTCGAGGTGCAGGCCGACGACACCCGGGAAATCGACGAGGTGCGCGCCGGCGACATCTGCGCGTTCGTCTCGATGAAGGACACCGAGACCGGCGATTCGCTGTCCGACCCGGCGCACCCGGCGTTGCTGGAGCGCATGCGCTTCCCCGACCCGGTGATCAGCGTGTCGGTGGAGCCGAAGAACCGCAACGACGTCGACAAGCTGTCCAGCGCGCTCTACAAGATGGTCAAGGCCGACCCGTCGCTGAAGCTTGAGGTGGACCAGGAAACCGGCCAGACCGTGCTCAAGGGCATGGGCGAGCTGCACCTGGAGGTGACCATCGACCGCATGCGCACCGAGCTGGGCGTGGAGGCGAACATGGGCAAGCCCAGGGTCAGCTTCCGCGAGGCGTTCGGCCGCACCGTCGAGCACACCTACACGCACAAGAAGCAGACCGGCGGCTCCGGCCAGTTCGCCGAAGTGACGATGATCTTCGAGCCGGGCGAACCGGGCTCGGGCGTGGTGTTCTCCGACGAGGTGGTCGGCGGCCGCGTGCCGCGCGAGTACATTCCGGCGGTCGAGCATTCGGTCAAGGCCGAATCGCAGGAAGGCCAGGTCGCCGGCTACGAGGTGGTCGACTTCAAGGCGCGCCTGATCGACGGCAAGTACCACGACGTCGACTCCTCCGCGCTGGCGTTCGAAATCGCCGCGAGGCAGTGCTTCCGCGAGGCGCAGAAGCTCAGCAAGCCGAAGCTGCTGGAGCCGATCATGCACCTGGAAGTGGTGATGGAAGCGGACTACCTCGGCGACGTCATCGGCGACATCAACCGCCGCCGCGGCACCGTCAGCGACCAGGGCCAGAAAGGCAGCTCCGCCTTCGTGCAGGGCTTCGTGCCGCTGGCCGAGATGTTCGGCTACATCAACTTCCTGCGCTCGGCCACCCGCGGCCGCGGCACCTTCACCATGGAGTTCGACCACTACGAGGACGTGCCCGCCAGCATGGTGGAGAAGCTGATGGAGAAGGAGGCGAAGTAAGGCTTCGCCCTTCCTGGCCGGCGGCCGCACCGCGGTCGCCGGCTGGCGCTGCGGCAGCGACTCCTCCGTTCCTGTACCAAAGAGTAACGGGGTGGAGCACCATGGCCCTGGTGAGCAGTAGCATATTGTCCGACCGCAGGCAGCGATGTTGCCTGCATCCGGGTGCCGGGGGGCACCTCTCCATCTCGACCAGGGAATACCATGACTACTCACCGCACGCGGCCGACCTTGCTTGCGCGGCCTCTCCGTATCCATCAGCGACCGCTGGCCGCCGCCTGTGCCGCCCTGCTCGGCCTGACCCTGGCCGGCGCGGCATCGGCGCAGCAAGCGCAGGAACAGCCGGCCACGCCGACGGGCAGCCAGACGGCGCCCGTCGACAAGAAGGCCGACGCCACCGCCAAGAAGAACAAGAAGTCCGAGAACACGGTGAGCAACCTCGACGCCATCATCGTCACCGGCATCCGCGGCAGCATCGAGAATTCGCTGAAGGCCAAGCAGAATTCGGACAACATCATCGAGGCGATCTCGGCCGAGGACATCGGCAAGCTGCCGGACGCGAGCATCGCCGAAAGCCTGTCGCGCGTACCGGGCCTGGCCACGCAGCGCCTGAATGGCCGCGCCAACGTGATCTCGATCCGCGGCCTGTCGCCCGACTTCGCCGGCACCACGCTCAACGGGCGCGAGCAGGCCACCATCGGCGAGAACCGCGGCGTCGAATACGACCAGTACCCGTCCGAGCTGATCAGCGGCGCGGCGATCTACAAGACGCCCGACGCCAGCCTGATCGGCCAGGGCCTGTCCGGCACCGTCGACCTGCACACGATCAAGCCGCTGGACCTGCCCAACCGCGCCTTTGCCGTCAACCTGCGCGGCGAGCACACCAGCAACGGCAAGCTCAACCCGGGCAGCGGCGTGGGCGACATGGGCCACCGCGCCAGCATCTCCTACATCGACCAGTTCTTCGACCACACCCTGGGCCTGGCCGTGGGCTTTGCCCACCTCGACTCGCCGATCCAGGAAAAGCAGTACCAGGCCTGGTGGTGGAGCATGAACAACGGTCCGGGCAGCGCCGAGGACCTCTGGTACGCACCGCACACGCCCGGTATGCCCGACGGCGTGATCTCGCAGGAAGGCATGCAACTGCGCGCGCAATCGCTGAACCAGAAGCGCAGCGGCCTGATGACCGTGCTGGAATGGGCGCCGGGTGACCATTACCACTCCACACTCGACCTGTACTACTCCACCTTCGGCGAGAAAAAGTTCACCAACGGCGTGCAGTGGTCGAGCAGCCCGTGGGACAACGTCAGCTACTCCAACGTGGGCGTCACGCCGGCGCAGCCCTACCCGGTGGTCACCTCCGGCACGATCGACGGCATCGCGCCGATCCTGCAGAACCAGTACACCAAGGAACACGACAAGCTGTTCTCGGCCGGCTGGAACAACCAGTACGACTTCGGCAACGGCTGGACGGCCACCGCCGATCTGTCGTATTCCAGCGCCAAGAAGAAACTGCACGACGCCTACCTGTTCACCGGCCTGGCCGGCGGCGCCTTCACCAGCGTCGACTTCCGCACCCCGCTCGGCAACGGCTACCCGTACTTCTCGCCGGCAGTGAACCTGGCCGATCCCGCCACGGTGGTCTTCACCGACCCGGACGGCTACGGTTACAACGGCCGCCAGGAGTTCGACCGCCAGAAGGACACGATCAAGGCGGTGCGCCTGGAAGTGAGCCACCCGCTGGGCTGGATCTTCAGCAGCATGAACCTGGGCGTGGACTACTCGGACCGCACCAAGACCAAGCAGGCCGACGTGAACTTCGCCTGGCTCAACGGCAACGGTTCCACCCAGGGCACCTACGACAACCACTTCAGCACGCCGGTGGATCCCGCCTTCCTGCGCGGGTCCACCTCGCTCGGCTACGGCGGCATCCCGGGCATCCTCTACTACGACGTGCTGGGCGCGCTGGCGAACCAGTTCTACCTGACCCAGCGCAACGGCAAGGACGACTGGAGCCGCAACTACACGGTGGAAGAGAAAGTGCCGGTGGCCTACGCCAAGTTCAACATCGAGACGATGCTGGGCAACGTGCCGCTGCGCGGCAACGTGGGCGTGCAGTTCGTGCGCACCGACCAGTCCTCCACCGCACTGCAGACCAACGGCGACACCCTGGTCGGCCGCATCAGCGACGGCGCGAAGTACAACAACGTGCTGCCCAGCCTGAACCTGGTGGCGCAGCTCACTGATCGCCAGTACCTGCGCTTCGGCCTGGCCAAGACCATGGCGCGCGGACGCATCGACGACGAGAAGGTCGCCACCTCCGCCGGCGTGTCACTGGTGCAGCAGGGTCCCGGCGCCGGCCAGGTGCTGTGGTCCGGCAGCGGCGGCAACCCGAAGCTGAAACCGTACATCGCGGTCGGCACCGACCTGTCGTACGAGTTCTATTTCGGCAAGTCCAGCTATTTCGCCGCCGCGGTGTTCAACAAGAACCTGCTCAACTACATCTACAACCAGACCACGCTCGACTACGACTTCTCGCACTACACCAACGACAACCCCACGCTCACCGAGACCAGCGAGAGGGGCTCGTTCACCCGCCCGGCCAACGGTACCGGCGGCAAGATGCAGGGCCTGGAGCTGTCCGGTGCGCTGGAAGGCGGCCTGCTGGCGCAGGCGCTGGACGGCTTCGGCGTGCAGGCCAACTTCTCGCTGACCAACAGCAACATCCCGGTCAGCTCGATCTCGTCGATCCCCGGCGGCCCGGCCACCCTGCCCGGCCTGTCGCGCAAGGTCGCCAACCTCGCGCTGTACTACGAGAAGTACGGCTGGTCCGTGCGCGTGGCCGAGCGCTACCGTTCGTCCTTCACCGGCGAGGCCGTAGCGCTGTTCGACCAGCTCGGCTACACCAAGGTGCTGGCCAACAAGCAGACCGACATGCAACTCGGCTACGCCTTCTCCGAAGGTCGCTGGAACGGCCTGTCGCTGCTGCTGCAGGTCAGCAACCTCACCAACACGCCGGACACCACCGTGCAGGTTTCCGGTCTGCCCAACGGCGTCTCGGTGGCCAGGCCACTGGAATACGACACCTGGGGGCGCACGGTGATGCTCGGACTGAACTACAAGCTATAGGCAACCCGGCAGCCGCGGGAAAGCCACGGAACCCGGGGAGCGATCCCCGGGTTTTTCATTGAGAACTTCGAAAAACCTTCCACGCAACGTCATTCCAGCGAAGCGGAGCCATTCAAGCTGCCCCATTGGCCGCCCATCACGCGGAAAGGTGCTCGTACAGGATCACCGCGCCCACCCCGATCAGGATGATGCCGCCGATGATCTCCGCACGCCGGCCGACCATCTCGCCCAGCACGCGGCCGAGCATGATGCCCAGCGTGACCATGCCGAACGTGCACAGGCCGATCACCACGGCCACCACGGCGATCGGCGTGTCGACGAGGGCCAGCCCCACGCCCACCGCCAGCGCGTCGATGCTGGTGGACAGGCCGGTGATGGCGAGGCCGACGATGCCGTGCTTCTTCGCCTCGTCGACCGGCTCGTCCGGTTCCGGCTTGAAGCCGTTCCGGATCATGTGCAGGCCCAGCACCAACAGCAGGCCGAAGGCGATCCAGTGGTCCCAGGCCTCGATGTAGCGCGCGGCGCCCTTGCCCAGCAGCCAGCCGACTACCGGCGTGATCGCCTCGATCACGCCGAAGATCAGGCCGACGCGCAGCGCCTGGCTGAGCCGCGGCCGGGTCATGGCGGCGCCCTTGCCGATCGCCGCCGCGAACGCGTCGGTGGACATGGCGAAGCCGAGCAGCAGGATGGAGATGGGATTCATGGGTGGCCAGGTCGGTCGGGCAAGGCGCAACGGCACGACGGCGCGCCCCACCGCAGTGGCGCCGTCAGCCGTTGGTCTCGCCAACCAGGATCGGTGTCTTCGCCACGGCAGGCTTGCCGAGCATGTTGACGAAGACGCCTCGTCGGGACGAGGCAGGCTACTCCCCAAGGGGGTCGCGCTGCCGGCATCACCGCCAGCGCGGCGGCAAGGTTAGCACGATGGCGCAGTGGGCCCGGCATATGCAGGCGCGCGAGCCGCCGCGCATACTCGGGCATCGTTCAGGACAGGCACAGGGGATCTCGCATGAAGGCACCACGCGCACTCGGCTCCGTCGCGGCGGCCACGATGGTCTTCTGCGCCGGCATCGGCATGGCTCACGCCGACACCACGGCCGAAGCCCTGCCCGAAACCATGGCCACGCTGAAGCACGCCATCAGCATCCCCACGGTCGAGGGCGAGCACCAGGTGCCGGTGCTGGCCGCCTATCTCGCGGACAAGCTGAAGGCCGGCGGCTTTGCCGCCAGCGATGTCGAGATCATCCCGGTGGGCGAAACCGCCGCGCTGGTGGCGCGCTATCGCGGCACCGGCCAAGGAAAGGGCAAGAACAAGCCGATCCTGCTGTCCGGGCACATGGACGTGGTGGCGGCGAAGCGCAAGGACTGGACCCGCGACCCGTTCACCCTGATCGAGGAAAACGGCTATCTCTACGGCCGCGGCACCGCAGACATGAAAACCGCGGTGGTGGTGCTGGTCGAAACGCTGATCCGGCTCAAGCACGAAGGCTTCAAGCCGCGCCACGACCTGATCCTGCTGCTGTCCGGCGACGAGGAGACCACGATGGCCTCGACCCGCGAGCTGGCGAAGCGCTATCACGACGCCGAATTCCTGCTCAACGCCGACGCCGGCGGCGGCACCCTGAACCCGGATACCGGCAAGCCCGCGCTGTACCAGATCCAGGCCGCCGAAAAGACCTATGCGGACTTCCACATCAGCCTGACCTCGGCCGGCGGGCACTCCAGCGAACCCAACGCGGACAACGCGATCTACCGGCTGGCGCGCGTCATCGACCGCGTCGCCGGCTACCAGTTTCCGCCGCTCAGCAACGAGATCACGCTCGCCTCGCTGCGTGCGCTCGGCGCCCACACACCCGGCCCGCTGGGCGCAGCGATGACCCGCTTCGCCGCCCACCCCGACGATGCCGCCGCCGCGGCCACCATCTCGGCCGACCCCGCCTATGTCGGCCAGATCCGCACCACCTGCGTGGCCACCATGCTCAACGGCGGCCACGCGCTCAACGCACTGCCGCAAAGCGCCAGCGTCAACATCAACTGCCGGATCTTTCCGGGCACCCCGGTCGACAGCGTGCGCGACACGCTGGTCAAGGTGATCAACGACAAGTCCGCCACTGTGGCCGTGCTGTCGCCTCCGCCGGTGGCCAGCCCCGCCTCGCCACTACGCCAGGATGTGATCGCCGCCGTCACCGCGGCCGTGCACCACCGTTTCCCAGGCGTGGAAATCGTCCCCGGGATGTCCGCCGGTGCCTCCGACAGCATGTACTTCCGCAACGCCGGCATACCCAGCTACGGCATCGATGCCGCCTTCACCAAGCCCGACGACACGTTTGCGCACGGGCTCAACGAGAAGCTGCCGGCTTCGGAGGTTGAGGCGGGGTTGGAGTTCTGGCATCGGGTGCTGGTGCAGTTGGCGAAGTGAGGTAACTGGCAGAACTGGCGTAATGTCGGCTCCCGATCTCGGACAGACGTTGGAACGGCTGAGCCTGACTCCGTTTTCGTGGTGCGGCATGCGACCAGCCGCCACAAACGTTGGCGGGATTCATTGAAGTTATCATCGGATGATATATAGTCATGCCAAAGGAAGACGTGGGACTGGAAACGCTGCTGTTGCTCAACGGCGAGATCTACGATCAGGGCAACGGCTACTGGATCAAGATAGAGGCATGGCGTGTCGAGACGAATGAGCATGTGCCACACGGCATACGCTACGCGCTGACATTGCATGATCGCTACGGCACGCGGTTACTCGGTTTCGACAATGCGCATGCCGTCAAGCCTCCGAAGCGCAAGCGTCATGCAGATCGGCGTCTGGCCTACGACCATCGCCATCGTCACGTCAGCGACAAGGGCGTGCCGTACGAATTCACCCGCCCGCAGCAATTGCTGGAGGACTTCTTCAACGAAGTCGACCGCGTACTTGAGGAAACGAAGTCATGAAAAAGTTGGTCATCGGCATCGCCTCCCAGCAGGCCATCCGCGCCCGCGCACTGGCCATTGCGCGTGGCGACCATCAGCCACGCCCCAACGAGCCGAAGATCTGGTTCACCTCCATGCGCTCGCTGGCCGAAGTGTTGTCCGACGACAACCGCGCGTTGCTGCGTGTAATCAGGGAGCAGAAGCCCGAGTCACTGAGCCAGCTCGCCAAGTTCACCGGGCGCGCGCCCAGCAATCTTTCGCGGACGCTCAAGACGATGGAACGCTACGGGCTGGTCGAGCTGCGCCGCACCTTGCGTAACGTGCAGCCCGTCGCCACGGCCAGCGAATTTGTGATTCAGGCGGCGTGAGGTCGAGGATTTAAATGAACTTACCCCTTTATTTCGACGTACTGCGGTGAGAGTGCAATCGTGAACAGAGCTGCGCACCCGGCAAGGAAGGACGGATCGTGAGAATGCTCATTCCCGCGAATCGCCTCCAGTGGATTCCAAAAAAGCTGCGCCTTGCGCATGAATACTGCTTCTTCTTGCATGACGAATTCGCCAGGATGCTGGTCGAGTACGAGGCCGCGGATGCGCCTACGATTTCTTTCGCGTTCGCGAGCAAATCACAGGCCAGTAGATTCGAGGATCTCGCGAAGAAGCACGATGCCCTGACGGCCATGCGTGAACTTGGGCTGCATTCAGAGGCCAGGCGCGTTGTGCTGAATCACATCACGATGGCGATGGTGTCGGATTGCGCGCATCACATCTACGAGTCGCTGAGGTGCTTCGAGAAGCGCAAGTTCATACCGGGACTCAACCTGCTCCGAAAGCCATTACTGGACAGCCTCATGTACTTCTCCTGGATGGTAGCCGACGAGGATGGCTTCTACTCGGCATTTACTGCAGGAGACCCCGCCAAGCTCACTCAGAAGGTGCTCGGCAACCGCCGTAAAGAGATCCTTGCATCGGCGATCGCGAATACCGAGCTAGAGGACATTGTTACGGCGGAAGATCTCATTTCCATCATCTACGATGTCGGAAACCCAGACGGGCTTTACGGATTGTTCCAGCACGCGGTCCACCTGATCACGGTAGAGCGCATCGAGATCAAGACGTCGCCGGAGAACTTCAACTTCATTTTCAAGAATCCAGACGAAGATGACATCTACGAGGCACTCTACCTGACGTTACCGACGGTGCTCCTGTATCTGGCGCACGTGATCCTGGCCCTGCACGAACGGATCCAGCCTCCCAGTCCGGGCGCTAGAGAGGCCTTCGTGTTCCGCACCGTTAATGCGTACCGATTCCTGCGCCAGGAAGGTGGTAAGGCTGCTTTGGCGGAAGCCATGGGGGAAGCGCTCTCGCCCCATATCAAGTGTCCTGGTTGCGCGGCGCCTCTAAAGGTTACGGAGTACAACGCCATGCGTCTTCTACTAACAGAGTCGTTTCGGTGTGCTCATTGCCGGCACAAGCAACCTTTTCCGCTCTCTTGGATATTCTGACGGCTGCACCCGGAAGGGAGCTGAGCCCGGATGCTGATCATGGTTGAACATGGGCCGTGGGGACGCGTTGTCGTGAAGCCCATATACACGCCGAGCCCTCTTCTCGCAGGGCAGGCTCAGGACGTATTCGCCAAGTAGGCGATAAGGAGTACCACGCATATGCGTTTCGTTGACGCCGGCCCCGACATTCCGAACGAGCTAATCGCCGCCCAAGAGAGAGGCGAAACGCTCTTTGTCTGCGGGGCAGGCGTGTCCCGTACCGTGGGCCTTCCACTTTTCCGTAAGCTCGTTGAGCAGGTCTACGGTCGCCTGGGGGAGAGCTGGGTGCACCATCCCGCCGAGCGGGAGGGCATGGTGGAGGGCGGAGAACTCTTTGGTCAGTACGACAGGGTCCTGCGATGCCTGGAGCGGCGTCTTGCGGCGTCCGAATCGCCGCGCAACCGCAACATGAAGGCACGTATCCGCACCGCGGTGCGGGATGAGCTTGCGCCTTCGGAAGAGGCAGACCTGTCCAATCATCTGGCTCTGCTGACGCTTTCGCGCGACAACCAAGGCATATCGCGCCTGCTCACCACGAACTTCGACACGCTCTTCGAACGTGCGTGGCTGGGAGAGCACGGCAACTTGGCTGCAAGCCATGCTGGCATGGCGCTCCCGCGACCAATGACATCGGGGTTCTCGGGCGTACTTCACCTGCATGGGCGGCTGGCCGACGCCTTGGTTCAAACCTCTGAAACCGACTTGGTCCTCACCAGCGCCGAGTTTGGCGATGCCTATCTGCGTTCCGGTTGGGCATCTAGGTACGTCTACGATCTTGCGCGCACGCATACGCTCGTTCTGGTGGGCTACCAAGCTGACGATCCACCCATGCGCTACCTTCTGGAGGTGCTCGAAGCGGACCGGGAGCTCTATCCGGACCTGAGAAAGGTCTATGCGTTCGGCGAATGCTCCGCCGACGACGGCGAAATCAAAGAAGCACTGTGGCGGGCGAAGGGCGTCGAGCCAATCCTGTACCGCGTCGACAACAACGATCATTTCCCGCTGTATGCCACCTTGCGCGAGTGGAAGGGCTACCAGGACGACCCCACGGCGTGGCGGCGCGAACGGTTGCGAGGATTGCTCGAAGAGCATCCGCGCCCGTCGTCCGACGAAGCAATAGCGCGCTGCACAGCGTTGCTTGACCGGGGCGATGCGAGCCAACTGCTGGGCGAGCTGTCCCCAGATGCCGCCTGGCTGCCGACCCTGGCGGAACGCGGCGTGCTCAAGCATCCGCTGCCGGATGTATGGATCGCGGGTCGGATCAACGATCCGGAGATGACCCGCGCTTGCGCAGGTCTCTTGCCGTTCGACGAACAAACGCGCTGGCGCGTCAAACTCGCGCTGGATGGGGCCGGCGATGAGCTGACCGACATCAGGAAGCAGGCATGGCGCCTGATGTCGGGCCAGCCGACGCCCAAAACCAGTTCCAGCTTCGATGGCCGCTGGTACGACTGGCTGCCCTTGATTCATAACGGGCAGACAGGCTTTCAGGCACGGGATCTGGTCGCCGACATCCTGACCCCACGCCTCAAGATCGGCAAACCTCTGTGGCGGCCAGACGAAGACGAGCCGTCCCCGGAGGCCTTGTACAAGCTGGTCACCGTCGACATGGAGCCTGCAGACCATCCGCCGCCGTCGGAAATTCTGAAGGCTTGGCCGGACACGGTCGAAGACTCGCTGGCGCTCTTCAGAACGCTGGACCGATCCCTCATCAACGCTTTGGAACAGGCATCGGACCTGGGAAAGACCGGCGATTGGGATGCGCCCAGTCGGGATGTGCCGTCTGTCGCGAAGCACGCCCAGAACCGCCATCGCGGGGGATTCCGGCCCATCGTGCGTGTATTAGCCGATCTGTGGGAGCGAATCGCCGAGCATGATGCCGCCGGCGCGAGGCATCTGATTCGCCAGTGGCTGGAATCGCCCTTTGTGCTGCTCCGGCGGCTTTACCTCTTTGCGCTTGCGGATGAAAGTTGGCCAGCGAACGAAACTGCGCAGATCGTACTCGGGTTGAACGATGACGATTTCTGGGATGGCCACACCCAAGTGGAGATCATGCGGCTTCTGGCGGCGCGATGGCCCCAGTTTGGTGTGCAGGAACGCACAGCCCTGGAAGATCGGCTGCGTGCGGGAGTACCCGCAGCACTCTTCACCGAAGATGCGGTAGCCGACGCCGAGCGCTGGACGTCAATCGTCGACGACTCGATCTATCGAAGAATCCATCGGATCGTAGCTGCAGGTGGCGCCGTGTCCAAAGAATCCCAGGCCCTATTGGCTGAGATCAGTGCGCGTCATCCGCGATGGACGGCGGGGCCTGAAGACCGGGACGACTTTTCCACGTGGCATACGGAACGGGTCGGTCCCGATGGGCATCCCGAACTGCTTGCCGGAGTCGAAGATGATCGACTGGTGCAGGAGGCGCTTCGACTGCAGCAGGAGCAGCACTTCGACGAAGGCGATCTATGGCGCGTGTTCTGCAGTGCAGATCCTGAGCGGGCGTTGCGAGGATTGAAGCATGAAGGCGATGCGGGGCGCTGGGACCCAGGTGCTTGGAGGCATTTGTTGTGGTCAGCCGCCGAAAAGGAAGATGCCGCCTTCCAGCATGACGTTGCTGGGCTGATCCTGGCGATGCCAGCGCCAGTTCTGGGCGAGATTCTCCATGCAGCCACTTCCTGGATGACGCGACAACGTGAGGCGCTCGCGCAAGCACCCGAGCGGGGTGAGGCGCACTTCCTTCCTGTGTGGGACTGCCTGGCCAATCTGGCCTATGAAGTTCGGGAAGGCGAAGAGGTAGATGCCAGCTATGGCGGGGATGTAGTCGATCAGGCGTTGAACCGGCCCGGTGGCGATCTGGCTTCTGCATTGCTGGGCGCGCTGGCAGCTACAAAGCCTGCCAATGACAGCGGGTTGGGCGATACGCTCGACCCAAGATTCTCGCGGCTGGCGACGGCCGAAAATCGGGCCGGACTCCTGGGGCGGGTATATGTCGCGCGAGACCTCGCTTTCATGGATGCGATCGCGCCCGAGTGGACTGGCGAGCATCTAGTGCCCCGCCTGCATTGGAACCACCCAGAGGCAGGGGCGCTGTGGCGTGCTTATGCGCATGGGCGCATCGGGAAAGCACGTCTTTTCAATGCACTAAAGCCTGCCTTGCTGCAGACGTTGGAAGAGAAGCGCGTGCCCGAGCAGCATCTCGAAGGGATATTCTCGAAGCTGCTAGATGTCGCCATCTGGCATCGCAAGGGCGAGGGTCGCGAGTACGTCCTATCCAATGCCGAAGTGAAGCGGGCACTTGCCATCGCGCCCAGTCGCGTGCGTCAGAATGTGGCTTGGCAGCTTTGGCGGATGATGGGCGACGAAAAAGTCCTCGACAAGGCTGCGCATTGGCAGAACCTCGTAAAGCCAGTGTTGCTGGATGTCTGGCCGTTGGATGCAAGCGCCAGAGGCAAGGGAGCATCGGAAAGGCTCGTCTTCATGGCGTTGGAATGTGGCGATGCGTTGCCTGATGCTGTAGATGCGATTCTCGATCTCATCGTTCCCTATCAGCTCTATGGACTTTCCCACGGGCTGCGACTTGAGCGCCATCACCAAGGCCTGTTCGAGGCCTATCCACGAGCCTTCTTGAAGCTTGCGAACGCGCTAATAGACCCAGAAGCATTTCCTGTGCCGAACGACCTTCCAAAGTTTCTCGACGATTGCGTTGGATTGGATGCAGAGGTCGCGAATGATCCCGCCTATATTCGACTCTATGGACTTCGGCGCCAGTTGAATTCTTAGGGAGTGCTAGAAGGGTGATGGGTGACCGCTTCTGGCCAAACTGAGACGCTCGCGCACGGCGCTCAAGCATAGGCTTTCGCGATCGGCTCTTCCGCCACCGCGCAGCGATGGCGCACCGAGTGTGCGCCAGGATGGTGCGCTGCTCTACCCGGGCCCCTGTGCGGCGGTGAGGCAGGGACGACAGGCCGCGTAGCGGGAGTCGACAGGACGTCGACTCCTTTTCGCACGGGCAGGATGCCCGTTCGAAAAGCCCGGCCCCGGCTCACGGACTTGCCGCCCATGGATGGGCGGCAAGCGCCAAGCGGGGTGTCGTTTTCTCTTGGGTACTTCTCTTTTGGACAAGCATAAAGAGAAGTACCTCGGGCGCCGCAGGCGCACGAAAGCTCTTGTTACTCACCAGCACAAGAGCTGCCCCCTCTCCCCAACCCTCTCCCCCGGCGCTGCCGGAGGAGAGGGAGCAGGAGGCCCCCCGATCCACGCTACAATTACCGGTTCGCTCTGCAGCCGACCCGCTACCCATGTCCACCCATCTCCAAGAAACCCGCCGCCGCCGCACCTTCGCCATCATCAGCCACCCTGACGCGGGCAAGACCACGCTGACCGAAAAGCTGCTGCTGTTCGGCGGTGCGATCCAGATGGCCGGCTCGGTGAAGAGTCGCAAGACGTCGCGCAGCGCCACTTCGGACTGGATGGCGCTGGAGAAGGAGCGCGGGATTTCGGTGACCTCGTCGGTGATGCAGTTCCCGTACGAGGGCAAGATCGTCAACCTGCTCGATACGCCGGGACACGCGGACTTCTCCGAGGACACCTACCGCGTGCTGACCGCGGTGGACTCGGCGCTGATGGTGATCGACTGCGCCAAGGGCGTGGAGGAGCGCACGATCAAGCTGATGGAAGTCTGCCGGCTGCGCGACACGCCGATCATGACCTTCATCAACAAGCTCGACCGCGAGGGCCGCTCGCCGATCGAGCTGCTGGACGAGGTGGAGTCGGTGCTGGGCATCGCCTGCGCGCCGCTGACCTGGCCGATCGGCATGGGCAAGCGGCTGAAGGGCGTGTACCACCTGGCGCTGGGCGAGGTGCACATCTTCGAGCAGGGCAAGAATTTCACACGGCAGGACTCGACCATCTTCAAGGGCCTCGACGCGCCCGGCCTGGCCGAGAAGATCGGCGCCGAGGCGATGCGCGAGCTGCGCGAGGAACTGGAACTGGTGCAGGGCGCCGCGCCGTCGTTCGATCTCGACGAGTACTTGGCCGGCAAACAGACGCCGGTGTTCTTCGGCTCGGCGGTGAACAACTTCGGCGTGCAGCTGCTGCTGGATTTCTTCATCGAGCACGCGCCGTCGCCGCGCCCGCGCGCCACCACCACGCGCGAGATCCAGCCGGAGGAAGAGAAACTCTCCGGTTTCGTGTTCAAGATCCAGGCGAACATGGATCCGGCGCACCGCGACCGCGTGGCGTTCATGCGCGTGTGCTCGGGCACCTACTCGGCCGGCATGAAGATGATCCAGACCCGCACGAACAAGGAAGTACGCATCGCCAACGCGCTGACCTTCATGGCCAGCGACCGCGAGATCGTCGAGACGGCGTACCCGGGTGACGTGATCGGCCTGCACAACCACGGCACCATCACCATCGGCGACACCTTCACCGAGGGCGAGCTGGTCACGTTCACCGGCATCCCGAACTTCGCGCCCGAGCTGTTCCGCCGCGCGCGGCTGCGTGATCCGCTGAAGATGAAGGCGCTGCAGAAGGGGCTGGCGCAATTGAGCGAGGAAGGCGCCACCCAGTTCTTCCGCCCGCTGATGTCGAACGACCTGATCCTGGGCGCAGTCGGCGTATTGCAGTTCGAGGTGGTCGCCTACCGTCTGAAGGACGAGTACAACGTCGACGCCAGCTTCGAACCGGTGACGGTGACCACCGCGCGCTGGGTGCATTGCGACGACGAGAAGAAACTGGCCGAGTTCCGCGAGAAGAACGCGATGCACCTCGCCGTGGACGGCGCCGGCGAGCTGGTCTACATCGCGCCGACGCGGGTCAACCTGCAGCTGGCGCAGGAGCGCTGGCCGCAGGTGCGCTTCGCCAATACGCGCGAGCATGCGGCGGCGGTGGAGCTGTAGCGGCAGCGCGACGCCGCTGCTAACGTGCGGATCTTTGTCGGGGGATCACGCATGCACGACCAGACCATCGCCTTCACCACGCCGCCCGAGGCACCGCGCTGGATGCGCTGGCTGCTGTTCTCGCCGCTGGCCCGGATCGCGATCTTCGTGCTGCTGTTCATGGCGCTGAGCTTCGCGACAGGCGCGTTGATGCATGCGCTGGGCTGGCTCGGCAAGGATGCCCCGGCGACCAGCCACGGCCTGGCACAATTCCTGATGCGCGCGCTGCCGGCGCTGCTTGCCTATCTGCTGCTGGTGCGGCTGGTGGAACGCCGCCCGCTCACCGAACTGGCGCCACGCCGGCTGCTGCCGGACGGCGCCGTCGGCACGGCCGCCGGCCTGCTGCTGTTCAGCGCGGTGGTCGGCGTGCTGTACCTGCTCGGCAGCTATCACGTCACCGGCACCAACCCGGACGCGCAATGGGTGCCCGCCCTGCTGATGGTGGGACTGGGCGCCGGCATCGGCGAGGAGATCATCTGCCGCGGCGTGCTGTTCCGCATCGTCGAAGAAGGCCTGGGCAGCTGGTGGGCACTGCTGGTCTCGGCGCTGTTCTTCGGCGCGGCGCACATCGGCAACCCCGGCGCCACATTGTGGAGCTCGGCGGCGATCGCGATCGAGGCCGGCCTGCTGTTCGGCATGGTCTACCACATCACCCGCTCGCTGCCGGTCTGCATGGGCCTGCACGCCGCCTGGAACTTCGCCCAGGGCACGATCTACGGCATCCCGGTTTCCGGTACCCCGGCCGACGGCTGGCTGGTCTCCAGCCGCAGCGGCCCGGACTGGCTCAGCGGCGGCGTGTTCGGCGCCGAGGCGTCGGTGGTCGCGCTCGGCCTGTGCTCGCTGTGCACGCTGGCCTTGCTGGCCGTTGCGCTGCGGCGCGGCTCGATCGTGCCATGCCGGCCGTGGCAGCGGTTCAGCCGCCGCTGAATCACCGCGTACGGCCTGCTATGGTTCGGCGACGGCACCGACTACCTTGTCGGTGGCGTGGCCGCCGATCCGGCAGTCGCTGAACAGACCGCCTGCCGAGCCGCCGTGACCCACATGCAGCCACCTACCCGCTCGAAAAAGAATTCATGGCTGGCCGATCAGCCGCTGCAGCGCAAGATGATGCTGGCGATCGGCCTGCTGCTGGGCCTGCTCCTGCTGACCAGTGTGGTCACCCTGCACTCGCTGCGCCAGCAGGAAAGCAATCGTCACCTGGCGACGCACACCTATCAGGTGCTGCTCGAACTTGATCATGTGCAGCGCGCCCTGCAGACCAGCCAGATCGGCGCGCGCGGCTACGCGCTGACGCAGCGCGCCGATCAGCGGGCGATGTTCGACAGCGGCACCAGCGACCTGCATGAGCGCATCGCCCATCTGCGCCAGATGACCGCCGACAACCAGTTGCAGCAGTTGCGCATCGATTCGCTGGAAAAGATGGCGGCACAGTGGCAACGCGAGATGACGGTCAACGCGATGGACGCGATCGCCCAGCTGAAGAGCATTGACACGACCGCGATGGCGCTGGAACTGCAGCGCATCCAGTCGAATTATCTGGAGCACCGTACGGTTCGCAGCGAGGATCTGTACGCCGTCATCGATCAGATGGCTGTCGAGGAAAACCACCTGCTGACGGCGCGCAACCTGCAACTCGATGGCGCGCTGGTCACCACCCGGTGGATCAATATCATCGCGATCCTGCTCGGGATCCTGCTCGGCATCGTCGTGATCCGGCTGACCTCGCAACTGGTGACCTGGCCGCTGCGTCGCCTTACCGACCTGATGACGCGGCTGGCGAATCACGATCACGGTTTCGAGATCCGCCGGCTCGACCGCCGCGACGAGGTCGGCGAAATTGCCCGCGCGCTGCAGGTATTCAAGCAGATGTCGCTGGACACCGAGACACAGACCTGGGTCAGATCCCGCGTATCGGACATTTCGCATATGCTGCTGCAGGCCACCACGCACAAGGATTTCGCGCAATGGCTGGCCAGCGAACTGGTACCGCTGTGCAGGGCCGGCGTGGGCCTGTTCTATTCCTTCGACGACACGCGCCACCGCCTCGACCTGCTGGGCAGTTACGGCCTGCGCCTGAACAACCGTTCGGCGGATCACTACCTGCCCGGCGAAGGGCTGGTGGGCCAGTGCGCGCTCGAACGCAAGGCCATCATGCTCGACGACGTGCCGGAAGATTACCTGCACATCGACTCGGGCAGCGGCGAGGCGCTGCCACGCCACGTCGCGATCCTGCCGGTGCTCTACCGCGACACCCTGATCGGCGTGCTGGAACTGGCCGGCTTCGTGCCGCTCACCATGCAACAGAAGCAGCTGCTGGACGAACTGCTGCCGATCGTGGCGCTGACCCTGGAGAACCTCAACCGCGCGATCAGCACGCATGACCTGCTGCTGCAGACGCGGGAACAGGCCGACGACCTGCGCCTGTCCGAACTGGTGATGCGCCAGCAGAAGGAAGTGCTGCGCGACAACAACGAGGCACTGCAGGCGAAGACGGCCGAGCTGGAAGAGCAGTCCGAACGGTTGATCGCCTCCGAGGAAGAGCTGCGCGTGCAGGCCGAGGAGTTGCAGGCGTCCAACGAGGAGCTGCGCGAGAAGACCGACAGCCTGAACCGGCAGAAATACGTGCTGGAGGATCTGCAGCAGGAGACCGCCGACAAGGCCGCCGAGCTGGCCCGCGCCAGCCAGTACAAGTCCGAGTTCCTGGCCAACATGTCGCATGAACTGCGCACGCCGCTGAACAGCCTGCTGATCCTGTCGCGCAACCTGGCCGACAACGACACCGGCAACCTCGATGCGGAACAGATCGAGTCGGCGCGGATCATCCACGACGCCGGCAACAGCCTGCTGCACCTGATCAACGACATCCTCGACCTGTCCAAGGTCGAGGCCGGCAAGATGGAGCTGGTGATCGACGAGTTGCCGCTGGCCGAACTGGCGCAGCGGTTGCGCCGCACCTTCGTCCACGTTGCCGGGCAGAAGTCGCTGGCGTTCACGCTGGACATCGAACCCGGCCTTCCGGCGATCCTGCGCACCGACGGCGCCCGGCTCGAACAGATCGCCAACAACCTGCTGAGCAATGCCTTCAAGTTCACCGCCGAAGGCGCGGTGGGCGTGCGCATCGGCCGCCCCCACAGCGAAGTCGAGGTTCCCGCCACGCTGCGCGACCAGCCGCTGATCGCATTGACCGTCAGCGATACCGGCATCGGCATTCCCGCCGACAAGTTCGAGCGCATCTTCAACGCGTTCGAACAGGTGGATGCCGGCACCAGCCGGCAGTTCGGCGGCACCGGACTGGGCCTGGCGATCTCGCGGCGGACGGCAAGGATGCTGGGCGGCGACCTGGTCCTGCGCAGCGAACCCGGCCGCGGCAGCCGTTTCACCGTGCTGTTGCCGGAGACGCCGCCGGCGATCGTACCGGCCGATCCGGCGGATCCCGATCTCGCGCCTGACCAGCAAGCTGCCCCATCTCGCTCCGCGACCGGCCGGCCGGCGGCGGCCGGCAGCGGACTGGCCGGCCACCGCGTGCTGCTGGTGGACGACGACATGCGCAACCTGTTCGCGCTGTCCAGGGTGCTGCGCGGCTGGGGGATGACGGTGAGCCTGGCGCAGGACGGCACCAAGGCGTTGCGCATGCTGGCCGACGAGGCGATGCCGGAGCTGCTGCTGATCGACATCATGATGCCGGGCATGGACGGCTACGAGATGATCCGCACGATCCGCATGCAGCCGCGCTACAGCGGGTTGCCGATCATCGCGCTGACTGCCAAGGCGATGCACGGCGATCGCGAGAAGTGCCTGGAGATGGGTGCCAGCGACTATTTGTCCAAGCCGATCGACCTCGACCAGCTGGTGCCCGTCATGCAGGCCTGGCTGCGGCCTTGAGCACGACGGGGTTCACACCCGTCACCGGCCACAGGGATTAAGGTGGCACAAGCCCGACCGCCCGACTGGTGTACGCAATGCTGCCGAAAATCCTGGTCGTCGACGATACCGCTGCCAACCTGGTCGCCATGCGCCGGCTGCTCGCCAACAGCGGCGCCGAGCTGTTCGAGGCGCGCAGCGGCAACGAGGCGCTGGCGCTGTGCCTGGACCACGAGTTCGCGCTGATCCTGCTCGACGTCAACATGCCCGACATGGACGGCTTCGAAGTGGCCAGCCTGCTGGGCGAAGCCGAGCACCTGCGCGACACCCCGATCATCTTCGTCACCGCCGCCTACGCCGATGACATGAACCGGCTCAAGGGCTACCGCTCCGGCGCGGTGGACTACATCGCCAAGCCGATCAACGACGTGATCCTGCAATCGAAGGTGCGCGTGTTCCTGGAGCTGTATGCGGCACGCGCCAAACTGCAGCAGACGCTGGACGAACTGGCCGAGCGCAACCAGCAACTGACCCGGGAGATCGCCGAGCGCGAGCTGATCGAGGCGATGGTGCGCCACCAGGCCAGCCACGACCCGCTGACCGGCCTGCCGAACCGCATCCTGTTCCACGACCGCCTGCACGGCGCGATCCAGCGCGCGAACCGCCACCACAGCCAGTTCGCACTGGCCTGCATCGACATCGACGGCTTCAAGCACGTCAACGACAGCCATGGCCACGCCGCCGGCGACGCCTTGCTGCAGGAGATCGCCGCACGGCTGTCGACACACCTGCGCAGCAACGACACGGTGGCCCGGCTGGGCGGCGACGAGTTCGCGCTGGTGCTGGAGGACATCGAGAACCCGCCGCTGGCGTTGCCGCTGTGCGAAAAACTCTGCGCGGCGCTGGGCGAACCTTACGCACTGCACGTCAACGGCCGCCCGATCGAGGTGCGCATCGGCGCCAGCATCGGCATCGCGCCCTACCGGCCGAACGAACACCCCGACGCCGACGAACAACTGATGCAGGCGGCCGACCACGCCATGTACGAGGCCAAGCGCGGCGGCAAGAACCGCTGCGTGCTGGCGGACTGAGCGAACGCCCGCAGGCAACACACGTTCAATCACGTTTGCGCGGCGACACCCACATCAGCACGCGCGCACGGAAGACCGTCTCGCCCGCGTCGTCCACCACCTCCACCCCGACCGGCCACTCGTGGCCGCCACCGGAGGCAGGCGTGGCCAACTCGGGCCTGGCGATACCGTGCATCGTGCCCACCGCCTTCTTCAGGTACTCGACGCTCATGCCCTTGGGAATCCAGCGCATGTCGGCCGGGATGGTCGCGTCGGTCATCACCCCGGCACTGAGTTCGGCCAGGTTGCACAGCGCGATCGCATGCACGGTGCCGATGTGATTGTGCACGCGGCGCCGGTCGCGGATGCGTACCTCGCAGCGGCCCGGCTCCAGCGCGATGAAGCGCGGCGCGATCGTGGCGAAGTACGGCGCCTTGAGGCAGACCAGGCGCGAGAAGATCCAGTGGCCCGCCGGCCAGCGGGTGATGCGGCGGTACAGCGACAACACGGATGCACTCATCTTTTCGCCCTCCGGGAAAAGAACCGGCCCGCAAGGCGGGCCGGTGGGTCGGTTCGATTTACGCGGCGTCGGCCCGCGTCTTGAACGCGCGCAGTTCGTCGGTATCGAAGTCGTCCACCGAGATGAACTCGAACACGCCTTCGCGCACGCGCCTGAGCAGCTCGGCCTCGGCCTCGGAAATCACCCCGGCCTGCTGCGCCTCGGCAAGCTGGCCCAGGTAGTCGTGCGAGGTGAACTGGCCGGACTTCAGCGCCTTGCCGAACTTGCGGTCGACCGGCTCGGCGGCGATCACGTCGGGCAGCAGCGCTTTCATGCGGCCGATCGTGTTGTTCGGCGTGGGCGTGGTGTAGACCCAGTCGGTGAGTCGATCGAGCGCTTCGTTCGGCGCGGTGAGCAGCGCGGCGACGCGGCGGCCCAGACGATCGGACGGCGGCACTTCGCGGCGACCCAGCGGGAATACCAGTACGCGCAGCAGCCACGCCACCGGGCGCACCGGGAAGTTGCGGATCGCGCCGTCCAGCGCGTTCTGGATCAGCCACATGCACTCATGGAAGCCCCAGGCCAGGAACGGACGATCGGCTTCCGGCCGACCGTTGTCCTCATACTGCTTGAGCATGCTGCTGGCGATGTACAGGTAGCTCAGCACGTCGCCCAGGCGCGCCGATAGTTTCTCCTTGAACTTCAGCTTGCCGCCGAGCACGCCCATAAACACGTCGGCGCACAGCGCCAGCGCGGCGGAGTAGCGATCGAGCTTGCGGTAGTAGCGGCGGGGGGAGGGGGGGGCCGCGGGGCGGCCCCCCGGGAACAGGTGGCCCGGCGCCCCCGCCACAAAATGCGTGGTCGGCGCGGCCAGCATCACCTGTTGCACGAATTCAGGCATGCTCTCGCGCGGCGTGACGCCACCCGACAGCATTTGCAGCGGCAAAAGGGTCAGCACCAGCAACATGCCGAACTGCGGCATGGAGCGGGCCACGGTGGCCAGGAAGATGCCCATGGAGGTGGTGGCAAACAGGTGCAGCGCCGACAGCACCATGAACAGCAGCACCGAGCCCTGCACCGGCACCTTGAGGACGCCCTGCACCACGAACACCAGCGCCACCAGCGCCGCCAGCAGCACCACCAGCCCCATGGACCACACCTTGGCCAGCATGATCTCGCCGGGCGTCACGGGCATGACCAGCAAATGCTCGATGGTGCCGTGCTCGCGCTCGCGGATCAGCGCCGCGCCCGTCAGGATGATGGACAGCATGGTGACGTTGTTGATGATCTCCATCAGCGAGCCGAACCAGGCCTGTTCGAGGTTCGGGTTGAAGCGCATGCGCACGTTCAGGTCGACCGGCAGCGGCGCGCCGCTGCGGTGGCGCTGCACGAACTCGTTGACCTCGCCCGCCACGATCTGCTGGATATAGCCGCTGCCGGTGAACGCCTGGCTCATGCGCGTGGCGTCCACATTGAGCTGCACCGCGGGGGCGAGCCCGGCCAGCACCTCGCGCTGGAAGTTGGGCGGGATGTCGAGCACAAAGGTGTAGGTGCCGTTGTCCATGCCGGCATCCATCTCGGCCAGCGTGATCAGGCGCGGGGTGGTGAAGTGCGGCGGGTAGAAGCTGGCCACGATGCGCGCCGACAGGGGCGAGTCGTCCTCGTCCACGATGGCGATGGCGGCCTTGTGCAGGCTCTCGGGCATGGCCGTGGCAGCTACGTAGATCGACACCGTGAAGGTGTAGACGATCAACACCAGCATCATGGGGTCGCGCACCAGGCTCCACAGTTCCTTGATCCCCAGGCGCCAGATGTTGGCAATGGATGCAGCGTGCATGCTCAGGACTCCTGCTTTCGCAGCAGCAAGATGGCCGTGCCGACGATGACCGGCGCGGCGATCAGCAAGGGCCAGAACGAAGGCAGCAGGCTGCCCAGGTCCAGCGCCTTGCTGAAAACGCCCCGGCTGATGGTCAGGAAATGCGTGGCCGGAAAAATGCGCCCCACGAAGGCGCCCACGCCTTCGAGCGAGGACACCGGGTTGATCAGCCCCGCATACTGGATGGAAGGGATCAGCGTGCCGATCATGGTGACGAACATCGCCGAAATCTGGCTGCGGGTAAAGGTGGAGGCCAGCAGGCCAATGCCCGTGGACGACACCACGAACACCAGCGCCGCGAGCGCCAGCGTGGCAAAGCTGCCCTTGAGCGGCACATCGAACACCGTGACGGCCATCGCGGTCATGAGCAGAAAGTTGAACATGGCCAGCACGATGTAGGGCAGCTGCTTGCCCAGCAGAAACTCGGCCCGTGTGACGGGTGTGACATACAGGTTGATGATCGATCCCAGCTCTTTTTCGCGCACCACCGACAGCGCCGTGAGCATGGCCGGTATCAGCATCAGCAGCAGCGGAATCACGGCCGGCACCATGGCCGGCAGGCTTTTCACGTCGGGGTTGTAGCGAAAGCGCGTCTCGACCGAGCTGGCCGCCGCCAGCCGCACGCCCAGCCGTTGCTGCGCCAGGTCGGCCAGCCACATCTGGTGCATGGCGCCGACATAGCCGCGCACGGTTTCCGCGCGCATGGGCATGGCGCCATCCACCCAGGCGGCCACCTGCACCGACCGGCCATGCTGCAGGTCGCGCGCAAAGCCGGGCGGAATCTCGATGGCCAGCGCCAGTTCGCCGCTGCGCATGCGCTGGTCCAGCTCGGCGTGGCTGCGAAGCGGAGGCTTTTCAATGAAGTAGCGCGAGCCCGCGAGGTTGAGTGTGTAGTTCTGGCTCAGCAGGGTCTGGTCGTGGTCCAGCACCGCATAGCTGAGGTCTTCCACGTCCATGCTGATGCCGTAGCCAATGATGAACATCAGCAGGGCGGTTCCGAGCAGCGCCAGTGTGGCGCGCACCGGGTCGCGCCGCAGCTCCAGCGTCTCGCGCCACATGTAGCTCAGGGCGCGCCCCAGGCTGAAGAAACTCCGGCGCGGCGGCGCGGCAGGGGGCTCGGCGTTCCGTGCGGGGGCAGCCT
>LNAP01001475.1_pt1 | contig 28058 bp, 27 predicted proteins | sample 602601 | NCBI WGS metagenome assembly LNAP01 (sample SAMN02440304, study PRJNA202911) | soil metagenome | biome: Subtropical and temperate rainforests or woodlands; isolation source: soil samples (1 kg each in a 20% v/v slurry with milli Q water) were... ... | reverse complement strand
TGTTGTAGTCATTGATTTACCCGCCCTGAGTGTTGAACAGATCAGAAAGACAGGTGCCTTCACGCAACGGCCATGCCAGTGGCAACAAAATGTTGCGAGTGGCTGGGAAACGGTCGCGATTGGGAGGGTTGGGGTCGTTTTTGGTGCGCCGACCAAAATGACTGATAAGTCGCCGATGCCCGTAGGGTGTGCTGTGCGCACCAAGCAATTCAGTGAGGTACGCAATGGTGCGTAAGACGCGCCCTCACCCCCCAGCCCCTCTCCCGCAAGCGGGAGAGGGGAGCCAAGCCGCGATCTACGGGAGAACACCGATCAAGCCCCCTCTGCCCGCTTGCGGGAGAGGGCTGGGGAGAGGGTTTTCAGCGGTTAGAAAAAACCCAACGGATTAATGTCGTAGCTAACCAGCAAGTTTTTCGTCTGCTGGTAATGATCCAGCATCATCTTGTGCGTCTCGCGGCCAACCCCCGACTTCTTATACCCACCAAACGCCGCATGTGCCGGGTACAGGTGATAGCAATTGGTCCACACACGCCCGGCCTTGATCGCCCGGCCAACCCGATACGCACGGTTGATATCGCGGGTCCACAAGCCAGCACCCAAACCAAACTCGGTGTCGTTGGCAATCGCCAGGGCCTCGGCTTCGTCCTTAAAGGTGGTGACGCTCACCACCGGGCCAAAGATCTCCTCCTGGAATACACGCATCTTGTTGTTGCCCTTGAGCAGGGTCGGTTGGATGTAATAGCCGCTGGCCAAGTCGCCAGACAACTGCTCAACCTTGCCGCCTGTTAGCAGCTCAGCGCCTTCGCCTTTGGCGATTTCCAGGTACGAGAGGATTTTGTCGAACTGCTGCTCACTCGCCTGGGCGCCGACCATGGTGTCGGTGTCCAGCGGATCGCCGCGTTTGATCTGGGTGATTTTTTTCATCACTTCAGCCATGAACGCGGGATAGATCGACTCCTGCACCAATGCTCGCGACGGGCATGTGCACACTTCGCCCTGGTTAAAGAACGCCAGCACCAGGCCTTCGGCAGCCTTTTCAATAAAGCTTGGCTCGGCCTGCATGATGTCTTCAAAGAAGATATTCGGCGACTTGCCGCCCAGCTCCACGGTGCTGGGAATAATGTTTTCTGCCGCGCATTTCATAATGTGCGAGCCCACCGGGGTGGAGCCGGTAAAGGCGATTTTGGCGATACGCTTGCTGGTCGCCAGCGCCTCGCCGGCTTCCTTGCCAAAGCCTTGCACCACATTGAGCACGCCGGGTGGCAGCAGGTCGCCAATCAGCTCCATAAGCACCGCGATGCCCAGCGGCGTTTGCTCAGCCGGTTTGAGCACCACGCAGTTGCCGGCAGCCAGTGCTGGCGCGAGTTTCCACGCGGCCATCAGAAGTGGGAAGTTCCACGGAATGATCTGCCCAACCACGCCCAGTGGCTCATGAATGTGGTACGCCACCGTGTGCTCAGTGATCTCCGCAGCGCTGCCTTCCTGGGCGCGGATGCAGCCGGCGAAATAGCGGAAGTGGTCAGCGGCCAGCGGAATATCGGCGTTCAAGGTTTCGCGTACGGCCTTGCCGTTATCCCAGGTTTCGGTAACGGCCAGCAGTTCCAGATTGGCTTCAATGCGGTCGGCGATTTTCAGCAGTACCAGGGAGCGGTCCTGCGCCGAGGTTTTGCCCCAGGCGTCGCTGGCGGCATGGGCGGCGTCGAGGGCTTTATCGATGTCTTCGGCGGTGGAGCGGGGGAATTCGGCGATGGCCTTGCCGTTTACCGGCGAGGTATTGGTGAAGTACTGGCCTTTTACCGGGGCCACGAACTCACCGTTGATGTAGTTGTGAACGAAACGATGGCGCCGCTGGTGCCCGGATGTGCGTATTGCATGGTGAAGTTCTCCTGGCTGTTGTGCTTGTAGGGAGTAGGCGCAATTGCGCTGGGGTAAGCGTAGAGCAAGGCCTGCGCCACGCCGGGGGAAAAACGCAAAGCCACAGACGGCGGGGGATTGGCGGTGGCCGCTTGGCGCCATTGGGCAACTGATGGGCGGTTATGCAACAGCGTGGGTGACAGTTTGTCCCACTCTTGGTACAGCCCTGGCGCTGGCGGCACGCTATGCTCAGCGCGGCCCGCTCATCCCGTTACGTGCAGCCGGGCAACACTGCGGAGAACAATAACAATGCAGAGTCATTTCAACCGTCACACCCAACAGGTGATGACGTTGGCCCAGGGCAAGGCGCAAGCCGACGGCCCGGCCGCCGATCCTTCCATCGCCCGTTCCTGGCTGCGCTGTTTGCAGGACTATCACCTCGACCCCGGGCAGACCATGGCGCCCACCGTGCTTGAACATGCCCGCGTGCTGGAGCGCCGCGAGCAGCTGCAACAGGTGCTGGAAATCGCCAGCGGCGAAATGACCAGTCTGTATCAGCAATTGGCCGGCACCGGCCATGCGGTGCTGCTCACCGATGCCCGCGGCGTCATCCTTAATAGCGTGACGGCCAATGCCGAGCGCAAAACCTTCGAGCGCGCCGGCCTGTGGTTGGGCGCCGACTGGAGCGAGGCCTGCGAGGGCACCAACGGCATCGGCACCTGCCTGGTAGAACGCCAAGCCCTGACCATTCACCAGGACGAACACTTCCGTGGCCGGCATACCGGGCTTACCTGTTCTGCCAGCCCGGTGTTCGATTGCCAGGGCGATTTGCTCGCGGTGCTGGATGTGTCTTCGGCGCGCCAGGACGTTTCCCGGCAAAGCCAGTTTCACACCATGGCGCTGGTCAACCTGTCGGCGAAGATGATCGAAAGTTGCTACTTCCTGCGCCGCTTCGAAGACCACTGCTTGCTGCGCTTTCACCTGCAGGCCGAATACGTCGGCCTGTTTAGCGAAGGCTTACTGGCCTTTGATGGCGAAGGGCGGATCAGCGCGGTCAACCAAAGCGCCATGAACCTACTGGGCGCCAATCGCGCGAGCCTGATCGGCCAACCGCTGGAAGCATTTTTCGATTGCCGCCTGGATGAGCTGTTTGCACGCTCCGGCCTGGCCAGCAGTTGGCCGCTGCGCACGCATAACGGCCGCGCGCTGTTTGCCCAGCTGCGTGGGGTGGCGCGCAGTCAGCCGCAGCCGGTCAGCCGCCTGATCAGCAAGCTGGCGCCGAACGATATTCCCGCCAGTCTGTGCCTGGGTGATGTGGCCCTGCAAAGCGAGTTTCGCCGCGCGCTACGGGTCTTCGAGCGCGATGTACCGTTGTTGATCAACGGCGAGACCGGCACCGGCAAAGAAGCGTTTGCCAAGGCCATCCACCAAGCCAGCTCGCGCGCGGCCCATGCCTTTGTCGCGCTGAACTGCGCGGCGATTCCGGAAAGCCTGATCGAAAGCGAACTGTTTGGTTATCGCGGCGGCAGCTTTACCGGCGCACGCAAAGAAGGCATGCAAGGCAAGCTGCAACAGGCCGATGGCGGCACGTTGTTTCTCGATGAAATCGGCGATATGCCCCTGGCCTTACAAACCCGCCTGCTGCGTGTATTGGAAGAGCGGCAGGTGGTGCCCATCGGCGGCACAGCGCAGGCGGTGAATGTGCGAGTGATCAGCGCCACTCACCGTGACCTAAACGAACACGTGGCCAACGGCAGCTTTCGCGAAGACCTCTACTACCGCCTCAACGGCCTGGTGCTGGCCTTGCCGCCGTTACGCCAGCGTAGCGACCGCGAGCAATTGCTCCAGCATCTATTAACAGAGGAGAGCCATGGCCAGACCTTGAGCCTGGACGCCGATGCCCGCCAAGCGCTGCTCGACTTCGCCTGGCCGGGCAACGTGCGTCAGCTGCGCAACGTGCTGCGCACATTGGCCGCGCTCTGCGATGGCGACCGCATCAGCCTGGGCGATCTGCCGGCCGAGATCCGCCAGCCCAAGCGTGTACTGATGCCCTTGGTCGAGCAGCCGCTGGATGCCGCCGAGCGCAGCACCTTGCTGGCGATCCTTGAACAACAGCACTGGCATATGAGCCGCACGGCCGAGCAGCTGGGGGTTAGCCGCAATACGCTTTATCGCAAATTGCATAAGCATGGGATCGAGCGGCCTTAACCCTGCGCTCACTTAGAGACTCTGGATCCCGAATCGTCGGGCCGCCGCCTGCGCGGGGATGACGGTGGAAACGTCCGTCGTCCCCGCGCAGGCGGGGACCCAGAATATTGCCGCTAACACCGCCCTCCGCCCCGCGCCATCACTACCCGCCATGCCCCGCCTGCGGTAACCTGCCGGCCTGTTTGTTTCGCTGGTCTGAGGTTGTTTATGCACATTCATGTTCTGGGTATCTGCGGCACGTTCATGGGCTCGCTGGCGGTGCTGGCCAAAGAGTTGGGCCACCGGGTTACCGGTTCGGACGCCAATGTCTACCCACCCATGAGCACCCAGCTGCAAGCCCAGGGCATCGAGCTGATGCAAGGCTACGATCCTGCGCACCTCGAGCCCGCCCCCGATCTGGTGGTGGTCGGTAATGCGCTGTCGCGTGGCAACCCGGCGGTGGAGTACGTGCTGAACAAGGGCCTGCCGTATGTGTCGGGTCCGCAGTGGCTGGCTGACCATGTGCTGCAAGGTCGCTGGGTATTGGCGGTCGCCGGCACCCATGGCAAAACCACCACTAGCAGCATGCTCGCCTGGGTGCTGGAACACGCCGGCATGAGCCCGGGCTTTTTGATTGGCGGCGTGCCGCAGAATTTCGCGGTGTCGGCGCGCTTGGGCGGCACGCCGTTTTTTGTCGTTGAGGCCGATGAGTACGACAGCGCCTTTTTCGACAAGCGCTCGAAGTTTGTTCACTACCGTCCACGCACGGCGATTTTGAATAACCTCGAATTCGACCATGCCGATATCTTTCCCGACCTGGCCGCCATCGAGCGCCAGTTCCACCACTTGGTGCGCACCATCCCCAGTGAAGGTTTAGTGATTTACCCGGCTGCGGAAACCGCGCTTAAGCGGGTAATCGATATGGGCTGCTGGACGCCGGTGCAAACCAGCGGCCCCGGCGCGCAGTGGCAAGCCAACTTGCTCAGCGACGACGGTTCGAAATTTGAAGTGAGCTTTGAAGGTGTGGCGCAAGGCGTGGTCGATTGGCCGCTGACCGGCCAGCACAATGTGGCCAACGCTTTGGTTTGTTTGGCCGCTGCCCGCCATGTGGGCGTGGTGCCGGCGCAGGGCGTGGAAGCCTTGAGCGCATTCAAGAACGTTAAGCGGCGCATGGAAAAGGTCGCTGAAGTGAAGGGCGTCACCATCTACGACGACTTCGCCCATCACCCCACGGCCATTGCCACCACCCTCGACGGGCTGCGCAAACGCGTGGGGACTGCCCAGGTGATTGCCATTATCGAACCGCGCTCCAACTCAATGAAACTCGGCGCGCACCGCGATGGGTTGCCGGACTCGGTCACCCAGGCCGATCAGGTGTACTGGTTTGCGCCGCCTAACCTGGGCTGGGACTTGGCAGCCACCACCGCCAGTTGCACGGTGCCTTCACAAGTCTGTGACTCCTTGGAAGCCATCATCGCCGCGGTAAAAGCCCAAGCCACGCCCGGCACCCAGGTGGTGGTGATGAGCAATGGTGGTTTTGGCGGCTTGCACGGCAAACTCGCGGCGGCGTTGGAGGCGTAAATGATGAGTGGACCCGAACGCGTCACCCTGGCCATGACCGGCGCTTCCGGCGCGCAATATGGCCTGCGTCTGCTCGACTGCCTGGTGCAGGAAGAGCGCGAAGTGCACTTTCTGATTTCCAAGGCGGCGCAGTTGGTAATGGCCACCGAAACCGACGTGAGCCTACCGGCCAAACCGCAGTCTATGCAGCTGTTTCTCACCGAATACACCGGCGCCGCGCCTGGGCAAATTCGCGTGTACGGCAAAGAAGACTGGATGGCGCCAGCGGCCTCCGGCTCCGGCGCGCCGGGGGCGATGGTGGTGGTGCCATGCTCCACCGGTACGCTGTCGGCGATTGCCACGGGCGCCTGTAATAACCTGATCGAGCGCGCCGCCGATGTGGCGCTGAAAGAACGTCGGCAGCTGATTCTGGTGCCGCGTGAGGCACCGTTTTCCAGCATCCATCTGGAAAATATGCTCAAGCTCTCCAACCTCGGCGCGGTGATTCTGCCGGCCGCTCCCGGTTTTTATCACCAGCCACAAACCATCGACGACCTGATCGACTTTGTCGTTGCGCGCATCCTCAATGTGCTCGGTATTCCACAAGACATGCTGCCGCGCTGGGGTGAGCATCACCTGAGCAGTAATGAGTAAGTCCACCCGCGCCGTGTTGCTGGTGCTGCTCGCCGCGCAGCTATCGGCTTGCGCCACCAGCCGTACCCTGAACGCCGCCAAACCGGGCGCGCCGGTGGTATATGCCGGCACCCGGCTGGATTGGTACAGCTTGAACGGCGGCTGTTGCCCGCTGGATCGCTTTGGCGCGGAGGCGCCGAAATATGCCGGGTTGGATTTACCCGCCAGTGCGTTGCTGGACACATTGCTGCTGCCACTGTCGTTAGCGGCGGCGTTGGGTTTTAGCCTTGGCGTCAGTGGCGGCCTGTAGCCGCGCCGCGCCGACAGACAGCCTCATCAGGCTTAATCGGCCCACCCCGAATACACATAGGTCATCGGTTTGGGCCCTTTCAAATAGCGACTCTGCAACTCGCCAATATTGAACCCGCCCTCGGTAATCAGCGCGGTAATGTCGCGGTTCAAATGGCAGCCGCCAGCCAGCGGTTTCCAGACCGGCGTCAGCCGGTTTTGCCAGCGCAACACGGGCAGGTCTGGCGCCTTGCCATGTTCACAAAACCACAAGCGGCCGCCCGGTTTTAGCACCCGACGCATTTCTTTAAGGGCGGCCACGGCATCGGGAATGGTGCACAGGGTGAAGGTGCAGACGATGCTGTCAAAACTCGCGGCGGACGCCTGTATTTGCCCGAGCTCCAGGGCAATCATTTCCACCGGAATGCTGATCTTCGCCGCACGCTCGCGGGCCAGGGCTTGCATGTCGGCGGAGGGGTCGACGCCGACAATCTGCTGTACCTTGGCCGGATCGTAGAACGCCAAGTTAAGGCCGCTGCCAATGCCGATTTCCAGCACCCGACCATGGGCCTGCGGCACGATCTGCGAACGCGCTTTCATCACCGCACCCATGCCACAGGCGAGGTCAATCAGGTGCGGGAGGATATAGCGGTCGTAGAGGCCCATGCATGAACTCTCGGTTACAGGCTGATCCCGTAGGGTGTGCTGTGCGCACCCAGCTGATACTCGTGCATGCGGCGCACGGCCCAGTGCACCTTATAGATCGGCGACATCGTCGTCCGGGGTGTCATCGTCGTTGCCAGCGTTAATGCCCGCCAACGCTTTGAGTTCGTGACTGGCCTTGTCGTCGCTGATCGCCCAGCTATCGGTGGCGACGTTGTGCTGCGCTGCGGCAATCTGCTCCAGGCTGAACTGCCATTTACGCAGCTCACGGCCGTCCATGCATTCGATGCGCAGTGCCGGGCCGCTATGCGCCGGGTCGCTGTGCAGTTCAAATTGCCAGGCATACAGGCCGTTGATTTCCAGCATGTCGGCAGTTTGCAGGACGGTGAGCAGGGTGGTGGTCATAACGGCTCTCTTACGGATAAAAAACGAGCGGCCGGAGCCGCTCGGGGGAATTGCGCGAATGGTATCAGCGTCCGAGGCGGCGCAATTCATCCGATTCAACAATGCGCACGCCTTCGCCCTCTTCCAAGGCCAAACGCCACAACGCGCGGGCCAAGGTACAGGCCGGAATGCCGCGGTACTTGCCTGGAATCCAACGCATGATCGGCGCCATCAGGCGTTCGCCCAGGCGCGGTTCCACGCGGTCACCGATCAGCAACGACGGGCGAGCAATGGTCAGTTGTGGCCAGTTTTGCGCAATCAATGCCTGCTCTATTTCGCCTTTTACCCGGTTGTAGAAAACCGATGATTTTGGATTGGCGCCCATCGCACTGATCAACAGGAAATGTCGCGCGCCGAGATCGCGGGCGCGCTGGCTGACGGCCAGCACCATGTCGTAATCCACCGCGCGAAAAGCTTCCTGCGAGCCGGCTTGTTTAATCGTGGTGCCCAGGCAGCAGAAGGCGATGTCTTGCTTGCCTTCCAGGGTTGGCAACAGGGTCAGCAGATCACCTTGCGGGTTGTCCAGGTGGGTGTGCTCGGCCAGCGCGCGGCGCGTGGGTGCCAACACGCGCTGTACGGTCGGTTCGCTAAGCAGACGGTCGAGTAAGTGCTCGCCGGTCAGCCCGGTAGCGCCGGTGAGCAAGATATTTTGCGGGGTCAAATACATGGCTGTAGTCCCTCCTGGGATGCCAACACCCTCAGTCTAGTTGTTTGCCGGCGGCTTTGTTTGTAGCACTTGCCGTCAACGCTTGCTTGGCCTGGCTTTCGCGCAATTTGCGCCACTGTGTAAGTACGCCCTTGGGCGCCCAGATTTGTGGTTCTGATGGCTCGAAGTCGTCTTCCTGCTCGCGTTTGGCCACGCTGGCTTTGGCTTGCTCGAAGGCGCGTTCGAGGTCATCGGTGTTGCTTAACGCTTCGGCGAGCAGTGCGCGGCCAAAGTAGGTGAAATCGGCCTCGTCGGAGCAGCCAAATGAGGTGCGGTCACTGCGCGCGGCGGCCATCACCAGGGTCTTGTCATCCTTGAGCTCCGGGATGAAACCACCGGCAAAGCATGCCGACACCACGATCACTTTGTAATGACTCTTTAGTGGCAAAAGCAGTTCCGCCAATTCGCTGGCGGGCATATTGCTCAACTGCAGGCCGGGCTGTACCAGGCTCAGTTGGTGGTCGTGCGAGCCATGGCTAGTAAGGTAGATGAACACCATGTCTTCGGCCCCCGATCGTTCGGCCAGGGTTTTAACCGCACGGCGCAGGTTTTCGCGGGTGGCCAGGGGGCGGTCGAGCATATGGTCGCGGTGGTTGACCAGGGTGATCTGGCCGTGGGCGCCGAAGCGTTCGCTGAGCAGCTTGTTAACGAAATCGGCTTCGCGCAGAAATACGCTTTGGTTGCCGTCGCCGGCCAGGGTCAGGCTGTAGAGTTCAATGGCAGGCGTGGATTGGGGAACTGCGGCCAAGGCGCTGTCGAGGAGTTTGCCTTGCTCCAGTAGGCCGACCTCCAGTGGGTCCGGCAGGGCCTTTCCTTGGGTGTCGCGGACCAAGCTGCCGGCTTTCCAAGTGCCGCTTTGCGTGGTGCCGTCGGCCAGGGTCAGGGTGCCGCTGCCATCATAGCGGTTGTGGGCAAAGTGGCCGCTGTAGCGGCTGCCATCAGCCAGGCTGAGTAAGCCCTCGCCGTTATAGCGCCACTGCTTGAACTGGCCGATGTAATGGTTGCCTTCGGCATCTTTCACCTCGCCCTTGCCGCTGAGACCGCCCTTACTAAAAGTGCCAATCCAACTATCACCGTCAGCGGTTTCGTATCGGCCCTTGCCGTCGAACATCGAGTTTTTGAAACCGCCGGTGTAGCTGGCGCCTTCGCTATCTTTAAACGTGCCTTCACCGTTCAACTTGCCGTTTTTAAAGGTGCCACTCAGTTGATTGCCGCGCTCGTCAGTGGCGGTACCGAAGCCCTCGGGCTCGCCCTTGCTAAAGCTGCCTGCAAAACCGCTGCCGTCGGTGCGCTTTAGTTTGCCGATGCCGTGGTAAAGGTCGTTCTTGAACTCGCCCTGGTAGGTATCGCCGCCTTTGATTTTCAAGCTGCCGACGCCGTGCTTGACCCCCGCTTTGAAGCCTCCCTCGTAGCTGCTGCCTTCGCTGTAGGTCAGCTTGCCCTGGCCGCCAAAGTCGCCGGCCACAAACTCGCCGATGTAGTGGGTGCCGTCGGCGTGCTGCAACTCGCCTTGGCCCTGCATCATGCCGTCTTTAAATTCGCCGGCGTACCAACTGCCGTTGGGGTAGTCGATACGGCCTTTGCCTTGCAGCAGGCCGTCCACCACCTCGCCGCGAAAGCGGCCGCCGTCGGGGAGAATGGCATTCGCTGGAGTGATGGGTTCGCCTTTGCCGCAGGCAGCCAACAGCAGGGCGAAGGCCAGCGGGGCGAGGAGGAGAAAACGGGGCATGGCGCAACGTCCGTGTTGGGAACTGTTGCCAGAGTATGCCGCAAAGGTGGGTGGTTTCGTGTGACGGGTTGCTGGGCTTTTGCTCAGGTAGGGTGTGCTGTGCGCACCAGGCAATCTTGGTGGTGGCGCCTTGCTGTGCACAGCACACCCCGCAAACAAATTAGGGCGCCTGGGCGCCCTAATTTGTTTGCGGGTATCAGTACCTCAGACGAAGTACAAACTCAGCGATTCAGCGATATAAGCCGGTTTAGCCTGGCCTTCGATTTCCAAGGTGACTTTGGCTTTTAGCAGCCACTGGCCTGGGTTTTTCTCGGTCACGTCAATCACGCTGGCCGATACGCGCACGCGCGAATTGACCTTTACCGGCTGGATAAAACGCACGCTATCGAGGCCGTAGTTGACGGCCATTTTCAGCCCCTCGGGGGCCAGGGCGATTTTTTCCATCAGCACCGGAATCAACGACAGCGAGAGAAAACCGTGGGCGATGGTGGTGCCGAAAGGGGTCTTGGCCGCCTTCTCCGGGTCGACGTGGATAAATTGATGATCGCCGGTGCATTCGGCGAATTGGTTGATGCGGTTCTGGTCGATGGTCAGCCACTCGGAGTGGCCAAGTTCTTTGCCGATATAGGATTGCAGGTCAGCGACGGGTACCAATGGCATATGTCCTCCTTGGGAGACAGGTTTTGTTTTTGTTTAACGCGTCCATTGACCCTAGATCATCACGCGCACTTAAACCGGTCAACCCTGAATCGTTTGTGCGAATGGCAGTGCATACAGCGGGCGCACCGCTGCGGTTGGGGCGCTTTGCTTAGCATGCTTATAATGACCGTCGCGCTTTTGCACGGGTGGCTGTGCTGCGCCCGCTCGGTTATTGGAGAACTCCATGCTGTTACGTGGCTTGACTTGGTTGGTGGTTTTCCAACTGCTTGGCACAGTCTTGAATGTGCTGTTTTTGCATATGCTGCCGGGGCCGATCATTGGCCTGGTGCTGCTGCTGGCGTATCTGATCTGGCAGGGCGAAGTGGCTGAGTCGATCTCCGTGGCTTCCTCCAGCTTGCTGCGTTATTTGCCCCTGCTGCTGGTACCCGCTGCCGTCGGCGTGATGGTCTACGCCAAGGCGATTGCCGCCGACTTTTGGGCGGTGGGCGGTTCGTTGGTGCTGTCGGTGTTGCTGTCGATGCTGTTCGCCGGCTGGCTGATGCAAAAGCTCATCGACCGCCAGCAGCGCAAGCGAGGTGAGCACGATGTTTGATTTCGCCGGAGCCTGGCAGGCGCTTATTCATCACCCCTTGTTTGGCGTGGGCGTGACCCTCGGCGCCTATCAGCTGGCGCTGGCGGCGTACGAGAAAACCCGTTGGTTTTTTCTGCAGCCGGTATTGGTCTCGATGCTGGCGGTGATCGGTGTGCTGGTGGCCTGTGGCCTCAGCTATGACGAATACAAAGACAGCGCCAAGGCCCTGACCATCTTTCTCGGCCCGGCCACTGTAGCCCTGGCTGTGCCGCTGTTTCTTAACCTTAAACGGATTCGCCAACTGCTCTGGCCAACCTTGCTGACCCTGTTGTTTGGCGGCGTAGTCGCCACCGGCATGGGCGTGCTGCTGGCCTGGTGGTTTGGCGCCGACCACGTGATGCTGATGAGCATGGCGCCCAAGTCGGTGACCTCGCCGATTGCCATGTTGGTGGCCGACCAGATTGGCGGTATCGCCGCGCTGGCGGCGGTGTTTGTGCTGATCACCGGAGTGATTGGCGCCATTCTCGGCCCAGAGCTGCTACGCCGGATTGGCGTGCGCCATCCCGCCGCTCAGGGCCTGGCTATGGGCATGACCGCGCACGCGGTTGGCACTTCACGGGCGCTGCAAGAAGGCGAAGAGTGTGGCGCATTTGCCGCTTTGGCCATGAGCCTGATGGGCGTCGGCACGGCGGTGGCGTTACCCTTGGTGGTGGCGCTTTTTAGCTGATCGGTTGTCACAGCCCTAACTAATTCATCCAGCCAGGAGCAAAAAACCATGCTGCCGCTGTTTCCCCTGAATGTGGTGTTGTTTCCCGGCTGCGTGCTCGACCTGCAGATTTTCGAGGCACGTTATCTGGACATGATCAGCGCCTGCATGAAGCGCAATGAAGGCTTTGGCGTGATGTGCATTATTGAAGGCGAAGAAGTGGGCGACGCCCCTAGCCGCTTTTCGCCGGTGGGCTGCGAGGCGCTGATCCGCGACTGGAGCCAGCGTGAAAACGGTCTGCTGGGCATTCGCGTAGAAGGCGGGCGGCGCTTCGAAGTGAAACACGCGCACGTGCAGCGCGACCAATTGATGACCGCTGATATCGTTTGGTGCGACGAGCCGGCTGACCTGCCGTTATTACCCGAACACGCCGACCTGGCCGCGTTGCTGCAAGCGCTGGCCGAGCACCGGATGATTGAAGAATTGGGTATGGGTGGTGTTGCCACTGGGCAACAGAGCTTGAGCTACCGGCTGGCGTACTTGTTGCCGTTTGAGCCGGCGCAAAAACTCATTTTGCTGGCGGTGGATGACCCATTGGAGCGGCTGGATATGATTCAGGCGATGCTCGACGAGTTTCAAGGCGAAATGAACGCCTAGGGGGGTTGGCCCACCCCGCCTATCAACCATTCAGCGCCTAGGCACAGCAGCCCTTTTCCAGGTCTTTCAAGATCGGGCAATCCGGGCGGTGGTCGCCGTGGCAGGTTTGTACCAGCTCTTGCAGGGTGTCACGCAGGCTGGTGAGCTCGTCGATTTTGCGGTTGAGCTCCTCTATGTGCTCGCGGGCCAGGGCTTTGACATCGGCGCTGGCGCGCTGGCGGTCTTGCCAGAGGGTGAGCAGTTTGCCGACTTCTTCCAACGAAAAACCCAGGTCGCGGGAGCGTTTGATAAACGCCAGGGTGTGCAGGTCTTGCGGCTGGTAGAAGCGGTAGCCGGCTTCGCTGCGGTGCGCTGGCTGCAGCAGGCCGATGGCTTCGTAGTAGCGAATCATCTTGGCGCTCAGGCCTGAGCGTTTTGCCGCTTGGCCAATGTTCATTGCTCGTTCTCCTTTTGCTCAATTTCAAACGGCGGCTTCCAGCGTTTGAGCAGCAGTGCATTGCTCACCACGCTCACACTCGACAGCGCCATGGCCGCACCCGCCAGCATGGGATTGAGCAGGCCAAAGGCCGCCAGCGGAATGCCCACCAGGTTGTAGATAAAGGCCCAGAACAGGTTTTGCCGGATTTTCGCATAGGTGCGCCGGCTGATGTCCAACGCTGCTGGCACCAGGCGTGGGTCGCCGCGCATCAGGGTAATACCGGCCGCCTGCATGGCCACATCGGTACCGCCACCCATGGCGATACCCACATCGGCAGCCGCTAGCGCCGGAGCATCGTTGATGCCGTCGCCGACCATGGCCACGCTGGCGTGCTGTTTCAGGCCATTGATCAAAGCTGACTTATCCCCAGGCAGCACTTGTGCGTGTACCGAGTCGATGCCTAAGGCAGTACCGACGGCCTGGGCGCTGCCCTGGTTATCGCCACTGATCAGGTGGCAAGTGATATGCCGCTGACGCAGCGCGGCGATCGCTTGGGCGGCGCCGGGTTTGAGGTTGTCGCCAAAGGCCAGCAGGCCCAACACCTGCGGCGTTGGTTGCAACTCCAGCAGCCAGGACAGGGTGCGCCCTTCGGCTTCCCAGGCCTGTGCTTGAGCGTCGTAATGCTCCCCTGGCAGATTGCTTTCATCCACCAGGCGGCGGTTACCCAAGGCCAGTTGTTGGCCATCCACCGTGCCGGCAATACCGCAGCCGGGCAGGGCACGCACATCGCTGGCAGAGGGCAGCTCCAGCGCCTGGGTTTGGCAGGCGTCGAGCACCGCTTTGGCCAGTGGATGTTCGCTGCCACGTTGCAGCGCTCCGGTAAGGCGCAGCAGGCCGCTCTCATCGCTGGCCGCCAGGTGCACGATCTGCGGGCTGCCAGAGGTCAGCGTGCCGGTTTTATCAAAGGCCACCACGCTGACCTTATGGGCGATCTCCAACGCTTGCGCATCCTTGATCAGAATGCCGTGTTTGGCCGCCACGCCCGTACCGGCCATGATCGCTGTCGGCGTGGCCAAGCCCAGGGCGCACGGGCAGGCAATCACCAGCACCGCCACGGCATTGAGCAGTGCGGTTTCCACGCCGCTGCCAGCCAGCAGCCAGCCGCAGAGGGTGAGCAGGGCGGCGCCGATTACCACCGGCACAAATACCTGGCTGACCCGATCCACCAACTTTTGAATCGGCGCCTTGGCGGCCTGGGCGTCTTCCACCAGACGGATGATCCGCGCCAACACGGTTTCGCCGCCCAGGGCCAAGGTGCGCACCACCAAGCGTCCTTCGCCGTTGATGGCGCCGGTGGTTACCCGGTCGCCCGGCTGCTTGGCCTGGGGCAGGCTCTCGCCGGTAATCAGCGCTTCATCAGCATGGCTCTGGCCGTCCACCACTTCGCCATCCACGGCAAAGCGTTCACCCGGTTTCACCACAACCAGATCGCCCAACGCGATGGCGCTGATGGCCACGCTTTCCTCCACATCACCCCGCAAGCGCACAGCGGTATCCGGGCGCAGCGCCTCAAGGGCGCGAATAGCGCTGGCGGTCTGGCGTTTGGCCCGGCTTTCCAGGTATTTCCCCAGCAGCACCAGGCTGATGACCACGGCGGCCGCTTCAAAATACAGATGGGGCATGGCACCGGCCGGCGCCGCCCACCATTGATACAGACTCAGCCCGTAGGCCGCGCTGGTGCCCAAGGCCACGAGCAAATCCATATTGCCGGCACCGGCGCGCACCGCCTTGTACGCAGCGATATAAAACCGCGCGCCGAAGACAAACTGCACCGGCGTGGCCAAAGCAAATTGCACCCACGCCGGCAGCATCAGATGCAGACCGGTCCACTCCAGCAGCATGGGGGCGAGCAGCGGCAGCGATAACAACAAAGCCAACGCCACCGCCCAGCGCTCCTTTTGCAAGCGGGCTTGCGGATCTTGCTGAGGTTGGGCAGCGCTAATGGGGTTGGCGCTGTAACCAGCGTGTTGCACCGCGGCCACCAGCGCGTCCGTTTTGACCCCACCGAGTACCTGCAACACCGCGCGTTCAGTGGCCAGGTTAACGCTGACGTTCTGCACCCCCGGCACCTGCGCCAACGCCCGCTCAATACGGCCGGCGCAGCTAGCGCAGGTCATACCGCCGATAGCCAACTCCAAGCGTTGGCTGCCCACCTTATAGCCAGCGCCTTGCACCGCCTCAACGAGCAGCGGCAGAGCCTCAGCCGGGGCCTCGACCCGCGCCAACTCAGTAGCAAGGTTCACACTGGCCTGCTCCACCCCCGGCACCTTCTGCAACGCCCGCTCAACACGGCCAGCGCAACCCGCACAGGTCATACCTTGAATCGGCAAATCGAACGCTTGAAAGGTGGACATGGCTGGTCTCCGCTGGGCTCGACTAGAGGATCAACCTTGACCTACGGGGAAGGTCAAGCACAAACACATCGCCACGAAACAAGAACCTCGCCCTCCCGAGTTCCAAACCTGCTCTTGATCCGCTCTTGATCCGCTCTTGATCCGCTCTTGATCCGCTCTTGATCCGCTCTTGATCTGGCTTGTGATCTGGCTGGTGATCTACCCGCCCCGTTTACCGCAAGGCCGAGCGGAGTCGTTGCGTAGGGGGTGGAGCGGCAGGAGCTGCGACAGGCGTGGGGCCAAGGATGGCCCTGCACGCCGACCCCTGGAGCAACGACGTAGCGAGGGGACCTGGAGCGCAGCGCAAGGCCAAGGTAGGGGCAAGCTTTTTTGCTTACTTTTTCAGCGACTGGAAAAAGTGAGTCGCGCGTAAGGCGCGAAACAAAACGCCCAGCGCGCGCGGAAACGAAGACCACCGCCAAGCCCAAAGCAAAAGCTGGTGCGCACAGCACACCCTACGGAGCCCGCGCGTAAGGCGCGAAACAAAACGCCCAGCGCACGCGGAAACGAAGACCACCGCCAAGCCCAAAGCAAAAGCTGGTGCGCACAGCACACCCTACGGAGCACACGCGTAACTCGCGAAACCAAACGCTCAGCCCATGCGTTAATGAATCCAGCGACCCCTCACTGATTCAGCGCCGGCGCCTGCAACAAATACAACCCCGTAGTATTCAACCCAATCCGATACCGCCGAATCTCCCCCGGAATCAAATCCACCGAAATACTGGTCGCCTGACTAATCCCCGGCGAACAAACCCCCGGCCCCAACAACCCCAAGCGCACCGAGATCGCCCCCGGCGGCAAATTAAACGCCACCGATTGGCCCTGCCATAACCGCGCCGCCAACTGATCTTGCAGATACAGGCCAATATCACACGGGCTACCCACCTCCAAGCGCTCGCGGGAAACGATCAGCACGCCGTAACCATCCGACTGCGGCGTCGGCGCCTCAGCGAATTCGCCCTGGGCGAACGCAGCGGTGATCAACAGCCAAACAAATAACAATGCACGCATGCTCAGGGCTCTCCCGCTAGCAATTACCACCAAGGTTAGTCCTTCAACGGCCACTCGCGGGCCAGGCCACGGAAGATCGCGTCGATCATCGGCGCGGCTTTTTGCTCCGGGTTAAACAGGTCAGGGTCGCGTAAGTAATCGCTGAACAGGCCAATCACAATGCCGTGCAGGGTCAGCGCCGCCAGGCGTGGAGTCATAGCCGGGTGCAGTTGCCCCAACTCGCCCGCACGCTGAAACAGCGCTTCGCACAGCTCGATAAATTGCCGAATAAAAGCGTTATGGCGATCTTCGGCTTCGCGCAGGTCATCGGTGAACTCACAGCGAAACAGCAGGATGGTCATGATTCGCCGGCGTTGCTGGTCGTGCACCAGGTTAATCAGGGCATCGACACAGATATCCCGCAGGGTTTGCAGCGGTTCGCGGTGATTGTCGCTCGACAGCAGTTCGGCCATTTGCTCCGGCGGCAGGCGCACTTGGTTGAGCATTTCGTGGAACAGGTGAGCTTTGTTCTGGAAGTGCCAGTACACCGCGCCACGGGTGACCTCTGCGGTCTTGGCGATCTGGTCGAGGGTGGTATGGCCCACACCTTTTTGCAGAAACAACATTTCGGCAGCCAGCAGAATGGCGCTACGGGTTTTCTCTGCTTCTTCTTTGGTTCGGCGCATGGCGGTTGGGCTATTTCTGGCTAGGCTCTGTTCAGTTCGAGCGGGGCGTTTGGGTGAGTGTAATGCCTTGAGCCGTTTTACAAACGCTCTTGTATGTATCGGCCGCTGCGGATTGCCGTTTTCTTCTGATGCGCTTGGTCATGGAGACCGTTATGCCTTACGCCGTATCGCCTTATGTTGCGCTTGCCCTGGTTATTTTCAGCACCCTGGCTCAGGCCGCCGATAAACCGGCTGCCGCGGCGCCACCGCCGCCCGAGGTGACGGTGGAAGTCGCCCACGCTGAAACGTTTCCTTTGGTGCTGGAATATTCCGGGCGTACTGCGGGTTACCGCGAAGTACAGGTGCGCGCCCAGGTAAACGGCATTCTGTTGCAACGCACTTACGACGAAGGCAGCAAAGTAAAAGCCGGCCAGGTGCTGTTCCGCATCGACCCGCGCCCTTACCAGGCAGCGCTGATGCGTGCCAATGGCGCCCTGGCGCAAGCGCAGGCGCGTTACCGGCAAACCGACCGCGACCTCAAACGTATTCGCGAACTGCAAAAGAAAGGCTTTGCCAGCGAAAGCGAGCTGGATAACGCCGTGTCCAACTTTGAGCAGTCCAAAGCCAACGTCGAAGCGGCCAAAGCCGATGTCGAGTCGCGGCAGATTGATCTGGACTACACCACGGTGGTGGCGCCGATTTCCGGCATCACCAGTAAGCAAACGGTTTCCGAGGGCAGTCTGGTGGTGGCCTCCGACGCCAATGCCAGCCTGCTGACCCAGCTCACCCAACTGGATCCGCTGTACGTCAACTTCGCCTACCCCGACACCGAGGCCGAGCGTCTGCGCGAGGGGGTGCAAAGCGGCAAGTTGTCTTTGCCAGATGACGGCAAACTATTCGCCCAGTTGAAGTTCGGTGATGGCAGCACCTACCCCATGGAAGGGCGCGTCGACTTCACTGACAGCTTTGTCAGCAGCGGCACCGGCACCGTCAGTGCCCGCGCTGTGGTGCCCAACCCGGAGCAAAAGCTGCTGCCGGGGCAGTTTATGCGCGTGGTGATCAAAGGCTTGGTGCGGCCCAATGCGGTCACGGTGCCGGAGCGCGCCTTGCTGCAAGGGCCGAAGGGCACCTTTGTCTATGTGGTCGACGACCAGGGCGTGGCGCGCGCCCGCCAGGTCGCGACCGGGCCGACGTCCGAGGGGCGCTGGGTGATCGAGTCCGGTGTGGCGGTGGGCGACAAGGTGATAGTCGAAGGCGTGCTTAAAGTGCGCCCGGACACGCCGGTCAAAGCCAGCGAAGCCAAAGCCGAACCCGCCGATAAAAAAGCCTAAGGAGCGTTGCCGTGATCTCTCGCTTCTTTATTGATCGGCCGATCTTTGCCACAGTGATTTCCGTGGTCATCGTGCTCGCCGGCCTGGCCGCCATGCGCTCACTGCCCATTTCCCAATACCCGGAAATTCTGCCGCCGCAGGTGTCGGTCACCGCCAGTTACCCCGGTGCCAGTTCCCAGGTAATCGCCGAAACCGTGGCTGCGCCGTTGGAGCAGGAAATCAACGGCGTGGAAAACATGATCTACCAGTTGTCCAACTCCGACAGCAGCGGCGCCATGAGCCTGACCGTGTACTTTCAGGTGGGCACCGACCCGGACCAGGCGACCATCAACGTCAATAACAAGGTGCAGGCGGCGCTGGCCAAGTTGCCGGAAGAGGTGCGTCGGCAAGGGGTGAAGGTGGAGAAGAAATCCTCCGACATCTTGCAAGTAATCACCTTGTATTCGCCTGACGGTTCCCGCGATCCGATCTTTATCAGCAACTACGCGCTGATCAACGTGATCGACGAACTCAAGCGCCTAAAAGGCGTGGGTGATGCCAGCCAGTTCGGCTCCAAAGACTACTCCATGCGCATCTGGCTACGGCCGGACAAGCTGGCGCAGTACAACCTCACCCCAACCGATGTGGTTAACGCCATTCAGGAGCAGAACTCGCAATTTGCCGCCGGCAGTTTTGGCCGCCAGCCGCTGACCCAGGAGCAGGACTTCACCTATACGGTGACCACCCAAGGGCGCTTCGCCGACCCGAAGGAGTTCGAAAATATCATTCTGCGCACCGATAACACCGGCGCCAGTTTGCTGCTTAAAGACGTCGCGCGGGTGGAGTTGGGCGCGCAAGACTATTCGCTGATGACCACCCTAAACGGCCAGCAAAACGCCGCCTTTGGTATCTACCTGCAACCCGGCGCCAATGCCCTGGACACGGCGGCGGCGGTGAACCAGACCATGGAGCGCCTGGCCAAACGCTTCCCGTCCGGCATCACCTACAAAATTCCCTACGACACCACCAAGTTCGTCACCGTTTCCATCACCGAAGTGATCCACACCTTTTTCGAAGCCTTGGTGTTGGTGGTGCTGGTGGTGTTTATCTTCTTGCAGAACTGGCGCGCCACGCTGATTCCGGTGCTGGCCATTCCGGTGTCGCTCATCGGCACGTTTGCCGGCATGTATATGCTCGGTTTCTCCATCAACTTGTTGACCCTGTTTGGCATGGTGCTGGCCATCGGCATCGTGGTCGACGACGCGATTGTGGTGCTGGAAAACGTCGAACGGGTGATGCGCACGGAAAAACTGCCGCCTCGCGAGGCGGCGATAAAGGCCATGGAGGAGGTGACCGGGCCAATCATCGCCATTGTGCTGGTGCTCTGCGCGGTGTTTATTCCGGTCGGCTTTCTCGGCGGCCTGGCTGGGCAAATGTACAAACAGTTCGCCATTACCATTGCCGTGTCGGTAATGGTTTCCGGGCTGGTGGCGCTGACCCTGTCGCCGGCACTGTGCGCCTTGCTGCTCAAACCCGAACACAGCGAACCGGCGGCGCCGTTTCGCTGGTTTAACCGCTTCTTTGAAAAAGCCACCAACGGCTATAGCCGCGGCGTGGTGTTTTTCCTTAAACGTTCGTTTATTGGTTTGTTGCTGTTTGGCGGCATGATCGCTCTCATGGTGGTGCTGTTCGGCCGGGTGCCGGGTTCCTTGGTCCCGGATGAAGACCAAGGCTACGTGATTAACGCCTACTTCCTACCGCCAGCGGCGTCCTTGACCCGCACCGAGAAGGTCACCAGCGCGGTGACCGAGCAACTGATGAAACACCCGGCGGTGCAGGATGTGGTGACGTTTGCCGGTTTTGACGTGCTGACCTTTGGTACCCGCAGTAACGCCGGGGTGTCATTTATTCCGCTGAAAGACTGGAGCGAACGCACCACCGATGAGCTGGATGCGCGCAACTTGCCTGGCGCCTTTATGGGCATGGGCGCGCAGCAGAAAGATGCCATGGTGATGACCTTTAACCCGCCGCCGATTACCGGCATGAGCACCACTGGCGGCTTTGAGGCGTATATCCAGGACCGCAGCGGTGGCAGCAGCGAGCAGTTGCAGGGCATCGTGCATAAATTCATGGCTGCAGCCGCCAAGCGCCCGGAGCTGGCCGGGGTTAACACCACCTTTAACGCCGATGTGCCGCAGTACTACATCGACCTCGACCGCATCAAAGCACGGGCCTTGGGCGTGGCGATCAACGATGTATTTACCGCCATGCAGACCACTTTTGGCAGCTACTACGTTAACGACTTCACCCTGTATGGTCGGACCTGGCAGGTGAGCTTGCAGGCCGAGTCCGAGTTTCGCCGCAAGCCTGAGGACTTGAGCCAGGTGTATGTGCGCTCAGCTAGCGGTGAGTTGATTCCGCTGTCCTCGCTGGTCAGCGTGCGGCGCATTCTCGGGCCGGACAGCTATGCGCGCTTTAACGTGTATCCGGCGGCCAAAGTACTCGGTGGCCCGGCGCCGGGTTACAGCTCGGGGCAAGCGTTGCAGGCCATGCAAGAAGTGGCGGATGAAACCCTGGGCGGCGACTACAGCCTGGGCTGGATTGGCCAGGCGTATCAGGAACTGGCGTCACAGGGTTCGGGCAGCACCGCGTTTGTTTTTGGTCTGGTGATGGTGTTCCTGATTCTGGCGGCGCAGTACGAAAGGTGGACGTTGCCGGTGGCGGTGGTCACCGCAGTGCCGTTTGCCGTATTTGGCGCCATTCTCGCCGTATGGCTGCGCGGCATTCAGAACGACGTGTACTTTCAGGTTGGCTTGGTAACGTTGATCGGTCTGGCGGCGAAAAATGCCATATTGATCGTCGAGTTCGCCGTGCTCTGTCGCGCCGAAGGCATGAGTATTTATGACTCTGCGCTGGAGGCGGCGAAGCTGCGCTTTCGCCCCATCGTAATGACTTCGCTGGCGTTTATTCTCGGTTGCGTACCGTTGGCCATCAGCACGGGGGCGGGGTCGGCCAGTCGTCATTCGATTGGTACCGGGGTAATTGGCGGCATGTTGGCAGCGACCATTTTGGCCACCTTTATGATTCCGATGTTTTACCTGCTGGTAGAAAGTGCGGCGGCGCGGTTGAGCAAAAACAAGCCTACAACGGAAAAAAACGAAGGTAGGTTGGGTTGAGCGCAGCGAAGCCCAACACAGGCCGGTCCGGATTGGTCCGCGGATCTCGGGATCTACACGCGGAGCCCTCTGGGCTCCTTGTTGGGCTTCGCTGTGCTCAACCCAACCTACGCTCAACCCAACCTACGACTGCAAGCGATGCGCCTAAGATCGTTAGCCGGCTAATGGTGTACCATCACCGACCCGCTGCGCAGGGAGTGGCGCGCTTTTCCAGCTGTTGTCGGACCGTTTATGAATTTACGTATTTTGCTGATTCTGGGTGCCCTTAGCGCCTTCGGCCCCTTGGCCATCGACTTTTATCTGCCCAGCTTTCCCACCTTGGCCCATGCCTTTGGCACCGACGTGGAGCATGTCCAGCTGACCCTGGCCGCGTATTTCAGTGGCCTGGCGATTGGACAATTGGTCTACGGCCCGCTGACTGACCGCTTTGGCCGCCGCTTGCCGCTGCTGGCCGGCGTGGTGCTGTTTACCCTGGCCTCGTTTGCCTGCGCCATGGCGCCCAACCTTGAATGGCTGATCGGCGCGCGCTTCGTTCAGGCCTTGGGTGGCTGCGCCGGTATGGTGATTTCCCGAGCGGTGATTCGCGATCTGTGCGACCCGCTGGCGTCGGCCAAGGCCTTTTCGCAATTGATGCTGGTGATGGGCGTGGCGCCGATTCTTGCGCCCTTTGGCGGTGGCGTGTTGCTTAACCTGTTTGGCTGGCAGTCGATCTTTTACTGCCTGACCGGCTTTAGCGTGTTGTGTCTGTTGGGTGTGGCGCTGTGGCTGCCTGAGACCATTCCTGCCGGTGAACGCCCACCGCTGAGCGGCGCCTTTCGCCAATACTGGCGCTTGCTCGGCGACGGTCAGTTTATCGGGCATGCATTGACCGGCGGTGTGGCGATGGCCGGGATGTTTGCCTATATCGCCGGTTCGCCCTTCGTGTTTATCGAGCTCTACGGTGTGCCGGCCGAGCATTACGGCTGGCTGTTTGGTGGCAATGCGGCGGGTTTTATTCTGACCGCGCAGATCAACGCGCGGCTGCTGCGTCATCACGGGCCAGGCTACTGGCTGGTGCGGATTATCTGGCTGTATCTGATCTTCGCCTTGATGCTGCTGGCGGTCACCGCGCTGCGTCCGGCGCAACTGTGGCCGCTGATGCTGCCGCTGTTCTGTTTTATCGCCAGCCTAGGCTGCATTATTCCCAACGCTTCGGCCTGCGCTATGGCCGGGCAGGGTAGCCACGCAGGCAGTGCCTCGGCGCTACTGGGCTGTTTGCAATTCACGGTGGCGGCCGGTGCGGCCAGTTTGGTTGGCTTGCTGCACGACGGCAGCGCCATGCCGATGGCGCTGGTGATCAGTGGCTGCGGGGTGCTGGCATTGGTGCTGGCGCAAGTCACTGCGCGTAGCGCCAAGAACGTACCATTCGGCGTGCTTTAGCCGGCGGCGCGTTGCTCTTGTTGGGGTAACTGGTGCGGCGCCCTAAGGCGCGCTTCAAGGGTATTTACGAATTCGCGGGCTTGCGCCTCGCTGCGGAAACTCACCGCATGTTGGTCCATGCGTACTTGCCAAAGCGGGCCTTGCGGCGTGGAGAGCGTACGAATAAAAACGTTCATGCCTGCCTCCTGCGGTTGGAATAAGTCAAAGAAGTTGCAGTCTAGCCCTCGTCGCTGAATTGTCTTTGATCCTCCCCGGCCGCGCGACACACGGTCAAGTGGCCGGCGCATCGTCGGGTGTGCTGTGCGCATCAGCAGCGCACGGCACACCTGCGGCGTTAAAAACTCTCCAACACAATCTTGCCCTTGGCCTTGCCGCTTTCCAGCAGGGCATGGGCGCGGCGCAAGTTGGCCGCGTTGATGCTGCCGAAGTGTTCACCCACTGTGGTTTTCAAGGTGCCGGCGTCGATCAGCTCCGCGACTTGGTTGAGCAAGCGGTGCTGCTCGATCATGTCCGGCGTTTCGAACAGCGAACGGGTGTACATAAACTCCCAATGCAGCGACAGGCTTTTGCGTTTGAGCTTGGTCACGTCGAGGCTTTTCGGGTCGTCGATCAGTGCCAGTTTGCCTTGCGGTACCAACGCTTCGACCAGTTGGTCGAGGTGCTGTTCAGTGTTGGTCAGGCTGGCGACATGGGTCACTTGGCCGATGCCAATGCGCTTGAGCTCTTCGGCCAGCGGCTTGCTGTGGTCAATCACATGGTGGGCGCCCAGTTCACGCACCCAATCTTTGGTTTCTGCGCGCGAGGCGGTGCCGATAACCGTGAGGTCGGTGAGCTGACGGGCCAACTGCACCAGAATTGAACCCACGCCACCGGCGGCGCCAACGATCAACAGGCTGTGTTTTTTGCCGCTGTTGCCGGGCACTACTTGCAGGCGCTCGAAGAGCAATTCCCAGGCGGTGATGGCGGTCAGGGGCAAGGCGGCGCTTTGGGTGAAGCTGAGGTTTTTCGGCATATGGCCGACGATGCGTTCGTCCACCACGTGCAATTCGCTATTGGCGCCGGCGCGGTTAATGGCGCCGGCGTAGAACACCTTGTCGCCGACCTTGAACAGGCTTACTTCGCTGCCGACGGCTTTCACCACGCCGGCCACATCCCAGCCCAATACTTTCGCGTCGCCATTTTCCGGCGCGACGTTTTGGCGGATTTTGGTATCCACCGGGTTAACGGAAATGGCCCGCACTTCTACCAGCAGGTCGCGCGGCAGCGGGGTCGGGGCGGGCAGTTCGATATCTTGCAGGGCGGCTTCGTTGTCGATGGCCAGGGGTTGGTAGTAGGCAATGGCTTTCATAAGGACGGCTCCGAAAACTAGAGGGGTAATGGCTGGCCAGCAGGGTCCGCTATTTCACTGACAGGAAAAACCGCGTAGAAGCTGAGGCTCTTTCAACTCATCATTGATAATCGCCGGCCAAGGATTTGATCATGCTGCGCCTGGATGACCTGCAAATCGTGGTACGTACCGCCGACCTCGGCAGCCTGTCGGCGGCGGCGCGAGATCTGGATGTTTCGCCAGCGGTGGCCAGTGCCGCGCTGAAACGCTTGGAGCAACAGTTGGAGGTGCGCTTGTTTGCACGCTCCACCCGCAGCTTGCGCATGACGCCCGAGGGCGAGCAATTTCTAGGCTATGCCCGCGCGGCTTTGCAAAGCCTAGACGATGCGCAGCAGCAATTGGCCGGTCGTAAGGTAGACATTAGTGGGGTGCTGCAAATTTCCGCGCCCTCGGATTTCGGTCGTAATGTGCTGCTGCCCTGGCTTGATGAGTTCCAGTTGGAGCACCCGTTGCTGCATGTGCGCCTGCTGCTCGGCGACCGCAATGCCGACCTGTTTCGCCAGCCAGTGGATATCGCCATCCGCTATGGCGCCCCGGAAGATTCCAGCTTGGTGGCGCTGCCCATGGCGCCCAGCAACCGCCGCGTACTCTGTGCCTCGCCGGCGTATTTGCAGCAACACGGCGAACCGCAGCGGATCGACCAACTGGCCCAGCACAATTGCCTGCTGTATATGCTCGGCGGCCGTTTGCACGAGCGCTGGCGCTTTATCGATGGTAAGCGCGAGCTCAGCGTAACGGTGGGCGGCAACCAGGTCAGTGACGATGCCGACGTCGTGCGCCGTTGGGGCGTGGCTGGGCGCGGGGTGATGTACAAGTCGTGGCTGGACGTGGCTGCCGACGTGCACGCCGGGCGCCTTAAAGTGCTATTGCCGGAGCTACGTGGCGAGCCGGCGGCACTTAACCTAATCTGCACTCACCGCGCCCAGCTAAGCAAAACGGTGTACTTGCTGCGTGAATTTATCCAACAGCGTTGCAGCCAACTCCTTAAGGACAAGCCGTGGGGCAACTGAGCCCTGCGGCAATCCGGGACTTGTCATCACGCGTCTCGATGGTAGAGTCGCGGCCATGAAACCCGCCCAAACCAACCGCTCGCTTGTTGCCTGGCTGCTGTACTTCAGCGTGCTATTCAACGTGCTCGCCTGCGGAATTGGCCATGGGCAAATGCTGGGGTTGAGTCTTAACGGTATCGGCGGCGCCTTCTGCTCGGCGGATAACAGCGCCGGCCCCACCCTGGATTCAGGCAGCGGCTCGGTCAACGACAGCACCGCCACCACTCCCTTCACTTGCCCGCTGTGTGGCGCCGTCGGTTTAGGCCTGGCCTTGCTGTTTGCCTTGAGCTGGTTGCTGCGTCCACAGCGTGATCGGTTGCCCAACTGGGAGCCACGCAGCAAAGCCCCGCCGCGTTATTCCTGGCCCTCGGCCAACCCTCGCGCTTCGCCTCTCTGAACCCAGGTGTGCGGTTAACCCTGTGTTGTTTTCGATTGTTCGGAGAACTCTTATGACCCTGCTTAAATCCCTGTTTGTTGCTGCTTTGCTGAGTGTTTCCTTTGCCGCCGTTGCCCATGAATACGAAGTCGGCGAGCTGCATATCGACCACCCGTGGTCGCGGGAAATGCCGCCAACTGCACCCACCGCCGCGGCCTATTTCATCATCCACAACAAGGGCGCTACTGCCGATCGCCTGGTGTCGGTGGACACCCCGTTTGCTGGCAAAGCGGAAATGCATGAACACGTCGACCAGAACGGCTTGATGAAAATGCAGCAGGTGCCCTTCGTTAACGTGCCCGCCGGCGGCGAGGCCACTTTCGCGCCGATGGCTTACCACGTGATGCTGTTTAACCTGAAACAGCAAGGCAAAGACGGCGAGCGGTTTCCCCTGACCCTGCACTTCGAAAAAGCCGGTGCCGTTACCGTGCAGGTGGCCGTGCAAAAAGAGGCGCCTGCCGAGCAGCACGACATGTCGCAACACAAACAATAAAACCGGCCAGGAGAGTTCCGCATGAGCACCGCTCCTGTGTCCCTGGCGCTGGCACTTCTATGCCGGCCTGTTTGTCATTCCGTTCATGATTATGTTGTCCGTGACCGGCATCATTTACCTGTTCAAACCCCAGCTCGACAACCTGATGTACGCCGACCTCTTGCAGGTCAATCCGATTGGCCAACCGCTGAGCGCCGAGCAACAACTGGCGCGGGTGCAAGCGGCTTATCCACAGGCGGCCATCAGCCAATACTTGCCGCCAGTGGATGCTGACCATAGCGCGCAATTCGTGGTGACCGAGGCGGGGCGCAAGCTCAACCTGTTTGTCGACCCCTACAGCGGCAACGTGCTCGGCAGCCAGGATGCGCAAAACAACCTGCAAGCCCTGGCGCGCGCTCTGCACGGCGAGCTGCTGATCGGCACCGTGGGTGATCGCTTGGTGGAGTTGGCGGCCGGTTGGGGCGTGGTGCTGGTGGTGTCCGGCCTGTACCTGTGGTGGCCGCGTGGTAGTTGGGGCGCCGGGGTGTTGTGGCCGCGTATGGCCGCGCGCGGGCGCCTGTTCTGGCGCGATGTGCACGCGGTCACTGGCTTCTGGGGTTCGCTGCTGTTGCTGTTTATGCTGCTGACCGGCATGACCTGGACCGGCTTTTGGGGCAAGAGCTTTGCCGGGGCTTGGAACCATTTTCCCGCGGCCATGTGGGACGACGTGCCCAAGTCCGGAATGGAATCGCGCAGCCTTAACACGGCCGACGCGCAGACCGTGCCCTGGGCGGTGGAAAACACCCCGCTGCCGGCGTCCACCCCGCCTGCTGTCGATCCCCATGCCATACACAACGGCCACAACATGGCTGACATGGCGCCAGCGGCGAGCGGGCAAATCCCCTTGCAACAGGTGGTCGATATCGCTCAAGCCAAGGGCGTAACGCCCGGCTACAGCATCACCCTGCCGCAGGGCAAAGACGGCGTGTACACCATCGCCGTATTTGCCGACGATCCGCGCAACGACGCCACCCTGCATATCGACCAATACAGCGGCCAGGTGCTGGCCGACGTGCGTTGGCAGGATTACAACCTGGTAGCCAAAAGCGTGGAAACCGGCGTGATGCTGCACGAAGGCAAGCTGTTTGGCCTGGCCAATCAGCTGCTGATGTTGGCGGTGTGTTTGCTGATTTTGCTCAGCTCGGTGAGTGGGCTGGTGATCTGGTGGAAGCGCCGGCCGCAAGGCAAGTTGGGCGTGCCGCCGTTGCGCCATGATTTGCCGCTGTGGAAGACGGCGGTGGTGATCATCATTGCCCTGGGTGTGGCGTTGCCGTTGGTGGGCATGTCGCTGGTGGTGATTGGGCTGCTGGATTGGTTGGTGATTTCGCGGCGTAAGCAGGTGGCGTTAGCGTAAGCCCCGGCCCTCACCCCCAGCCCCTCTTCCGCAAGCGGGAGAGGGGCGCTAACCGGCGGCCGGCATATGATCTGCTTTTGCCTTTAGTCCCCTCGCCCCTCGGGGAGAGGGCTAGGGTGAGGGGGCAGGCCCAGTGCCGATCTTGGATCAGCCCTTAACCAACCGCGCATCCAAACTATTCTGCGCGAGCTTTTTGGCCTGCTCTTCG
>LNAP01004367.1_pt1 | contig 28081 bp, 26 predicted proteins | sample 602601 | NCBI WGS metagenome assembly LNAP01 (sample SAMN02440304, study PRJNA202911) | soil metagenome | biome: Subtropical and temperate rainforests or woodlands; isolation source: soil samples (1 kg each in a 20% v/v slurry with milli Q water) were... ... | reverse complement strand
AAAAGGCATTACCGTATATGTCTTGGGACCGAATAAACCTAGTGCAAGCTAATAAGTAGCGTTACCGTTACCATCATCTTATCGCCATTTTTAATTAAATATGCCATCATAAGGAGAGGCACTGCCTCTTCTTTTTGCATGTTTTCGGGTCTATTGAAGCATATGTAGAGGGGGATGATCTTGATGATCAAAGAGATCATTGTCGTTGAAGGAAAAGACGATACCGTCGCCATTAAACGAGCGGTGGAAGCAGATACTATAGAAACAAACGGTTCGGCAATCGGCGAGGATGTGCTGAGGAGAATCGCATTGGCGAACGAGCGCCGCGGCATTATCATATTTACAGATCCCGACCATGCGGGAGAACGGATACGAAAAATCGTCGCGCGCCATGCACCGGGCTGCAAGCATGCTTTTTTGCCGCAGGAGAAGGCCCTGTACAAAGGAGATATCGGCATCGAAAACGCGAGTCCCGAGGCGATACGTACGGCACTCTCCGAGCTGCGTACAGAGACGGCGGATGAAACAGGAGAAGTCAGCTTCGAGGATTTCGCCGCGGCGTTGAAAAAACGAAAGACACGCGTCAAGTCGCTGCTGCTGAACCAGAGCTTTTTGCGCGGGGTTGGCAATATCTATGCCGATGAGGCGCTATTCCGCGCGGGAATCCATCCGCTGGCGCTGGCATCGCGCATCCGCACGGACCGGGCGCGCAAGCTCTACGATGCGATCGTCGCCGTGTTGCAGGAGGCAATCGCCGCGGGCGGCTCGTCCATTTCGGATTATGTCGATGCCGAAGGGCGGGCGGGATTCTTCCAGATCAGCCACCGTGTCTACCAGCGGACCGGTGAGCCTTGTGTGACTTGCGGCGGCGTGATTCGCCGCACGATTGTATCGCAGCGATCCTCGCACTTCTGCCCTACGTGTCAAAAGCGTTAATCCCTCGAAACCCCGCGCTTCACCCCTGCGTCGGGATGGGTAGAAGTTATCGCAATTCAGGAGATTTAAAAAATGAGGATTAGTCGTTACCTTACCTTGCTGGCTGTTCCCTTGCTATGCAGCCAGTTCGCTTCGGCGCAAAGTGCACTGGATGTGAATATTGGTTTCGGCGCGCAATGCTTTCAGGCAATCACGGCTGTATTCCGCCAGACGCACCATGCGGCTTTTGTTGGTCTGATAGTGGTCCATGTTGCAGTTACGCAGCATTTGCCACATCCATTTAAGCTGGAACTGTGTTCCGTCGAGGCGAATCGCCAGAGGCGCGTGCTTCTGGAACATCCATTTGACGGCTTTGACCGGAACCCCCGGAGCCGCCGCGACCGGCCGGAAGGATACCGAGCATCTGGAAAACGAATACTGTCAGGATGAACAACAACACCAGGAATACGAACAGCCCCGGATGCCGCGACATGAAATCATCGCCCGGATCGCCGCTGGACTCGTACACAGTCGAGGGTTCGTCCAGGGGATTGCCGCCCAGTACCACCAGCATCGCTGCCACCCCGTCGCTGATGCCTTTGCTGTAATTGCCGGCCTTGAACGCCGGGGTGATGACCTGATGGATGATCACCGAACTCTGGGCGTCCGTCAGGCGATCTTCCAGGCCATAACCGACTTCGATGCGCAGTTTGCGCTCATCACGGGCAACAATCAGCAGTGCGCCGTTGTTCTTGTCTTTCTGGCCGATCCCCCAGTAACGGCCCAGTTGATAGCCGAAGTCGGCGATGTCGGTGCCCTGCAAGTCCGGCAACGTCACGACCACGAGCTGCTCACCGGTGACTTTTTCATGGGCCTGCAACTGCTGAACCAGTTGCTCGCGCACTGAAGGTTCGATCATCTGGGCGTTATCCACTACCCGCCCGGTCAGCTCCGGGAACTTCAATTGGGCCTGGACCGCCAGGGCAAACACCCCCAGCAACAGCACCAGGCCGATCTTCAACGCTCGCATTGGCAACCTCATCGATCCAACCGTAGGAGCTGCCGCAGGCTGCGATCTTTTGATCTTGATCTTGAGAAGCAAAGTCAAAAGATCGCAGCCTGCGGCAGCTCCTACAGGGTTATTCATCCAGATCAGAATTTGACTTCCGGCGGCTTTTCCGACCCCGGCGTGGCCTCGAAGGTCTCGCGTTCCGGCAGACTGCTGTACAGCACGCTGTGCCACAGGCGACCGGGGAACGTGCGGATCTCGGTGTTGTATTTCTGCACCGCCAGGATGAAATCGCGCCGGGCCACGCTGATCCGGTTCTCGGTGCCTTCAAGCTGCGATTGCAAGGCCAGGAAGTTCTGGTTGGCCTTCAGGTCCGGATAGCGCTCGGACACCACCATCAGGCGGCTCAAGGCACCACTGAGTTGATCCTGGGCCTGTTGGTACTGCTTGAGCTTTTCCGGGTTGTCGAGTGTGGAGGCATCGACCTGGATCGAGGTGGCCTTGGCCCTGGCTTCGATCACGGCCGTCAGGGTTTCCTTCTCATGCGCGGCGTAGCCCTTCACGGTTTCCACCAGGTTGGGAATCAGGTCGGCACGGCGCTGATACTGGTTCTGCACCTGGCCCCAGGCCGCCTTGGCCTGTTCATCGAGGGTCGGTATGTTGTTGATGCCGCAGGCGGTCAGCAACGTGGCCAGCATGAGCAAGGTGGCGACCTGCAGCCTCGACCGGTAGGACTGTCGAACATTCATCAGGGTGGTACTCCCTTCACATTTCATGGAAAAAACAACCGGCGACCCTCTCGGCCGGCTCTTGGGGCATAATCGGCCGCGCCACTGGATTGCATCCGGGCAATGGGCTAAAAGATGCCCTGCGCAAAAAACGCATCGGGCATTCGGCTGCCGCTTTTCCAGGCTGCCCCCGAACAACAATAGTCGCTCCCTAAATTTTGGCTGGCCGGCATTTACATCGCCGCTTGGGCCCTTGAGAAAACTATTCATGAAGAAGCTGTGTTTGCTGGGCCTGTTCGTCAGCCTGGCCAGTCATAACGCACTGGCCGCCACGACGCCCGCACCCCTGGAGAACAAGGACGCTTTCGTCAGCAACCTGATGAAGCAGATGACCCTCGATGAAAAAATCGGCCAGTTGCGCCTGATCAGCATCGGCCCGGAAATGCCCCGGGAGTTGATTCGCAAGGAAATCGCGGCAGGCAACATCGGCGGTACGTTCAACTCGATCACCCGCCCGGAAAACCGTCCGATGCAGGACGCGGCCATGCGCAGCCGCCTGAAGATCCCGATGTTCTTCGCCTACGACGCCACCGCACCATTTTCCCGATCCCGCTGGCCCTGGCCTCGAGCTGGGACATGGACGCCATCGGCCTGTCCGGGCGCATTGCCGCCAAGGAAGCCGCGGCCGATAGCCTCGACATCACCTTCGCGCCCATGGTCGACATCTCCCGCGACCCGCGCTGGGGCCGTACTTCCGAGGGCTTCGGCGAGGACACTTACCTGGTGTCACGCATTGCCGGGGTGATGGTCAAGGCGTTCCAGGGCACGGGCGCGAACGCCGCCGACAGCATCATGGCCAGCGTCAAGCACTTCGCCCTGTATGGCGCAGTCGAAGGCGGTCGCGACTACAACGTGGTCGACATGAGCCCGGTCAAGATGTACCAGGACTACCTGCCGCCTTACCGCGCCGCGATTGACGCCGGCGCTGGCGGGGTCATGGTCGCGCTGAACTCGGTCAATGGCGTGCCGGCCACCGCCAACACCTGGCTGATGAACGACCTGTTGCGCAAGGAATGGGGCTTCAAGGGCCTGGCGGTCAGCGACCACGGCGCGATTTTCGAGCTGATCAAGCATGGTGTCGCTCGCGATGGTCGTGAGGCGGCGAAGCTGGCGATCAAGGCCGGCATCCACATGAGCATGAACGACACCCTGTACGGCAAGGAACTGCCGGGGCTGCTCAAGGCCGGCGAGATCCAGCAGAGCGACATCGACAACGCCGTGCGTGCGGTGCTGGACGCCAAGTACGACATGGGCCTGTTCAAGGACCCGTACCTGCGCATCGGCAAGGCCGAGGACGATCCGGCCGACACCTACGCCGACAGCCGTCTGCACCGTGCCGAGGCCCGAGATGTGGCCCGTCGCAGCCTGGTGTTGCTGAAGAACCAGAACGAAACCCTGCCGCTGAAGAAAACCGCGAAAATCGCCCTGGTCGGCCCGCTCGCCAAGGCGCCGATCGACATGATGGGCAGTTGGGCCGCCGCCGGTCGCCCTGCGCAATCGGTGACCCTGTTCGACGGCATGACTAACGCCCTGGGTGATAAATCGACACTGATCTACGCCCGTGGCGCCAACATCACCAGCGATCCGAAAATCCTCGGCTACCTGAACTTCCTGAACTTTGACGCGCCGGAAGTGGTGGATGACCCGCGTCCGACCAATGTGCTGATCGACGAAGCGGTGAAAGCCGCCAAGGATGCCGATGTTGTCGTTGCCGCCGTCGGCGAGTCCCGTGGCATGTCCCACGAATCGTCGAGCCGCACCGACCTGAACATCCCGGAAAATCAGCGCGAGCTGATCCGTGCCCTGAAGGCCACCGGCAAACCACTGGTGCTGGTGCTGATGAACGGCCGCCCGCTGTCGATTCTTGAAGAGAAGGAACAGGCTGACGCGATCCTGGAAACCTGGTTCAGCGGCACCGAGGGCGGCAACGCCATCGCCGACGTGTTGTTCGGCGACTACAACCCGTCGGGCAAACTGCCGATCACCATCCCGCGCTCGGTAGGCCAGATTCCGACCTACTACAACCACCTGACCATTGGCCGGCCGTTCACCCCGGGCAAACCGGGCAATTACACCTCGCAATATTTCGATGACACCACCGGGCCCCTTTACCCGTTCGGCTACGGCCTGAGCTACACCGATTTCAGCCTGTCGGATATGGCGCTGTCGTCGATCACCTTGAACAAGACCGGCAAGCTCGACGCCAGCATCACGGTGAAAAACACCGGCAAGCGTGACGGTGAAACCGTGGTGCAGCTGTATATCCAGGACGAGACCGGTTCGATGATCCGCCCGATCAAGGAGCTGAAGAACTTCCAGAAAGTCATGCTCAAGGCCGGTGAACAGAAAGTCGTGCACTTCACCATTACCGAAGACGACTTGAAGTTCTACAACACCCAGCTCAAGTACGCAGCGGAACCGGGCAAGTTCAACGTGCAGATCGGCCTGGACTCCCAGGACGTGACGCAGCAGAGCTTTGAATTGCTGTAAACCCCGTGTACTGATCGTTCCCACGCTCTGCGTGGGAACGATCGGGATCTACCCCCGTCGATCCAGCAGATTCACCACCAGCCGGTCCACCCACCCCCAAGCCCGCTGCTTGATCCGCTTCCACAGCGGTCGGCGTTGCCATGCCTCCAGGCTGACTTCCTGGCTTAGCGAGAAGTCCTTCACAAAGCTCGCCACCACGTCACGGGTCAATCCAGGGTCCAGCGCTTCAAGATTGGCTTCCAGGTTGAAACGCAAATTCCAGTGGTCGAAATTGCACGAGCCGATGCTCACCCAGTCATCGATCAGGACCATTTTCAGATGCAGGAAACACGGCTGGTACTCGAAAATCTTCACCCCGGACTTGAGCAGTCGCGGGTAGTAGCGATGCCCGGCGTACCGCACCGACGGGTGATCGGTGCGTGGCCCGGTCAACAGCAGCCGCACATCGACCCCGCGGGAGGCCGCGCGGCGCAGTGAACGGCGGACTTTCCAGGTCGGCAGGAAATACGGGGTCGCCAGCCAGATCCGCTTCTGCCCGCTGTTCAATGCACGAATCAGCGATTGCAGGATGTCTCGGTGCTGGCGGGCGTCGGCATAGGCGACCCGGCCCATGCCCTCGCCCATGGCCGGCACACGGGGCAAGCGCGGAAGACCGAAATGCGAGGCCGGTCGCCAGGCGCGACGATGGCGGTTGGCGATCCATTGGCGATCGAACAGCAATTGCCAGTCGAGCACCAGCGGGCCGGTTATTTCCACCATCACCTCGTGCCACTCGCTGACGTCCTCGTTTGGCGTCCAGAACTCGTCGGTTACACCGGTACCGCCGACCACGGCCATGCTCTGGTCCACCAGCAGCAGCTTGCGGTGATCGCGGTAGAAATTGCCAACCCAGCGCCGCCAGCTCAAGCGATTGTAGAAGCGCAGTTCGACGCCGGCGGCCATGAGTCGATGGCGCAGGGTCAGGGTAAAGGCGAGGCTGCCGTAATCATCGAACAGGCAGCGCACCCGCACACCGCGTTCGGCGGCCTGGACCAGTGCCTGGACCATGGCTTCGGCGCAAGCGCCCGCCTCCACCAGGTACAGTTCCAGCTCGACCTGTTCTTCGGCGCGGGCAATCGCCACCAGCATGCGTGGGAAGAATTGCGGGCCATCGACCAGCAACTCGAAGCGATTGCCTTCACGCCAGGGAAAGATCGGGCCGGCCATGTCAACGCGCCGTGAAGATCAGTACCGCACCCACCGGCACCGACAGACTGATGGCCGACAGGTCGGCAACCTTGCGCAGCGCTTCCAGACCCGGCGCCAGATCGAAGTCCTGGGCATTGATCACCACCGGCTCCAGCGTCACCACCTGGAAACGCCGGTCATCGAGCCGGGTAGCCAGCAGTTCGGCGTTGTAGGTGTGTTGCTTGCCGTGCAAGTCAACGGTCAGCGGCAGGCGCAATTCCAGTTGCGCACCGGGCGCGAGATCGTTGATCGGCCGCAGATCGATTTGCGTGGTGATCAGCGCTTCGGCAAAGGTCTGGATTTCGAACAGCTCCTTGCGCATGCGTTCGTCGCGCAGGGGAATGCCGCTGTTGACCGATTCGAGCTCGACTTCTACCTCGGCCTTGCCGTTGGGATCGACTTTGCCGTGTAACACCAAAAAGCGCTGCACTTCGGAAACATTGGCGTTTTTGGTGCTGACGAACGACAGCCGCGAGGATTCGCCGTCCAGATACCAGTTAGCCTGGGCCGACAGCGAAGCGCCGGCCAATAGCAGGCAGGCGAGGGTTTGGGTGACAGACCGCTTGAACATAAAAACTCGTGGGGGCAGATAAACCTGTGCTGAACCTTAACTGCCCACGAGCCAATTGCAAACTTGTAGGAGCGAGCATGCTCGCGATGGACTCAAGAGCACCACGTTTATCCTGCAACCCCGCGTTATCGTTAACGACCATCGCGAGCAGGCTCGCTCCTACAGGTTAGGCGTCAATCAAGCCATCGCCTGCTGCACATCGCCAATCGTGGCCGCCAGGCTATTGAGGTGCAGGCTCAACACCCGCTCCACCGGCGCCTGGTCCATCGGCCAGTGCAACGCCATGCTGCCGACCAGCCGACCATCGGTGTGAATCGGCAAGGCCACCGCACGAATCAGGAAGGGCAGGCGCACCGGGTATTCCCAGTAGCCTTCGGTGCGCTGGCCGAAACCTTGCTGCAATGCCTGTTCGGTGGCGCTGAACAGAGATTCGTCGCTCACCCGTTCACGCTCGGCCAGGCGCTCTACCTCATGACGTTCCAGTTCACCGAGGCAGGCCCGTCCCATGGCCGAATGAAACAGGCTGGCATGCTGGCCGACGATCTGGCAGTTGTTCGGATAGCGTTTGCGCAGCACCGAGGGGATCGCACTTTCCATCACCTCCACCCGTTCGCCATCGAAGCACGACAGGTCCGCCACCAAGCCGGTGCGTTCGCATAACTCCAGCAACAGCGGCGCGGCGCTTTCCACCAGCCGCCGCTTGAAGCGTTGCCGACTGTCACCGAACAGGCGCTTGGCACACAAACGGTAGCGCCGGTCGCTCAAGCCGCGATAGATCCAGCCCTGCTCCTGCAACGTCAGCAACATGCGCGACACCGTGGCCTTGGGCAGGCGGGTCAAATAGTGCAACTCCTCCAGGCCCAATGCCTGATGCTCACCCAGCAACTCGACGATCGCCAAAGCGCGCTCGACGGAACGTACGCTGCCGGTTTCTGCCTTGTTTTCCATGGATTCGATATCCCTAAGCCCGGATCGGATGATCGCTGCTCTCTTTTTATTAAAAAGCACAGCAAGATGCGGGCCTGCCCGAAGGTTTTACGCAGTTTGCAGACAACCGGGTGGCCGACGCGTAACCCATTGCGTTAGCTGCTCATGGGCGTAAGCCAGCTGCAAAACCGCAAGGTCAGCCTGGGCCGGGCCAATGATTTGCAGGCCCATCGGCAGTCCGGCCGGGTTGAATCCCACCGGCACGTTCATGCTTGGCAAACCTGCCAGGGTAGGACCTATCACCACTTCCATCCAGCGGTGATAGGTGTCCATATCTTGCCCGCCGACCACCCGCGGCCAAGGGGTTTGTGCATCAAAAGGGAACACTTGGGCAGTGGGCAACAGCAGGAAATCGTAACGCTCGAACAATTCGTTCAAGGCGCGATACCACTCGCTGCGGCTGACCGAGGCTTGATAGACATCGGCCGCAGTCAGGCGCAGGCCACCCTCGATTTCCCACTGGGCTTCGGGCTTGAGTTGTTCGCGCTTGCGCGGGTCGGCATACAACGCGCCGAGACTGCCGTGCACCAGCCAGTGACGGTGCACCAACCAAGTCTGCCACAGGCGTTCCATGGAGAAATCCGGCTGACAGGCTTCGACCTTGCAGCCCAGGCTCGCAAAGTCCTGCAGCGCCGACTCGCATAAGCTCATTACGCCAGGCTCCATCGGCAGATAACCGTTGTAGTCGCCCAGCCAACCCACGCGGACCTCGCTGAAGTCCCGCGCCAGCGACTGATGGAAAACCTGCGGGCACTGAGTCAATGACAATGGCACGCGAGGGTCGTACCCGGCCTGGGTCCCGAGCAAACGCGCGACATCGGTGACGGTGCGGCCCATCGGCCCCTCGGTGGCCAGTTGCTGGACAAACACCTCCGGCTGCGGGCCATGCGGCACGCGGCCCTGGGACGGACGCAAACCAAACACGTTATTGAACGCCGCCGGATTGCGCAGCGAGCCCATCATGTCACTGCCGTCGGCTACCGGCAGCATGCGCAACGCCAGCGCCACCGCCGCCCCGCCGCTGCTGCCACCGGCAATCAACGACGGGTCGTAGGCATTGGTGGTGGTGCCGAACACGCTGTTGTAGGTCTGCGAGCCGAGGCCGAATTCCGGCACGTTAGACTTGCCGATGATGATCGCGCCGCAATCACGAACCCGCGCCACACTGATGGCGTCGTGCTGTGGAATGTGTTCGGCGAACAGCGTTGATCCCATGCTCGTGCGCAACCCGGCGGTGGCCGCCAGGTCCTTCACCGCTTGCGGCATACCGTGCATCCAGCCCCGGGACTGGCCCTGGTCCAGTTGTCGGTCGCAGGCGTCGGCCTCTGCCAGCAGCTCCTCGGCAGGTCGCAGCGACACCAGCGCATTGACCTGCGGATTGAAGCGCTCGATCTGCGCCAGATAGGCCTGCATCACTTCACGGCAGGACACCTCGCGAGCGTGGATGGCCTGGGACAACGCATCGGCGTCCATTTCAACAATCGGATTCATGCTCAAGGTTTCACCCCAAGGTTAAGTGCAACGGATCGCTTTGCCCGTGGTGCTTCCTGCATGCAGTAAGTGCCCAACAGCGTCAGCACGCAAGCGAACAATACGTAGAACGAAGGCGCCACCGGTGTCGCCAACACCTTGCTCAACCAGGTGACGATCAGCGGAGCAAAACCGCCGAACACCATGACCGCAACGTTATAGGCCACCGACACGCCAGTGGAGCGCACTTCAATCGGAAACTGCTCGGCCAGCGCCGTCGGTGCCGGACCAAAGAAGCCGCCAATCGAACTGCACAACAACAGTTGCATCACCAGCAAGCGCTCCACCGAGGGCGCCGCCGCGACCCACACGTACAGCGGATACACCATCAGGAAAAATGCCAGGGTGAAAGCCATCAACACCGGACGGCGACCAAGACGGTCCGACAATGCGCCAGACAGCGGAATCACCACGGTCATCACCGCCACCGCGAGCATTTGCACCAGCAGCACCTGATCCAGCGGCAAGCCGAGGTTTTTGTGGGCGAAGGTCGGCATGTTCACCAGCACCACGTAGAACGACACCGTCGCGCCGCACGCCAGGCCCATCGACACCAGGATGGCGCGACGATGTTCGCGGATCACTTGCAGCAAACCCGGGCTCGCGCCTTTGGCTTGTTTGCGTGCCTCGAGGAATTCTTCCGGTTCCTCCATGTGCTTGCGAATCCACAGGCCGACCGGCCCGATCAACAGGCCGATCATGAACGGAATCCTCCAGCCCCAGCTGTCCAGGGCTTCGGGGGTCAGCAGATGGGTGAACAACGCCACCATCCCTGCCCCGGAAAACACCGCCAGGCATTGCCCCACCAACTGCCACGAACCGTACAACCCCTTGCGGTGCGCTGGCGCGCTTTCCACCAGGAACGCCGTGGCACTGGCGTATTCGCCGCCGGTGGCAAAACCCTGGAGCATCCGCGCCACTACGATCAACAACGGGGCGCCCATGCCGATAGCGGCGTAGTTCGGCGCGAAGGCGATCAGCGCGATCGACACGGTCATCAAGCGGATAATCATCTGCATCGCCGCCTTGCGGCCTTTGCGGTCCGAATACATGCCTAGCAGGATGCCGCCCACGGGGCGCATGAAAAACCCGACGCCGAACGTCGCCAGGGCCATCAGTAACGACGCATATTCGTCTTCGGACGGAAAAAACTGTCGGGCAATGATGCTCGCCAGAAAGCCGTAAACAATGAAGTCATACCATTCCAGCGCGTTGCCGATCACGGCAGCGACCACCTGCCGGGTGCGCGAAACACCTGTGCTCGAAGTGTGCATGGGGAACTCTCCAATAACCTGTTGGGTGATGCCGGGCGCGACTCGACGCGCCCGGTCCAGCGGCAGTAGAAAGTGAAAGGGTCAGGCCGGCTTGAGCCAGCTCTCGGTCAGCGCGCCCCAATACGCAGCCCCGGTCAGCAGGATGTCGTCGTTGAAGTCGTAGGCGGGGTTGTGCACCATCGGCCGCGACACGCCGTTGCCGATGAACAGGTAGGCGCCGGGGCAGCGTTGCAGCATCCAGGCGAAGTCCTCGCTGCCCATCAGTTTTGGGGTGTTGCCATCGACGGCATCGGTACCGACCAGCTCGACGCCGACTTGCCGGGCGAATTCGGTTTCGGCGGCGTGGTTGACCAGTACCGGGTAAGCCGGACGGTGTTCGATTTTCGAACTGCAACCGAAGCTTTGCGCCTGGGATTGGATGATCGCGCGCACTCGGTCGAGGGTCTGCTCACGCACCTGGGCGTTCAGCGCGCGCAGGCTCAGGCGCAGGATCGCCTGCTGGGGGATGACGTTGGCCGCCTCCCCGGCTTGCAATGCACCGACCGTCACCACCGCCGCCTGCTGCGCATCGATGTTGCGCGCGACCACGGTTTGCAGGGCCATGACCACGCTGGCCGCCGCCACCAATGGGTCGACCGCCAGATGCGGCATTGAGCCGTGCCCGCCGACGCCTTCGAGGGTCACGGTGAGCAAATCCTGCGAAGCCATCATCGGCCCTTCGCGAAACCCCAGGTGCCCCGCTGGCAAGCCCGGCATGTTGTGCATGCCGAACAGTGCGTCGCAAGGGAAACGTTCGAGCAGGCCATCGGCGAGCATCGCTTCGGCGCCGCCCTGGCCTTCTTCGGCTGGCTGGAATATCAGGGTCAGCGTGCCATCGAACTGGCGAGTCGCCGCCAGATAGCGCGCCGCGCCCAACAACATCGCGGTGTGTCCATCGTGTCCACAGGCATGCATGCAGCCCTGATGCCGGCTGCTGTAGGCCGCCCCGGTGTTCTCGATGATCGGCAGTGCATCCATGTCGGCCCGTATCCCCAACTTGCGCGGGCTGCTGCCGTTGCGCAGGACGCCGACTACGCCGGTCTTGCCGATACCTGTGTGAACCTCGTAGCCCCACTCTTCGAGAGACCTGGCGACCAGCGCCGAGGTGCGACTTTCCTCGAAACCGAGTTCCGGATGGGCGTGGATATCCTGTCGGGTGGCATGCAGGTCGCTGGCGACGTCGTTGAGCCAGGCAAGGATGTGCTGATGTCGGGTCATGTCGAATGTCCTCGGGCCGGGTGTATTCCCGTTCTTTTTGTTCGCTGTGATTGCGCGACGTATCAACGGCAGGTCGCGTTCGCCACCAGATAACCGCGAGTCACGCACGAGGACAATCGAATGTGGTTCCACTGGATGGAACCTGGGTGGCCGATCAATTGAAATTCGCCCAATACCCTGTGGGAGCGAGCCTGCTCGCGAATGCTCTACCAGTCCCACTGCTTGCGTTGAGTCTGCCGACGCTTTCGCGAGCAGGCTCGCTCCCACGGGTGTTGTGTGTGGCGTCAGGGGTTCAAGCGGCAGCCCTGGCGTTCACCGATCCAGGCTGCACGATTAGTGCGCCCCATGCCGCTGACGGTGATGCGCTTGTTGGGGGCGTCATCGTAAAAACCGCTGGTGGGCAACCACTGCTTTACATAGCTGAGGCAATACTCGGTATCGTTACCCATCACGTAGCGGCATGAGCAATATTCTTTCGCAGTGTATGCACTGATGATGTCGGGGAACGCCATCAGCGCCACTCGCTCATGCCAGACCCAGCCTACCAAGGCGAGCAACAGGACCAGCAGCAGCGCACTGAAAGGACGGCGACGAATGAAGCTGCTCATGGCTGCTCACTCCCGGCAAACGCCTCAAGCGCAAGCCTGAGCAATTCATTGTGCCGATAGCTGCCGTCGCGATCATCGCCGTAGCGGACGATCACCAGGTTCGCGCCAGGAATCACGTACATCGCCTGCCCCCAGTGGCCCAGCGCAGCGAAGGTGTCGGCAGGTGCATCGGGCCAGGGTCGGGCGCCACCGCCTGTTGCACGATTGAGCCACCAGTGGCCGCCGGGAACCGCCTCATCCTGATTGGCGCGATAGCCAATGAAGGGCTCGCGATTGAAAACAACCCAGTCTTTGGGTAGCAGTTGTTTATCGCCCCAGCGACCGTCTCGCGCCATCAACAGACCGATGCGAGCCAGATCCCGAGCGGTGAGGTAGGCATAGGACGAGGCGACGAACGTTCCCGTAGCGTCGGTTTCCCAAACCGCGCTACGAATGCCCAATGGCTCGAACAACGCACTCCACGGATAGTTCGGGTAGCGCTCTGCACCAACGATGTTTTTCAGCGCGGCGGACAGTAGATTGGTGTCGCCACTGGAATAGCGAAACGCCTGCCCCGCTGCTGCGTACGAGTGGTGATCGGCCGTGAAGGCAGCCATGTCCGAGTGACCACGGGTGTAGAGCATGGCCACCACCGACGACTTCAACGGTGCGTATTCGTAGTCTTCCTGCCAGTCGATGCCGGAGGCCCAGTGCAGCAGGTCGGCCATGGTCAGGTCCGGGTGTTTTGCCAATGGCGGGTAAAATTTGGCCACCGGGTCCTCGAGCCTGAACCGGCCATCGCCATAAGCTATGCCGAGGACCGTGGCCATCAGGCTTTTGCTGATGGACCAGGTGAGATGCGGCGTCTGGGCATTGGTCGGGCCGGCGTAGCGTTCGTAGATCAACTGGCCGTCGCGGATGACGAGCAAGGCGTCGCTGCGAATGCCTCGGCGGGTGGTGTCGTCGCGGGGTGGGAAGGCATATGCCTCTAGTGCTTGAAGCGCCGGACCGGTGATGGCTGGCCCTGTGGGCCATTGCTCAGTGGGCCAGTCTTCAGCGTGGGCCGGGAGACTGAGCAACAGCATGAAAAACAGGAACAGGCCTTTGGGCATGGCGGGGGCTCGTGGCGATGAACCTGCTGAGCCTAGTCGAGGTTGATGACAGTTCCGGGATTTGTGTTGTTACTGCGACCGCCTTCGCGAGCAAGCCCGCTCCCACATTTAACCGGGTTCCCAGAATGATTGCGATCAAATGTGGGAGCGGGCTTGCTCGCGAAGGCGTCAGTCAATTCAGCGAAGATCCGGATAGTGCCTTGGCCAACCGCTTGCCCCTGGCCCCGGCCGCCAGATCCAGTACCGCCTGATCGCGCTGCCACATCGCCGCCCACTGTGGCGGGCCCTCGGCCAGCGCTGCGTTGATCTCACCCTTGAGCCCCTCGAACTGCGCAAACAGACCACCGAGCAACACATGCCCCGCCGGACTGACGGGGGGATGTCGACTGACCTCCGCACACCCGGCCAGCAGCGCCAGCAAGCGCAACTGCAAGGCTTGCGGCCAGTCACTGTCCTGGCCAACGCCGTACAGCCAGGCGGTCATGGCACTCAAGACATAGATGTCTTCCAGGGTCCGGAATGGCTTGACGTACGCATCCCAGCCATCCCCCGCGAGCAATTCGCACAATGCATTGTCGAGAAATAGCCGGCCATGGCTGATGTCCGGCATCAACGGAATCGGCGGCAGTTTTTCCACCCGCACGCCCGGTTCATCGGGGTAGACCACCGCCAGGCTCAGGCGCGGAGCTTCGCCTTGCTGTTCGCTGCGGGCGGCAATCAGCAGCCAGTCGGCGGCATCGCCTGCAGTGACGAAATCCTTGCGTCCGCTCAAGCGCAAATCGTGCAGACGGGTTTGCATGTCAGCCACCCGCAGGCTGCGTTGCTCGGTCGCGCACAGTGCGCCAAGGCTCAACGGCGCGCTTGGCCACAGCATGCGCAACGCCGCCTGATAGCCCACCAGGAATGCCAGCCCCGGCGTCGCCATCAAGCGTGCACCGACCACGGCCAGTTCAAACGGGGCGACGTTACCCAGCTGCTGCAACAACGTTGCGAACCCCTCGCCCAGATCCGGATTGGCGGGCAAGCGAGCGTGGCGGTTCAACAGGGTTTGCCAGGGCATAAGAGGCTCCTTGTGGGCTGTCATACAAGCATCACCAAAGCTTAACGGCGATGACACCGGGGCTACATAGCCTGACTTTGCACAACACGGCTGGATAAAGAAAGTCGATTCGCTGTAACCCCAAGACGGGTGAGCAGCCCGCACGGAGATTCGCCATGACTCAGATCGCACGCATCAGCGACACCGGCAACGAACGCCGCCTGCAAGCCGAACGCCTGGTCGGCGCCGAGGCTTTGCAGGAAGCCCAGGCCCTGCGCTTCAACGTGTTCAGCGGCGAGTTCAACGCCAAGCTCAAGGGCGCGGAATTGGGTCTGGACATGGACGACTATGATGTTCACTGCGTTCACATCGGCGTGCGTGACCTGAACACCGGGCGCCTGGTGGCGACCACCCGGCTGCTCGACCATACCGCCGCCAGCAGCCTGGGCAAATTCTACAGCGAAGAAGAATTCAGCCTGCACGGGCTCGTTCACCTCAAAGGCCCGATCCTGGAAATCGGTCGCACCTGCGTCGACCCGGCCTACCGCAATGGCGGTACCATCGCCGTGCTCTGGGGCGAACTGGCCGAAGTCCTGAACCAGGGCGGATACAGTTACTTGATGGGTTGCGCAAGCATTCCGATGCAGGACGGCGGGATCCAGGCCCACGCAATCATGCAGCGCCTGCGTGAACGCTACCTGTGCACCGAACACTTGCGGGCGGAACCGAAAAAGCCGCTGCCCACCCTGGACATTCCCTCGAACGTGATCGCCGAAATGCCGCCACTGCTCAAGGCCTACATGCGCCTGGGCGCGAAGATCTGCGGCGAGCCGTGCTGGGACGAAGATTTCCAGGTGGCCGATGTGTTCATCCTGCTCAAGCGCGACGAACTCTGCCCGCGTTACGCCAAACACTTCAAGGCGGCTGTCTGATGAGTCGCTTGCGCGTGTACGCGCGAATCGCCCGGGTGCTTCTGGTGGTCGCGCTCGGCCTGAGCATGGCCAGCGTATTCGGTATGTTCGAACGCCTGGGGCTGGCTCACTCGATGGAACGCCGCCAGCGCTGGTCGCGGTTTTTCATGGCACGCCTGAGCAACTCCTTGCCCTTCGACGTGACCCTGCACGGTGAGTTGCCCAAGACGCCAATGCTCTGGGTCAGCAACCACGTGTCCTGGACCGACATCCCGCTGTTGGGAATGCTCACGCCGCTGTCGTTCCTGTCCAAGGCCGAAGTGCGCACCTGGCCGGTGGCGGGCTGGTTGGCGGCCAAGGCCGGCAGCCTGTTTATCCGTCGCGGTTCGGGTGACAGCCAGTTGATCCGCAAACAGATGACGCGCCACCTGCAACAGGCACATCCGCTGCTGATGTTCCCGGAAGGCACGACTACCGATGGCCGTTCGCTGCGCACCTTTCACGGTCGCCTTCTGTCGGCGGCGAGAAACTGCAACCGGTGGCGATTCGTTATGTGCGCAACGGTGAGCCCGACACACTGGCACCGTTCATTGGCGATGATGATTTGCTGTCGCACCTGATGCGCTTGTTTGCCAACGACCGCGGCGCAGTGGAGATTCATCTGCTCAAGCCGATCCCATGCGAAGGCCGCGAACGTGCTGCGCTGGCGTTCGAAGCGCAGCAGGCGGTGCAGAAGGCATTGTTTGGGGCCATTCCGGAACCCCGGCAAGCCCCGATGCGACCCGCTATCGCGGCATAAACATAGATCTCCTGTGGGAGCGGGCTTGCTCGCGAATACGGTGTGTCAGTGGACATCTATGCCGGCTGACACACCGCATTCGCGAGCAAGCCCGCTCCCACAATAGCTTTATGGTGTTGGCTGGTTTTGGGCAAAATCCTGCAGCTGCGGATAGAACAACCGGAAATCCTCGCTCAACGGCTCATACAACACGCGCAACTCCTGCATCGCCGCCGCCAGTTCCTCCGGTCGGGTCAAGCGTCGAGAAATCCCCCGCAATACCTGCTCCAGCACTTCGAATTCCCGATAAGACCCCAACCAGTCATGGGCCACCATGTGCGGCGCGATTGTCGCCAGGCGATCCGGCAGTTCAGGTTGGGCGGACAACACCCGGTACACGTCCGAGGTGAACAGTTCCAGCGGCTGATCCGCGTACAGCGTCCAGTCCCGGGCCAGGCAATGATCAAAAAATACATCAAGCACGATTCCGGCATAACGCCGGCGCGTCAGGGAAAACCTCGACAACGCGACATCCACCAGCGGATGGCGATCGGTAAATACGTCGATGCTGCGATGCAGCTGGATGGCCGTTTCGATTTCCGGATCGAACTGCCCCTGCAGCCGTCCCTTGACGAAATCGCCATAGAGACTGCCGAGCAATTGACCGGGACGATGGCCACCGAGGTGAAGATGTGCGAGATAGTTCATGGGCGCAGCTTAGCACTGTGCCCTTGACCCTATACAATCCTCGTATCGTTATAACCCGATATATCGATTTACTCGGTCATCAGATCGAAATCATATCCGATTTAAAGTTCGCTTCATCGCGATATAGCGTTTTACTAATCACGAGCCCCCGACCATGAACCTTGACCTCGACGAAATAATAAAAGCCCTGGCGCACCCAGTACGGCGAGACATCCTGCACTGGCTCAAAGACCCGACCGTCGAATTCCCCGACCAGTCCCACAGTAACGAGCACGGCGTTTGCGCCGGGCAGATCGATCAACGTTGCGGCCTGTCGCAGTCCACGGTGTCGGCACACCTGGCGACCCTGCAACGCGCCGGCCTGATCAGCAGCCGCAAGGTCGGCCAGTGGCACTTTTTCAAACGTAACGAGGAAACCATCCAGGAGTTCCTCAAAGTCTTCAGCAAAGAGCTCTGACCCTTTACGTCAGCCAGCCGACAAGGAATCCACCCATGCCCCTCTCGCTACTCATATTGGCGTTAAGCGCCTTCGCCATCGGCACCACCGAGTTCGTCATCATGGGCTTGCTGCCCGATGTGGCGGCCGACCTCGGTGTGTCGATCCCCGGTGCCGGCTGGCTGGTAACCGGTTACGCCTTGGGCGTGGCCATTGGTGCGCCATTCATGGCACTGGCCACCGCCCGGCTGCCGCGCAAGGCCGCCCTGGTAGCGTTGATGGGCATTTTCATTGTCGGTAACCTGCTTTGCGCGGTAGCCAGTGACTACAACGTGCTGATGTTTGCCCGAGTGGTGACCGCCCTGTGCCATGGTGCGTTCTTCGGCATCGGTTCGGTGGTGGCGGCAGGCCTGGTGCCCGCCAACAAGCGCGCCTCGGCCGTGGCCTTGATGTTCACCGGCCTGACCCTGGCCAACGTCCTCGGCGTACCGCTGGGCACCGCGCTCGGCCAACAGGCCGGCTGGCGCTCGACTTTCTGGGCGGTGACCGTGATCGGCGTAATCGCATTGATCGGCCTGATCCGCTTCCTGCCGGCCAACCGCGATGAAGAAAAACTCGACATGCGCGCCGAATTGCGCGCCCTCAAAGGCGCCGGTATCTGGTTGTCCCTGAGCATGACGGCACTGTTCGCCGCCTCTGTATTCACCCTGTTCACTTACGTAGCGCCACTGCTGGGCGAAGTCACCGGTGTCTCGCCCCGTGGCGTGACCTGGACCTTGATGCTCATCGGCCTGGGTTTGACCGTCGGCAACATCATCGGTGGCAAGCTGGCGGACAAAGGCCTGGCGGCAACCCTGATCGGCGTCTTCATCGCCATGGCCGTGGTCTCCACCGTACTGACCTGGACCAGCGTCGCGCTGATCCCGACCGAAATCACCCTGTTCCTCTGGGCCACCGCGTGTTTCGCCGCCGTGCCTGCCCTGCAAGTCAACGTGGTGACCTACGGCAAGGCGGCACCGAACCTGGTCTCGACCCTGAACATCGGCGCCTTCAACGTCGGCAACGCATTGGGCGCCTGGGTCGGTGGCAGCGTCATCGCCCACGGTTTCGGCCTGACCAGCGTGCCTCTCGCGGCAGCGGCCCTCGCGGTACTCGCCCTGCTGGCGACCCTGATCACTTTCCGTCAGAGCGGTGACCCCGAACTGGCCCCCGTTACCAACTGATCTTCACAAGAGAGCTATTTCATGACGACTATTTTCGATCCGATCAAACTGGGCGACCTCGAGCTGGCCAACCGCATCATCATGGCCCCGCTGACCCGCTGCCGCGCCGACGAAGGCCGTGTGCCCAACGCGTTGATGGCCGAATATTACGTACAACGCGCTTCGGCTGGCCTGATCCTCAGCGAAGCCACTTCGGTCACCCCGATGGGCGTCGGCTACCCGGACACCCCGGGCATCTGGTCCAACGACCAGGTGCGCGGCTGGACCAACGTCACCAAGGCGATCCACGGCGCGGGCGGCAAGATCTTCCTGCAACTGTGGCACGTCGGCCGGGTGTCCCACGAGTCGTACCTGAATGGCGAAAAACCGGTCGCCCCAAGCGCCATCCAGCCTAAAGGCCACGTCAGCCTGGTGCGTCCGCTGGCCGATTACCCAACGCCCCGCGCGCTGGAAACCGCTGAAATCGCCGACATCGTCGACGCTTACCGCGTGGGTGCCGAAAACGCCAAGGCCGCCGGTTTTGATGGCGTGGAAATCCACGGCGCCAACGGCTACCTGCTCGACCAGTTCCTGCAAAGCAGCACCAACCAGCGCACCGACCAATACGGCGGTTCCGTGGAAAACCGTGCCCGGCTGTTGCTGGAAGTGACCGATGCCGCGATCGAGGTCTGGGGCGCCGGCCGTGTCGGTGTGCACCTCGACTCCCATGACATGGGTGACGACAACCTGGCCGAAACCTTCACCTACGTCGCTCGCGAACTGGGCAAACGCGGCATCGCCTTCATCTGCTCGCGCGAAAAAGAAGGCGCCGACAGCCTGGGACCGCAAATCAAGGAAGCCTTCGGTGGCCCGTACATCATCAACGAACGCTTTACCAAGGACAGCGCCAATGCCTGGCTGGCGAGCGGCAAGGCTGATGCAGTCGCCTTCGGTGTGCCATTCATTGCCAACCCGGACTTGCCGGCGCGCCTGAAAGCGGATACGCCGCTCAACGAGGCTCGTCCGGAGCTGTTCTACGCCAAGGGCCCGGTGGGATACATCGACTACCCGACGCTGTAAGTTTCATAGCTTGAAACGCAAAAGCCCCGACTCGAAAGCGCCGGGGCTTTTTTATTAAAATAACTTTCGAGCACACTAAAAAAGCATTCAACACACATCCAGACATCATCCACCTCTTCCGGCACGCACCACCAATACAGATAATAAATTTTCCACAGACAGCTGTACTCCTCATAACTAAGACAAAACTCACTTTATCGAAAGGAATCGACATGAACACCAGTGAAGACACTGACAACGAAGTTAACCAACCCTACGACCAATTGTTCGCGTTCTTTAAAGCTACCTCTATCGGTATTCTTTACCAGCTTTCGCCGCACCTGCTCAGCGAGGAATACCAGGCCATGCTGGACGATCTGGTAGGCAAGGCCAAGGTGGAGCTGATTGATTTGCTGGAAGAAGCGGAATATACGAACGCGCTGAATCAAAAAATCGAACAATGGCGAAATCAGAAAAGGGGTCCAAAACATACGCGTGTGATTGTCAAAATCATCAATAATACGTCTCATACATTCGGTATTGCCCAGACCAGCTTACCCATGAGCAAGGCAGAGCGCGAATCGTTCCAGACGCCCACCCAAGGACAAACTGCATTTAAATGCGACTTTGACTATAGCTATGCCTACCCCTGGCCTAAAAACAAAATCATGTTCAATCAGTTTATAGACTTCGTCGATAATCATATCGGAGTCCGCTTCGATCTGGGCATGATCATGAATACGTCATTTGGCGTTCATACGCCAACGCTCAGGCCAAGTGTAAAAAACACCGTCACGTCGATTGGCTCATCCAGTATCAAGTGCTCGACCACAACCACTCGAATGGGTGATGAGGCGCCCTTCGACTTCGAGGTAGAAATCATCCTGGGCTGATGGTGGCCAATCCGCCGGTTCGACAAGCGTGGTCAGCCAGGGCATTTGTCACGCGAGTGTTCACCTCTGCGTCTGAGCCTGCCTTACTACCCACGACACAAATTCCCTACAAAATACGAAACTCACTACCTTTCAACCTGGCACGCGTACGTATATAAAAGCATGCCATCGCGAACAGACGAGCGCTGAAGGATCAGCGCTCGCCTCCAATTCTACATATTGTTTCATTTGCGCAGACTGGGGCTCAAGCGCAGCATGTCCAACCCGGTTTCAACCCAACGCTCTGCGTCAAGGTGCAGTTGAAAACTGTCGGGCGCCAGCAGCCACTGGTACAGGATGCCATCGATATAGGCATGCAGGCTGATGGCCGCGCGAGCCGTGTCGAGGTTTTCCGGCAATTGCCCGCGATTCACGGCGTTACTCAAGGCCAGGTCGATCTGTACATTGCAGTCCAGGCTGGCCGCCACACGCTGAAGGCGCAGGTCGCACATTTCATCGGTGAACTCGCACTTATGAAACAGAATTTCGTTGATGCGTCGGGTTTTCGGGTCCAAAGCAACTTGATGAAACAAATGAATCAACAGCTTGCGCATGCAGCCCAAGGGGTCGAGTTCGTCCGCGTCTACGCTGGCCTTGGCCATTTCATCCAGAGGCTCGTGCAGGGTGTCGAGCATGGCCTGCACCAGATCCGCCTTGTTGCTGAAATGCCAGTAGATAGCCCCACGAGTGACGCCGGCCAGGGTCGCGATATCCGCCAGTGTCGTGCGCGCCACGCCCCTTTCAAAAAAGGCTTTTTCTGCCGCCTCAATTATCTGGCTGCGGGTTTCTTGAGCTTCCTCTTTGGTACGACGGACCATGGCAGTACAACCTCAATCAGGATGCTTCAGCGATGTCTGGATATCAGCTGAATAAAAGCGGGGCGAGTGCTCTTGGGTATCGTCCCCGGGCCTACAATTCGAACCTTGCGACGGCGTTTGTAACGGATTGGGTACGTGACCAAGGTATTTACAAACAGCCATGAACGTAAGTATATTCCTTAGCATGCTACTTATCCACTCGGCCCCCACTTTTTAACCTTCAATTTTTTCTTGTGCGTTTGTTTCGCGCCTGACCCGAGGATTTTCATGCAATTCAAGCCAGCTGTTACCGCTCTGGTCGCCGCCGTCGCCCTGGCATCGCTGCTCAGCGGATGTAAAAAAGAAGAGGCCCCTCCGGCCGCACCACCGCCTCAGGTCGGCGTCGTCACTCTGCAGACGCAAACGTTTACGTTGACGTCCGATCTGCCGGGTCGCACCAGTGCATTCCGCATTGCCGAAGTGCGCCCACAGGTCAACGGCATCATTCTCAAGCGTCTTTTCAAGGAAGGCGGCGACGTCAAGGCCGGTCAGCAGCTGTATCAGATCGATCCATCGGTTTATGACGCTACGCTCAAAAGCGCCGAAGCCAACTTGCGTTCGACCAAGTCGATCTCTGACCGCTACAAGCAACTGGTCGACGAACAGGCCGTGAGCCGCCAGGAATACGACACCGCCGTGGCCAATCGCCTGCAATCGGAAGCCGCACTGCAAACGGCCCAGATCAACGTGCGCTACACCAAGGTCTATGCGCCGTTGACCGGTCGGATCGGTCGCTCGTCGGTCACCGAAGGTGCACTGGTCAGCAACGGCCAGGCCGAAGCGATGGCGGTGATCCAACAGCTGGACCCGATCTACGTCGACGTCACCCAGTCTTCGGTCGAGCTGCTTACGCTGCGCCGCGAACTGGAAAGCGGTCGTCTGCAAAAAGCCGGCGACAACGCCGCGAAAGTCAAACTGACCCTCGAGGATGGCAGCCAGTACAAGCTCGACGGCAAGCTGGAGTTCTCCGAGGTCTCGGTTGACCAGACCACCGGCTCTGTGACCCTGCGCGCCGTGTTCCCGAACCCTGACCACACCCTTCTGCCGGGCATGTTCGTGCACGCCCAGTTGCAGGCAGGCGTGAACAGCGCCGCGATCCTGGCGCCGCAACAAGGCGTCACCCGCGACCTCAAAGGCATGCCGACCGCGCTGGTCGTAGGTCCCGACAACAAGGTCGAACTGCGTCAGCTCAAGGCTAACCGCACCGTCGGCAACCAATGGCTGATCGAAGACGGCCTGAAGGCCGGCGATCGCCTGATCACCGAAGGCCTGCAATTCGTCAAGCCGGGCATCGAAGTCAAGCCCACTGACGCCACCAACGTCGGCACAAAAAACCCGGCCCCCGCCAAGCCAGCTGAGCAGGCTTCCAGCGGCCAAGGGGAGTAATCCATGTCCAGATTCTTCATCGACCGTCCGATCTTCGCCTGGGTAATCGCCCTGGTGATCATGCTGGTCGGGGCTCTATCGATCCTCAAGTTGCCGATCAACCAATACCCGAGCATTGCGCCTCCAGCCATCGCCATTTCCGTGACCTACCCGGGCGCTTCTGCGCAAACCGTGCAGGACACCGTGGTCCAGGTGATCGAGCAGCAGCTAAACGGTATCGACAATTTGCGTTATGTGTCTTCGGAAAGTAACTCCGATGGCACCATGACCATTACCGCGACCTTCGAGCAAGGCACCAACTCCGATACCGCGCAGGTCCAGGTCCAGAACAAGCTGAACCTGGCCACCCCGCTGTTGCCGCAGGAAGTGCAGCAACAAGGTATCCGCGTGACCAAGGCAGTGAAGAACTTCCTGCTGGTCATCGGCGTGGTGTCGCGTGACGGCAGCATGACCAAGGACGACCTGTCCAACTACATCGTGTCCAACATGCAGGACCCGATCTCGCGGACCGCCGGCGTCGGCGACTTCCAGGTATTCGGCTCCCAGTACGCCATGCGCATCTGGCTCGACCCGGCAAAGTTGAACAACTTCAACCTGACCCCGATCGATGTCAAAACCGCCATCGCCGCACAGAACGTCCAGGTCTCGTCCGGCCAGCTCGGCGGCCTGCCCGCCCTGCCCGGCACGCAGCTGAACGCGACGATCATCGGCAAGACCCGCCTGCAGACCGCCGAGCAATTCGAAAAGATCCTGCTCAAGGTCAACAAGGACGGCTCCCAGGTTCGCCTCAGGGATGTCGCCAGCGTCGGCCTGGGTGGTGAGAACTACAGCATCAACGCCCAGTTCAACGGCGCCCCGGCGTCCGGCCTGGCCGTGAAACTGGCCACTGGCGCCAACGCCCTGGATACCGCCAAGGCCCTGCGCACGACCATCGACAACCTCAAGCCGTTCTTCCCCGAAGGGATGGAAGTGGTGTTCCCGTACGACACCACGCCGGTGGTGACCGAATCGATCAAGGGCGTGGTTCACACCCTGGTCGAAGCGGTCGGGCTGGTGTTCCTGGTGATGTTCCTGTTCCTGCAGAACTTCCGCGCCACCATCATCACCACGATGACGGTACCGGTGGTATTGCTCGGTACATTCGGGATCCTCGCGGCAGCCGGTTTCAGCATCAATACCCTGACCATGTTCGGTATGGTGCTGGCCATCGGCTTGCTGGTGGACGATGCCATCGTCGTGGTGGAAAACGTCGAACGGGTGATGAGCGAAGAAGGCCTGTCGCCCAAGGAAGCGACCAAGAAATCCATGGGGCAGATCCAGGGAGCACTGGTCGGTATCGCCCTGGTGCTGTCGGCGGTGCTGTTGCCAATGGCCTTCTTCAGCGGCTCCACCGGTGTGATCTACAAGCAGTTCTCGATCACCATCGTCTCGGCCATGGCCCTGTCGGTACTGGTGGCCCTGATCTTCACGCCGGCGCTCTGCGCCACCATGCTCAAGGCGATTCCCAAGGGCGAGCACCACACCCCGAAACGCGGTTTCTTCGGCTGGTTCAACCGCAACTTCGACCGTGGTGTCAAAAGCTACGAGCGTGGCGTCGGCAGCATGCTGACGCACAAGGCGCCGTACCTGCTGGCCTATATCATCATCGTCGTTGGCATGATCTGGCTGTTCACCCGCATTCCAACCGCGTTCCTGCCGGAAGAAGACCAGGGCGTATTGTTCGCCCAGGTACAAACCCCCGCCGGATCGACGTCCCAGCGCACCCAGGTGGTCGTGGACGAAATGCGTGAATTCCTGCTGCGTCCGGGCAAGGATGGCGGTGAAGGCGACGCGGTGAACTCGGTGTTTACCGTGACCGGCTTCAACTTCGCCGGCCGTGGCCAAAGCTCGGGCATGGCGTTCATCATGCTGCGCCCATGGGAAGACCGTAACGCCGACAACAGCGTGTTCAAGGTCGCAGCCCGTGCCCAGCAGCACTTCTTCACCTTCCGTGACGCCATGGTGTTTGCCTTCGCGCCACCGGCGGTACTGGAATTGGGTAACGCCACCGGTTTCGACGTGTTCCTGCAGGACCGCGCCGGTATCGGTCACGACAAGCTGATGGAAGCCCGTAACCAGTTCCTCGGCATGGCGGCGCAAAGCAAGATCCTGACTCAAGTGCGTCCGAACGGCTTGAACGATGAGCCGCAATACCAGCTGGAAATCGACGACGAGAAGGCCAGTGCCCTGGGCATTACCATCGCCGACATCAACAACACCCTTTCGATCGCCCTGGGCAGTAGCTACGTCAACGACTTCATCGACCGCGGTCGTGTGAAGAAGGTTTACGTGCAAGGACAGCCCGGTGCGCGCATGAGTCCTGAGGACTTGCAAAAGTGGTACGTGCGCAACAGCGTCGGCACCATGGTTCCGTTCTCGGCGTTCGCCAAGGGTGAGTGGATCTACGGATCGCCGAAACTGGCCCGTTACAACGGCGTGGAAGCGGTGGAAGTCCTCGGCGCCCCGGCACCGGGTTACTCCACCGGTGAAGCCATGGCCGAAGTCGAGGCCATCGCCAAGAAACTGCCGGCCGGCGTCGGTATTTCCTGGACCGGCCTGTCCTACGAGGAACGTCTGTCGGGTTCGCAAGCGCCTGCGCTGTACGCCTTGTCGTTGCTGATGGTGTTCCTGTGCCTGGCGGCCCTCTATGAAAGCTGGTCGATTCCGATCGCGGTCATGCTGGTGGTACCGCTGGGGATCATCGGTGCGCTGATGGCCACCAGCCTGCGCGGCCTGTCCAACGACGTGTACTTCCAGGTGGGCTTGTTGACGACCATCGGCCTGGCGGCGAAAAACGCCATCCTGATTGTCGAATTCGCCAAGGAACTGCACGAACAAGGGCGCAGCCTGCGCGAGGCGGCCATCGAAGCCTGCCGCATGCGTCTGCGACCCATCATCATGACCTCGCTCGCGTTCGTGCTCGGCGTGGTGCCCCTGGCGATATCCACGGGTGCAGGTTCCGGTAGCCAGCATGCCATCGGTACCGGCGTGATTGGCGGTATGATCACCGCAACCGTTCTGGCGATCTTCTGGGTCCCACTGTTCTTCGTCACCGTGTCGGCCCTGGGTCAGCGTAAAAACGTCGACCAGCAAGACGCCATTGAAACTTCTAAAGAGGCTGGCTAATGAGCAAGTCGCTACTCTCCCTGGCCGTCGCCGCATTCGTGCTTGGTGGCTGCTCGCTGATACCTGACTATCAGCGTCCGGACGCTCCGGTGGCAGATCAATACCCGCAGGGCCAGGCGTATTCGCCAGCCCAGGCACCGGCGCAGGCCGCTGCCGAGCAGGGCTGGAAGCAGTTTTTCCATGACCCGGCGCTGCAGCAACTGATTCAGCTGTCCCTGGAAAACAACCGCGACCTGCGTGTCGCGGCCTTGAACATCGACGCCTTTGCGGCTCAATACCGCATCTCGCGTGCCGATCTGTTCCCGGCCGTTTCGGCCAACGGTACCGGCAGCCGCCAGCGCTTGCCGGCTGACGCTTCGCAGACCGGCGAGGCCGGTATCACCAGTTCCTACTCGGCCACGGTTGGCATCAGCGCCTATGAACTGGATATGTTCGGTCGGATTCGCAGCCTGAACGAAGAAGCCCTGCAGAAGTACTTCGCCACCGAAGAAGGCCGGCGCAGCACCCAGATCAGCCTGGTGGCCAGCGTGGCCAATGCCTACCTGACCTGGCAGGCCGACAAGGAACTGCTCAAGCTGACCCAGGACACCCTCGCCGCGTTCGAGGAGAGCTACAAGCTCACCGCGCGCAGCAACGAAGTGGGAGTCGCATCGGCCCTGGACCTGGCACAATCGCGCACCTCGGTGGAAAACGCCCGTGCGCAACTGGCCAAGTACACCCGTCAGGTCGCCCAGGATGAAAACAGCCTGGTGCTGCTGCTTGGCACCGGCATCCCGGCCAACCTGCAAGCGGCTAAACCGCTGAACGACGACCTGCTGGCCGAAGTGCCGCCTGGCCTGCCGTCGGACTTGCTGCAGCGTCGCCCGGACATCCTGCAAGCCGAGTACAACCTCAAGGCCGCCAACGCCAACATTGGCGCGGCGCGGGCAGCGTTCTTCCCGAGCATCAGCCTGACGGCCAACGCCGGGACCCTCAGCCCGGACCTGTCCGGCCTGTTCAAGGGTGGCTCGGGCACCTGGCTGTTCCAGCCGCAGATCAACCTGCCGATCTTCAACGCCGGCAGCCTGCGTGCCAGCCTGGATTATTCGAAAATCCAGAAAGACATTGGCGTGGCGAACTACGAGAAGTCCATCCAGACCGCCTTCCAGGAAGTCGCCGACGGCCTGGCCGCGCGCCAGACCTACGTCCAGCAGTTGCAGGCGCAGCAGGACTTCGTCAACGCCAACCAGGACTACTACCGCCTGGCCGAGCGTCGTTACCGCATCGGTGTCGACAGCAACCTGACCTTCCTCGATGCCCAGCGTCAGCTGGCATTGATCACCGACCGTCTGGCGCAACTGGTCAGCCAGGTCAACCTGTACAAGGCCCTGGGCGGTGGCTGGAATGAACAGACGGCGAAGAACGAGCCGCTAAAAGAAGAAGCGCCGAAGTTGAAATTATTCTGATAGTAGTAAAACCAATAAGCCCACCGATGGTGGGCTTATTGGTATGGCGGCCAAAGATCATATACATCGCCGGCATCTGAGCCTGATAACTTGCCGAATGACATACAGCTGCCGGTAAACCCCTCAAATTCACATTCCACATCCACGCTATCTAGCAATTAAAATATACAGCCCACCTAGAGCGAGTCGGCGAAGCCTTTTTCGTTAAAATACTTATCGGCACATGATTACAACAGGCCAATCACTTGCGCACCTTGGCACTCACAGCGAACTCAGGGCAATGCACATATACGATTTCCGTTGGATCTGCGGAATTTACAATCTTAAAATCAAATTTACCGGCTACTTTTAATTCACCTCCAGCTTCAATCAAGGTCGTAAAAGTGATATTTCCTAACGTGTAATATCCAAAACCC
>LNAP01001467.1_pt1 | contig 28090 bp, 25 predicted proteins | sample 602601 | NCBI WGS metagenome assembly LNAP01 (sample SAMN02440304, study PRJNA202911) | soil metagenome | biome: Subtropical and temperate rainforests or woodlands; isolation source: soil samples (1 kg each in a 20% v/v slurry with milli Q water) were... ... | reverse complement strand
CGGCACCTTTTGCAGGCTGTGCTCCCGAATTTTACGAGTGATTTTTTCACCACGCAAATCGGACTCTACTCTAAAGCCTTGTTTTTTCAGGCTTTGTGTGATTTCAGCCGCATAATCGGCTGAAGGTTCGGAAATGCAGCATACGACAGCCTGCACCGGAGCCAGCCAGGGAGGCATCGCGCCGGCATGGTTTTCGATCAGCATACCGATAAAACGCTCGAGCGAACCCAGGATGGCACGGTGCAACATGACCGGCGGACGGCGCTGGTCATTCTGGTCCACGTATTCGGCGCCAAGGCGCACGGGCATGGAGAAGTCGACCTGGATGGTACCGCATTGCCAGTGACGGCCGATGGCGTCCTTCAGGGTGTATTCCACCTTCGGGCCGTAAAAGGCGCCTTCCCCGGGCGAAATCTCGAATTCGCAGCCCGTGCGGCGCAAGCTTTCCATCAGGGCCTGTTCGGCCGTATCCCAGACTTCGTCCGAGCCGATGCGTTTTTCAGGACGCGTGGCGACCTTGTACAGCACTTCGGTGAAGCCGAAGTCGCGGTAGACCTTTTGCAGCAGGGCCGTGAAGTCGGCGCATTCGTCCTGAAGCTGTTCTTCGGTACAGAAAATGTGGCCATCATCCTGCGTGAAACCGCGCACCCGCATCATGCCGTGCAGCGAGCCCGAGGGTTCGTTGCGGTGGCACTGGCCGAATTCGCCATAGCGCAGCGGCAGCTCGCGATAGGAATGCAGGCCGGAATTGAAGATCTGCACATGGCCCGGGCAGTTCATCGGCTTCAAGCCATAGACCCGGTTCTCGGACTCGGTCGTGAACATGTTTTCACGATAATTGTCCCAGTGGCCCGTCTTCTTCCACAGCGACAGGTCCAGGATCTGCGGCGCTTTGACTTCCTGGTAGCCGTTGTTGTTGTACACGGCGCGCATGTATTGCTCTACCTGCTGCCACAGGGCCCAGCCCTTCGGGTGCCAGAAAATCAGGCCCGGCGCTTCGTCCTGGAAGTGGAACAGATCAAGTTCGCGGCCAATCTTGCGATGGTCGCGGCGTTCGGCCTCTTCCAGCATGTGCAGGTAGGCTTCCTGGTCTTCCTTGGTCGCCCAGGCGGTGCCGTAGATGCGCTGGAGCATCTCGTTCTTGCTGTCGCCACGCCAATAGGCGCCCGCCACCTTCATCAGCTTGAAGACTTTCAGCTTGCCCGTGGACGGCACGTGCGGGCCGCGGCACAGGTCGATGAAATCGCCTTCGCGGTACAGGCTGAGCGGCTCGTTCGAGGGAATCGAAGCGATGATCTCGGCCTTGTAGGTCTCGCCGATGCCCTTGAAGAATTCGACGGCGTCGTCGCGCGACCATTCTTCGCGCGTGACGACTTCGTCCTTCTTGGCCAATTCGGCCATCTTCTTTTCGATGGCGGCCAGGTCTTCCGGGGTGAACGGGCGCTTGTACGAAAAATCGTAGTAGAAGCCGTTGTCGATCACGGGGCCGATAGTGACCTGGGCGTCAGGAAACAAGGACTTGACGGCGTAGGCCAGCAAGTGGGCCGTGGAGTGGCGGATCAGGTCAAGGCCGTCGGCGTCCTTGGAGGTCACGATCGCCAGGCGAGCGTCGCCTTCGATGCGGAAGCTGGTGTCGACCAGCTTGGATTCCGCGCCTTCGACCGTCACGCGGCCGCCCAAGGCGGCCTTGGCCAAGCCCGTACCGATCGATTGCGCCACTTCGGCGACCGTTACCGGCCCCGGATATTGGCGCTGCGAACCATCGGGCAATGTGATCTGTACCATCGGGAGTGCTTCCTGGGGTTCTTGGAACTGGAAAAAACGAAAATCGGAAACGAAAAACGCGGCCTGAGAGCCGCGTTCTAGTGGTTGTCTTGCTGAGTCCTACCGCTGACCTGACACGGTGAAACCCGACGCACGAAAAACTAACGCGACATAGGGCGAAAGTTCCGGGTCGTAGTTCGTGCCAGCGGGAAAAACATGGTTCTAAGCCTGTTGGTACGCGCCCGAGGCGGCGCGAAGCAAAGTGGCGCAATCGGGATCAACGGATCAATTGCGTTTATCGTTGCCGATTGTAGCACCATTTGCGCCCTTTCCGTCGCGTAAACGAGACAACCGCCCTCTCACGCCAGGTTGCGGCTGCCCACGATGGCAGCCAGCGCGTGCCGCACGCCGTCCCGCCATGGCGGCGAGTGGATTCCGAATTGCCGTTCGAGCAAACCAGTGTCCAGGCAGGAGTTCAAGGGCCTACGCGCCGTGGAGGGGTATTGGCTGGAGGGGACGGGCTGGATGTCGGCCGGCGTCAGCGTGATGGACAGCCCCGCGATCCGCGCCTGCTCTGCAACAAAGCATGCGTATTCGTGCCAGGAGGCATGGCCTGCGGCCGCAAGGTGATACAGCCCGAAGGGGAATCCGTCGCCGCCGCGCAAATAGCGCGCCACCGCGAACGCCGTCACGTCGGCAACGAACGCGGCGCCGGTCGGCGCGCCTCGCTGGTCGCTGACAACGCGCAGCGGCTCAGGCTGCCGCAACGCCATCAGCATGGATCGCAGGAAGCTGTTGCCGAAGACGCCGTAGATCCACGACGTGCGGAACACGAGATGCGCCGGATTCATGACCTGGACGGCGCGTTCGCCCGCGAGCTTGCTGCGCCCATAGGCATTCAGCGGCGCGGGTGTGTCGGTTTCGACGTAAGGATCCGGTTTAGCGCCATCAAACACGTAATCGGACGAGTAATGGACAATCAGCGCGCCCCGGCTTGCCGCCAGGGCGGCGAGCTCGCCCGCTGCCTCGCCGTTGATCCGCATGGCCCGCACCACGTCTTCTTCGGCGCGCTCGACCGACGTCAGCGCGGCGGCATTGACGATGACGTCGGGTTTTTCGCGGCGGACCACGCGCGCCAGCTGCAGGGGGTAGGTCAGGTCGCACTCGCTTTTGCCCACCGCTGCCACGATGCCCAGCGGCGCAAGGCTGCGCCTGAGCTCAAAACCCAATTGACCGTCTCGCCCTAACACCAGGATCTTCTTCAACATGCTTACGTTCTATATCAGGCCAAGGGTGCAACAGTCTGATTTTGGCGCTTTTCCTGTCCGGACAACCGCACGAAAACGTAATCTGCCTTCGCAAATTTCAGACAACCGCGACGCATGCTTCGGATTTCGCCCTGAACCGGATGAAACCGCAACCGGCGTTCCTTTTTACCGGCCTATGGGGCATCGATGAAATCTGTTTCAACGCCTGTGACCGTGGCGTCATTCTTTTCGTCTCCGCCTCGCAGCGGCGACAGCGATGATCGCCCAGGCGCTCGCAGGCACCTGCTGCTGTCGCGCCCTCCCCCCACCATTCGGGTCGCCGTGCTGGACGACCATCCCGTGGTGGCGCTGGGGGTGGCCGCCTACCTGGAAAGCCGCCCGGGCTTCCGGGTCGTCCATCGGGAAACCTCGGCGCGTTCCCTGTTGGAAAAGCTCGGCCAAACGCCCTGTGACGTGGCCCTGATAGATTTTTACCTGCCCCAGGAACCCTGGGATGGCGTCAATTACCTGCGCCGCCTGCGTCGATACCACCCCAATCTGGCGATCATCACGTTTTCGGCCGGCAACCTCTACGAAACGCAGTATGCCGCCTTTCGCGCGGGGTCCAACGGGTACCTGGCCAAGCAGTGGGGAATGGTCTTGCTGCCGGACATGATCCGCGGAGTACTGAACGGCAAGGACCCCTTCCTGTCAGTCGAAGAAGGCAAGGTCCGCCCACTGCAGCCCACGCACCCGCAAGCGCTCCTGACCACCTCGGAGGTGGAAATTCTTCGGCATATCAGTCAGGGGTTATCGGTGACGCAGATCGCCGTCCGGCTCATGCGTAGCAAAAAGACGGTCAGCACGCACAAGCGCCGGGCCATGCGCAAGCTGCAACTGGCCGACGATCTGTCGTTGGCGCTGTACCTGCGCGAGAAGTTCGCCGAATAATGATGCGCAAGGCGCCCGAGGCGCCTTGCGCAGGCCGCTCAGATGATGCGGGAATAGCTGGCGGTGGTGCTCACGCTGCGCAAATAGCCGTCAAACGCCATGGCGACGGCGCGCACGAAATACCAGCCCAGCCCGGTCACCTGGACCTCGCCCGCGCGCAAATTCACAAGGCCCAATTCGGCCAGGTTCGCCATTTGCAGCAATTCGCGGCTGAAATAGTCGCCGAAGCGCAGGCCATGGCGCGCCTCGATTCGCGCGAATTCCACGCGGCCCTGGCACATGATGTCCATGATGACCTCGCGCCGCACCAGGTCGTCGGCATTGAGCGCCAAGCCGCGCTCGACGGCGAAATGCCCGGACTCGATGGCGGCGTAGTAGGCGTCCAGGACTTTGGCGTTTTGGCTGTAGGTATTGCCGATGCGGCCGATGGCCGACACGCCCAGCGCAACCAGATCACGGTCGGGCTGCGTGCTGTAGCCCTGGAAATTCCGGTGGAGTTCGCCGCGCTGCTTGGCGATGGCAAGCGCGTCGGTGTTCAACGCGAAATGGTCCATCCCGATGTAGGTGTAGCCCTGCTGCAGGAAGCCGTCGATGGCCGAACTAAGCAGGCCGACGCGGGTGGTGCGGTCGGGCAAGTCGGCGTCATTGATACGGCGCTGCGGCTTGAAACGTTCCGGCAAGTGCGCGTAGGCGTACAACGCGATGCGATCAGGCCGCAGCGCCACGACCTGCGAGATCGTGCGCGTGAACGATTGGGTCGTCTGCAAGGGCAGCCCGTAGATAAGGTCTACGTTGACCGAGTCGTAGCCTAGCGCTCTGGCGCTTTGCATCAGCGCCCGCACGTCTTCGAAGGATTGCACCCGGTGCACCGCCCCCTGCACTTTCGGGTCGAAATCCTGCACGCCGAAGCTCAGCCGGTTGAAGCCCAACTGCCGCAAATGGGCCAGGCGCGCAGGCGTGGCCGTGCGCGGGTCGACCTCGATCGAGATTTCCGCATCCGGCTCGAACCGGAAACCCGCCCGCAGGTCTTGCATCAGGCGGGTCAGTTCGTCGTCGGACAGGAAGGTGGGCGTGCCGCCACCGAAATGCAGCTGCGACACCGGAACGCCCGCGCCCAGTTCCTTAACATGCAAGGCGATTTCGTGGGCCAGCGCATCCAGATAGCGGGCCGCGCGTTCGTGATGCCGCGTCACCACCTTGTTACAAGCGCAGTAGTAACAGACCGAATCGCAAAATGGGATGTGCACGTAGAGCGAGAGGGGCTCGTCGGGCGTGGCGGCGCGCCGCTGTTGCAACGCCTGCCGGTAGTCTTCTTCGCCGAAACCGGCGTGATAGCGGTCAGCCGTGGGATAAGAGGTATAGCGAGGCCCGTTTTTGTCCAGCCTGGCCAGCAACTGGGGCGGGAAAAATGGCTCGGCGGCGGCAGGGGCCGGTGGTTCTGAAACGAGTGGGCGTAGGGCGGCTTGCATAACCCGGATTATTCGCCTGCGGCGCCCTTCCCACCTTGATCTTGCGCAAACCTCGAGCCAAGCGAATGCGCGCGCGGTCTGGCCCTTAAAATGCGCCCATTCACGATGCAGAAAAGGACACCCTCATGGACACTGAACTGGAAGGCCGCTTGCTGGCCATGCGCCAGGCGTTGGCGATCGCCATCGCCCTTTCCACCCGCAGCAGCCCCCAGGCGACCGATATGGCGCTGGAACTGCTGGATGACCTGAAGGCGAACATGGACAAGACGCCGTCGGACAGCCCGTTCGAAAAGCCGGAATGGGTGGTGGGCGCGCACGACGAATTGGACGGCATCGCCCGCCTGGTGCGCGCCTTCACGCAAACGCCGGAGCCGGACGGCGACGCGCAGTAGGCCCTGCCTAGTCGTTTGCGCCGCAGGCGGCGCCGGGCGGAAGCACCCGCCAGTACAGGCCGGGGAAACCCGCGCCGACCGGCTCGTAACCCGGCGGACGCGCATTCATGCTGAGTTCCAGCGCTCCGCATGCGGCCGCCAACCCGGGGGGCACCCACGGGCTGAAGCGCAACTGCCCGTCGATCAGTACCAGGGGCTGCTCGGGCAGCCGCAAAGCCAGTGCGCCAGCTTCCGCCGGCGGCCCCGAGATCACCCGGACCGGCCCGCCCAAGGCTTGCGTGGCCCGCCCATGCAGGGCCTGTGCCAACGCCTGCGAATCGAAATACCGCCAGTCCGCCGCACGGCGTGCCAAGCCCGCCCCCGCGGGCGAGGTCAGTTCCACGCGCGCCATCAGCAGCACCTGGATCAGCATGAACACCCCTGCCGCCTCCCGTGGCCTGACACACCCCCACCCTGCGCGGCCGCGCAGCAGTTCCATCGCGGCCGGGACCGCGAACAACAGATACGGCGTGCCCCAATGCAGTTGAACGTGGGAACCGGTGGCCAGCGTCATCGCGCTGACAAAGACCAGCGGCGTGAAACCGAAGGCCAGTAACAGCGCGCGCCCGGGATCGCCAGACGCAGCGACTGGCGATCCCGGAACGACCCCGCGACATGGCCGGCGCCGCGCCAGCAGCCACACCGCCCCCAACAGCACCCATGCCGGCATGGCTCGGTTCAGCAACTGGTCGCCCCACCATCGCACCACTTCTTGCGCGCGGGCGGGCCACGGCAAACTGGCCGCCAGCGACGATGACATGGCGTAGCCCACCGACTCAAAGTCGTTGGCTGCCAGCCAGACCAGATGCGGCGAAAACACCGCCAACGCCGTCAGCCCGGCCACCTGCAGGCCAAACCCCTGCATCGGGTCGCGCCAGCCACGCTGGCTTAGCCAGAAGACGAGCACGGCCACGCCCGCCACCGCGACCTGGTACTTGGCCAAGGCGCCCAACCCCAGGCAGACACCGAGCGCGAGCCACCAGCCGATACGGCGCGTCGTGTAGGCCTTCCAACAGGCAGCCGCGCAGCCCACCACCAGCGGAATCAGCACGATCTCGTGGTTATAGAAGTACAGGCGGCCGTTGTAGAAGGTGACGCACAAGCCGGCCAGCAAAGCGGTCATGGCATAGGCGCGCCCGCGCAGTTCGCGCATCAGGCGCCACAGCAGCGCGAAAGCGCCCAACGTGCACGCCGCACCCGCGACATACGTTGCCCACGCCGACCATCCCAGTAACTGGACCACCGGCCATAGCAGCCACGTCGGCAACGGCGGATGCTTGTAATACCCCCATTCCAGGCTGCGCACCCAGGTCAATTGCTCGATATTGTCGGTGGGCGGCGCCAGCGCCCCCCGGTCCAGCAGGGGCAGCCAGCACAAGGCGAACACCAGCAGCCCCACGCCAATCGCCCAGCCCTCCAGCCGGGCCGCCCGCATTGCCCCCATTCCCACTCCGCATCTCCCTGCCGCCCACCGGCGCACGGCCTCCAGCCCGACATCGGGCCGGCGGAATTATCGATTTGCGGAGCCGCCGAAGCCCGGCGGTTTTGTTGGCCAATTGTTCTAAAACTGTAAAGCTCGGGGGCGTTTCAGATCATGCCTAACTGGCCTGACCACTTGCTAGGAAGACGTGAAATCCCTCTGATCGTTTTCCCTGAATAACCGATATTTCTCTTCTATTTCAATGGCGGCATGCCTATATTGGTGGCCTGACCACCAGGCCATTCAAGTTGGCAATCACGCCATGAGTACGTTCCAGGCTGTCGCTGCTACCCGGCTGTACCGCATGATCGCCGACCAGATCGCCGGCCGGATCCGTGCGGGTGATTTCCCCCGCGGCGGGCGGCTGCCGTCCGAGCGCGAACTGGCGGAACAATTGCAGGTCAGCCGGGCGTCGATCCGCGAAGCCTTGATCGCCCTGGAGATCGAGGGCTACGTGGAAGTGCGCGTCGGTTCTGGCGTGTTCGTGACCATCGCGCCGGATGGCGCCGGATTTCCAGCGACCGCCGGTTCGGCATCGCACGCCGCGGCGGACCGCGACGACTTCGGCCCCTTCGACCTGCTGGAAGCCCGCATGCTGATCGAGCCCGAATGCGCCGCACTTGCCGCGCACCAGGCGACGCCCGCGCAGATCGCCGCCATCCGCGACGCGCATGCCGACATGTCGCTGACCGATTCGCCCGGCCGCCACGACCGCGAATTCCATAGCGCCATCGCCGTCGCTTGCGGCAACGCGGCGTTGGCGTCGGCCGTCGCCCATTTGTGGAATCTCAGCCAGGCGAGCCCGGTGTACAGCCGCATGCAGGATTACTTCGTCACCACGCAGGCCTGGGCCGCCGCCCATGCCGAACACCAGCGCATCCTGAATGCCATCGTGGCGCGGGACCCCATCCGGGCACGGCATGCCATGCATACGCACTTGCTGGGCATCCTGGCGCGCCTGCGCGAAGACTTCGATTCATTCACAGACCTTCGAGGCAACCCATGACATCGTCTTCCCTTTCCATCAACGGCAAGCGGCTGTGGCAATCACTGATGGATCTGGCGCAGATCGGCGCCACGCCCAAGGGCGGCAATTGCCGTCTGGCGCTGACCGCGCTGGATGGACAGGGCCGCGACCTTGTGACGGGCTGGATGCGCGACGCCGGCATGACGGTGCAAGTGGACCAGGTCGGCAACATCTTCGCGCGCCGCGCGGGCCGCAACAACGATCTGCCGCCCGTGATGACCGGCAGCCATATCGATACGCAGCCCACGGGCGGCAAGTTCGACGGCTGTTATGGGGTGCTGGCCGGGCTTGAAGTCATGCGCACGCTGAACGACGCAGGCGTCGAGACCGAAGCGCCGCTGGAATTGGCCATCTGGACGAACGAGGAAGGATCGCGCTTCGTGCCGGTCATGATGGGATCCGGCGTGTTCGCGGGCAAGTTCCCGCTGGAGACGGCGCTGTCGGCGCGAGACGCCCAGGGCCTTGCGGTGCGCGATGAACTTCAGGCGATCGGCTACTCAGGCGCCGACCCCGTCGGTGGAAGGCCGGTCGACGCCTATTTCGAGGCGCATATCGAACAGGGCCCGATCCTGGAGCATGAAGAGAAGATCATCGGCGTGGTGACCGGCTCGCTGGGCCTGCGGTGGTACGACATCACTGTGACGGGCATGGAGATGCACGCCGGCCCTACGCCCATGGCGATTCGCCGCGACGCGCTGTTCGCCGCCAGTTTCCTGGTGCAAGCGGTGATCAACATTGCAAACACGCACCAGCCGCATGGGCGCGGCACCGTGGGCGAAATTCACGCCTATCCGGGTTCGCGCAACGTCATCCCGGGCCAGGTCCGGTTCACCGCGGACCTTCGCCATGAAGACGAAGCGACGCTGGCGCGCATGGACCAGGCCTGGCGCCGCGCCTGCGACGACATTGCCGTCGCGCATGGCGTGCGGGTTGAACTGAAAGACGTGCAGACCTTCCTTCCCACGCCCTTCGACCCGGATCTGGTGGAAAAGGTGCGCCAGGGCGCGGCCAACCGCCGTCTGCCCGCCATGAACATCGTGACCGGCGCGGGGCACGACGCGGTCTACATGGCCGCGGTCGCCCCGACGGCGATGATCTTCGTGCCCTGCAAGGACGGCATCAGCCACAACGAGATTGAAGACGCGCAGCCCGAGCATCTGGAAGCAGGCTGCAACGTGCTGCTTGATGCCATGGTGGCGCGCGCCAACGCCGCGCGTTAGCACCGCCGATTTCGCCGCAATGGTGCGCGGCCGCCTTACCCAGCACCTGTATGAAGCATGGTTGTATCGGCTTCACCCGTAGTACCCCTGAGAAATGCAGGTGGCACGAGGTTTGCTTGTTATTGCCCGGCATCCCGCCGCGCGACGGCGGTCACCTGTCAGTCCCTTTCCAGCCCGGAGGCTCGCAGTGAAATCGAAGAAATGGTTCTCCTTGAAGTTCGGCGCATTGGTCCTTGCGGCCGCGCTGCCCGCCACGCATGCCCTGGCCCAGACCAAGGGCGGCACCTTGAACATGATCGTTCAGCCGGAGCCGCCCGTGATCGTCACGGCCATCAACCAGCAAGGCCCCACGCAATTCGTCGCGGGCAAGATCTATGAAAGCCTGCTGACCTACTCCACCGACCTGAAGCCGCAGCCGGGCCTGGCCAAATCGTGGGAAGCCGCGGCCGACGGCCTGACCTACACGTTCCACCTGCAAGACAACGTCAAGTGGCATGACGGCAAGCCGTTCACGTCGGAAGACGTCGTGTTCTCGCTGGCGGACATGCTGCCCAAGACGCATGCACGCGCCCGCGTGATCCTGAACAAGTTCGTCGATTCGGTGCAGGCGCCCGACGCCAAGACCGTCGTCATCAAACTGAAGACGCCCTTTCCCGCCTTCATGTTGATGTTCGAGCCGGGCTTTGCGCCGATGATGCCCAAGCATCTTTATGCCGGCACCGACTACATGACCAACCCGGCCAACCAGAAGCCGGTGGGCACGGGCCCCTTCATGTTCAAGGAATGGAAGCGCGGCGAATACATCAAGCTGACACGGAACCCGGCGTACTGGAAGCCGGGCATGCCGTATCTGGACGAACTGGTGTTCAACGTGATTCCCGACGCGGCTTCGCGCGCCGTGGCGTTCGAGCGCGGCAGCGTGGACGTGCTGCGCGGCGGCGATGTGGACAACGTGGACATCAAGCGCCTGCGCGCCTTGCCCAAGGTGGAATACACCACGGCGGGCTGGGAAATGTTCTCGCCGCAGGCCTACCTGATCTTCAACATGCGCAAGCCGCCGTTCGACAACCTGAAGGTGCGCCAGGCGGTCATGGCCGCGATGAACCGCAACATGGTCGTCAACAACATCTTCTTCGGCCTGGGCAAGGTGTCGACCAGCCCCTTCGTGACCACCGAGATGTTCTATGACAAGAACATGCCGGCCATGCCCTTCGACATGAAGAAGGCGCGCGCGCTGATCAAGGAATCGGGCATCAAGCCCGAGGACTACACGATCCGCCAGCTGAGCTTCCCTTACGGCTCCACCTGGGACCGCCTGGGTGAATACACCAAGCAGGCGCTGGAACAGCTGGGTTTCAAGGTCAACCTGGAATCGACGGACGCAGGCGGCTGGGCCAGCCGCACGGGCAACTGGGATTTCGACATGACCACGACCTTCACCTACCAGTACGGCGACCCCGCGCTGGGCGTGCAGCGGCTGTACATCACGTCCAACATCGTCAAAGGTTCGCCGTTCGCCAACGTGCAGGGCTACAGCAACCCCGAGACCGACAAGCAATGGGAAGCCGCCGCCTCCGAAGTCGATCCGGCCAAGCGCCAGGCGCTCTACACCTCGCTGCAGACGACGCTGGTCAATGAAGTCGCCAACGGCTTCCTGGTGGACATGGAATTCCCCACCCTGTATCGCGGCAACGTGAAGAACCTGGTCAAGACCGCCATCGGCTTGAACGAGTCGTTCGACGACGTGTACATCGAGAAGTAAGCGCAGCAAGACGCCGCCGCGGAGTCCCCGCGGCGGCGGATCCCGGCCGCGCGACGGAGGTTGCCCAGGCAGCCCGCGCCCGTCCAGAGAGGACCCAGAGCATGAAATTCCTGTCTTTCCTTGTTTCTCGCATCGGCAAGGCCCTGGTGGTCGTGCTGGGCGTGGTGATCATCAATTTCTTCCTGATCCGCCTGGCGCCGGGGGATCCCGCCGCCGTGCTGGCGGGCCAGGCCGGCGCGGGCGACGCCGCCTATGTCGATCAGTTGCGCGTGGCCTTCGGCCTGGACAAGCCGATCCTGACGCAGTTGATGCTGTATCTGAAGGGCGTGGTCCAGCTGGACCTGGGCTTTTCCTACCGCAATCACGTGCCCGTGTTGGACCTGATCGTGGAACGCCTGCCCGCGACCTTCCTGTTGATGTCGTGCGCCTTCGTGTTCTCGATCGTGCTGGGCGTCTTCCTGGGCGTCGTCGCCGCAAAGGCCCGCTACCGGAACAAGCGCCGCTGGATCGACAGTTCGGTCATGACGGGTGCGCTGCTGCTGTACGCCACGCCGCTCTTCTGGCTGTCGCTGATGGGCATTCTGCTGTTCTCGGTCGTGCTGGGCTGGCTGCCGGCCTTCGGCATGGAGACCGTAGGCTCCGGCTTGACCGGCTTGGCGCGCGCGGCGGACATCGCCCAGCACCTGGTCTTGCCCACCATCACGTTGGGCTGCTTCTTCATGGCCGTGTACGTGCGGCTGACGCGCGCTTCCATGCTTGAAGTCATCGGCATGGATTTCGTGAAGACGGCGCGCGCCAAGGGCGTGAGCCCCAGCCGCGTCATCCGCACCCATGTGCTGCGCAACGCGCTGCTGCCGGTCATCACATTCGCCGGCATCCAGCTGGGCCAGATGGCCGGCGGCGCGGTGCTGACCGAAACCGTGTTCGCCTGGCCCGGCATCGGCCGCCTGATGTTCGACGCCCTGTTGCAACGCGACTACCAGCTGCTGCTGGGCATTTTCCTCGTCACCTCCATCATGGTGGTGGTGTTCAACCTGCTGACCGACGTGCTGTACCGCCTTATCGATCCGCGCATCGGCGCCGGTGCGCAGCAAGGAGCCGCCGCATGAAGTCATTCGCCCAACGATACATGCGCAACTACGGCGCGGTGGCGGGTCTTGCCATCATGCTCGTCGTGGTTGTCGTGGCGCTGGCCGCCCCGCTGCTGTACGAGGAGTCCCCGTGGATGATGGTGGCGGACCCGCTGATTCCGCCGTTCACCAATGCCGACTACCCCTTCGGCACCGACATGCTGGGCCGCGATATCACGGCCGGCCTGGTATGGGGCGCCCGGGTGTCGCTGATGGTGGGTCTTCTGTCGACCGCCGTGGCGCTCCTCTTCGGAATCCTGGTGGGCTCCGTCGCGGGGTACTGCGGCGGCCGCGTGGATGATGCGCTGATGCGCTTCACCGAATTCTTCCAGACCATTCCGCAGCTGGCGATGGCGGTCGTGCTGGTGGCCATCCTGAGCCCGTCCGTCTATTCCATCATGGGGGCCATCGCCATCGTGTCATGGCCACCGGCGGCGCGCCTGGTGCGGTCGGAATTCATGACCCTCAAGCAGCGCGAGTTCGTGCAGGCGGCGATTGTCATCGGCCAGACGCCCGCCCGCATCGTCAGCACTCAGATCCTGCCCAACGCCATGTCGCCCATCATTGTGTCGGCGTCGTTCATGGTGGCAACCGCCATCCTGACGGAATCATCGCTGTCCTTCCTGGGGCTGGGCGACCGTAATCTGATGAGCTGGGGCTTCATGATCGGCGCCGCGCGCACGATGATCCGCGAAGCCTGGTGGATGAGCGTCTGGCCCGGCGTGGCGATCCTGCTGACCGTGCTGGCCATCAACCTGATCGGCGAAGGGCTGAACGACGCCCTGAACCCGCAACTGCGCAAGCGCGGCGAATAGGAGGCCGACATGACCGAAGCCACGCCTCTGCTGTCCATCCAGAACCTGAGCATCGCCCTGCCCCGCGGCGGCGATCGCCCCTTTGCCGTGCAAGACGTGTCGTACGACATCCGGGCAGGAGAAATCCTGTGCATCGTCGGCGAATCGGGCTCGGGCAAGTCCATGAGCGCCAACGCCATCATGGGCTTGTTGCCCGACTACCTGACACCGCAACAAGGCCGCATTCTGTTTCGCGGCAAGGACCTGCTGCGGCAGGACGAAGCCACGCTGCAAGCCATGCGCGGAAAAGACATGGCGATGATTTTCCAGGAGCCCCTGTCGGCCTTGAACCCGCTGATGACGGTGGGCGACCAGATCAGCGAAGTCATGCGCGTCCACAACGCCTACCCGGGCGCCGAACGGCTAAAGCGCACGCTGGAACTGCTGGCCTTCGTGGGTTTGCCGGATCCCGCCACCCTGTATCACGTCTACCCCTTCCGCCTGTCCGGTGGGCAGCGGCAGCGCGTCATGATCGCGATGGCGCTGGCGCTTGAGCCGGCGCTGCTGATCGCCGACGAACCGACGACCGCCCTGGACGTCACCACCCAGGCGCAGATCCTGGCGCTGATCGCCCGCATCCAGAAGGAAAAAGGCATGGGCGTGATGTTCGTCACGCATGACTTCGGCGTCGTGGCCGAGATCGCCCATCGCGTCGCCGTCATGGAAAAGGGCGTGCTGGTGGAACAAGGCCCTGCCGACGAGGTGCTGAACCGCCCTCGCCATCCGTATACCCAACGTCTGATTGCCGCGGTGCCGCATCGCCGCGGCGAAGAACGCGTTGCGGCGGCGGACGACCACCCCGTGCTCGAGGTCAAGGACCTGAAGAAGACGTATGTGATCGGCCACGGCTGGCTGGGTGGAAAGCGCGAGGTACACGCGGTGGATGGCGTGAGCTTTGCCGTTCGGCGCGGCGAGACGCTGGGCATCGTGGGCGAATCGGGTTCGGGAAAGTCGACCATCGGCAAGTGCCTGCTGAAACTGGTCGGTATCAATGGTGGCCAGCTGATCTTCAATGGGCAGGACATCGCCGCCATGTCGGAGTCGCGCTTCCGGCCCCTGCGCCACGACATCCAGATGATCTTCCAAGACCCGTTCGCGTCGCTCAACCCGCGCCATACGGTCGGGCGCATCATCAGCGACGGCCCCGTCGCCAACGGCGTGCCGCGCGCGCAAGCTGAAACCCGGGTGCGCGAACTGCTGTCGCTGGTGGGGCTGGACCCGTCCGCTTTCGACCGCTATCCCAATCAATTCTCGGGCGGACAGCGGCAGCGCATCGGCATCGCCCGCGCCCTGGCGCTTGAGCCCAAGGTGCTGGTCGCCGACGAATCGGTATCGGCGCTGGACGTGTCCGTGCAAGCCCAGGTGCTGCAACTGCTGCACGACCTGCAGCAACGCCTGAAGATTGCGCTGGTGTTCATCACCCACGACCTTCGCGTCGCCGCGCAGATCTGCAATTCGGTACTGGTCATGCATCGGGGCAAAGTCGTCGAGTACGGCTCGCCCGCGCAGATTTTCGACAACCCGCAACACGCCTACACCCGGCAACTGATTGCCGCCGTGCCCGGCCAACACTGGGATCCGACTCAGGCCACAATGGCCTGAACACGCCCCGCGAACCCGATCACAACACCAGGAGAACTCCCCGTGCAACGCCCCGCAGCCGTCCCCACCGTGCAGATCGACAATGACCAGGTCACCGTCACTGAATGGCGCTTTCCGCCGGGCGGGGAAACCGGCTGGCACCGCCACGGCATGAACTACGTGGTGGTGCCGCAAACCACCGGCCCCCTGCTGCTGGATACCCCCGATGGGCCGATCACCAGCCAGCTTACGACCGGCGTCGCCTACTATCGACCCGTTGGCGTCGAGCACAACGTCATCAACCCCAGCGAAACCGAGTTCGTTTTCGTCGAAATCGAAATCAAGCAGGCTTGACGCGTCAGCGAGGACCATCATGAAGGCGTTTTTCTCGGAAGAGCAGTTGCTGCACACCCCGCAGCAATTCATGCGGTTGGGCCGCCTCAGCGCGCCCACCGACTTGCCGTCGCGGGCCGAAAGCCTGCAAGGCGCGCTGGCGGCAAGGGGAATCAAAGTCGAAGCGCCGGCCGACTACGGCCGCAAGCCGCTAGAGAACATACACAGCGCCGACTACCTGAACTACCTGGAAACCGCTTACGCCCGCTGGCAATCGCAGAAGGCGCCCGGCGTGGATCCGGGGCCTGAAGTGCTGCCGAACCTGTCGCCGTACTACAACGGCCGCATCGAACAAGCGGGCCGCGGCCCCTGCCCGTCGCCGTCCATCGTGGCGCAGACGGGCTACTACCTGAGCGACCTGTCCTGCCCGATCGGGCCCCAGACCTGGCGCTCGGCGCTGCGGTCTACCCATAGCGCCGTGGCCGCCGCCGATCACGTGGCCAGCACGGGTGGCATGGCCTATGCCTTGTGCCGGCCATCCGGCCACCACGCCCACCGCGACCGCGCGGGCGGCTTCTGCTATCTGAACAGCAGCGCCGCGGCCGCCAGCCGGCTCTTGCAGACCTGGTCCAAAGTGGCCGTGCTGGACGTGGACGCGCACCACGGCGACGGCACTCAGAACATCTTCTACCACCGGGCGGATGTGATGACCGTATCGCTGCATGCGGATCCCAGCGCCTATTACCCGTTCTACTCGGGCTATGCCGAAGAGCGCGGGCACGGTGCGGGCGACGGCTACAACCTGAACCTGCCCCTGCCGCACGGGTCGGGCAACGCCCCCTTCCTGGCCGCGCTGGACACGGCGTTGACGGCGCTTGGCCGTTACGCGCCCGAAGCCCTGGTGCTGGCTTTGGGATTCGACACGTACAAAGACGATCCCATCAGCGTACTGAAGCTGGACATCGACGCCTACCGCGACATCGGCGCGCGCGTGGCCAGCCTGGGCGTGCCCACCGTCGTCGTGCAGGAAGGCGGCTACATGGTGCAAGCGATCGGCCCGGCGCTGGATGCGTTCCTGCAAGGCATGGGACACGGCGGCGCCTGACGCCCGTCCCCCGCCATGTCCACCATCCCCTCCGCTGTCCTGCCGCCTTCGTCCACCACCCGCAACGCCGGGATCCTGTTGTTTTTCGCCGCGCTGGTGGCATTTGCCACGTTTGACGCCGGGTCCAAGCACATGCTGGAACGCTACCCCGCGCCGTTCCTGAATGTGATGCGGTATCTGGCGGTGATCGTGCTTGCGGTCTTCATGCTGTGGCGTCACGGTAACGGGCTGCGCCTGCGTGACGCGCCCGAAAAGCCGTTATTGGTGCTGCGCGGCGTGACACTGGCCACGGTGGCCACCTGCTTCATGACCGCGCTGATCTGGATGCCCTTGTCGGAAGCCACCGCCATTTACTTCACGTCGCCGCTCATCATGGTGGCGCTGTCGCCTTGGTTGCTGGGCGAGCGCGTGCGGCCCGTGCAATGGCTAGCGGTGGCCGTAGGGTTTGCCGGCATGCTGCTGATCGTGCGGCCCGGCGCCGACCTGCCGCTGTTGGGCACGCTGCTGATGGCGGTGTCGGCCGTCTGCTACGCGATCTTCCAGGTGCTGACGCGCAAGCTGTCGGGCAAGGTGCCCGGGCCGGTGCAGTACGCGTACACGGCCATCATCTGCCTGGTCGTCACGGCGCTGCCAGCACCTTTCTTCCTGCCGGATCCCTGGCCCACGCCCGCCGACACCGCGCTCATCATCGCGCTGGGCGCATGCAGTGGACTGGCGCAGGTGTTGTTGATTGCCGCATTTCAGCGGGTGTCGGCCGCGACGCTGGCGCCGTTGAATTACTTTCAGCTGCTGCTGGCCGTGCTGTTCAGCACATTCTGGTTCCAGCGCCCCCCTGACAGCCTGGCGCTGGCGGGCATGGCGCTGATCATGGCTTCGGGTGTTTTTCTGGCCATGCGCCGCGCAAGCTAGGCCCCCCGTTCAGCTGGTTTCGCGCTGCACCAGCGTGAAACCCAGGTCCACGTGCCGCTGGGCAACGGGTTCGCCCGCCAGATGCTGCATCAGCAGCCCCGCCGCCGACACGCCGATCTGGTAACGCGGCGTGGCAATGGTGGACAGGGGCGGCGTGGTCCAGGCCGTACCGGCCAGGTCGTGAAAGCCGATCAACGCCATTTGCTCCGGCACCCGCACGCCCAGCCTGCCGCACTGGAACACCGCGCCTTGCGCCAGGTCATCGTTGCAGAAGAAGACGGCGTCGCAATCGGGATGCTGCTGGCGCAAGGTTTCCAGCAATGATGCGCCCAGGCTGATGGAGGATTTTTCGGGCGTCATGATTTCCAGCGTGGCGTCGTAGCAACCCGCGTCACGCAACGCCTGCCGCGCGCCTTCGCAGCGGCGCAAGGAACGGGGGTCCAATTGGGCGCCGATGATGCCGATGCGCCGGCGGCCACGCTCCACCAGATGACGGCAAGCGGCGTAGCCCGAGTCGAACTGGGAAAAGCCGACGCTCATGTCTTCGCCGTCGGCCAGCGTTTCAATCGTGTGCACGGTGGCCATCCGCTGCGTGCGCAGCAACGCCCACGTGCCGGGATTGTGGTCGATGCCGGTCAAGATCAGCCCATCCGGCGAATGCTGCAAGTACTTGCGCAACAAGGCTTCCTCGGCGTCCGGCGAATACCCGGTCACCCCGATCAGCATGTGATAGCCATGCTGGTCCAGCACTTCCTTGATGCCCGAAATGATGTCGACGAACACCACGTTGCTTAGCGACGGAATCAGTACCACGATGGTTTGCGACCGCGCCGACGCCAGCGCGCTGGCGGCGTGGTTGGGCACATAGCCCAGTTCCTGGCAGACGCGCGCAATGCGCAGGCGCAGCGCTTCAGCCACCTTGTCCGGCGTGCGCAATGCGCGCGACACGGTGATGGCGCTGACGCCGGCGCGGCGCGCCACCTCTTGCATGGTGACGCGGCCAGCGTGCGAACTTCGAGGTTTACGGACGGACATTGGCCCTCGTGGTCGAGTGGGAAGCGCGTAGTCTGACGCAAAAAACAGGGGCTTGCCAAAGTTGAAATGTTAGCGCTAACATCCGCCAAAGCATAAGCGAAAAAAGCCCCGAAAAACGGGGTAGGAGACAAACATGCAAGCCTTCCCTTCCGGGCGGCGCGGCGGGTCACCGCTGGCCCGCGCCGCCGATTGGTGTTTTGCGCTACAGACCTGGCTGATGGTGGCCTGTCTGGCCGTCATGGTCGTGCTGCTGTTCGGCAACGTGGCGCTGCGCTACCTGTTCAATTCCGGCATCAACGCATCCGACGAAGTATCCCGACTGGCCTTCGTCTGGCTGATTTTCCTGGGCGCCGTGATTGCGCTGCGCGATCACCAGCACATCGGCGTGACCATGCTGGTTGAACGCTTTGGCCCTGCGGCGCGTCGCGTCTCACACATCTTCTGCCAACTGTTGGTGTTGTGGGTGCTGTGGCTGATGGCGCGTGGCAGCTGGGTGCAGACGGTGATCGGCATGGACACCGTGCTACCGGTTACGGGCATGCGCCTGGCGGTGTTCAACACGGCGGCGCTGTACGCGTCCATGGCCATGGGCCTATTGACCGTGATCGACCTTGTCCGTGTCCTGGCCGGCGGTCCCCTGCCGGCGGAATCCAGCCCCGAAGACCCCTCGGTCTGAGTCGGGCCCCGCCCGCCCCCAACGCGCCCGCCCCTTCCCCGCCCGGACCTTTGCAATGATCCTGACCATTTTCCTGCTTGTACTGCTGGGGCTGATCGCCCTGGGCATGCCGATTGCCTTCGCGCTGTTGCTCAGCGCCCTGGCCATGATGTTCCAGCTGGACTTTTTCGACACCCAGATCCTCGCGCAGAACATGCTGACAGGCGCCAACAGCTTCACGCTAATGGCCGTACCGCTGTTCATGCTGGCGGGTGAACTGATGAACGCTGGCGGGATATCCCGCCGCATCGTGCGCCTGGCCAGCATGTTCGTGGGCCATATCCAGGGCGGGCTGGGCTACGTGGCGATTTTTGCCAGCGTGCTGCTGGCCGCGTTGTCCGGCTCGGCCGTGGCCGACGCCGCCGCGCTGGGATCCCTGCTGATCCCCATGTTGCGTGAAAAGGGGTATGACGCCGGCCAGGCTTCCGGCCTGATCGCCGCCGGCGGCATCATCGCCCCGATCATTCCGCCGTCGATCTCTTTCATCATCTTCGGCGTGGCCACCAATGTGTCGATCACCAAGCTCTTCTTCGCCGGCATCGCGCCCGGGCTGATGATGGGCCTGACGCTGGTGGCGGTCTGGACCTGGGTGGCCCGCAAGCACGGCAGCATCACCCCGTCGCCGCGCGAACCGTGGCGCAACCGCCTGAAGGCGCTGCGCGAGTCGATATGGGCGCTGATGCTGCCCGTCATCATCATCGGCGGGCTGCGCGGCGGTATCTTCACGCCGACCGAAGCCGCCGTGGTGGCCGCCGTGTACGCGCTGGGCGTCAGCTTGTTCGTCTATCGCGAGATCGGGCTGCGGGACCTCTTGCCGTTGTTCGTCAACGCGGCGCGCACGACGGCCGTGGTCATGTTCCTGGTGGCCGCCGCGATGGTGTCGTCCTACATGATTACGCTGGCGGACATGCCGCAGGACCTGATCGCGCTGCTGGAGCCGGTCATGGACCAGCCCAAGCTGCTGATGTTCGCCCTGCTGCTGTTGCTGACCCTGGTGGGCACGGTCATGGACCTGACGCCCACCATCCTGATCCTGGCGCCGGTGCTGATGCCCGTGGTCACCAAGGCCGGCATCGACCCCGTCTACTTCGGCGTCATGTTCGTGATGGTCGGCTGCGTGGGCTTGTTGACCCCGCCCGTGGGCACCGTGCTGAACGTGGTCTGCGGCGTGGCCCGCATCAATATGGAAACCATCTGCAGGGGCGTGTGGCGCTACGTCGTGGCGTACACGGGCCTGCTGGTCCTGCTGGTGATCTTCCCCGAGCTGATCACCGTACCCGCACGCTGGATGCACTAGCGGCAAAAAACCCCCAAGGAGAAGCACCATGACCCACCGATTCAAAACCCGTTTACTCGTGCTGGCCACCGCGCTGTCCTGCGCCGTTGCCGGCGTGGCCGCCGCGGCCGACGTCAAGCCGCGCCTGATCCGTTTCGGCTACGGCCTGAACGAAGAAAGCGTCCAGGGCCGCGCCGCGCGCTTCCTGGCGCAAGAGCTTGAAAAAGTCAGCGGCGGCAAGTTGAAGATGAAGACCTTCGGGTCCGCCAACCTGGGTTCAGACGAGCAGATGCAAGGCGCGCTGGCCGGCGGCGCCCAGGAAATGATGGTCGGGTCCACCGCGCCGCTTGCCGGGATGGTCAAGGAATTCGGCGTGTTCGACCTGCCCTTCCTGTTCAACAGCGAAAAAGAAGCCGACGCGGTGCTGGACGGCCAGTTGGGCCAGGACCTGCTGAAGAAGCTGGAAGCCAAGGGGCTGGTGGGCCTGGTCTATTGGGAAAACGGCTTTCGCAACATGACCAATTCCAAGCGCCCGATCGCGCGCGCGGAAGACCTGCAAGGCATCAAGCTGCGGGTCATGCAGAACCAGATCGCGCTGGGCGTTTTCAATACGCTGGGCGCCAACGCCGTGCCCATGCCGTTCTCGGAACTGTTCACCGCCTTGGAAACGCGCACGGTCGACGGGCAGGAAAACCCCATCACCACCATTCAAAGCAGCAAGTTCTACGAAGTGCAGCCCTTCCTGACCATCACGCGCCACGTCTACACGCCGTGGGTCGTGCTGGCATCGAAGAAATGGTGGGACACGCTGTCGCCCGACGAACAGAAACTGGTGCGCCAGGCAGCCGAGGCGTCGCGTGATTTTGAACGCAAGGACAGCCGCGCGGATTCCACCAAGGCCATGACCACGCTTGAGAAAGCCGGCATGAAGATCAACACGGTCAGCCCCGAAGAAGTCGCACGCATGCGCCAGAAGGTGCAACCGGTGGTCGACAAATACACGCAAGAACTGGGCCCTGACCTGGTCAAGCAGTTGAATGACGAGATCCAGAAGGCGCGCAACTGACGCCTTTTCACTGACGCCCACGCGAAGCAAGCGAGTTCCCATGTCTCAGATACCCCGCAAGTTGCGCAGCCAGAAATGGTTCGACGACCCCGCGCACGCCGACATGACGGCAATCTACGTCGAGCGCTACCTTAACTATGGCCTGACGCGGCAGGAGCTGCAGTCCGGGCGGCCGATCATCGGCATCGCCCAGACCGGCAGTGATCTGGCGCCCTGCAACCGCCACCACCTGGCGCTGGCCGAGCGCGTCAAAGCGGGCATCCGGGACGCGGGCGGCATCCCGATGGAGTTCCCCGTGCATCCGCTGGCCGAACAAGGCCGGCGGCCCACGGCCGCGCTGGACCGTAACCTGGCCTATCTGGGCCTGGTCGAAATCCTGCACGGCTATCCGTTGGATGGCGTGGTGCTGACCACGGGCTGCGACAAGACCACGCCCGCCTGCCTGATGGCCGCCGCCACCGTCGACCTGCCCGCGATCGTGCTGTCGGGGGGGCCTATGCTGGACGGCTGGCACGACGGCCAGCGGGTGGGCTCCGGCACGGTCATCTGGCATGCGCGCAACCTGATGGCAGCCGGCAAACTGGACTACGAGGGCTTCATGACGCTGGCCACCGCGTCCTCGCCGTCGGTCGGCCACTGCAACACCATGGGCACCGCCCTGTCGATGAACTCGCTGGCTGAAGCGCTGGGCATGTCGCTACCTACCTGCGCCAGCATTCCCGCACCCTACCGCGAGCGCGCGCAGATGGCCTACGCCACCGGCATGCGCATCTGTGACATGGTGCGCGAAGACCTGAGGCCATCCCACATCCTGACGCGGCAGGCATTCGAGAATGCCATCGTCGTGGCATCCGCGCTGGGCGCGTCCACCAATTGCCCGCCCCACCTGATTGCGATGGCCCGGCATGCCGGCATCGATCTCGGTCTGGAAGACTGGCAACGGCTGGGCGAAGACGTCCCGCTACTGGTCAACTGCGTGCCGGCTGGCGAACATCTGGGCGAAGGCTTCCACCGCGCGGGCGGCGTCCCCGCCGTCATGCACGAACTGCTGGTTGCCGGACGCCTTCACCCGGACTGCCCCACCGTATCCGGCAAGACCATTGGCGACATCGCCTCAAGCGCCAAGACCCGCGACGCCGACGTCATCCGCAGTTGCGCCGCGCCGTTGAAGCACCGCGCAGGCTTCATCGTGCTGTCGGGCAACTTCTTCGACAGCGCCATCATCAAGATGTCAGTTGTGGGTGAAGCCTTCCGCCGCGCGTACCTGTCCGAACCCGGTTCCGAGAACGCGTTCGAGGCTCGCGCCATCGTGTTCGAAGGCCCGGAGGACTACCACGCCCGCATCGAAGACCCGTCGCTGAACATTGACGAACACTGCATCCTCGTTATCCGCGGCGCCGGCACGGTGGGCTACCCGGGCAGCGCCGAAGTCGTCAACATGGCGCCGCCATCCCACCTGATCAAGCGCGGCGTGGATTCCCTGCCCTGCCTGGGAGACGGCCGGCAAAGCGGCACCTCGGGCAGCCCCTCGATCTTGAACATGTCGCCCGAAGCCGCGGTCGGCGGAGGCTTGGCGCTGCTGCGCACCGGCGACAAGATCCGCGTCGACCTGAACCAGCGTAGCGTCACCGCCTTGGTGGACGATGCGGAAATGTCCAGGCGCAAGCAGGAACCGCCCTATCAGGCGCCGGCCTCGCAAACGCCGTGGCAGGAGTTGTATCGGCAACTGGTCGGCCAGTTGTCGACGGGCGGCTGCCTGGAGCCCGCGACGCTATACCTGAAAGTCATCGAGACGCACGGCGATCCCCGGCATTCTCACTGAGCAGTCCGAAAAAGCCGCCAACCGCGGCCCCCGCCCGCTGAACGAGCCCGGTCACGCTTACCCTCGCGTGCCGGGCTTGCCCATCTTTGTTTCAGCACCCGCGAAATCAGATTTTCGGGGACGGTCGGCTGACCACGTACACCGCGCTGGCGACGAAAAACAGGCCGACACCCACGGCCAGCGGCCATGACGGATGCGCGCTCCACCAAAACAGCGCGTAGCCCGCGGCCATGCCCAGGCAAGCATAGGCCTTGCCCTTGCGCGATACCGCGCCTTGTTCGCGCCACATGCGCAACGCTGGCCCGTAGGTAGGGCTTTCGAGCAGCCACTTTTCCAGCCGCGGAGAAGACCGCGAGAAGCAGCCTACGGCAAGAATCAGGAAAATCGTGGTCGGCATGACGGGCAAAAATGCGCCGATGACGCCCAGTGCCAACATCACGCAGCCCAACACCAACCAAAGCGCTTTCATCATGATGGTCAGCAGAATATCGCAAATGCCGAACAGGAATCGGATTGGCCGATATGACGCAAGGCCTAAGTCCGGGGTTCGGGCATTTTGGCGCGCAGGAGGTCCATGAACTTCGGACCCGGCGACCCGCCCGCGGCGCGCGCCTTGACGACCATCGCCCATGCTTCGTCGTACTGGCCACGCCAGTAATAGGCCGTTGCCCACGACGAATACAAATAGCCCTTGTCGGGCTCCACCGCTTCGCCTTTCCGATACCACGCGTCCGACCGGGCGGTGGCCGCCACCCGGGCTTCCGGCGGCAACGTCTTGTCCTCGGCCGCGCAGCGGGCCGCGATACGGCCCGCATCGGCGTAGATGCCCTGGAAAGTGGGCGGATCATGGCTGATCGCCTGATCCATCATGCTCATGGCCTGGCAATACTTGCCCTGGTCATGCAGCACCGCCGCGAAGCCCGTGTAGACCTCGGGGTTATCCGGGTTCAACAACCATGCCTGGTTGAAGCGCCGCATGGCCATGCCGAGCTGGTCGGATTGATAAAAGCGATAGCCTTGCGAGACCCACGCCTTCGAGGCGTTTTCGGCGGAGCCGAAGGCCTGCGTGGCGTCGGCAATGAGTTTCTTGTCGCCCGTCTGCTGTTCCGCAGCGGCCGCCCGATCCATGCCTCCATACATCGGCAATTCATCGATGCGCGACTGGGCCGGCGCCTCCGGCCGCGGCTTGGCCGCGCAGGCAGCCAGCATCAGCGCGGGGACCAGGAGTATTGCCTGAAGGAAGTGACGCATGTCCATGCCGGTGATAAAGATTACCGCGAACATATCAGATAAATATCCGAAGGGATTTCGCGGATTATCCAAAGCGGGCGGAAATAAGGGGAAATCCGTTATCCGGTATCCGCTATTCGCTATTCGCTATTCGCTATTCGTCAATGCGACGGCAGGCGCATAATCATGCGGCGTAATCAAATGCAGGAACATACGCAACGCGCAAATGCAGTTGCCATCCCCCGCCGCCATCACCATCACCATCACCACAAGCCCAATGCAAAAAGCCGCAAAGTCATAGACTTATGCGGCTTTTAAGGCAGTGCTGGGCACTGCTTTGGTATTGGGTTCGAACCAACGACCTCCACGATGTCAACGTGGCGCTCTAACCAACTGAGCTAACCGCCTGCAAAGAAGAAGAATTATATAGTGCTTTTTTAAACTGTGCAAATCGTCTTTGACGACTTTTTGCTGTTTTCATTGCGTTTGAAAACTTGGCGCAAGGCCTGGTTTTCATTCACAACCGTGGGGTCAAATCCCGCCCACAATCACTACACAAGCACTACTTTTTTCCCTTCAGCTTCGTGTCTGCGGCATGTGCTGCATCAACGAAGAACGAGATTCTATCAGAACTTTTTATTCCTTGCTCGACCTCGACGCCGCTGCTGACATCGACCGCCCAAGGCCGCACCAGCTCGATCGCCTGACCGATGTTGTCGCCGTTCAGGCCGCCCGACAGGATCAGCGGGCGGGACACCGGATCCGCGCGGACGTCGTCAAGCAAGGCGTAGTCGAACCCGTGGCCGCTGCCGCCGTATCCGGCGCTGTAGCTGTCGAACAGCCACCCTGCCGCTTCGCCGTAGGCGCGGCAGTGGGTAGCCAGGCTTTCGGCGGTGTCCAGGCCCGGCGCGCCGGCGCGGAATGCGCGCAGGAAGCGATGGCCGTAACGGCCGCAATCCAGCGGCGTCTCGTCGCCATGAAACTGCAGCAATTCGGGGCCGACCTCATCCAGCACGGCTTGAACATCGGCGGGGTCCGGGTTCACGAACAACGCGACGACATCCACGAACGCCGGCACCGTGCGGCGCAGTTGCGCGGCGCGCGTTGGCGTCAGACAACGCTTGCTCTTGGCGTAGAAGACGAAACCGATCGCATCGACGCCGGCCGAAACGGCGGCTTCGATGTCTTGTTCGCGGGTCAAGCCGCAGATCTTGATGCGAGTACGCATGAAATCCATCACCTGTGTCGCACAGCACGACATGTTGGACCAGTATATCCGGCGTCAAAAAACCGTTCAGGAGCGTGGCTGGCCCAGCGTTGCGGTCAAATTATCGAAACTGCCTTCAGCCACGCGGAACCACGGCACTTCTTTGTCGCGGAACGCCGCCATGCTTTCGTACAGCTTCTTGAACATCGGGTCCTTGGCGCTCATTTCGTTATAGGCGGCCAACGACGCCTCGTAACACGCCTGCAGGACCGGCTTGGGAAACGCTTTCAGTTGGGCGCCGCGCGACACCAGCCGCCGCAACGCATCCGGATTGCCAGCGTCGTACTTGGCGATCATGTTGCCCGTTGCCATCTGGCACGCCAGCGCCAACGCCGATTGATACGGTTTGGGCAGTTCATCGTAGGCGTCCTGGTTGACGTACAGCGACAACTGCAACGTGCCCGCCCACCACCCAGGAAAATAGTAGTTCCGCGCGACTTTATACAGCGCCAGGCTCTCGTCATCATAAGGCCCGATCCATGCCACGGCGTCGACCGTGCCCTGCTCCAGCGCGGCATAGGATTCGGCGACCGGCACGTCGACCGGCGTGGCCCCCAGCCGCGACAACACATGGCGGGCGAAGCCGCCGGCCTTGACCTTCAAGCCGCGCAGGTCATCAACCGTCTTGACCTCGCCGCGAAACCAGCCGCCCATTTGCGCCCCGGTATAGCCACAGGGAAAGTTCAGGATGTTGTATTTGTCGAATAGCACACGCGTCAGCGCCAGGCCTTCGCCCTGGCTCATCCAGGCGCTCATTTGCCGGGTGTTCAGGCCGAACGGCACGCCGGCGTCGAAGCACAGCGCCGGATCGATGTCGAAATACCGGGTCGACGCGGTATGCCCGCACTCCACGACGCGGTGTTGAACGGCTTCCAGCACCTGGCCGGGCTGCACCAATTCACCTGCGGGGGAAATCTCGATCTTGAAGCGTCCATCGGTGACTTCGCCGACGTACCGCGCGACATCCTCGGCGCCCGCGAACAGCGTGGGCGATTCATTCGGAAAACTGGAAGCCAGCCGCCAGGCAACAGTAGGCGCTTCCTGCGCGAAGGTCGGCACGGCCAGCGCGGCGCTGCCTGCCGTGGCTGCGCCCAGGGCGGTTTGTTTCAAAAACGCGCGGCGTTGCATGGCAAAGACCTCCAAGTGAGCGCGGAAAAGGCGCCTTGGGTTGCGGCGGCTTCCTAATAGGTTTGCGTGAACGGCGACAGCAACAGCGAACCGCCGTCCAGTTCTTCCAGGCCGAATTCGGCAGGGTAATCAATCGCGGCCAGATACAGGCCATCCGGCGAGAATGTCGGCGCGCCCAGTTTGCGGTCGCGCCAGGACAACAGCTGCGCCATCCAGTCCACGGACTCCCTGCCCTGCCCGATCTGCAACAGCGCGCCCATGATGTTGCGCACCATATGGTGCAGGAACGCATTCGCCTTCAAGGTGAACACCAGGAACGGCCCGCGCTCCTCGATGTCCAGCCGGTGCATGTGACGCACCGGGTGCTTGGCTTGGCATTGCGAAGACCGGAAGCTGGAGAAATCATGTTCGCCCACCAAGGCTTGCGCCGCGGTCCGCATGGCATCCACGTCCAGCGGCTGGAAACACCAGCCGGCCCGCCCCGCCCATAGCGCCGGCCGAACCCGGCCGCGCCACAGCAAATAGACATACGTGCGGGCGCGTGCGGAAAAGCGCGCGTGGAACTCGTCGGACACCGGCTGCGCCCATTGCACCGACACGCTGGGTGGAAGGAATGCGTTCACGCCCCGCACCCAGGATTCCATCCGGCGATCCAGCGCCGTGTCCAGATGGACCACCTGCATTGCGCCGTGCACGCCCGTATCGGTACGGCCGGCGCAGACCGTGGGAACAACGCCTTCAACACCACAAAAACTTGCCAAGGCCGACTCCAGCGTGTCCTGCACCGTCTGTCGATGCGGCTGCGTCTGCCAACCCTGCCAGGCGGAGCCGTCATACGCCAGCCCCAATGCAACTCTAGACATTATTCAAACCCTGGGACCGCTGACTCGGCGCGGTTCGTCCGTGGGCGGTTCGTCCAGGTCGAGATTGATCGTATCGAGCTTGCGGTTCAGCGCTGCCGTGTCCAGCGCAGGCTCGTTATAGGCGTAGGTTTCCTCATCATCGTCCCCGCGCCGCGCGCCGGCACGGCGCAGCAGCCAGGCGATTGCAAACGCGATCAGCGCCAGCACCGCGGTCACGATGACGAGCAGATTGTCGGCAAGCCAGGCAGGCATGCCGGACGTGATGTCCTTGGCGTTGGCCGTCGGGCTTCCGGCGGCCTTGTCGGCGGATGCGCCTGGGGTGCCTGGAGCGCCCGCTGCGCCCGGCGTGCCTGTTGCACCTGGCGTGCCTGCTGCACCTGGCGTGCCTGCTGGGCCCGGCGTGCCTGCTGGGCCCGAAGTGCCTG
>LNAP01002096.1_pt1 | contig 28102 bp, 28 predicted proteins | sample 602601 | NCBI WGS metagenome assembly LNAP01 (sample SAMN02440304, study PRJNA202911) | soil metagenome | biome: Subtropical and temperate rainforests or woodlands; isolation source: soil samples (1 kg each in a 20% v/v slurry with milli Q water) were... ... | reverse complement strand
CGGCGGCACAGTTCCAACGACGGGCTGTCCCCGGTAGAGTTCGAGAAGCAGTACGCACTAAACGGCTGACGACTGTCTACAAAATCCTGGGCGATTCATCTCGTCAGGAATCTCTTCCAGTCCACCCAACTGATTGAACTGACGCATCACCGGCGTATCGCACAGCGCCTCTTCCATCGCTGGATCGCTCAGCGCGTACCACTGCTGCAGCAAGTGGATACGCAGCATGGTCTCAAGTCGATACGGCTGCCGGCCCGGGCTGCCCGACTTGGGGTAATGCGGCTCGATCAACGCAAGCAGCGCTCTCCACGGCACAACCTGCTCCATCTCGGACAGAGATATCTCGCGCCGGGTGCGCTTGCGTCGGCCCTGTTGCTCGGCATCGCTAAAGGTCAACTACATCGCTGGATCATGCTCTTGAATCGTGGATGGAAGTTTGACGCTTCTGAGTGGAGTTGTTCAAAGATTCCCTAAGTGGCGCGGCAATGACGGGCCGCGCAGGAACCCATCCGCCTGCGTTCTACCTTATTCCGCTGTACCCAAGTACTGCGCGCTTCTTTGCATTGCGATAACCCCGTGAGCGCCTGCTACCACCTGCCGAAGCAGCATCGCTTGCTGCCCGCCATCCTTGGCTTTACCTGATCCACGTCAAGGTATGACGTTGTTGGTCAGCGCAGACTCATGGCATGCATACCCCTTCCGCATCGCCCAAGGCTGCCTCGGCGCAGCAACTGTTGCAGGCCCCGCATCGCCTGCTGTTCTTTATCGGTGCCAGCAACCTGCTATTGGCGATGTTGTGGTGGGCACTGTGGCTCACTTCCCATCTGGGCAAAGGCTGGCCGATGCCGGAAACGCCGGTCTATGCCGGTTGGGTGCATGCCTTCGCCATGCTGTACTTGGTGCTGCCCAGTTTCATCTTCGGTTTCCTGCTGACGGTATTTCCGCGCTGGATGGGCCTGCCTGATCTCTCCCGCCGGTCCTATGGCCCGATCGGGATGGGGCTGATGGGGGGCCAACTGCTGATTCTGCTGTCGGTCAGCATCTGGAGCCCACTGTTCATCCCGGGCCTGCTCTTGGCCGCGGCCGGCTGGACGGCTGGACTGCTGACCTTGGGGCGATTGCTGTTCGCGGAAAAAGGCCGCACTTGGCACGCCCGCTCGTGCTTTGCCGCGCTGCTGATTGGTTATGTCGGCGTACTGTGCTTTGTCGCGTTCACTCTCGGGGCGTCCCCGATGCTGGCGTTGGTCAGCATCAAGCTCGGCGGCATGGGTCTGTTGCTGCCGGTGTATTTGACCGTAGCGCACCGCATGTTCCCGTTCTTCGCCGGCAACGTGGTCCCCGCTTACACCTTGTGGCGGCCGCTGCGGTGGCTGGCGGTGGTGTGGGCAGCGCTGCTGCTGCGGCTGCTGTTGGAACTGACGCAGGTCCATGCCTGGCTTTGGATTCCCGATGCGGCGCTGCTGATACTGGCGCTACAGGCGCTGTGGCATTGGTGGCCACGCGCGCGGATGCCAGGGTTGCTGGCGGTGCTGTTCATTGGTCTGGCATGGCTGCCGATCACCTTCTCTCTGTATCTGCTGCAGAGCACGACCTACGCGCTGTCAGGTGAAGCTATCCTCGGCCGGGCCCCGATCCACGCGCTTTCAATCGGCTTTTTCGGCAGCGTGCTGGTGGCCATGGTGACGCGGGTTACCCAGGGCCATTCCGGGCGGCCACTGGTCATGTACGGCGCGGCGTGGTTCGCCTTCGTCGCGCTGCAAGTGGTGGCGGTGATGCGGGTGGTGGCCGAGATCGTTCCCGATGTCCTGTTGTGGCAGGTGCTGTCCGCCGCCGGCTGGCTGCTGGCACTGTTGCCCTGGGTCGGACGTATCGGCTGGATCTATGTCAGTCCACGCATCGATGGCCGGCACGGATAAATGAGTATCGGCGCGCCTCACCTCGAGGTCTAAACGCCCATTGGCGTGCTTTTCCTTGATCGACCACACAACCGGAACTTCAACATGGAATTCAATATCCGCCTGCACTCCGCACAGATCGAACTTCCCGCCATCGAGACGGCATTGCAGGAACTGGATCCTGCGGGGCTTGTGGACATGGATGAGCAGGGCAAGACGCTGCGGGTTTCCGCCAACGTGACGGAGAGTGAGTTGGCAATGATCCTCGGCAAAGTCGGCTGCCCCACGCCGCTGGATCAGATCGAACGGGTGCCATCGATATGTTGTGGTGGCTGCGGTGGCTGATTGCCGCAGCGCCAGCACCTTCGTTGGCGGTAGTGGCCCCAGGCGACGCACCCTCCCTGCCCATCCAGCTCCCAGCGACAGGCGATCAAGACCCGGGATAGGTCGTGATCACGCAGGCTGCACCCGGCCATCGGCCAGGTGCACTACCTGCTGGCCGAACATGTCCATGTCCTCTGGATCATGACTGATCAGCAACAGCGGAATGCCGGTCTGGTCCAAGACGGTTTCCAGTTCCTGTCGCAGGTGCGCGCGCAGCTGGTGATCAAGCGCTGCAAAGGGTTCATCCAGCAGCAAGGCCTGCGGTTGCGTCACCAGTGCACGGGCCAGTGCGGTGCGCTGGCGCTGTCCGCCGGAGATCTGCGCAGGCAGAAGATCGCCGATGTGTTCGATACGGAATGCCTGCAGCCACTGTTCCACAGCCGGGATGCGAGATCCTCGCACCGGGTTGCGCCAGCCGCGCTGCAAACCAAAACCGACGTTCTGACGCACGCTCAGATGCGGGAACAATGCATAGTCCTGGAACACGTAGCCGATCCGGCGCCGCTGCGGCGACAGGTGGATACCGGCATTGGCATCGAACAATGGCTGGCCATGCGCCCGGATCACGCCGCTGTCGGGCTGCAGCAAACCGGCCACCGCTTTAAGCGTCAGGCTTTTGCCCGCCCCCGAGGGGCCGAACAGAACCACGCGGGGCTGGCTGCAACGCAGCGCGGCCTGCAGATAAAAGTGCTGGCCGGCGGCCTGCAGATGGCAAGCGATGTCCAGCTCAAGCCACATTGCGTGCGTCCTCGGGCCGGCGTCCAACCAGACGTGCGGCAAGCAGCAGCACGCCGATGCAGACCACGGATGACACCATGACCAGCAGGTTGGCACGCCCGTCATTGCCCGCCTGTACCGCTTCGTAGATGCCGATGGACAAGGTCTGCGTACGTCCGGGAATGCTGCCGGCCACCATGATGGTGGCACCGAACTCCCCCATCGCGCGTGCGAACGCCAGCAGCAAGCCAGCCAGGATGCCACGCCATGCCAGGGGCAAGGTCACCCGGAAGAAAAGAGCCAGTTCGGAGACGCCAAGTGTCCGAGCCGCCTGCTCCAGCTGGGTATCGACGTTCTCGAACGCGGCCCGGGCCGGCTTGAACACCAGCGGGAACGAGGCCACCGTGGCTGCGATCACCGCCGCCTGCCAAGTGAACACCAGATTGATCCCGAAGCTGTCCTGCAGCCACGCCCCCAACGGACCTTGGCTGCCGATCAGCACCAGCAGGTAATAACCAAGCACCGTAGGCGGCAACACCATCGGCAAGGTGAAGAGGGTATCCAGCAACTCACGGCCCGGAAAACGACGGCGCGCCAGCAGCGCGCCCAACGCGACGCCGAACACGAGGTTGAGCAGCGTCGCCCAGCCGGCGACCTTCAGTGACAACCACAACGCATTCCAGTCCAGATCCACCATCAGGGGCTGCCAAAACCATGCTTGCGCAGAATGGCCTGCCCGTGCGGAGAATGCACGAACGCGATGAAGGCACGCGCCTGCTCGGGGCTACGGGTCGTTTTCACCATCGCCACCGGATAGCTGATGCCACCGGCAACGGGCACCTGGAAAGCTCGCTGTACGCGATCCGGCATGGCCTGCGCATCGGTGGCATAGACGAAGCCCGCATCCACTTCGCCTCGCGCCACATAGTCCAACGACTGGCGCACGTTCTGGGTGCTGATCATCTTGACCTGTACCGCCGGCCACAGGCTCGCCCGCTGCAATGCCTCGCGCGCGTAGCGACCTGCTGGAACGCTATCCGGGTTGCCTATGGCTACCCGCTTGACCCCGGGTGCGGCCAAGGCCGCCAGCGAGCCCGGCTTGTGATGTGCCTGCGGCGGCACCACGACCCACAAACTGTTGACAGCAAATATCTGTCGCGTCGCCGGTACCACCAGATTGCGCTGCACCGCCTGCTCCATCGTAGTCTGATCGGCGGAGGCAAACACATCCACCGGCGCGCCACGTGCGATCTGCTGCAGCAGCATCCCGGAGGCAGCGATATTCAGGTTGATCCGCGTATCCGGATGCGCCTTCTCATACGCGCCCGCTATCTCGCGAAAGCTCTCGGTCAGGCTGGATGCCGCCGAAACGGTCAGTTCGGCGGCGGTTGCCGGGATGGCAGCGAGCAGCAACAACAGTGTCCAAAATCGATTCACCAATACATCCTTGCTTGAACGTCACGCGCCGGCATCGTCAAATGCCGCCATCTGTGCCAGTCGCTCCGATTGCAGCACGATGATTTCGCGGTTATTCACCGCGATGACCTCCTCATCGTTCAGCCGGCGCAGCACCCGGCTGGCGGTCTCCGGGGCCATCCGCAGGTAGTTGGCAATCTCCGAGCGGGTCATGGTCAAGTTGAAGCGACTCGCCGAAAATCCGCGACGACTGTAGCGCGCGGAGATATCCAGCAAAAAGGCCGCCATGCGTTCTTCGGTACTGTAGTTGGCCGCCAACACAGCCGCCTTGCCAATCTCCGCGCTGAGCAGGCTGAACAACTTGGCCTGCAGTGTCGGCATGCGGGTAGCCAGCATGCTCAGCCGCGGGAACGAGATGCGGCACAGGGAGACGGTGTCCAGCGCGACCGCATTGCAGGGATAGCGCTCGCCATGGATCGCATTGAGGCCGATCACCTCTCCCGGCAGGCTGAACCCCAGCACCTGTTCATTGCCCAAGCTGTCATCGACAAAGGTTTTGACCGCGCCCGCGCGTACGGCGGCGATTGAATCAAACGGCTCGCCGGCACGGAAGATGTACTGGCCTGCGTGATATGGCCCGGAATGATCGACCAGTACATGCAATTCGCTGAGTGCGGCTTTGTCATAACCCTGCGAGGCGCAGGCATCGGAGAACGCACAGGTACTGCAAAAAGTCAGCGCACTGCCGTCATTGGCGGCGGCTGGATTGGGCGCTACGGATCCTGGTGGACCATGAGGGGGTGAGCTGGAAGAAATCATTCCGGAATCATGCAGAGGCAGACGAGGGTCGGAAGCACGCTGCAATCGTACGCCACAACAGCTCTCCTTCATGCTGGATCCGCAGCACATGACCATCGCGCTGCAGCCAGCCGCGCTCGATGAACATGGAGATTCGGGTCATCGCATCCTTGAAGAACCTCTCGAACGGCACCGCGTTACGCCATTCGAATGCGCGCATGTCCAGCGCGTGATCGCAGGCGAGGCTTTGCACTACTTCGTCAACCAAGCACTCGTGCTCGGAGAGAATCAGCCCCGCCACCACGCCCGGCTGGCCCGCTGCCAGGCATTGCCGCCATCGCTGCGGCTGTTGCTCGATTACACACATGACATCGCCGATCTGGCTGCTGGCCCCTGGCCCTACTCCCAGGAAGTCATGGCGCTCACGCCGTGGCACTCCCAGAAGATCACAGTAACGTTGGCCATCGCCATTGCGCACCGGCCGACTGATATCTGAGCGCTGATAGTGATCGCCGCCAATGGAAAGATAGCCCGCCGCACGAAGCATGCGCCAGGCCTGCAACCAACCTGCAGACGCCGGTTTGGCCGGCAACATGCAGGGTGCCGGCAACAGCACCCGCTCGGGGGACAGTGCCAGCACCGACTGCAGCCGTTGCAGGAAAGCCGTGTCGTCAAACGCAGGCACGCGCAACTGGTAGTAGCAGGCAGTGAATCCGCTACGTTGCCCCTGCGCCAACAATGCAGCGCCATCAGCGCCCATCCGGTCAATCACGGTCAGGCGCGTACAGCCTATTTCCCGCAATGTGGCAGGCGCGATGCTGCTCGCTGCATCCAGCCGTACCTCCACCTGCGGCCGCGCAACCGTGCAGAGCTGATTTGGTACCGCATCCAGCAGGCGCCCCAGCAACGGCGACGGAAGATATTCGGCCATGCCCACCTGCAGCACCATCGCGCCCACCTCGCGATCACTTGCAACCACGTTGGCATGCAGACGAAGACAGGTAAGCAGTGACTCCAACACGCTGGCAGAGCTCTCCGTCGCACCCTGCAGAACGCGGAATCCAAGGGTCAGGTCACGCGGAATAAGGTGCTCATTGCTGGCAAGCATCGCCGCGCGCCACCCCGCCTCGCCGAAACCCCGGCTGAGCTGGTCGGACGCCGGAAACAGCACGTGGCGCGGCTGTTCCAGCAATGCGGCGTGCAGCGTGGCGTCATCCATCCCGGCGGTCTCCACTGGTATGACTGCATCCTCGCGCACGCCGCATCCCTGATCTCTGATATGGATCAAGTGCGACGCAGCTTTTCGGCTGCACCGGCATCGATCGCTTCGGGCAGATCGGTCTCGCGATCCAGCTGCGGGAAGTTGCGACGCTCCATCCGCCGGATGGCGAAGTGCATCCAAGCCAGGGAAATGCTGACCAGCACGAACAGCAGCATGAAGCAGCTGCTCCAGATGCCGAGCGCATCGTTCAACGCGCCGAACACGATCGGCAGGATGAAGCCGCCGAGGCCACCGATCATGCCGACCACACCGCCGACCGAGCCCACATGCTGCGGGTAATAGACCGGGATGTGCTTGTACACCGCGGCCTTGCCCAGCGACATGAAGAAGCCGAGCACGAACACCAGCATGGTGAACAAGGTCACGCTGATTGCCAGATGGAAGCTGATCTCGCCATGGATGCCCTGCACGATGTAGCGGGTATCCGGATAGGCCAGGATGAAGGTGCAAATCGACGACACACCCAGCGTCCAGTACATCACCCTGCGCGCACCGATGCGGTCGGACATCCAACCGCCCACCACCCGGAACAGGCTGGCCGGGATCGAATAGCACGCGGCCAACACGCCCGCTGTAGCGACGTCCATGCCGTAGGCGCCGACCAGATAGTGCGGCAGCCACAGTGCCAGGGCGACGAAGCCGCCGAATACGAAGAAGTAGTACAGCGAGAAGCGCCACACCTGCAGGTTCTTCAGCGGCGCCATCTGCTGGGCGAAGGACATCGGCTTGACGCCGCTGCGACGGCGCTCTTCCAGCGACGGGTCTTCCTTGCTGAACAGATAGAACAGCACCGCGGTAACCGCCAGCCCAACCGCCCACAGCTTGGCCACCATCATCCAACCGGACGCCACCATCACCAGCGGTGCCAGCAGCTTGGTCACTGCCGAGCCGATATTGCCGGCCCCGAAGATGCCCAATGCGGTGCCCTGCTTCTCCGGCGGGAACCACTTGGAGACATAAGTGACGCCGACCGAGAAGTTGCCGCCGGCAATGCCGACAAACAACGCCGCCAGCAGGAACTGCGGATAGGTTTCAGCGTAGGTCAGCAGCCACGTTGCCACCGCGCCGCACAACATCACCAAGGTCATCACCTTGCGGCCGCCGAACTGGTCGGACCAGATGCCGAGGAAGACGCGGATCACAGAGCCGGTCAGCACCGGGGTTGCAATCAGCAGGCCGAACTGGGTGTCGTTCAGACCCAGCTGCTTGCTGATCTGGATGCCGATGATGGCGAAAATCATCCACACCGCGAAGCACATGGTGAAGGCGAACGTGCTCAACCACAGCGCACGTTGTTGTTCGCCGCTGCTGATGTTCTGTAGATTCTGGCCTGGGGGTTACGTTCTACTCAGCCTGTGCTTCGATGTCTTCGAGCCCGCGCACCGGGTAGCGCTCGCGCAGCTCAAGCAGGAACTGCTGCAGGTCGCGCTGGCGCACCTGCAGCTCCAGGTAATCGCTGATCTGTGGGTGCACCTGCTCGAACGTGAGCGCTTCACCGGTTTCGGCCGCCACTACATCCACCACGTGGTAACCCCAGCGCGATTCCACTGGGAATCCAGCCATCCCTTGCCGCAGGCGGAATACCTGGCGGTCGAACTCCGGCGTGGTCTGGCCACGTTGCAGCCACCCCAGCTCGCCGCCCTCACTGCTGGACGGGCATTGCGAGTGACGTGCAGCAAGGTCGGCAAACAGATGCGGTTGTTCGACCAACTCGGCAATCAGCTTCTCCGCCTGGGTTCGTGCTTTCAAGCGGCCGGCAATATCGTCGGCCGGTGCCGCCAGCAGAATGTGGCGGACGCGGATGCGGTCGGGCGCACGGAACTTTTGCGGGTTCTGCGCGAAGTAACGCTGACAGTCGTCCTCGCTGGGCACGCGGTCTTCCAGCGCCTGTTCGATCATCTGCTGGATGCGTGTCTCTTCGCTGGTCTCCTGACCGGCGCCGGACATATCCGCCAGGCCAAGCCGCTCGGCCTCCAGCCGTAGCAGCTCGCGCACCACCAGTGCACGTGCCGCATCAGCACGTGACTGCTCCGGGCGCATCGCCCGGTGGAACTGCATCTCGCGGGCGATATCGGCTTCGTTGATCGCCGTGTCCTGCACGTACAGGCTGCATGGCGCCGGCTGGCCGAGGCCGCGGGTTCCGGCATCCTGTTCATGATGGTGGCCGGCTTCGGCCGGCACCGGAGTCTGCGAATCGATCACCGTGATCGGAAGTATGCGTGGCAAGCTGCCCATGAATTACTCCCGCGGACCGTAGCGCAGCGTGGCCTGACGACGACGCACCACTTGATAGGGGCGCCACAGGTAACTGATCGGCACGCTCCACACATGCACCAAGCGGGTGAACGGTGCAATCAGCACCAGCGTCAGACCGAGGAAGATGTGTGCCTTGTAAACCCAATGCACGCCCTCGACGTAATCCGCCGCACCGGCACGGAAGGTGACGATGTGCTGCGCCCACTCGGCCAGCATCACCATCACCCCGCCGTCGAGGTGACCGGCCGAGACCTTGATGCTGTACAGGCCAAGACACAGCTGCACGAACAGCAGCACCAGCACCAGCGTGTCGCCGAAGCTGCCGATGGCGCGTACCCGTGCATTGGTCAGGCGCCGCACCAGCAGGATGCTGATGCCGATGAAACACAGCGCGCCAAAGAAGCCACCCACCACCATCGCCAACAACTGCTTCTGCGAGGAGGTGATGAAGGGTTCATACCACGCATGCGGGGTCAGCAGACCGACGAAGTGGCCGCTGAGGATGGCGATGATGCCTATATGAAAGCAGTTGCTGCCGATGCGCATACCACGGTCGGACAACAACTGGGTGGAGCCGGTACGCCAGCTGTACATGGCCTTGTCGTAGCGCGCCCAGCTGCCGATCAACAGCACCGCCACCGCGATGTAGGGATAGAACTGGAAGGCGAACTGATTGAGGTAACTCATGGCTGGATCTCCCGCGGCTGCGCGCGTGCCGGTGAACGATGGGGTGGATCGCACTCCTGCGAAGGTGCGTCGGCGCCGAAGCGCACCGCTTCTTCTTCCCACAGACTGTCCATGGCCTCGACGGTGTCGTCGCGCACTTCCTCGCTGGCCCGTTGCCGCAACACCGCCAGGTTGACCTTGCCTTCGCCGGCCTCGACCAGGATTTCCAGCAGCACCGCGTGCGGCAGCTGCCGCTCGGCCGCACGCGCGGCCAGCATGCCGGCGATGTGGCCGATGTGGTGCAGCCAGTCCTTGGCTTCAGCCTGCGGCCGGTGCGACAAATATTCCAGCAGCAGCGGCAGGTAATCCGGCAGCTCGCGCGCATCCAGCTCGAAGCCGTTGCGGCGATAGGCATCGATCAGATCGACCATGGCCTGGCCACGGTCGCGCGACTCGCCATGGATGTGTTCGAACACCAGCAGGCTCATCGAGCGACCACGGTCGAAGGTGGACAACCAACGGTCCTGGGCATCGAGCGGGTCGCTGGCCAGCAGGTCACGCACGAAGGCCTGCAACTGCCCGCGACGGGCCGGCGTCAACGCCGGATCGTCGCAGGCCTCGAGCAGCTCCTCGCCATGCTGCCAAAGCTCGTCGCGTGGGTAGTCCAGCAATACGCCAATCAGCTTGAGCACACTCATTTCGTCACCTCGTGCCGGTGCTGGCGATTGGGATGCACCGCAAAGTCGGTGTTCTTGCGCTGACTGAACAGGTCCGCAGGGCTGTCGCCATTGCAGCCATTGCCGAAGGTGAAGCCGCAACCGCCACGTTCGCCGAAGGCGTCATTGGCGTACTCGCGGTGCGCACTGGGTATCACGAAGCGGTCCTCGTAGTTGGCAATGGCCAGGTAGCGGTACATCTCCTCGACCTGCGCCGGGGTCAGCCCAACCTGTTCGAGCACACGCATGTCTTCCACGCCATCCACGTTTTTGCCGCGACGCCAGGCACGCATCGCCATCAGTCGTTCCAGCGCTCGGATCACCGGCGCCTCATCACCCGCCGTGAGCAGGTTGGCCAGGTAACGCACCGGGATACGCAGCGAGGCGATATCCGGCAGCTCACCGCTCATGCCGACGTGGCCACGCTCGGCCGCCGACTGGATCGGCGACAACGGCGGCACGTACCAGACCATCGGCAAGGTGCGGTATTCCGGGTGCAGCGGCAGCGCCAACTTCCAGTCGATGGCCATTTTGTAGACCGGCGACTGCTTGGCCGACTCCAGCCAATTGTCGGGAATGCCTTCGGCGCGCGCGGCGGCGATCACCGCCGGGTCGAACGGGTCCAGGAAGATGTCCAGATGCGCCTGGTACAGATCCTTCTCTGCTGCCACCGATGCGGCTTCAGCGATGCGATCGGCGTCGTACAGCATCACCCCGAGATAGCGGATGCGGCCAACGCAGGTTTCCGAACACACGGTGGGCTCACCCATCTCGATGCGCGGGTAGCAGAAGATGCACTTCTCGGATTTGCCGCTCTTCCAGTTGTAATAGATCTTCTTGTACGGGCAGGCCGACACACACATGCGCCAACCACGGCACTTGTCCTGGTCGATCAGCACGATGCCGTCTTCCTCGCGCTTGTAGATCGCACCGGACGGGCACGCAGACACACAAGCCGGATTGAGGCAGTGCTCGCACAGGCGCGGCAGGTACATCATGAAGGTCTTTTCGAAGGCGCCGTAGATCTCCTTCTGCACCTGGTCAAAATTGTAGTCACGCGAACGCTTGGAGAACTCCGTACCGAGGATTTCCTCCCAGTTCGGGCCCCACTCGATCTTCTCCATACGCTGCCCGGTCAGCAGCGAGCGTGGCCGTGCGGTCGGCTGGTGCTTGAGCTCCGGCGCGTCGTGCAGGTGCTGGTAGTCGAAGTCGAACGGCTCGTAGTAGTCGTCGATCTGCGGCAGGTCGGGGTTGGAGAAGATCTTGGCCAGCATGCGCCAGCGGCCACCGGCGCGCGGCACCAGCTTGCCGGCGCTGGTGCGTACCCAGCCACCGTTCCACTTGTCCTGGTTTTCCCATTCCTTGGGATAACCGATGCCGGGCTTGGTCTCAACGTTGTTGAACCAGGCGTACTCCACGCCTTCGCGTGAGGTCCATACGTTTTTGCAGGTGATCGAGCAGGTGTGGCAGCCGATGCACTTGTCCAGGTTCAATACCATCGCAATCTGAGCACGTACTTTCATCACACCACCTCCCGCGCTGCGTCCGATGCATCCGAATTGGACTTCTCGTCATCCAGCCAGTCGATCTTGTCCATCTTGCGCACGATCACGAACTCATCGCGGTTGGTACCGCAGGTACCGTAGTAGTTGAAGCCCCAGGCCAGCTGCGCGTAGCCGCCAATCATGTGGGTGGGCTTGAGCACGATACGGGTCACCGAGTTGTGGATGCCGCCACGGGTGCCGGAGATCTCCGAACCCGGCACGTTGATGATGCGCTCCTGGGCGTGGTACATCATCGCCATGCCCGACATCACCCGCTGACTGACCACCGCACGCGCGGCAATCGCACCGTTGACGTTGAAGAGCTCGATCCAGTCGTTGTCTTCGATGCCTGCGCTGCGCGCATCGTCCTCGCTCAGCCACACGATAGGACCGCCACGCGACAGCGTCTGCATGATCAGGTTGTCGCTATAGGTGCTGTGGATGCCCCACTTCTGGTGCGGGGTGATCCAGTTCAGCACGATCTCCTTGTTACCGTTCGGCCGCTTGTTGAGCAGCGGCTCCACCGTGCGTGTATTGACCGGCGGCCGGTAGCTCATGAAAGCCTCACCGAAGTCGATCATCCACTCGTGGTCCTGGTAGAACTGCTGGCGGCCGGTGATGGTGCGCCACGGGATCAGCTCGTGCACGTTGGTGTAGCCGGCGTTGTAGCTGACGTTGTCGTCTTCCAGCCCGGACCAGATCGGCGAGGAAATGATCTTGCGCGGCTGCGCCTGGATGTCACGGAAGCGGATTGCCTCGTGTTCCTTGCCCAGCGCCAGATGCGCGTGCTCGCGGCCGGTGAAGGTGCTCAGCGATTCCCAGGCCTTGACCGCGACATGGCCGTTGGTTTCCGGTGCCAGATGCAGCACCACTTCGCAGGCATCAATCGCCGTCTCGATGGCCGGGCGGCCCTTGCTGATGCCTTCTTCCAGCACGGTGTGGTTGAGCTTGCCGAGGAATTCGACCTCGTCCTTCGTATCCCAGTTCATGCCCTTGCCGCCATTGCCAAGCTTTTCCAGCAGCGGACCGAGCGAGGTGAACTTGCGGTAGAGATTGGGGTAGTCGCGCTCGACCACGGTCATGCTCGGCATGGTCTTGCCGGGGATGGCCTCGCACTCGCCCTTTTTCCAGTCGGCCACGCCGAACGGCATGCCCAGCTCATTGGGCGTGTCGTGCAGGGTTGGGACCAGCACCAGATCCTTCTCGACACCCAGCACGCCGGGCGCCATGTCGCTGAGCGTGCGTGCAACACCCTTGAAGATGTCCCAGTCGCTGCGTGATTCCCAAGCCGGATCCACCGCCTTGGACAGCGGATGGATGAAGGGATGCATGTCGGACGTATTGAGGTCGTCCTTCTCGTACCAGGTTGCGGTTGGCAACACGATATCCGAGTACAGCGCCGTGGTGCACATGCGGAAGTCCAGCGTCACCAGCAGATCGAGCTTGCCTTCCGGCGCTTCGTCATGCCACTTCACGTCCTCCGGCTTGACCTCACCCATCTCGCCGAGATCCTTTCCCTGCAGGCCATGACGCGTGCCGAGCAGATGCCGCAGCATGTATTCGTGGCCCTTGCCGGACGAACCAAGCAGGTTGGAGCGCCAGATGAACATCATGCGCGGGTGGTTCTGCGCGGCATCCGGATCAGCAAAAGCGAAGTCCAGCGAGCCGTCCTTGAACTTTGACAGTGCGTAGTCGGCCGGCGCGATGCCGGCCTGTTCGGCCTCGCGTACCAGCTGCAGCGGATTGCGGTCCAGCTGCGGTGTGCTTGGTAACCAGCCCATGCGCACCGCGCGCAGGTTGAGGTCGGCCAGACTGCCGCTGTACTTGGAGGCATCGGCCAGCGGTGACAACAGTTCGTCCACCTTCAGCTTTTCGTAACGCCACTGCCCGGTGTTGAAGTAGAAGAACGAAGTTCCGTTCATCTGCCGTGGCGGACGGCTCCAGTCCAGACCAAATGCCAGCGGCTGCCAGCCGGTCTGCGGACGCAGCTTCTCCTGGCCGACGTAATGCGCCCAGCCACCACCGGTCTGGCCTACGCAGCCGCACATGACCAGCATGTTGATCAGGCCGCGGTAGTTCATATCGTTGTGGAACCAGTGGTTCATGCCGGCGCCGACGATGATCATGCTGCGACCACGGGTTTTGTCGGCGGTGCGGGCAAACTCACGGGCGATTTCGATCACTTCCGCGCGCGAGACACCGGTGATGCGTTCCTGCCACGCCGGCGTGCCCGGCACGTTGTCGTCGAAACTCTTGGCGACATTCGCGCCGCCGAAACCACGATCCACGCCGTACTGCGCGAGCAGCAGGTCATAGACCGTCGCCACCAGCGCTTCGCCACCATCAGCCAGTTGCAGGCGGCGCAGCGGGATATTGCGCTCCAGCACTTCCTCGGCCGGTGCGGCGGTCCAGCCGTCGCTCTCGATGCCGCCGAAGTATGGGAAGCTCACCGCCTCGATGCCGTCGTGGATATCGGCCAGGCTCAGGCGCAGGCGGGTGTCATGGCCGTCGCTGGCTTTTTCTTCGATGTTCCACTTGCCCTTTTCGCCCCAGCGGAAACCGACCGAGCCATTCGGCACGGTGATGTCGCCGCTGTTCTCGTCGAACGCCAGCGTCTTCCATTCCGGGTTGTTGCTCTCGCCCAGCCCACCCAGCTCACTGGCACGCAGGAAGTGGCCCGGCACCAGGCGGCCATCGGCGCGGCGCTCGATGCGCACCAGCATCGGCATGTCCGAGTACTGGCGGCAATAGTCCTGGAAGTATTGCGAGGGCGTGTCGACGTGGAACTCTCGCAGGATCACATGGCCGAAGGCGAATGCCAGCGCCGCATCGGTGCCCTGCTTGGGATGCAGCCAATGGTCGGTGAGCTTGGCCAGCTCGGAATAATCGGGGCAGATCGACACCGTCTTGGTGCCGTTGTAACGCGCCTCGGTGAAGAAATGCGCATCCGGTGTACGCGTCTGCGGCACGTTCGAGCCCCAGGCGATGATGTAGCGGCTGTTGTACCAATCGGCCGATTCCGGCACGTCGGTCTGCTCGCCCCATACCTGCGGCGAAGCTGGCGGCAGATCGCAATACCAATCGTAGAACGACAGGCAGGCACCACCGAGCAGCGACAGATAGCGCGCACCGGCCGCGTAGGACACCATCGACATTGCCGGAATCGGCGAGAAGCCGACGATGCGGTCGGGACCGTATTCCTTGGTGGTGTAGAGGTTGGAGGCGGCGATGATCTCGTTGGCCTCGTCCCAGTTCAGCCGCACGAAACCGCCCATGCCGCGGCGACGCTTGTACTCACGCGACTTGGCCGGGTCCTGCACGATGCTGGCCCAGGCCTCGACCGGCGACATGGTCTTGCGTGCCTGCCGCCACATGCGCAGCAGCGTGCCGCGGATCAGCGGGTACTTGAGCCGGTTGGCGCTGTACAGGTACCAGGAATAGCTGGCACCACGCGGGCAGCCGCGTGGCTCGTGATTGGGCAGGTCCGGGCGGGTGCGCGGGTAGTCGGTCTGCTGGGTTTCCCAGGTGACCAGACCGTTCTTGACGTAGATCTTCCAGCTGCAGGAGCCAGTGCAGTTCACGCCGTGGGTGGAACGTACGATCTTGTCGTACTGCCAGCGGGCGCGATAACTGTTTTCCCAGTCCCGCCCTTCGCTCTTGCTGAACCCATGGCCGTCGGCGAAGGGTTGTGGGTCACGCTTGAAGAACTGCAAGCGATCAAGGAAATAGCTCATGGTGAATCTCCGTTCGCAAACTGCTGCATCGTGGCTGTGTGTTGCATCTGGCTGCGGTGCATCGCCTTCTCAGCAGGGGGTTTCAGCCCCGCGCCGGTAGTACCACCACCAGGTAACCGCCAGGCAGGTGATGTAGAACGCAATGAAGCCGTACAGTGCCATATCCGGGCTGCCGGTCAAGGTGATGGAAGATCCGTAACTCTTGGGGATGAAGAAGCCGCCGTAGGCACCGATGGCGCCGGAGAAGCCGACAACGGCGGCGGATTCGATGCTGGCCTGGTGGGCCGCAGCCTTCTTGCCGTCGGCGCCTTCATTGGCCGACAGGCGCTCGTGCAGCGTGCGGAAGATCACCGGGATCATCCGGAAGGTGGTGCCATTGCCGATGCCGCTGAGCACGAACAAGGCCATGAACGACAGCAGGAAGCCGTAGAAGTTGCCGCCCTGGCCATTGCTGGGCAGGAAGTGCAGCACGCCAAAGACGGCTGCGATCATCAGCGCGAACACCCAGAAGGTCAGCCGTGCGCCGCCCCAGCGGTCGGCCATGCTGCCGCCCACCGAGCGCATCAGCGCACCCAGCAGCGGGCCGATGAAGGCATAGGCCAGTGGATTCACGTCCGGGAACTGGCTCTTGACCAGCATCGGGAAACCAGCAGAAAAGCCGATATAGGAGCCGAAGGTGCCGATGTACAACCAGCACATCAGCCAGTTGTGCTTGCGGCGGAAGATCACCGCCTGCTCGGAGAACGAGGAGCGCGCGCTGGTCAGATCATTCATGCCGAACCAGGCGGCCAGCGCGAAGAAGGCGATGAACGGCACCCAGATGAAACCGGCGTTCTGCAGGAACAAGGGCGCGCCACCGTCCACCACCGCCTGCGGCGCACCGCCCAGGGCACCAAACACGCCTACCGTGATCACCAGCGGTACCACCGCCTGCGATACCGACACCCCTACGTTGCCCAGGCCGGCATTCAGGCCCAGTGCCATGCCCTGGCGCTGCTTAGGATAGAAGAAGGAGATATTGGACATGGAGGACGAGAAGTTCGCGCCACCGAAGCCACACAGGATGGCGATCAGCACGAATACCCAATACGGCGTGGCGGGGTTCTGCACCGCGAAGCCCAGCCACAAGGTGGGCAGCAGCAAGGACGCGGTCGATAGCGCGGTCCAACGGCGACCGCCGAAGATCGGGATGACGAACGAGTAGAAGATACGCAGCGTTGCGCCGGAAAGACTGGGCAAGGCCACCAGCCAGAAGAGCTGATCGGTTGTGAAGGCGAACCCGATCTTGGGCAGGCTGATGGTTACCGCAGAGAACAGCACCCATACCGAAAACGCCAGTAGCAGCGCGGGTATCGATATCACCAGGTTGCGGGTGGCAACCTTTTTACCGGTGCGTTCCCAGTAATCAGGGTCCTCGGGCGTCCAATCGCTGATGACGCAACCCGGGCCGGAACTGCTTTTTTTTTCGACATCGCGACTGGCACTCATGCATCGCTCCAAGGCTGTGTGATACGGCGCTGGTCTGCTGTGCTGTTGCTTGCCCAGCCGCCACGGCGTTATTAGGCCCGGCGCCCCCTGGGGCAGTCTTGATCTTGATCAATCCGACGCGCTATCGCGTTGCCTAGCTGACAAATATCAACTGATGCTTACTGCGTCGACCGAACTACGGCGTTGCACGCCGCGTTGACGTACGCTGTCGCGCACATCCACATCGAACTGAAGTTGGAGCGGAAGCGCCTCCGTTTGCAGCGTGAAGCTCAAGCCATCACGGCACGGCAGACGTGCCGGCAACGCCTGCACCTCGTCACGCGGCAGCTTGAATATCAGAACGCTTGCATCGCCATCAAGCATCGCCTCCGCCGTGTCATGCAGCTGCAAACGCTGCGACAGGACTCCGGGCGCGCCAAGCCAAGTCTGGTTTTCCAGCACCTCGCCAGCGAGCAGGCGTGCCAGCTCGCTTTCATCAATGCGCAGCCGTAGCGACTGGGACTGGATCTGGACTTTCATGAAGCAAATTCCTCCCATTGGCGGGGGGTATTGCAGTTCACAAGACGGGTACCGGCACCAGCTGGCGACGGCAGCTCCAAGCCACCAAGGCGGCGTTGGAACATTCGTAGCGAGCGCGGCCCGTCTGTACCCGTTACCATTTCGTACAGCAGACTGCGGCATGCGCCGTCGATGTTCAAGTACATCGGCACCGGCTCGCCTGAATAGGTCACACATGGTGCAGCGGCATCACGCAGCTGTCGCAGCAGTGTCACGTCCAGCAGCGGCATATCCACAGGCAGCACCCACGCAGGGCCGTCCTCCAGCGTTTCGACCACGCTGTACAGGCCACCCAGTGGACCGCACCGTGGCACCGTATCAGGCACGGAATCGAAACCCGGGTAGTCGCCGCTCACCCGCACAGGCTGCGCGCCCAGCGCTGCAAGCAAGGCACAGCTGTGTTCAAGCAGGCTGCGCCCGTGCCAACGCAACAAGGCCTTGTCCTGCCCCATGCGGCTGGACAGCCCGCCGGCCAGCACGATGCCGGCAACCGGAACCGGCTCAACGAGAGTGGTCGTGGACATGCCCGTCGACATGCGCGTGCTCGGTGTCGGGTTGGCACAGGCTGCAGCCTTCGCTCCATTCGCTGTCGCCATCCTGGTAGTGCTCCTGCTTCCAGATCGGCGAACGGTGCTTCACGCCCTCGATTAACTGCCTGCAGGCGCGAAACGCCTCGTCACGATGCGGGCTGCCAGAGGCCACCACTACAGCGACATCGCCTACCGCCAAGCGCCCCTTCGCATGCGCTACATAGAGTTTCATGCGCGGACCGAAGTCGGCCGTAATGTCGGCGATCAAGCGCTGAAACTCATTCAACACCAATGGCTCGAACAAATCGTAGGTGATTCCAAGCACCGGCCGCCCCTGATTCAGATTGCGTACCTTGCCGATGAAGACATCGATGCCACCGAAACCCGGATCAGACACGAAGGCGATGCCTTCGCTTGGATCAATCGGCGCATCGGCGCGATCCACCACTTTCCATACGTTCTCGAAACTCATCTCAGCCTCCACTTACCGGTGGCAGGATGGCCACCCGCCCATCGCTGGGCAGCAGATCGTTGTCGCGCAGCACGCGTTGTTCGTCGGCAAATGCCGAGTAGTCGACCAGGCCAGCACGGAACTGCGGGAAGCGCTCCTGCAGCAGCGCGCGCAGCGCCCTGCGCAGGTCGATGATCTGCCCGCCTTCGACCGGCACGCTGATCTCGCGCGCCGGAACCAGCTCCGAGAACGCGCCAAACAGCTGAACTACCATTTCTTTCATGACATCTCCTGAAGACTCAGCTGCACCGGCTCGCGGTGGCCCCAGCCCTGTACGCGTACCAGACTGCCGGCCGTGGCCAGATCATCGTCGCCCTCCAGCACCACCCACGCATTTGCGCGCAGCATGGTCTTGAGGCGAAATGACTCCTGCCCCGCCAGCACACTCACACTCAGCTGCCCACTTGCATCAGCCTGCACGCGGGCACGCGCATGGAAGCGCAGTCCCGGCGGCTTGCGCACGTCGGTCTGCAGCGGCAGCTGCAAGGCAGTTTCTTCGGCCAAGCCCAGCATCTTTCGCAGCACCGGCTCGACGAAGAAGCGCAGCCCCACCGCAGCGGAAATCGGATTACCCGGCAGGCCGAAGTACAGGCTTCCGTCGGCCAGCCGCGCGAACAGCAGCGGCTTGCCCGGGCGAATTGCAACCTTGTGAAAGATGATCTCGGCACCGCGTGCACGCAGCGCATCGGGAATGAAGTCGTAGCGGCCCTGCGACACCGCACCGGTACTCAGCACCACCCGCGCACCTGCAGCCAAGGCTGTATCCAACGCAGCATCAAAGGCCGCGACGTCGTCACTGACCACGCCGCTCCAGACCACATTGGCGCCGGCAGCACGCACACGGCTGACCAGAAACGGTCGATTGCTGTCGCGGATCTGCCCGGATTGCAGCGTAGCGGTCACATCACTGATCAGTTCCTTGCCGGTACTGATCACCGCCACCTGCGGCTGCTGCTGTACGTACACGCTGGCAACGCCCAGTGCATGCAACAAGGTCATCGCATTGACGTCCAGTGTCGCACCTGCCGCGAGCACGGTTTCGCCGAGCTCCACATCCTGGCCACGCAATCGCACGTGTTGCCCGGGCTTTACCACTGCCTGCAGGCGCACGCGGGTCGGACGAGCTTCCACAGCCTCCAGCACCTCGACCTGTTCGATCGGCACCACACTGTCCACACCTGACGGCATGCGCGCACCGGTCATGATCTCCCAGGCCTGCGCCGCATCGCCATTGGCCGCTGCGTCACCGGCCGCCTGCCAGCCCTGCACCTGCAGGATGCTGCCAGCAGCCAGCGGCTGGCCATTCGCGCACAGCGCGAAACCATCCATTGCTGCGTTGTCGAACGGCGGCAGGTCCTGCGCGCTGTCCACCGGCGCGGCGAGTATCCGGTCGGCGGCAGCATCAATCGAAACCGCTTCACTGCGCGCTGCTGGTGCGGCCGACAGCAACTGCTGCAGGGCCTGGGCGTAACTGATCATGCGTGCGCGCCCCCGTCCATCATTGCCAGCGCATGGCCGAGCACAGGAGTAAGGATGTTCATGCACTGCGCGGCGGCGCGTGGGCTGCCAGGCAAGGCGATGACCAGCAGATCATCCAACTGCACCACTTCGGCGCGGCTCAACCAGGCCAGCGGTGTGTGCTGGGCGCTGAGCCCGCGCAGCATCTGCGCCAACCCAGGTACCGGGCGCCCGCCGAGCGACTGCAGGGCTTCCGGAGTGAGGTCACGCGGACCAAGGCCGGTACCGCCAGTGCACAGGCATAGGCGCACACCATCGGCGGCCAGCGCGCGCAGACGCGCGACCAGCGGCTCGATGCCGTCGGCCAATATTTCACTGCTGACCACCTCACCGCCCAATGCCTGCAAACCCTTGACCAGCACCGGCCCGGATTCGTCGTCATAGTCACCGCGACTTGCGCGGTCGCTGAGGGTGATTACCGCACAGCGCGCCGCCCCGAGGGTCTTGGGTGGGCGCGGGCGGAAGCGTTCGAGTTCGCCTGCATCCATGCCCTGCGGGTGCGTCCACACGCCACTCTTGCCGCCCTCCTTGAACAGCAGACGGATGCCACTGATTTCCAGCGCCGGCTCGACCGGCTTGCTCAGGTCGTACAAGGTCAACAAGGCGGCGTTCACACCGGCCAGGGCTTCCATCTCCACGCCGGTGCGCGCTTCGCTGGCGCACTCGCACCAGACCCGGATCGCCTGCCGTTCCGGCACTGGCGCGCAATACACCCGCACCAGCTCCAACGGCAGCGGATGGCACATCGGCATGAGTGCCGAGGCCATCTTTGCGCCTTGCAGACCCGCAATCTCAGCCATCACCAGCGCATCGCCCTTGGGCAAGCGCCGCTCGATGATCAATGGATAGGCAACAGGCCCGGCGATCAGCTCACCAACCGCCACCGCGCGGCGACGGGTGATGCGTTTGTCGCGTACATCGGCCATGTGGAATGCCGCACTTATCTGCCCACTCATTGCTTGTTTCATCCTCCAATCGAGGCCAGATGCGGGGTGAGCCCGGTCTGACCGAAATGCAGTCCATGCCCGGCTGCCTTGAGCCCAAGCTGGGTAGTGATTCGCGCCAGCAGCGCGTCCTGGTCATCATCCGATTGCAGCAGCGGTCGCAGTGCCACGCCGAAATCGCCGAACAGGCACAGGCGCAGATCACCGCGCGCAGTGACCCGCAAGCGGTTGCAACCTTTGCAAAAGTCCTTTGAATACGGGGCGATGATGCCGATGCTGCCGCGATGCTCGGGGTGGCTGAACTCACGTGCCGGGCCGGCATCGGCAGCGCGCTTGCGCTCACTCCAACCTGCAGCCAACAGTTGTTCGATCACCACGTCGGCGCGCAGATGATGGCGCTCGTAGTACTCGCGGTTGTCACCGGTACGCATCAGCTCGATGAAACGCACGCTGATCGGGCGCTCGCGCAGGAATTCCATCCACGCCGGCAGCTCGTCATCGTTGAGGCCGCGCAGCAGCACCGCATTGAGTTTGATCGACTGCAGCCCCAGTTCCTGCGCCAGGGCGATGCCTTCCATGATTTCGGGCAGACGGTCATGGCCGGTGATGGCGTGGAAGCGCTCGCGCTGCAGGCTGTCCATGCTGACGTTGAGGGCGGTCAGGCCGGCGCGGTGCCAGCCCGGCAGATGTCGTGGCAGCAGGCAGCCATTGGTGGTGATGGCCACTTTGCGGATGCCCGGCACCTGCGCCACGGTGGCAATGATCTGATGCAGATCCTTGCGCAGGCTGGGCTCGCCGCCGGTCAGGCGGATCTTGTGCATGCCCAGCGCAGCGAAGGCACGCACCAGCCGTTCGATCTCGTCCACCGCCATGAACTGCGGCCGGCCATCAGCCTGGTAACCATCAGGCAGGCAGTAGCTGCAACGGAAGTTGCAGGCCTCGGTCAGCGACAGACGCAGGTATGGAAAGCTGCGGCCGAAGCCGTCAGTGAGTTGGCTCATGGCTGTTTCGCCTCCTGACTCCATGTTTCCACGCTCGCCCGGCATGCCGGGTTGCCCTCGCCTGTATTGGATAGCTGTCAGCCTACGTGGCGCTTTGATGCAAGGGCATGACTTAAATCAATTCAGACCTCCACCATCTCAGTGGTGCCTGTGGCAGCATGCCATTTCAACGGATACTTCCTGTGACCAAGATCATGATGCTGAGTGATTTCAACGACCTGCTCCGCGCATCTGCGCAACAAACCGAGCCGCAACGCCTGCTGTTCGTGTTCGTAAAAGCGGACCTGCCCGAATCACCGACCGCCGATCAGCACGCCCGCCACAACAGCGGTGAAGGCGGCACGCTGAGCCCGGTGCTGTGCGTGGACAAGGCTCCCGGCGAAATCCCCTCGTTCAGCGCACTGGTCGCCGAATCCGCCCGTACCGGCCTGATCTGGGACCTGGTGTTCATCGCCGCTTTGGACGGCCGAGCGGGCATTCCGCCTTCCAGCGACGAAGCCGCGCAACCCTTGCGGCTGATGGTCAACGCCGTCAACGATGGTCAGATCAGCCGCTTCGCCGCCTTCGACCGCGATGGCACGCCGGTGCAGTTTTACTAGGCCGCCAACTGCAGCAATAGGAAGAACACCAGCAACACGGTGTTCAGTCCCCACGCCACGGTGAGGCCACGCGCGGCCATGCCGTAATTGGGGTTATGCGCCTTGGGCGCGGCGCGCCATACGGCGGTGACTATCCATCCGGTATAGAGCAGCAGCGCCGCGAACAGACCCAGCAACAACGGCGTTCGGCCCTGCGACAGGGCCCACAGCGCCGCGCCCCACAGCAGATTGCTGGGAATGACGCCCTGCAGCCAGAACACACGCCAGAGAGGGGAGGGCGGCAATTTGTCGCCCGGGGTGCTCATCGAAGTGACAGCAGTCATTTTCCACTCCTGTAATTGCGCAACGCGGGACTTGAGCTTGCTCCAGATATATACCCTCGTCAAATTCAGGGATAGCTTGAGCTGAGGACAGCCGAAAGCTTCCGGCTTATACCGACCTGAGCTTGGACAACGCGATTCTCCAAGAGGTGGTCAAAAAGCTCTGAGGCCTGCTCAGCGACGTTGTTGGGTAGGTTAGCTATGTGAACGTTTCGGGGATAAGTCTGCGACGGGCGTTGCGCATGATGTCCGGGCCATGTGCGTACGACCTTGTCCACTCAGGATGGCGGTTTCAACCGGTCGATGCAACAGCTTGTCGATATCGCTCGATTGGTGTTTCGTAACCCAAGGTCTTACGTGGTCGCTCATTCAAGCGCCTGGCCACTTCGTTGAGCTTGGCCTGGGAGAATGTCGACAGGTCTATGCCCTTCGGGAAGTACTGCCGTAGAAGGCCGTTGGTGTTCTCGTTCAACCCACGCTGCCAAGGACTCTGTGGGTCGCAGAAGTAGACTTGGATATCCGTTGCTAGCGTAAAGCGGCGATGGTCCGCCATTTCTTTTCCGCGATCCCATGTCAGCGATTTGTAAAGCTCGTCTGGCAGCTTCCTGGCGGTCCGAATCAGCGCATCGACAACCGTCTGCGTGTCCTTGCGGTCGACCTTCACCAGCATCACGTAACGGGTACTGCGCTCCACAAGCGTGGCGATCTGGCTGTTGCTGCTGCCGCACAGCAGGTCGCCTTCCCAGTGGCCAGGAACGGCTCGGTCTTCAACCGCGGCTGGCCGCTCGCTGATCGATATCGTGTCACTGATCCGCCCGTGGTTGGCCGTCTTTTGGGTGTGGTGACGAGAACGACGCATCGCCCGCGATCGTCGCAGGTGCTCCAAGAGCTCTTTTTTCAGTGCGCCACGCGACTGGATGAAGAGCGTGGGGTAGATCGTTTCGTGGGACACCTGGCAGGTTGCATCGTCGGGGTAGGTGCGCATCAGCCAGCCTGCGATCTGCTGCGGCGACCATTGCTGCTGCAGCTTGTCCGCCACCCGTTTCGCCAGCGCGGGATGCAGCGCCAGCTTACAAGCCTTTGGCCGATGCGCCCGGTCCCAGGCGGCCTGATCCGCATGGCTTGCGCGGTAGCATTCGACACCACCATTACGCCGGATCTCGCGGCTAATTGTCGACGGAGCCCGGCCCAGCGTTGTCGCGATCGAGCGGATCGAGTGCCCGGCCACCAGTGCCCGCGAGACCTCTTCGCGCTCAGCCAGGCTCAAGGATCGTAACGACCGGCGACGAGGTGCAGGCCGGATGCCACCGGACTCGGCAAGAATCCCGCGAACCGACGAATGATGCCGATCAAACAGCCGGGCAATCTGGTGGAGCGACTCGCCTTGCTGCCACCGGTCCCACATCAAGGCCTTCTGGCTGTCCGTGTACCGGATCCGGCTCCTTCGCTTCATTCGCAACACTCCTGCTGCTCAGGCAGCTAGCTATGTGTTGCATCGATGGTATGAAACCGCCATCAATAGGAACCACCGCGCTTGTGCAACTGAAAGGAGTTCCTCCGAAGGCAAACGAAAGGTCCCCTACCGTTGGGTAGTGCCGGACTAGACGAGCGCCGTCTCGCCTAACATCAACTGGCAGGCGCTTATCCCGCGCGACCTCCAGCAGCAGAGCTCCTGCTTGAACAACGCTGCGCACTCTTTCTTCTGTCGTAGACATGCAGACTCTCTTTCAATGGATTGATACGGATAGGCCCAGGCTTACGGCGACTTCGTGCAGACAATCGTTTCGGACTCTGAAGTTGGCACCGATACGTTCTATGGATTCAACGCACGACTTCAGCGTACATACCCACGTCTCATAGGATGAGAGTTGGACGAAGCTGCGCCACTGACGCCGGTTACAAGTCTTTTTTGGCCGCCCATAGTGGACAATTCACTCAAGAGCAAGCATTGACCTTTTTGCCGCGCAGGAAGTCGCTTATTGAAATCAGGTTGCCCGGCGCTGAGCAGGTCAGCCTCCCTGACCTACCCCCGCCTGCATTAGCCACTTGAACTCCGGACAGATCATCGACGTGCTCAAGAATCGACTGGGCCAGCGAACCAATAGAGAAGCGGTGGTCGTGCTGCAAGAGTTCCACGAGCACATCCGCATCCTCGGGATACTGCTGGAAAAGATGGGAGGTGGCTCCCTGGATTTGCCGAAGCAAGTGCAGCGAATGGCTTCCATCCAACCACCGCCCCGTCGGCCAAGCCCGACCTGCGTCACGCAGCAGTGCAAACGCAACTCCCAAGCTTCGTTGGAAGCTGGACAGGCCCACACTGCACTGGATCAGCTCGGCGTTCCGGATGGAGCGCTCCGCAAGCGAGCACACCTCCCCGTTGATAGACACCGTCACTTTCCAGTAGTCATAGAACATCTGCCGCAGGACAAACACATCCTGAAGCAGTTGCTGCAAGCCAGGATGCCGCATCTGCCCTATCAAGGTACGAAACCGCCCAGCCAGCCCATCGACCCCCGCTGTATCCGGAATCAGTCTCGTAACCGGCATGTCGGGCCGCCATTGGATCCGTTCGATGATGGAGGTAAGTCCCAGTGGAAGCCCGAACGGATTGACGTGCACGGTGGCCGTCAGCACCGATGCAGTGCTGGCAGGTTCGATGTGGCTGCAGCTCCACGCCATCAGCTCGCCACCAGAGTGGATCAGGCGTACCGACTGGAGGCCATCGCCACTGATCAGGTCTGGCTCAACGACTGCATCGAGGGTGATTGGTCGAGACAGGACAGATTGCTTGCTCATGATGTATTCCTCCATTGTTCGCGTAACGCACAACCACGCTTACAGGCACGACCGTGCGTTCCCCGGTGCGGAGCGCCGGGCAAGGGGTATGGGTTTTTGGGTGGGTCGCAGAGTGCGGCGCTTACTGCTGTTGCAGTTGAGCGACGAGAGCTTCGAGCTGCTTGCGGGTCAGCACCGACAACGGCGTGGCCGGGTTGTGTTCCGTGTCCTTCGCCGGATTCGTGCCGCCACTCTGCGCAGCGGACGCGCTCACCAGCCCGGTGAAAGCTTTGCCATCGTTACGCGTCAGGTTGGGCACGTAGCGCGAATAGACCCGGAAGAGCATTTCCGTGTTGGCATGTCCCAGGGTCCTAGCGACCCACTCGGGGTTCTCGCCGGAAGCCAGCATCAACGTGGCCGCGGTGTGTCGGGTCTGGTAAGGCCTGCGTGCAGCCAGCCCCAAGTGACGCAGCAGCGGGTGCCAGACCCGGTTGGTGAAGTTGACCAAATTGATCGGCTCACCGTTGCTCTGGGCGAACACCCAGCGGCAACCTTCGGGCACCAGCTTGCGCTGTTCGAGCAAGGCCATGCGCACCAGCGGAACCATCGGGATATCCCGCATCGAGCCGTCGGTCTTGGTGCTCTCCAACCTCCCCTGCACGATCGACTGGCGCACCAGGATCAGATCCTGATCAAAGTCGATGTGCTTCCACTCCAGTGCATTGATCTCGCCTGTGCGCATGCCCGTGAAGAACCGGGTTGCCAGATAGGGATGCCAGTCCTTGCGGATGACATCCAGAGCCCGATGGACCTCGTCCAAGGAAAGCGGTTGGATGTCGAGCTTGGGCAGACGCAGCGGCTTGATGTTGCGGAACGGGGTGACGAATTCATAGCGCTCCGAGGCCTCAGCCAGCAACATGCGCAAGGGCGTCATGATGTGATTGATCCGCGACGGAGACAGCGTGCTGCCCGCCTTGCCGGTCTGCTTGCCCAGCTCCGCGCGGAACGCCAGCAAATCCGCCCTGCTGATATCGGACAGCATCCTTTCCCCCAGCCGCAGCAGGATGTGTTGTCGCAGGGTTCCCTGCACCGTCTCAGCGTGCGTCTGACGCCAGCGCGGCAGGTTCTCCCGATACCAGGTCTCGGAAAATTCCCCCAACGTTGGGGTGGACAGGATCTTCCTGGTCGCGAGATTTGCTTGACTGCCCAAACCGACAGGGGGCGCAATGGCAGCACTGTCATCGAACTGGACCGCCCGAGGACTATCCGGGAAGAATTCGCGGTACTGGAAGGTTCCCTTGGCCATCTCGCGTTTGATGCGATTGGCAAATGTTTCCAGAGTGCGGCGATTTGCCGGAGTGTCCTGCAGGGCCGTTTGCTCCCGGCAACGAACACCGCGGTACCTGAAATCAAGAAACAGGGAGCTGGACTCAGCACGTGCTCGAATACTAGCCATGAGCGACCCCACCATTAGCCATCGGGATACGCGGGCTGATGGCTGCCGAGGCTTTGCCGATATCCCGCTCGATGGCCTCCCAAAGGAACAACAACTTTCGTCCCCCAAAAGGACGAATGTAGTGAACACCCTCTAGCAGGACGCTGTCCTTGAGACGATTTCGAATCGTCCTGGCGTCGTAGTGGATCCGGCTGGCTAGTTCTTCGGTGGTGATGTAAGTTTGCACCGCGCGCTCCTTGTCATTCATCGTCAACATGTGTCGCTCATAAGCGACGCTTGTTGGCAATAATAGACGACGCACGTCGCCAGTCAACATCAAATGTCGCCTACAGGCGACGACATTCATTTAATATTCATAATGATCCGATTTCGCCTTACAGAACTAATCGCAGACAAGGCATTCAAGGAGCGCCGCGTCGTTCCGCTCACAGAAGTTGCAGAGGCGACCGGCATCCATCGGGCGACTCTGTCGAAAATGGCAAATCAGCCCGGTGCGAACATCGGAACCGAAGTCATCGACAAACTCTGCAAGTACTTTGCTTGTCAGCCCGGGGAGTTGCTGATGTACGTCGACACTGAAGGGCAGTGACCGCGGGCACTCCTTGCCCACAATGTGCGCCAGATCAAATGCGACGAGCATCACCGACGATCGAGCCATCCAGCCAAAGATCCCGAGGCTTTAGCCAATTCCACCAACCTGATCCGTAGAGGTCGCGGAACCACACGCGGTGCAGCTGTCAGGTGCCTACGTGTCTTCCAGACGGGGCACGGAGGCTTCTACTCACGCCTTGGAGTTGACCAAAAAAGGCTGGGCACAAAGTGGGCACAGAATGGGCACAGGACTTATGAGTGCCAGTAGAAAGTGCGAGAGATCAACGCAAACTGTTGATTTTATTGGTGCGCCCGGAGGGATTCGAACCCCCGACCAATGGCTTCGGAAGCCACTACTCTATCCGGCTGAGCTACGAGCGCGTTGTGTCCTGCAGTCCCGGGC
>LNAP01001346.1_pt1 | contig 28115 bp, 17 predicted proteins | sample 602601 | NCBI WGS metagenome assembly LNAP01 (sample SAMN02440304, study PRJNA202911) | soil metagenome | biome: Subtropical and temperate rainforests or woodlands; isolation source: soil samples (1 kg each in a 20% v/v slurry with milli Q water) were... ... | reverse complement strand
ACAGGAAGCGGAAACCGTAGATGCACACCGTCAGCACCAGGATCGCGAACAGACCGTAGGCCAGGCCCAGGGTCAGGTCGGTTTCCGGCAGGCCGATCAAGCGTTTTGCGCCACCGATCAACGCATCGCCCGAACTCCACACCGAAAGCGAGAAGAAGGCGATGGCGGTCAGCAGCGACAGGAACGAACCGACGATCCGCCCATGCACACCAAAGTGTGCACCGGACGACACGGCGTTGTTGGTGCCATTAAGCGGACCGAACAAACCCATCGGCGCAAGGATCAGCGAACCCAGCAATACGCCCAGCACAATCGCCCAGACGCCCGCCTGGAAAGACAGGCCGAACAGTACCGGGAAACTGCCGAGCACGGCGGTGGCAAAGGTGTTGGAACCGCCGAAGATCATCCGGAACAAGTCCGTCGGGCCGGCGGTGCGTTCGTTGTCCGGGATCTGTTCGACCCCGTAGGTTTCGATTTGCGTAAGGCTTTGGTCTTTGTTGTTGTTATTCATGATCTGCTCCGATCATAAAGGCGCGCTCATCGTGTGTGAGCGTCACCTGTTTGGCTAAGGGGGTGGCAGCCCTTCCGGCATTGCGGACAAATGTTCGTGGCAGGCCAGCCATAGGCCTTGTTGTTCTTGGCCAGACGTCTGTTTTTTGAAAACAATCGTCTCGCGCTCCTGGCTGAAGTGTTGCTCCCCTTGCATGCGCAGCTCGGTGGCCACGTCATGGATGAAAATTGCCACGTCACCCTGCAGGCTGACGAAGGCGTTGCTCGAGGTGCACGACAGCACCTCGAAGCCGTCCTCGGCGCGCCAGGTGTCCCACAACGCCTGATAGGCATCGCGCGACAGCAGGGGCTGCTCGAGGGTGTAGAACACGAAGCTGGCATCAACGCTGAATGCGCCGAAGTAAGCTTCGCGATCGTTACGGGCAAAGGCCGACACCAGCTCAGCGGCGGCGTTGAGTACCTGATCACGTTCGCTCATGACCGATCCTCAGCGATGGACCACGCCCGGCAGTACGCAGAGCATTTCGTACAGCAGGTTGGCGCCCAACAGCGAGGTGTTGCCGGTGGTGTCGTACGCTGGCGAGACTTCTACCAAATCGCAGCCGACCAGATCGAGGCCTTGGCAGCCGCGCACGATTTCGATCGCTTGAATGGTCGTCAGACCGCCGATTTCCGGGGTGCCAGTACCTGGTGCCCAGGCCGGGTCGATGCCGTCGATATCGAAACTCAGGTACACCGGACCGCCGCCGACTTTCTCGCGAACTTCGGCCATCAGCGGTGCCAGGGATTTGTGCCAGCATTCTTCAGCCTGAACCACGCGGAAGCCTTGATTGCGGCTCCAGTTGAAGTCATCAGCGGTGTAACCCTGAGCGCGCAGGCCAATTTGCACCACGCGGTCGCAATCCAGAAGGCCTTCTTCTACGGCGCGACGGAAGGTGGTGCCGTGGGCGATCTTCTCGCCGAACATGTGATCGTTCACATCGGCGTGCGCGTCGATGTGCACCAGGCCGACCTTGCCGTGCTTTTTATGGATGGCACGCAGGATCGGCAGGGTGATGGTGTGATCGCCGCCGAGAGTCATGGGGATCACATCGTGTTCGAGGATGTTGTCGTAGGCCTCTTCGATGATCCGCACGGCGTCCAGCAGGTTGAACGTGTTGATCGCCACGTCACCGATGTCGGCAACCGACAGTGAATCGAACGGCGCGGCGCCGGTGGCCATGTTGTATGGGCGGATCATCACCGATTCCGCACGGATTTCACGCGGCCCGAAACGGGTGCCGGGGCGCAGGGACGTGCCGATGTCCAGTGGGATGCCGATAAAGGCAGCGTCCAGGCCGGCAGCAGATGGCAAATGGTGGCGATGCCGCCGAAGCGCGGCATTTCGTTGCCGCCCAGTGGTTGGTGAAGAATCTTGTCCACGGGTAAGGCCTCATCGTCGTTGTTTTATTTATGTCGGTTGCACGCTCGGGGAGAGACGGGCACCGCTGTGGGCCGATTCTGCGAAATGCAGTGACCGGGAAGAATCGCTATGGGCAAATACTTAGTTCAGATTTTTCTAAACTAATGGCGGCGACGGCGATAGACTTCTGCCATGCACAGAATCGCTGATGCCTGTCATTCATAGGCTGAACACCGCTCCCACATGGGTTGTGTTTCAACAGAAGCACCGTGCGTATCCTTGCAACCGGAGCCCCCCATGGCCAACGCTTTACCCGACCTGAAACTATTGCGCATCTTCGTCAGCGTGGTTCGCCATCAGGGGTTCGCCAACGCCCAGCAAGAGCTCAACCTCTCGACCTCGGCCATCAGCACTTACATGAGCCAGCTCGAAGCGGCCTTGGGCCTGGTGCTTTGCCATCGCGGTCGTGGTGGTTTCAGCCTGACCAGCAAGGGTGAGCTGTTCCATCAGGAAACCCTGCGGCTATTGGCCGAACTCGAAGGTTTCGAACAATACGCCGCCGCCCTCAAAGGCGAGCTGCGCGGCACCTTGAACCTGGGCGTGATCGACTCCACCGTCAGCGATAAGGCCTTGCCCTTCGCCGAAGCCATCGGTGCCTACAGTCAGGAGCACCCGGCGGTGCATTTGCATCTGTCGGTCATGAGCCCTTACGAGCTGCAACTCGGCGTGCAGGACAACCGCCTCGACCTGGCCATCGGTGCCTTTTCCACGCGCATGAGCGGTCTGGTCTACATGCCGCTGTACCGCGAGCAACACTGGCTGTATTGCAGCAGCCGCCATCCGCTGTTCACCGAGCGGCGCATTCCCGAGCAAGTCATCACCCAACAGCGCATGGTCGGTCGCGGTTATTGGAGCCAGGCCGAACTGGCCCGCCACGGTTTCAAACACAGCGCGGCGACTGTGGAAAGTATGGAGGCCCAGTTGATTTTGGTGCTGTCCGGCGCCTACATCGGTTACTTGCCGGAGCACTACGCACAGGCTTGGGCCGACAAAGGTGATTTACGCGTGCTGCTGCCGGCGACCTTCGGTTATCAGGCGCCGTTCTCGATGATCGTGCGCCGAGGCCGCAGCCGCGAACCGCTGATCCAGACCTTCCGCGACCTGCTCAAAGCGCAGCTCAATCAGGCTTAAGACAATGTCCAGAATCCAGTGCCCGCGTTGCCTGCGTCCGCAAACCCATTGCCTGTGCCCGCTGATCCCGAGCCTCGACAGCCGCACCCGGGTGTTGCTGCTTCAGCATCCGAGCGAAGTGAACCACGCGCTGAACACCGCGCGGTTGGCCGCGTTGGGGTTGAAGAATGCCGAGTTGATCGTCGGCGAGGTGTTTGAGGATTTGCCGGCGCTGTTGAATCAGCCGGGCTATCAGGCGCGGCTGCTGTTTCCCGCCGAGGATGCACAACCGTTGCAGGCTTACACCGCTAATGATGAGCCGCTATTGCTGGTGGTTCCGGACGGCACCTGGCGCAAGGCGCGCAAAATGCTGCACCTCAATCCGTTGTTGGCGGCGTTGCCCAGAGTGACGCTGGCCGAGGGCGGGGTGTCGCGTTATCGCTTGCGCAAGGCTCCGGGGCCTGGGGCGTTGTCGACGGTGGAGGCGATTGTGCAGGCGTTGCAGACGCTTGAGTCATCCGTCAGTTTTGAGCCGTTGTTGAAGCCATTCGAGGCGTTGATCGAGGGGCAGATTGCGGCGATGGGGGAGGAGACTTTTCTACGCAATCATGGGCCGAAATAGTCGTTGTTTCTGAGGGCCTCTTCGCGAGCAAGCCCGCTCCCACAGGTTTAGCGGTGTTCGCGGAATTTGTATTCGACACGGACACTGTGGGAGCGGGCTTGCCCGCGAAGAGGCCGGACCAATCACCGCAGTATCTGGATAATCACTATCGCTCGCGCATCGCCTCGGTCCGAGCTTTCAACACCGGTTTAAGCAGATAATCCAGCACGCTTTTCTCCCCGGTAATAATGTCCACTGTCGCCACCATCCCCGGGATGATCAGCAGCGGTTTCGCATCCCCGCCCAAGTGATTCTTATCGGTGCGCACCTGAATCAGATAAAAGCTGTTGCCCTTGTCATCGGTGATGGTGTCCGCGCCAATCAACTCCAGCTTGGCACTCAGCCCGCCGTAAATCGTGTAGTCGTAAGCGCTGAACTTGACCATGGCTTTCTGGCCCGGGTGCAGGAACGCCACGTCTTGAGGGCGGACTTTGGCTTCGATCAGCAGGTTGTCTTCCAGCGGCACGATTTCCACCATGTCGTTGCCCGGCTGGACCACGCCGCCGATGGTGTTGACCTTCAGCATTTTGATAATGCCGTGCACCGGCGACACCACGGTGGTGCGCGTCACCCGGTCGTCGATGGCAATGCTTGAGGCGGTGATTTTCGACAGGTCGGTGCGTTTCTCGTTCAGCTCTTTTGCCGCGTCCGAACGGAAGGATTGTTCGGACTCGTCGATCTTGCTTTTGATCTCATTGATCGCCGATTCGGCACGGGGAATCGCCAGGGTCGTGGCGTTCAGCGAGCCGCGGATTTCCACCGCGCTGCGTTTGAGTCGCAGGATTTCCACCGGCGAAACCGCACCGGTGCCCACCAGCGGCGCCGACATGTTCATCTCTTGTTGCAGCAGCGCCAGGCTGGAACTGAACTGCCCCTGTTTGGAACGGAATTCCGCCAGTTCCTGGGTTTTCTGCCGAAGTTGTTCGGTCAGCGTGCGCTGTTCGCTGGCCAGTCGGCGCTGGCGTTGTTCGTACAGCGAGCGTTCGTCCTCGGCCACTTGTGGCGCCTTGGCGATGACTTCCGCAGACAGCTTGAACGGCCGGCCTTCCGCTTCGGCCGATAACCGTTCGACCTGCGCAGTCAGTGCATAACGATCCGCTTCGCTTTCACCCTTGTTCGACAGGAATCGCGTGTCATCCAGGCGCAGCAAGGTGTCGCCCTTGTTCACCATTTGCCCTTCGCGCACGAAGATTTCCGTGACGATGCCGCCCTCCAGGTTCTGGATCACCTGAATCTTGCTCGACGGAATCGCTTTGCCTTCGCCCGTGGTGACTTCCTGCAACACGGCGAACTTGGCCCAGACCAGTGCGGTGATCAGCAGCGCCGCTGCCAGCCACACGGTGATCCGCGACCAGCGCGGCGAATCCTGCAACGACGCGCCGGCGGTTTCCGGCATGAATTCGCTTTCGGCACTTTTGCTGAAACTGCCGAGGTAGCTTCGGGCCGCTGAATCCGGTGTTTGAGCAGACATGGGCGATACCCGTCAGTTAGAGAAATAAAGCCGAACACAAACTGTGGCGAGGGGGCTTGCTCGCAACAGGTCATGTGTTTGTGCCCCTAAACCGTCGCAGAGCCGACACGGCCCTTACGCAATGCATCGATGACCGCTTCTTTCGGGCCGTCGGCGACGATCCGCCCGTTGTCCAGCACCACCAACCGGTCCACCAGGCTGAGCATCGAGGTGCGATGGGTTACCAGCAGCAGGGTTTTGCCCTGAATCCAGCCGTGGAGTTTTTGCCGCAGGACGTCTTCGCTGCTGTTGTCCATGGCGCTGGTGGGTTCGTCAAGCAGCATGATCGGCGGGTCGAGCAACAAGGCCCGCGCCAGCAACACTGCTTGCCGTTGCCCGCCCGACAGCAACTGACCGCGTTCACCTACCGGCCGGTCGAAGCCATGGGGATGTTGGCGAGCCAGTTCGGTGACGCCGGTCAGTTCGGCGACTTCGAGCATCCGGGCATCGCTGATGTAGCGCGCGCCGAGGGTCAGGTTGTCGCGCAGGCTGCCGGCCAGCAATGGCAGGTCGTGGGCGACGTAACCGATCTGTTGACGCAGGTCGGCGACGTCCAGTTGCCGCAGGTCCAGGCCATCGAGCAGCAACTGGCCTTCTTCCGGCGCATAGAACCCCATCACCAGCCGCGCCAACGTGCTTTTGCCCGAACCGCTGCGGCCGATGATGCCGATCCGTTCGCCGGGCTTCATGCTGAAGCTGACGTTGGCCAGGGCCGGAGCATTCTGGCCGTTGTAGTGGAACGTCACGCCGCTGACGTCGAGTGCGCCTTGCAATTGCGTGCGCTCCAGCGGCCGCTGCTTGGCGTCACGTTCTTGTGGCAACGACATCAGCGCATCGGTGCTTTTCATGGTCAGTTGTGCTTGCTGATAACGGGTGATCAGCCCGGCGATCTGTCCCAGCGGCGCGAGCACGCGGCTGCCGAGCATGTAGGTCGCCACCAGCGCGCCGACGCTGAGGTTGCCGGCAATGATGCTGTAGACCCCGGCGACGATGGTCGCCATGCCGGAGAACTGCTGAATGAACAGCGTGCCGTTGGTGGCCAGCGCCGAGAGGTTGCGCGCGTGGCTGTCGAGGCGGGTGAGGGCGCCGTGGGTGCTTTCCCATTTGTGCTGGCGTTCGCTTTCGGCGCTGCAGGCCTTGAGGGTTTCCAGGCCACCGAGGGTTTCGATCAGCAAGGCCTGACGTTCGGCGCCGAGGCTCAGACTCTTCTGCACGGTGTCGCGCAGACGTGCCTGAATCACCATGGCAAAGATGATCGTGATGGGGAATGCCAGCAGCGGAATCACCACCAGCCAGCCACCGAGCAGGCCGATCACCACCAGCATCAGTACCGCGAAGGGCAGGTCGATCAGGCTGGTCAGCGTGACGGCGGTGAGAAATTCCCGAAGGCCCTGAAAGTCATGAATGCTCTGGGCGAAACCACCGATGGTGGCTGGCCGCGCTTTCATCGCCATTCCGGTGATGCGTTCGAACAAGGTCGCCGAAAGAATCACGTCGGTTTTCTTCCCGGCCGTGTCCAGCAAGTGCGCGCGAACCACCCGCAGCACCAGTTCGAAACCGGTGCCGATCAGCAAGCCGATCGACAGCACCCACAAGGTTGAAGTGGCCTGGTTCGGCACCACCCGGTCGTAGGTTTGCATTACGAACAGCGGCACCATCAGCCCCAGCAGGTTGATCAGAAAACTCGCCAGAATCGCATCGCTGTACAGCCACTTCGACAACTTCAACGTGTCGCGAAACCACGCCTCGACTCGTGGCACCAGCGGCGCGCGCAAGTCTTCGAGTTCATGCCGCGGCCGGGCGAACAAGGCCTGGCCGCTGTAGTTGGCGGCCAGCTCGTCCGTGCTGACCCATTGTTCTCCGCCGTCGGCTTCGCTCGGCAGAATCAGCGCCTGACCGTCATCGCCGAAGCGACGCAAGATTGCGCAGCGGCCATGGTTGAGGATCAGCATCACAGGCAGGTTGAGCGCGGAAATCTCCGCCAGTTCACGGCGCAGCACGCGCGCCTGCAAACTGGCCCGGGCCGCTGCGCGCGGCAGCAGGTCCAGGCTCAAACGTTGGTGTGCCATTGGCAGCCCGGCACTCAGGCTGGCGCGACTGACCGTCGCACCATGAAGTTTGCAGAGAATCAACAGACCGTCCAGAAGCGGGTCATCGAAGCTCAGACGCGGATCGACGCCAGTGTTGCCGGGTTCCATGCTGGTCACTTGATCGCTCCCGTTGCGCTGCGGCAATTGGCATAAATATCGACACATCGCCCCGTGTAGGAGCTGCCGAAGGCTGCGATCTTTTGATTTTGCTTTTAAAGATCAAGATCAAAAGATTGCAGCCTTCGGCAGCTCCTGCATGGGGTTATTTCATTTCAGTTCAGGCAAGCGAGCTTCGTTTTTCACTTCGGTGGCGGCGATCGCATCGGCAGGCAGCACCACCCGTTGTTTGCTCAGCAACTGACCCATGTTCGCCAGCACGCGGTACATCGAAAACTCCTCGGTGTAGCGCACTTCGGTGTAGCGGCGGTTGGCGTTGTAGAGTTCGTTTTCACTGTCGAGCAAGTCGAGCAAGGTCCGTTGACCCAGGCCGAATTGATCCTGATACGCGGCCCGCACACGGGTGGTGGTTTCGGCGTATTCACGGGCGGTCGGGGTTTGTTTCTTGGCGTTGAGCATGGCGTTCCAGGCCAGGTGGATGTTCTCGTTGAGCTGGCGCAGGGCGTTGTTGCGGATGTCCAGCGCCTGGTTGATCTGGTGCGCATCAGAGGCCAGCCGGGCCTTGTCGCTGCCACCGCGGAACAGGTTGTAGTTCATCACCACACCCACCCGCCATTCGTTGTCGTGACCTTCGTCGCCCTGGATATTGTTATTCGCGCCCACCGCCGCTTCAGCGTCAAAACGCGGGTAGAACGGCGACTTGGCGACTTCGTACTGGCTCTCGGCCGATTGCACATCGGCTTGGGCGGATTTCAGGTACGGGTTGTTTTCCACCATGCTCTGCTGGGCTTCCGGCAGGGTGGCGGGCAATTCGCCGCGGGTCGATGGCGGTGCTTCGAGTTCATCGGGCATGCGCCCCACGACGCTGTAGAAATTTGTCTCGGCATCGGCCAGATCGACTTCGGCGGTATCGAGGTTGTTTTGCGCCAGTGCCCGGCGAGCGGTGGATTGGTCGGAGTCGGCGTTGCTGCCGACCCCTCGCTGAGTGCGCAGACCTATCTGATCATTGACCCGCATGTGCGCTTGCAGGTTGTTCTTGGCCAGGGTCACCAGTTCGCGGCGTTTGAGCACTTCGAGGTACACCTCGACAGTGCGCAGGGCCAGATCCTGGGCGGTGCCTTGAGCGTAATAGGCCCGCGAGTTGGCCACGCCTTTGGTGCGCGCGACTTCGTTGGAGGTGTTGAAACCGTCGAACAGCATCTGCCGCAGGCGCAGTTCCGATTGGGTGTAGTTGAGGATTTCGGTGTGGTGATTGCCTTGCGCCCGAGTGGTGGTGTTATCGCTGTACCCGCGCCCGTAGCCGGCGTTCAAATCCACCGATGGATAAAAGCCCCCTTTGGCGACTTTAACCTGCTCGTCGGCCGAGAGCCGGGCATCGACCCGCGACGCCAGTTCCGGGTGGGTCGCAATGGTGCTCTGGATCGCCTCGGTCAATGACATCGCCTGAGCCTGAGAAGTGCAGGCCATGGCCAGCAAAATCGCGCTGCAGAGGGGGGTTAAAACGCGCATGGATGCCTCTCCCTGATTTCCTGATGGTACTTAGTGAGTCGCCAAATATTTGACGTTATTTTTAAGTGAAACCGTCTCACCCTTGTTACAACAGAGCTAAGAACATCCTGACGCGAAGCTAAGAAGGATTTCTCATAACGCTTATGCCGAAAAAAACTTATGCGCTCTGAAAAATCCAGCACATTGTTCAATGCGAAAGCCTTTGTTTATGAGCTCTCAGGAGCATCGAAGGGCTTGAGGAAAGTTCAATTCACTTTTCGACACAGAGCGAAGAAGTGCTGGAGGGGAGGGAAGCGAGACGGTTTAGAGGCGACAATTTTTTGTCACTCAAGTGATTCAAAACCGTTACGCATCGTTAGCAGGGCGGTTATTTTGGAAGTGGATCCCGATGCCGTTGATTGCAGAGGGTTTTATCCCTATCCAGAAATTCCCCTTGCGAGCGACACGCCTGGCGAAAGTGTCGGGAGGCAGTGGTTTACGTCAGGTAAACGCTTTCTCGGCAAACGATCCATCAGGCCAACCTGCTTGAACCATGGGCACGTTCTTCGCGCAAACAGGATGCCGACAGCAGTTGGCAGCGGAGGAAATGCACATGGCAACGCTCATCGGTATCGTCAGTAAAGTCATCGGTCAGGTGTATGCAGTGGCGGGTGATGGCACCCGACGCACCCTGGTCGAGGGCGATCGGCTGTTTGCCGGCGAGCAGCTGGTCACCGGGGCCGAAGGCGCGGTGGCGGTGCAGTTGAAAAATGGCCAGGAGCTGACCCTGGGGCGTGACAGCAGCCTGCAGATGACGGCCCAATTACTGGCGCATCAGGTCCCGCACGTGGAGACCTCTGAGGCGGTGACGCCGAGCCAGGCGCAACTGACTGATGTCGAGCAGCTGCAAAAAGCCATTGCCGCCGGCGCCGACCCGACTCAAACAGGCGAAGCCACTGCCGCCGGACCGGGCTCGGGCGCGCCGGGTGGATTGGGCGGTGGTCACAGTTTTGTGTTGCTGGAGGAAGTGGCGGGCCGGGTCGATCCCACGATTGGTTTCCCCACCGCGGGCTTCAACGGTATTCCCGAATTCCTCCTGGAGCGCCGTGATCCGGACAACGGCGACGACGGTGCAGGCGGTGCAGGCGGTGCAGGAGGTACAGGCGCGCTGAATAACCCGGTCACCCTCATCGGCCTGTCGGCGGCGGGGGGCGAACTCACCTTCAATGAAGCCCACCTGGCGGAAGGTTCGGCCAGCAACCCCGGAGCGCTGACTCAAAACGGCACCTTCATAGTCATTGCCGCTGACGGGCTGACCAGCCTGAACATCGGCGGGATCAACGTGGTCAGTGGCGGTGTGCCCGCCGGTTTTCCGCAGTCGATCACCACTCAATTGGGCAACACCCTGACGATTACCGGCTACAACCCGGCCACCGGCGTGGTGAGTTACAGCTACACACTCGTCGGCAACGAAACCCACTCGGCGGGCGATGGCGCCAACAACCTCAGTGAACAGTTCACCGTGGTCGCGAGCGACAGCAATGGCGATACCGCCACCGGTTCGCTGGACGTCAACATCACCGACGATGTGCCCAAAGCCATTGATGACACCAACGCCAATACCGCCTCGGAAACCCTGCTGACCCTGACCGGCAGCGTGCTGCCCAACGACCTCCAGGGCGCCGACCGTATTGCCACCGGCCCCGACAGCGGGCCGATCATCGGCGGCACGTTCAACGGGACTTACGGCACGCTGGTGCTCAACCCCAACGGCACGTACACCTACACCCTGAACACCAGCGACGCCGACTTTAAAGCCTTGCATGGCGGCGGCAGCGCTACGGAAACCTTCATCTATACCCTGACAGATGCCGACGGCGATACCAGCACCGCGAACCTGGTGCTGGAGATTCACAACAACGATGACCCGGTGATCATCGGTGGGCTGAATGCCGAAGGCGGCGAGTTGACTGTTTACGAGAAAAACCTCGCTGACGGCAGTGACCCCGATGCACCGGCGCTGACCCGGAGCGGCACTTTCACCATCACGGCGCCAGACGGTGTGCAAACCCTTAGCGTCGGTGCAATCAACGTGGTGCTTGGCGGTCTGGCAGCAGACTTCCCGCAGACGTTTGTCACGCCGCTCGGCAATACGCTGACCATCACCGGGTTTGATCGTGCCACCGGCGTGATCACTTATAGCTACACCCTCAACGCTAACGACGCGCATCCGGATACCAGCGGCGCCGACAGGCTCGCCGGGCAATTTGCGGTAACCATGGTGGACGACAATGGCACCACCGCCCACGGCATTCTCGATGTGAATATCGTCGATGACGTGCCACAAGCCGTGGACGACAGTAATGCCAACACCGCCTCGGAAACCCTGCTGACGTTAATCGGCAGCGTGCTGCCCAACGACATCCAGGGCGCTGACCGCATTCCTACTGGCCCCGACAGCGGGCCGGTCATCGGCGGCACGTTCAACGGGACTTACGGCACCCTGCTACTCAACGCCAACGGCACCTATACCTACACCCTGAACACCAGCGATGCCGACTTCAAAGCCTTGAACGGTGGGGGAAGCGCTACCGAGAATTTCGTCTACACCCTCACCGATTCCGATGGCGATACCAGCACCGCGACGCTGGTGCTGGAGATTCACAACAACGATGACCCAGTGACCCTCGATGGCCTGAACGTCAACGGCGGCGAACTCAACGTTTATGAGAAAAACCTCAGCGACGGCACCAGCCCCAATACACCGGCCCTGACCCAAAGCGGCACCTTCACCGTCACCGCCCTCGACGGTTTGCAAACCCTGACCGTGGGCGGTATCGCGGTAGTCACCGGTGGCGTGGCCGCAGGCTTCCCGCAATCGATTGTCACCGCGCTCGGCAATACGCTGACGATCACCGGTTTCAACAGCACCACCGGCGTGGTCAGCTACAGCTACACCCTGACGGATAACGAAACCCATCCGAACGCCGACGGCACCAACAGCATCACCGAGAACCTCGACGTCGTTGCCACCGACGTCGATGGCAGCACGGCATTGGGTCAGATCAACGTCAACATCGTCGATGACTTGCCCACCGCCAACCCTGATCTCGCCACGATCGCCGAGGGCGCCACGGCCTCGGGTAACGTGCTGAACAATGACGTCGGTGGCGCCGACGGCCCGGCGCTCAGTGGTGCGGTGGTCGGCGTGCGCGCCGGCAGCGACACCTCGACTTCGGCTATTGGTGGCTTGAACACGCAAATCAACGGCACCTACGGCTACCTGACTCTGGATGCCAACGGCAATGCCGTGTACCACAGCAACCCGAACTCGGTCAGCGCGCCGGGCGCCACGGATGTGTTCACCTACACCGTGCGTGATGCCGATGGCGATGAAAGCACCACAACCATCACCATTAACGTGGCCGACTGCACCCTCGTAGCAGCCAGCGACAGCGACGTGACGGTTAACGAAAAAGCCCTGGATCTGACCCAGGATGGCCAGGACCTTGCAGCAGGCACCGTCATCGGCAGCGAGCCGGGCAATGCCGGTGAAACCGGCTCCGGTACGTTGGTGGGCTCGGTTACCGGCACCACCGGCACGATCACTTACACCTTGGTCGGCAGCGCCACCGGGACTTATGGGCAAATCGTGCTCAACCCCGACGGCAGCTACACCTACACCCTGACCTCCGCGCCAGTGACCACGCCCAACGTCAATGACGGGCCGAATACCCTGAGTGAAAGTTTCACCTACCAAGCGACCGATCCCTTGGGCAACAGCGTCACCAGTACTATCGTGATCAACATCGTCGATGACGTACCCACCGCTCACGCCGATGCAGTCGCGGTGGCGGAGGGCGGGACCGTCAGCGGTAATGTGTTGGGCAACGATGTGCTTGGCGCTGACGGCCCTGCATCGGGTGGTGCAGTGGTCGGCGTGCGCGCCGGCAGCGACACTTCGACCTCGGCCATCGGCGGTTTGAACACGCAAATCAACGGCACCTACGGCTACCTGACGCTGGATGCCAACGGCAACGCCGTGTACCACAGCAATCCGAATTCTGTCAGTGCACCGGGCGCTACGGACGTGTTCACCTACACCGTGCGCGATGGTGACGGCGATGAAAGCACCACGACCATCACCGTCGACGTGTCCAACTGCTCCCTGGTAGTGGCTCCCGATACCGACGTGACGGTTCAGGAGAAAGCGCTGGATTTGACCAAGGATGGCCAGGACCTGGCGGCGGGTACCGTCACCGGCAGCGACCCTGGCAACACTGGTGAAACCGCTTCCGGCACGCTGGCCGGTTCCATCACCGGCGCCACTGGCGCGATCACTTACAGCCTGGTCGGCAGCGCCACCGGCACCTACGGGCAACTCCTGCTCAACCCGGATGGCAGCTACACCTACACCCTGACGTCCGCACCCGCGACCACGCCCCATGCCAACGACGGACCGAATACCCTGAGCGAAAGCTTCACCTATCAGGCCACCGATTCTCTAGGCAACAGCGTCACCAGTACCATCGTGATCACCATCGTCGATGACGTGCCGACTGCTTACTGCGATTCAGTCGCGGTGGTAGAGGGCGGTACGGTCAGCGGCAACGTGTTGCACAACGATGTGCTCGGTGCTGACGGCCCGGCAGTGGGAGGTGCAGTGGTCGGCGTGCGCGCCGGCAGTGACACTTCGACTTCAGCCATTGGCGGTTTGAACACGCAAATCAACGGCACCTACGGCTACCTGACGCTGGATGCCAGCGGCAACGCCGTGTACCACAGTAACCCGAACTCGGTCGGCGAGGCGGGTGCCACCGATGTATTCACCTACACCGTGCGTGATGCCGATGGCGATGAAAGCACCACCATCCTGACCATCGACGTCCACAACAACTGCCTCGTAACGGTCACCGATACCGACGTGACGGTCTACGAAAAAGCCCTGGATTTGACCCAGAACGGGCAGGACCTGGCGGCGGGTACGGTCATCGGCAGCGAGCCTGGCAACACGGGAGAAACCGGTTCGGGGACATTGGTCGGTTCGGTCACCGGCGCCACCGGCGCAATTACCTACACCCTGGTCGGCAGCGCCACCGGAACCTACGGGCAGATCCTGCTCAACCCCGACGGCAGCTACACCTACACCCTGACCTCTGCGCCAAAAACTTCGCCCAACGCCAATGACGGCGCGAACACCCTGAACGAAAGCTTTACCTACACAGCCACTGATGCCGTGGGCAACAGCACCACCGGCACCCTTGTGGTCAGCATTGTCGATGACGTGCCGTCTAACGCCGTCGCCTCGGACCGTTCGGTGCCCGCGGTGCAGATCGACTCCAACCTGCTGCTGGTGATCGACGTGTCCGGGAGCATGGACGATCCCTCCGGCGTATCGGGCCTGTCGCGGTTGGACCTGGCCAAGCAGGCGATCAGCGCACTGCTTGACAAGTACGACAATCTGGGCGACGTGAAGGTGCAGATCGTCACCTTCAGCAGCAGCGCCACGGACCAGACCTCGGTGTGGGTCGATGTGGCGACGGCCAAGTCGATCATCGCGACGTTGACGGCGGGTGGCGGGACCAACTACGACGTGGCCGTGGCGACCATGCAAACCGCGTTCGATACCTCGGGCAAACTCACCGGGGCGCAGAACGTCGGCTACTTCTTCTCCGATGGCAAACCCAACGAAGGCGACATCGGCACCGCGGACGAGGCCGCGCTCAAAGCCTTCCTCGACGCCAATGGCATCAAAAACTACGCCATCGGCCTGGGCAGCGGCGTCAGTAATGACAGCCTCGATCCAGTGGCCTATGACGGCAGCACGCACACCGACACCAATGCCGTGGCAGTGACCGACCTCAATCAACTCAACTCGGTACTCTCGGGCACCGTGCAAGGCGCGCCGGTCACCGGCTTGCTGCTGGGCGAGGGCGAGGGCGGTACGTTCGGCGCCGATGGCGGCTTCATCAAAACCATCACCGTCGATGGCACCACTTATACCTATGACCCCAAAGGCAACAGCAATCAGGGTTCGCTGAGCTTCAGCGGCGGCGTCAACCACGGCACCTTCAACACCGCCAACAACACCTTGAGCATCGCCACCGACAACAGCGGCACGCTGCTGGTGAACCTCGACACCGGCGAGTACACCTACCTCTCGCAGAAAACCACGGCCGTGACGATCACCGAACACATTGGCTTCACTGCCAGCGACAATGACGGCGATCTGGCCAGCTCCACGCTGGTGATCAACGTGATTCCGAACACGCCACCGGTGGCGGTCGATGACCATGTCATCACCAACGTGCTGTCGGGCAGCATTGTGGTGCCGGGCGAACTGCTGCTGGCCAACGACAGCGACGTCAATGGCGATGCGCTCACGGCATCGCCGACCACCTTCAACACCGGCTGGGCAGCCAAGGGCGGGGACTTTACCGGTACCAATCCGAACTTCAGTTTCACCGGAAACAACCAGGCAGTGACCATCGCCCGCAGCGCATTCGTCGCCAACACGGCAGCCATGACCGCGGTACTGGTAGTCAGCGGGGCATTGGGGGCGGTCAGCAACAACAATACCAACGATGAGGATCAGATCACCGTCAACCTCAAGCAGGGTGAAACCCTCAACCTGGACCACAACCTGGCGGCCGGCCACGTCACCATGGAGTACTCGGTCAATGGCGGCGCTTTCATTGCCATCGCCGACGGCCAGACCATCACCGCCTCGGCGGACGGCACGTACCAGATCCACATCACCAACATCGACGACGGTGGCCCGGGCAACAGCGGCAAGGGGTCGGAAAACTACCAGTTGACCATGACCGTCAACTACGCCGGCGCTCATGACAGCACGCCGGACTTCCACGGCACCTACACCGCCAACGACAACCACGGCGGCAGCGACTCGGCCAATGTGACCATCAGCTATCAGGACGGCCATACGCTGACCGGCACTTCTGGGGATGACGTACTGGTGGCGGGCGCTGGCAACAACGTCATCAATGCCGGCGACGGCAACGACGTACTCACCGCAGGTGGAGGCAACAACGAAATGCACGGTGGCGCCGGTAATGACTTGCTGTTCAGCGGAGCGGGCAATGACCTGCTCGATGGCGGCACCGGCAACGACACCGCGAGCTACGCCCATGCCACCGACGGGGTCATCGCCGACCTGAGCCTGATTACCGCGCAAAACACCCTTGGCGCGGGCACCGACACCCTGACCGGCATCGAAAACCTCACCGGCTCGAACTTCAACGACAGCCTCATGGGGGACAACAACAGCAACATCATCAACGGCGGTTTGGGTGACGATGTGCTCAACGGCAGAGACGGCGATGACTTCCTCATCGGCGGCCTGGGCAACAACACCCTCACCGGCGGCAGCGGCGCCGACACCTTCCAGTGGCTCAAAGGCAACAGCGGCCACGACGTTATCACCGACTTCACCCCAGGCACCGACAAACTTGACCTGTCGCAACTGCTGCAAGGAGAAAACGGCACCGCGGCATCGCTGGATGACTACCTGCACTTCACTGTCAGCGGCAGCGGTGCATCGGTCATCACCAGCATCGACGTCAGCGCCATGGCCGGCGCTACGCCGAACCAGACCATCGACCTTGCCGGCGTGAACCTGGCCAGCCACTACGGCGTCACCCCCGGGGCGGGCGGGGTGATTGCCGGCGGCGCGGATACGGCGACGATCATCAACGGCATGCTCAATGACCATTCGTTGAAGGTGGATACCGTGTGATCTGAAAGTACAAAACCCGCCATTTCTTTGGAAAGAAATGGTGGGCTTTTTGTTGTTTGGGGTTTTGAACGTCAAAAGATCGCAGCCTTCGGCAGCTCCTACGGATTCGGTGTTCACCGCCCTATCGCGGTTGAGCGCAATCCCGTGTAGGAGCTGCCGAAGGCTGCGATCTTTTGATCTACCAACCCTGTGTCCCTGAAGCAAAAAAGCCAGGCCCGGATTCAGATATCCGGCCCTGGTTTTTTGTTGGGGCTTAGGGCCTCTTCGCGGGCAAGCCTCGCTCCTACGGGGGTACGTGGCATCAGTGCCCTGCACATCCGTAGGAGCGAGGCTTGCCCGCGAAGCTTTTGACTCAGGTCGCCTCGTTCAGGTATTTGCCCACGGTCGCCACGTTGTCGAGCGAGTACTGCTTGCTCAGGTTGGCGATCATTTTGTTCAGGGCTTCGGTCACGTTGAACTGATCGGTGGAGCTGTCAGCATTCTGCTCGCGACCGGCTTGCAGAGCGTTTTTCAGTTCATCGCTGCTGACGCCACCACTGCTGTCGCTGTCCAGGATCTTGAGCAGTGCGGCGCTGGTGTCGGTGCTGGTCGACGAGGTGCTGTCGCTGGCCAGGGCGCTGCTCAGTTCGGTGGCGGTGACACTGCCGTCGCTGTCGGTATCGAGCTGACTGAACAGCTCTTCGCTGGACGCCTGCTGAGGTGGTGGAGGCGGCGGGGTCAGGCTGGCGACAAGTTCGTCCTGGCTGACAGTGCCGTCTTCGTTCTTGTCCAGCGCCGAGAAGATTTCCGTGCTGTCGGCAGTGCTGCCGGCGCTGGTCAGGCCGTTGCTGAGTTCATCGCTGCTGATGGCGCCGTCGCCGTCAGTGTCCAGAGCGCTGATCAGCGCATCGGCCAGTTCGGTGCTCGGGGCCTGATCTCGCGGTGGTGGTGGCGGAGGGGCCATCGCGGCCATTTCCTCGCTGCTCAGGCTGCCGCTTTCGTCGCTGTCCAGATCGCTGAAGTTCTTGCTCAGGCTGACCAGCAAACCGTCATCGGTTTTCTGCGACAGGGCGCTCGTGAGCTCGTCCTGATCCACCACGCCATCGCTGTTGCTGTCGAGTTTGGCGAGCAGTTCTTTCTGAAATTGCTGGCTGCGGGCACTGTTGGTGGAGGTGCTGCTGGTGCTGGTATAGCTCGTGTAGTTGCTGCTGACACTGCCGATCATTGTGCTCACTCCTTGGAATGGGAAACCGGTGAGTGCACCGGCTTATGCAGGCTCAAGGGGTGAGTTGTCGTGGGTATGTGGGGTTTGTACCGATGGGTACACAAACAGATATCAGGCCCGCCTACGATCTTGTGGGAGCGGGCTTGCTCGCGAAGACGGCGGCACAGTCAACATTGATGTCACCTGACACACCGCTTTCGCGAGCAAGCCCGCTCCCACATTGGATTTGTGTGTGATCTAGAGACGGGGCAGGCGGATGACGGCGGTTAAACCGCCACCGGAAGTCTCTTCCAGACTCAGCTGCCCACCCAACCGCTCCGCGGCTTCCCGGGCGATGGTCATGCCCAGGCCGACGCCGCCGGAGTTGCGATTACGTGAACCTTCCAGGCGAAAGAATGGCTCAAACACCGCTTCACGTTTATCCGCCGCGATACCCGGGCCATGGTCGATGACCCGGATCAGCAGTTCCTCGCGACTGTCCTCAAGGGTGATCAGCGCGTCCCCGGCATAACGCAGGGCGTTATCCAGCAGGTTATTGATGCACGAGCGCAGGGCCATCGGCTGAACCTGCAACGGGGCGCAATGGCCGCTGGCCTGGACATTGGAACCCTGGTCCTGGGCGTTTTCGCTCAGGGATTCCACCAGCGCCTGCACGTCCATCCATTGTGGCGCCTCGCTGGTGCGCTGTTCGTGCAGGTAGGTGAGGGTGGAATCGAGCATGCTGATCATGTCGTTCAGGTCCTGACGCATCTGGCCTTGCAGCTTGTCGTCGTCGATCTGTTCCAGCCGCAGCTTGAGCCGCGACAGCGGCGTGCGCAGGTCATGGGATACTGCGCCAAGCATCCGCGAGCGCTGCTGCACCTGTTCAAGAATGCGCTTCTGCATCAGGTTGAAGGTGTGCGCCGCTTGCCGCGCTTCCCGTGGGCCCGACTCATCCAGCGGTGGGCTATCGAGGTTTTCACTCAGGCGCTCGGCGGCGTCGCTCAGGCGTTGAATCGGGCGGGTCAGCAGCTTGGCGCCGTACCAGGCGGCGATGATCAGCGAGACAAACTGAAAGGTCAGCGGCACCAGCGGCCCGCCGAACCACGGCCGTGGCGGCCGGTTGCCGAAGCGCGGGTCTGGTGGTGGGCGTTGTCCGTCGAAGCGCTCGGAAAATTCCGACGGCGCAGGCGGGGGAGGCGGTGGACCGTAATGCCTGAACCAGAAGAACGCCAACAGGTGCGCCAGTACGATCGCCAGCAGCAGCACGCCAAACAGGCGGCCGAACAGCGTATCGAAGCGCGCACGCATCAACCGATGTCTCGTGCGTCGAACAGATAACCCTCGCCGCGAACGGTCTTGATCAGTTGTGGGGCTTTCGGGTCATCACCCAGTTTCTGGCGCAGGCGCGAGACGAGCAAATCTATGCTGCGATCAAACGCTTCGATCGAGCGACCACGGGCGGCGTCCAGCAGTTGTTCGCGGCTGAGTACCCGGCGTGGACGTTCGATGAACACCCAGAGCAAACGGAATTCGGCGTTGGACAACGGCACCACCAGGCCATCGGCGGCGATCAACTGGCGCAGCACACTGTTTAGGCGCCAGGTGTCGAAGCGAATATTCGCACGCTGTTCGGTGCGGTCGTCGCGCACCCGACGCAGAATGGTCTGAATCCGTGCGACCAGCTCCCGCGGCTCGAATGGCTTGGCCATGTAGTCGTCGGCGCCCAGTTCCAGGCCGATGATCCGGTCGGTGGGTTCGCAGCGGGCGGTGAGCATCAGGATCGGGATGTCTGATTCGGCGCGTAACCAGCGGCACAGCGACAAACCGTCTTCGCCGGGCAGCATCAGGTCGAGCACCACCACGTCGAAATGCTCGGCTTGCAGCGCCTGACGCATGGCAGCGCCATCGGTGACGCCGCTGGCGTGGATATTGAACCGGGCCAGGTAGTCGATCATCAGTTCACGGATCGGGACGTCATCGTCGACGATCAGGGCGCGAATGCTCCAGCGTTTATCGTCGGCCGGCGCTTTTTGATCGTCGTTCAGAGGTGCTGGGGAGTTGTGCATGCGTGCGTTCATCTGCCAGATAGGCTGCCAACCACAAAGATAGGCTGCGAGGTTGTGGCTTCAGCATAGGCGTCCGGCCGTGAGGCGGGAAGTGCTGTAGGACCTGTTGCGGCTGCCGAGGGTAGCGCCGAAGGGTGTTGTGGGCGTGTCGTGTGTGTACCGAACTCGACACAATTGCCGCAGGAGCTAGTCTTGTCTAAGCCGCGACGACGAATTACCGATCACCGGGTCCCGCAGCGGCGCTGGTTCCGCTACAATGCGCGCCGATTTCGACTTGCCTGAGAGCCCACTCATGTCCGCCTGCCAGACGCCTATCATCGTCGCCCTGGATTTCCCTACCCGTGACGCCGCACTGAAGCTGGCCGATCAGCTGGACCCGAAGCTGTGCCGGGTCAAAGTCGGTAAAGAACTGTTCACCAGTTGCGCCTCGGAAATCGTCGGCACTTTGCGCGACAAAGGCTTCGAAGTGTTCCTGGACCTCAAGTTCCATGACATTCCGAACACCACCGCCATGGCCGTCAAGGCCGCCGCGGAAATGGGCGTGTGGATGGTCAACGTGCACTGCTCCGGTGGTCTGCGCATGATGGCTGCCTGCCGTGAAGTGCTCGATCAGCGCAGCGGCCCGAAACCGCTGTTGATCGGCGTGACCGTGCTGACCAGCATGGAGCGTGAGGACCTGGCGGGTATCGGTCTGGACATCGAGCCGCAGGAGCAGGTGCTGCGTCTGGCCGCGCTGGCGGAAAAGGCCGGGATGGACGGTCTGGTCTGCTCGGCCCTGGAAGCCCGGGCCTTAAAAACCGCGCACCCGTCGCTGCAACTGGTGACCCCGGGGATTCGTCCGGCGGGCAGCGCCCAGGACGATCAGCGCCGCATCCTGACCCCGCGCCAGGCGCTGGAGGCCGGTTCCGACTACCTGGTGATCGGCCGTCCGATCAGCCAGGCGGCGGATCCGGCGAAGGCGTTGGCCGATGTAGTGGCAGAGCTCGCTTAATCGGCGCTCGCTAAAACCATTCGCGGGCAAGCCTCGCTCCTACAGGTTATGCGCCAATTTTGATATCGCGCATAACCTGTAGGAGCGAGGCTTGCCCGCGAAGCTTTTATACCTTCAACACCAATTTCCCGAAATTCTCGCCGCTGAACAACTTCATCAGCGTCTCCGGGAACGTTTCCAGTCCTTCAACGATATCTTCCTTGCTCTTGAGCTGCCCCTTGGCCATCCAGCCGGCCATTTCCTGCCCGGCAGCAGCGAACTGCGCTGCGTAATCCATCACCACAAAGCCTTCCATCCGGGCGCGGTTGACCAGCAGCGACAGGTAGTTGGCCGGGCCTTTGACCGCTTCTTTGTTGTTGTACTGGCTGATGGCACCGCAAATCACCACCCGCGCCTTCATGTTCAGCCGGCTCAGCACGGCATCGAGAATATCGCCGCCGACGTTATCGAAATACACATCGACGCCTTTCGGGCATTCGCGCTTGAGGCCGGCGTGTACGTCTTCGTTTTTGTAGTCGATGGCACCGTCAAACCCCAGCTCATCGATCAGGAATTTGCACTTGTCCGCGCCGCCGGCAATGCCGACCACCCGGCAGCCTTTGATTTTGGCGATCTGCCCGGCGATGCTGCCCACCGCGCCGGCCGCGCCCGACAGCACCACGGTGTCGCCGGCTTTCGGCGCGCCGACATCGAGCAGGGCGAAGTAGGCGGTCATCCCGGTCATGCCCAGCGCGGATAAATAACGCGGCAGCGGTGCCAGTGTCGGATCGACTTTATAGAAACCTCGTGGCTCGCCGAGGAAGTAATCCTGCACACCGAGGGCGCCGTTGACGTAGTCCCCCACGGCGAAACCCGGATTGTTCGAGGCGATGACTTTGCCTACGCCCAATGCACGCATGACTTCGCCAATGCCGACCGGAGGGATGTAGGACTTGCCCTCGTTCATCCAGCCACGCATGGCCGGGTCCAGGGACAGGTATTCGTTCTTGACCAGAATCTGACCCGCCGCCGGTTCGCCGACCGGTACTTCTTGATAGGTGAACGTCTCACGGGTGGCCGGCCCCACGGGACGTTTGGCGAGCAGGAACTGGCGATTGGTCTGGGTAGTCATGACAGGCACTCAAGATGAATGAAGTCTTGTTGATAGACCTTCATGGGCGATGCTGCAAGGTTGGCTGACGCTGCGAATGCACATCGATCCAGTGCAGTGATAGTCGGGGCGCCGGTTCTATCACTGCAACTCATGGGTGCCCAACCGGCCTTCTGATAGTGCTGCCGCGCCATACGACCCTGTGACTAGACTGGCCACACGCGATCCCCCGCATTCTTCCCTCCGAGGACATAACAATGAGCATGACGTTTTCCGGCCAGGTCGCCGTTGTGACAGGCGCGGCCAATGGTATTGGCCGCGCGACCGCTTTGGCGTTCGCCGCTGAAGGTTTGAAAGTGGTGGTCGCCGATCTGGACGCGGCCGGTGGTGAAGGCACTGTGGCGCTGATTCGCACCGCCGGCGGTGAAGCGACCTTCGTGCGCTGCAACGTCACGGTGGAAAGCGATGTAAAAAATCTGATGGACGAGGTGGTGAATACCTACGGCCGTCTCGACTATGCCTTCAACAATGCCGGTATCGAAATCGAGAAAGGCAAACTGGCCGACGGCACGATCGATGAGTTCGACGCGATCATGGGCGTCAACGTCAAAGGCGTCTGGTTGTGCATGAAGTATCAGTTGCCGTTGCTGCTGGCCCAGGGCGGTGGCGCGATCGTCAACACCGCTTCGGTCGCCGGTCTGGGCGCTGCGCCGAAGATGAGCATCTACGCAGCCTCCAAGCACGCGGTGATCGGCCTGACCAAATCGGCGGCCATCGAATACGCCAAGAAAAAAATTCGCGTGAATGCGGTGTGCCCGGCGGTGATCGACACCGACATGTTCCGTCGAGCCTATGAAGCGGACCCGAAAAAGGGCGAGTTCGCCAACGCCATGCACCCGGTCGGGCGTATCGGCAAGGTCGAAGAAATTGCCAGCGCGGTGCTGTACCTGTGCAGCGATGGCGCGGCATTCACCACCGGTCATTCGCTGGCGGTGGATGGTGGGGTCACGGCGTTTTAATGCTTTAGGCTGCGATGGTGCGGAACTTGTGGGAGCGGGCTTGCTCGCGAAAGCGGTGCGTCAGGCGACATCAATGTTGACCGGGCCACCGTCTTCGCGAGCAAACCCGCTCCCACATTTTTTTGTTCGGCGTTGATTCCGTGAAGACGCCGATCAATGTGTTTCAAATGATTAGATCTGAGGGTTTTGGCGGCGTTGTCGCACATCCCCTGGAGCGCTCCTGTGATTAACTGTTCCCCGCAAAACGGACAGGAGTTTGCTTGCTCATGGAGTTGAGAATCGATCGACAGGCATTGGTGCCTGTCGTGCAGCAAATCGTCGACGCATTGGCCGACTGGCTCCGTCGCGGCGAGGTGACGCCGGGGGGGCGTTTGCCTTCCGTGCGACAAATCGCGCGGACCAATCTGCTCAGTCAATCCAGTGTCGTCGAGGCCTGTGAACGGCTGGTGGCTCAAGGGGTACTGGAGACGCGTAACGGGGCGGGTTTCTTTGTCGCGGCAACGGTGCTGGCCGCTCAGGAGCAACGCGATCTTCCCTGGTTCGAAGGGGTTGAGGAGAAGCAAGGCGGCCATGTCGAGGAACTGAAACTGGGTTGCGGCGGCCTGCCCGAAAGCTGGCGCGAGACTGACGACCTGAGCTACGCCATACGCCAGGTCAGCCGCACCGACATGGCCGGGTTGTTCAACTACAGCACGCCGCTGGGCCTGCCTGCTTTGCGCCAGCAGATCCTCAAGCGGTTGAAACAACTGAGTATCGAGGTGGATGAAAGCCGAATACTGACCACGGCAGGGGCCAGTCATGGGCTCGATCTGATTGTGCGCACGCTGTTCAAACCGGGCGATTGCGTGGTGGTGGAAAGCCCCGGTTATTCGATACTGTTCGATCTGCTCAGGCTGCACGGGGTCAGCATGATCGAGGTGCCACGAACCCCGCGCGGGCCAGACACCGAAGTACTCGAGGCCGTGCTGATGAAGTACAAACCCCGTGGTTTGTTCATCAACAGCTTTTATCACAACCCCACTGGCAGCAGTTTGACCCCGGGGGTGGCTCAGCAGGTCCTGCAACTGGCCAAAAACCATGGCGTGCGGGTGATCGAAGACGACGTCTATGCGGATTTTCACAGCGCTCCCGGCACACGCCTTGCGGCACTGGGCATCGATGACAACGTGATCTACGTCGGCAGCTACTCCAAAACCCTCAGCAGTTCGTTGCGGGTTGGCTTTGTAGTGGCCAGTGCCGATGTCATTTCGCGACTGGCGCAGGTCAAGATGATCAGCAGCATGGGCGCTTCACGGTTCAGCGAGTCGGTGCTGGCGAGTCTGTTGGCCAGCGGTGCCTACCGCAAATTGGTGCAGCGTCAGCGCCAGCGTTTAAGTATTGGCAGGGAAGCAGCCTTGCAGGTCCTCGAAGACGCGGAGTGGGAGGTTTTCGGCAAACCGGTTGGCGGCCTGTTCATCTGGGCGCGATCGCGCAACGCTGACTATGCTCAGGTGCGCACTCAGGCTCGACGCTTCGGTGTCCTGCTGTCTTGCCCGACGGCGTTCAGTCCGACCGGCCAGGCTCATGACTGGCAGCGGATCAACATAGCTTATGCCTGTGATCCTCGCGCCCGGGCATTTTTTCAGGCCACCGCCAGGGTCTGTTGACGTTTGGTGACGAACCGCGTTGCGCGTGCCAAACGTCAACAGACCCTGAGGATCGACCTCGAGCGTTCTGAAAGCGACGCGGGCGTAGCTTTTTGCCATTATTCCGCAGCCAGAGACTTGTGTTGGCACAAGCCCGTTGCGAATCTGCATCAACAGACAATGGCAGGGGACTAAGCGCAATGATTTCGGCCGTGCAAGGACGTTTTGCCAACCTCGGTATGGCGAAAAAACTGGGTGTCGGGTTTGTACTGGTGCTGCTGTTGACCGCACTGGTAGCGGCCATCGGCGTATGGTCCCTGCAAACCATCAGTCAGCGCTTCGACGGGCTCAAGCAGATGTCGTCGCTCAACAGCGGTTTGCTCAAGGTTCGCCTGCTCGAGCAGGAATACGCCTTGCACGCTAATCCGAAAACCGCGGACGCCTTGCGCGCCGGGGTGGACGCTCTGATCGCTCTGGCGACCCAGCTCAAGGCCCAGTCAGCGGCCAACGTGCCGGTCATGAATGACGTCGAGCAATCTCTGGGGGCCTATCGCAAGGCTTTTGACGAGTTTGTCTCGCTGAGTCAGGCCAAGGACCTTGCACTGGAAATGGCCAGTTGGTCGGTGTCCAGCGTGGCCAATAACCTGGACGTGCTGCAGGCCGGGCTCGCCGATGATGGTGCCTATACCTTGAAGGAATCCGAGGGCAAGGACGGTGCGCAATTCATCGAACAAGCCAATCAGGTCAGCCAGGTTGCACGGCTGATGTTGCAGGCCATGAACGAAGCACGCGTACGCCTGGACCAGAGCCGCAAGGGCGACGACAGCGGCGGGCAGGGCAAGATCGAGCAGGCCGATCAGGCGCTGACCCAGGCCGAGCAACTGAAAACCACGATCAAGGACGAGGGCTACCAGACTGTCCTCAATGAAGTGTCCGGTCACATCGCCGGTTTCAGTGAAAAACTTGCCGAGTACACCGGACTGTTGGCAGAGGAAAAAACCGTCTACCAGCAACTCCACCAGCGCGCCGCTCAAGTGGTGGAACGGGTGGATCAGGCCTACGTTGCCGAAGACCTGTCGATGCAGGCAGAGCTGAAAAAGAACTCGCTGTTGATCATCGGTTCTTCGGCACTGGCCTTGCTGGTGGGGCTGATTGCTGCGTGGGTGATCACCCGGTTGATCGTCGCGCCGCTGCGCAGCGTCATTGGTGTTGCTCAACGGATCGCCGCGGGCGATTTGAGTGCAACGATTGAAGTAACCCGCCGTGACGAGATCGGCCAGTTGATGCAAGCCATGCAGCAAATGGGCGCAGGGCTGAGCAGTATCGTCAGTGGTTTGCAGGCCGGTATCGAACAGTTGGCAAGCTCTGCTCAATCGCTGTCGGCGGTAACCGAACAGACCAACCTTGAAGTCAGCAGCCAGAAGGAAGAAACCGAGCAGGTCGCCACCGCGATGAATCAGATGACCGCGACGGTGCACGACGTCGCACGTAACGCGGAAGAGGCTGCTCAGGCGGCGCAGACTGCCGATGGCAAGGTTGAGAGCGGTCAGCAGGTGGTGCGTCAGAGCATGGCGCGGATCGAACAATTGGCGGACTCGGCCACCTCGGCCAGTTCCAGCATCGAAAGCCTCAGTGCGGAAATCCAGAACATTGGCACGGTACTCAGCGTGATCAAAAGCGTTGCCGAGCAAACCAACCTGTTGGCGCTCAATGCGGCCATCGAGGCAGCGCGGGCCGGCGAGCAGGGCAGGGGTTTTGCGGTGGTAGCCGATGAAGTTCGGGCGTTGGCCAAGCGAACCCAGCAATCAACCGAGGAAATCGAACGGCTGGTCAGTGCCTTGCGCTCGGCGGCGCAGTCGTCGGTGCAGCAGATTCAGAACAGTGGCGAGTTGGTGAAACTGGCGGTGAGCGATGCATTGCAAACCGAGAGCGCGTTGGGGAGCATTGCGGCAGCGGTGTCGTTGATTCAGCAGATGAACCAGCAGATCGCAGCGGCTGCGGAAGAGCAGAGTTCAGTGGCCGAGGAGATCAATCGCAGTGTCACCAGTATCCGCGCCAGTGCGGATCAGTCGTCGCTGGCGATGCAGGGCAATGCAGCGTCGAGTATTGAGTTGGCGCAGCTGGGGGTTGAACTGAAGGGGATGGTGGGGCATTTCAGGCTGTAAGAGTTCTCGAAGGCTGAAAAGCCACCGGGTCGGGCAATTCCATGTAGGAGCCAGGCTTGCCGGCGAAGGCGTCCTTGAAAGCGCCTTCGCCGGCAAGCCTGGCTCCTACACGGGCATTACCTGACCCGGTGGCTTTTCAGCATTGGCATGATCAGTCGTAGATCGCTTTTTTCTTCCAGTCGGCGTCAGCCTCAACGTCTTTGAGGCCTTCAGTCAGTTGGTTCATCTCGCCTTCCACCGGAGCGATCTTGTCCATGACCTGGGCGTTGGCGCGGGCCAGGAGTTTCTCCAGGTATTCCAGCTGTTCAGCGTAAATCTGCGGTTCCTGTTGTTTGCGCAGGTATTGCACGCCGCGTTCGAAGGCCAAACGAGCCTGGCCGGGCTGGTTCTGTTGCAGAGAATGCTGGCCCAGGTTGTTGAAAAATTCGATGTGCAGCAGGACCAGGATGTGGCGCACTTCACGGATCCAGCGCTTGGCTTCGTTGGGCGGCAGGAAACCGTCCTGTGCCGCGCGGGTGATCTGGCCATGCAGGGCTTCGAGCAAAAAGCGCACGTCTTTGGCTTTGGCTTCGGTCTGGATCGGTGCCGGCGGGTTGTTGACCGGGATCGATTCGCCTTGGGCGACGAGGGCACTCAGCTCGGCAATCCGTGCCTTTAAGGTGCTGTTGGATTTTTCCAGGTTCAGCAAGCGCTGGCAGACGTTCAATTCAAGACGGGTCAACAGCAGCTTGAGGGTCGGTGTCATCAACTGACCGGGGAAGGTCTCGGTGATTTCACCGCAGCGACGCAGGCGGTCATTGAGTTCAACCTTGGTGCGGGCCTTTTCCAGCTTATTGTTCTCCACCACATGGTTCATGTAGCCAATGGCGATCAATAGTGCGATCCCGGCTACGACTAGCAGGGTGATCATGAGTGGTGTCACCGGTAAGACCTCTTTTATTAGGGTTCGCGTGCGAGTCGAGTGTAGTAGCTTGGCATTTGGGCGCCTAGGGTCGCTCGACGAGTTGAATCGGCAATGGCTCTGCTTATATCGGCCGTAACGCTGCATAGATAAGTAAATAGCGTGCGAGGTGCACATTGCCATCATCCGGGCCGGGACTATAGCGCCTTGCTGGATGCCAGAATATAGGCGCCAAAGGTCAGTCGACGGAAAAGCCTCAATCGCTGCTGAAAGCAGGGCGAAGTCATTGATTTAAATAAATTTATATCTGGGGGTTGACGACCCCTCAATCCATCCATAGAATGCGCGCCACTTACAGCGTAAAGCAC
>LNAP01000332.1_pt2 | contig 28119 bp, 32 predicted proteins | sample 602601 | NCBI WGS metagenome assembly LNAP01 (sample SAMN02440304, study PRJNA202911) | soil metagenome | biome: Subtropical and temperate rainforests or woodlands; isolation source: soil samples (1 kg each in a 20% v/v slurry with milli Q water) were... ... | reverse complement strand
TGTATCCCTGTATCCCTGCTTGTATCCTGAGAAAAATACCGAACTTTGGGATACAAGGATGAAGCGCGCAGACATCAAGCGCCGCCCTCTCGCAGACACGACACTTGCGGGGCTGGAGCCGGAATCAAAGGAATACCGTGAACTGGACGGAAATGGCCTCTACTTCAGGGTCAAACCTGATGGCGGTAAATCCTGGCAGCTCCGCTACAAACGTCCGGCGGGCAATTGGGCATGGATGGGGCTGGGGGGTTATCCAGAAGTTAGTGGTGCATCAGCACGAGAGAAAGCTGCCGATCTACGCAAAGTAGTGAGCAGCGGTGCTGACCCCCTCGAGCAAAAACGATTTGCGAAAGCTGCTATTGATGCGGCCAGAGCTCGAACCTTTCGAGCGGCTGCTTATGACTGGCTAAAGGCAAAGGAGGAAAAAGGTCTCGCCCCCTCCACCCTCAACAAAATTCGCACCTATCTCGACAAAGACATACTTCCTGCCCTGGGGGACAAGCCCCTAGACGAAATCACACGTACTGATTGTGCAGAGCTCCAAGCATCAATCGAAGCGAGGGATGCGCACAACGTCGCGGAAAAGTGCCGTACCTGGATAAATCAGATCTTCGGGCGAGCCATCGGCTTAGGGCTGACTGAAAACGATCCAGGAAGCCGCCTTCGCGATATCGCAGCCAAAGCCCCTAAAACCCAACAACATCCACATCTGCTGGAGCCTGAACTGGGTGAGTTTTTACAGGCCCTCAAGAACACCCCGAGTAGGCTGACAGCCCGTACTGCGGCATGGCTATGCGTCTGGACAGCATCACGACCGGGGATGGTTCGCTTGGCAGAATGGAAGGAGTTCGACCTTGAGAAGGCCATTTGGACCACTCCTGCCGCCAAGATGAAAATGCGCAGGGACTTTGTATGCCCTCTTCCCAGTCAGGCTGTTGCCGCGCTGAAAGAGCTGTACTGTCTGACAGGTCGTAGTCGCTGGCTCTTTCCGGGCGTCGGCGCGAAGAATCCCACTATCAGTGAGAACACAATCAACAAGGTCTTCGCCACCATCGGTTACAAAGGCCGCTTAGTGGGGCACGGTACTCGCCATACCGCGAGCACATTGCTGCGTGAACATGGGTGGCCGAAAGAGCACGTCGAAGCGCAGCTTGCTCACAAAGAGGAAGGTATCTCAGGGGTATATAACAAAGCCCAATACCTTGAGCAGCGAGTAAAGATGATGCAGTGGTATGCAGACCACCTTGATGCCCTGGCGGCAGGCAATGTCGTGCAAGGCCAATTCGGAAAGGCTGTATGAGCACGCATACCCAGCCCACCTCTAAAACCGGTGTAACGCGTGTGACACGTGTAACGAACAACACCAACCAATTGAATTTATTGTGTTTTTTTCGAGTTACACCGCAACCACCGCAACGATACACCGAGTGTAACGACACCAAGTCGTGTAACGAAAATCCGCCTCCTTCAGCCCTGCGGGCGGTAGCGTCTTCATATGTGCATCGCTGCGACTGCCCCCCAGCTCCGGGGCGACGGGGTACCCAACATGCCCATTGAACCGAGCACTGGCATAGAGGAGCTGGAAATTGCAGGGATCGACGTAAAGTGCTTAATCCAGGACATGGACGACGTCGAACGTGCCGTTCGCGAATTGGCTCTCTATCGCCAGTTCAGCGAGCACTTCCGACAAGCATTCGACCTTATCGACGACGCCACATCATTCTGGCTTGAGGATGGCTCCTACGCGCTGTGTACTGAGCCAGCCACAACAACGGTCTTTGAGCTACGTGACGTCATCGATGACCATGCCAGCATCGCGGGAGCAGCCTCACTGCCAAATGTCATTCGACATCTCCCTGGCTTCAACCATCAAGCTACAGACTCGCAACTGGCAGCGGCCTTTGCTCTCGTGCTTGGCACCGAAGCTGTAGAGGTACTCGGAAACTGGTTGTTTGAACTTGAACTTGCGACCTACGACATCGATGCAGAACTGCTAGAGCAGTTGAGAAATGACTCGCCCCCCCAATATCTAGACCTGGTCGAAAAAGAACGATACCGCCGCAGTGGAACCGAAATCAAAGCGCGAGAGCGATTCGCTGAATTGCTGGGTGAAGCCAAACAGACCCTATCGATGGCAGAACTGTATAGGCAAGCGGAGAACATTGACGTATTCAAGACTGGCTTCAACGCATCCAGCCTAATGCACCGAATGCTCAATGAGGCTTTCTCGGCAAAGGCATCAAAGCGAGGTCATGAGGCCGGTAAAGGAAACCGAGACCCTGACTCAAAAATACAATCGGACACGATGTATAGGCGCGCAAATATCAAGGCAGCAGCCGAAAAAATCATTAATGGCCGCTTGATTGAAAAGCGCAGTCTGAGCGATGCAGAGCTAACCAATCTGCTTTTCGACCAGAACGTTCATGGAACCAAAAAAACCATCAGAGACCATCTGACCATTCTGGGTCTAAGACCCCTCAAGTGAAAAAAAGGGGAGCGGACACTGTCCGTTCCCCCTCCCCTACGTAGCGTATGGCCTGTTGTCTCATTTCACTCAGGTTAAGCTCGCTATGAATACCGCATCAAAAACCATCGCTTCTCATGACCCAGCATCGATTCTCATCAGAATGCCAGAGGTCATTTCAATCGTAGGGCTCGCACGCCCGACCATCTACAAGCTCATGCGCCAACCGGACAGTGGATTCCCAATGCCGGTGAAGCTCAGCAACAGCAACGCCCGAAGCGCTCCGGTTGCATGGGTTTTGGCAGAAGTTCAAGCATGGACACGGGCACGCATCGCTGCCCGTGATCAGGTGGCCGCATGAGCCGCAAGATTGCCAACAAAGCGCTGATGCACCCGTTCTCCATTCTTCGCCAGATCGGCTTTTCGCCTCGCCTCATGCAACGCCTGGAGCGCTACCGCAGCCAGCAGGACAAACAAGGTCGTGTGGTCAGCGTACTCAGCTGGGCCGACGGCACCTGGTGCGCGCTCTCCCTCCACTGCGAAAAGACCGGAGCCGTGATTGTCGACGAGGGCCAGCAAGCGGAAGCCTATGAGGATGCCCGCTCGATGCTCCAAGGCGGCTTCCTGCCCCTGCTTTCCCTGCGCTTCGACTTTCACGCCTGAAACGAAAACGCCTCCGGGGGCGATCCGGAGGCGTTGAGGTAAATCTACATGCCCGAACAATTTATGCCACGCCTGAAAAATCCGCAAGCCACCCGCCTAGTTGCACTTTTCAAAAACGGACGGTACTCTTTGGCCGTCGCTGCAAAATCAGCGACCGGGCTTGGTAACCCGTTGAACAATAGGCGCAACAGCGCCCATATTTCTTTTGCAGGCGCTTTTTTTGCGTCCGCAATTCCGTTTTATGGCGGCTGTGCGTGGGAGACCTTCGGGTCTGCCGGGTTCCTATTGTCCCGGTTTACCAACCTGCGCACAGCTGCCACCCATTCGCTTGGTAACGAACGTGGCAGCTCCTCAACAATAGGAGTTTCGCCCCATGCAAGCCCTCAATCCGTCCAAAGTTCGCGCCGCTGCACACCGTGCAATGGCTCTCGCCGCTTTACACGCCAACTCCAGCCTCGCTACTCGTCTTGCCCGTTACAACGCCCATATGGTCAAAGCTCGCGCTCTCGAAGCCGCAGGCGGTGCCCAATGAACACCTCCCTCAGCTTCGCCTTGCCCGAAGACCTGCTCTGCGTCAGCAAAGACATCGAGAAGGGTGTCCCTGTTGATGCAATCACCTGTGCTATCAACCGCGCAGAGTCCGTGCTGATGTTGCTTGAGGACCATTTCGAAAGCGAAAGCGACAGACCACGCCTAGCCAATCACGTCCTGGCCGCTGTTATCTGGGATGTCCGGGGCACCCTGGGATTGATCAAAACCCTGACCCTGCACGGTGACACCACGTCTGTTCCGGTGGATCAGAAAGGCGGTGCCGTATGAGCGCTCACACCACACTAGGCCGAGCGTCGTTTTTCAATAAAACCTCCGGCCAGGGCGTGTTTCGAGTGAATGCGGGCATTCCTATTGAGGACGCGCTCGAAACGGTTTCGCTCCTTCAGCATTACGCCAATCAACTCTCCCTCGATGCCGCCATGAGCGATAAGGGCGAGCGCTACAGCTGGTGCGCGCTTTACCTCGGCGAAATGGCAAAAGCCTTGATCGATGACGTGAACGACGCGATGTTTATGCCGGGGGCCGATACATGACCCAGCGCATGAATCAGCCAACAAAACGCCCCAGCTTTGCCGACGTGAAAGGCGCCGCACTCAAGGACATTGATCGCGTGCTGTCTCACTGGCTGCCCAATGGCAAACGGGTTGACGGCGGCAAGGAATATACCGCCCCCAATCCGACCCGCACGGACAAACGGGCCGGGTCGCTCAAGGTCAATTTAAGCAAAGGCACCTGGGCGGACTTTGCTACCGGTGACAAGGGCGGCGACCTGATCGACCTGGTGCGCTACCTCGACGGAGGCACAGACATCGAGGCCTGCAACAAACTGGCGGATCTGCTGCACGTATCGGCAGGCGCCGTGCAATCAAAGCCCACACCGAGCAAAAGCAAAGCACCGGAATGGATCGCCATTCAGCCGATCCCGGTCGAGGCCATGAACAAGTGCCCGGCCAAGCATCGGCAACACGGCGTGCCTTCCAAGGTGTGGATCTATCGCGATGCCCAAGGCCAGCCCCTCATGGCGCTTTATCGCTTCGACCTGGGGCCGGACGAAGACGGCAAGCCAAGGAAAGTCTTTGCACCGTTGACCTGGTGCCAACGCGCCGACGGCCAAACCACTCAATGGCGCTGGCAAGGTTTGCCCGATCCGCGCCCTCTTCTGCACCTGGACGAACTGTCGCAACGGCTCGATGCGCCGGTCGTACTGTGCGAAGGCGAGAAAGCCGCCGATGCCGCTGCCGAGCTGATGTCGAGCTACGTGGCGACTTGCTGGCCGAACGGCTCCAGCTCTTGGCACAAGGCAGACCTGACACCGCTCAAAGGGCGGTCGGTCTTGTTGTGGCCGGACAACGACTCCAGCGGTCAGAGTTGCATGGAGGCCGTCGCGGAAAAGCTGCGTGAAATCGGTGCTGTCTCAGTGCAAGCAATCGCCCTGGATGTCTTCAAACGCAAGCCCACGCTGAAAAATGGCATACCGACCTTTGCCAAAGGTGGGCAATGGGACGATGGCGACGATGCAGCCGACGCACTCGCCAAGGGCTGGACATCGGCCCACCTCGCCGAGCTGGAGCGCACTGGTGAGCTGTTTGGCTCGGCACCCGCCCCCACTCCGGCCGAGGAAACCCAAACAAAGGCACAGCCCAAAACCAAGCGGCCCGCCAAATCAAAAAATGACCTGCTACCCGGCGGTTTTCGCCTGACGCCGGAGGGCGTGTTTTATTCCGGCGACGACGGCGAAGCACGGCCTGTATGTTCGCCTCTGGAGATCCTCGCACGCACCCGTGACGACAAGGGCCATAACTGGGGCTTGCTGGTCGAGTTCGACGACCCGGACGGTCAGAAGAAACGCTGGAACATTCCCGCCCGCACCATGACCGGCGACTTTGGCAAGGACGTACTTGGCCCTCTGGTGGACATGGGTCTACGTCTGGCTGGAAGCCGCTCAGGACGCAACGCACGCAACGACCTGCAAAGCTACTTGCAGGGCTTTGACAGTGCGCAACGGGCTCGACTGGTTACCCGTCTCGGCTGGCACGGGAATGCTTTCCTATTACCCGAACGCCAGATCGGCTCGCATGACGAACACCTGCACTTCTATGAAGCTGGGGCACAACTCCCACCAATCAGCGAGTCCGGCACGCTGGAGCAGTGGCAAGAGCAAATCGGCGCACTGTGCGTCGGCAACCATCGTTTGGCGTTCGTCGTCAGCGTGGCGTTTGCTGGGCCGCTGCTGAACATGCTCGGTCACGAATCGGGCGGGTTTCATCTCTACGGTGACAGCTCAGGCGGCAAGACCACACACCTGCAAGTCGCCGCCTCCGTCTATGGCGGGCCGCGTGTAGTGCGTTCCTGGCGCTCGACAGACAACGCCCTCGAATCCATCGCCGCCGCTCATTCTGACGGGCTCCTGGTGCTGGATGAAATCGGCATGTGCGACCCGCGCATTATCGGTGAAACGGTGTACATGCTGGGCAATGGCACCGGTAAGGCTCGCGCCAATGATCGAGGACAAGCGGGCCGACAGGTGCAGGAGTGGCGCTTGCTGTTTCTCTCGACCGGCGAGAAGACGTTGGCGCAACACATGGCCGAGGCAAACAAGGAGCTGAAAGCCGGTATGGAAGTGCGCATGCTGGCCGTGCCAGCGGACGCTAGCAAAGGCCTCGGCATGTTCGATGTGCTGAGCGGCTTCGATGACGCAGCGGCCCTCTCTGACGCGCTCAAGGCTCGCGTAGCCAAATACTACGGCACGCCCCTCACCGCGTTCCTGGCGGCCCTATGCGAGCCCGGGAAAATGCACGGATGGTCCACCATCCTCAGGCGAACTCTGGAAGGCTTCGTCGCCAAAGCCCTCCCCGCATCGGCCAGTGGGCAAGCACACCGAGCCGCTGCACGCTTTGGGCTAGCCGCAGCAGCCGGAGAGCTGGCCACCGCGCTCGGCATCACCGGCTGGCCCGACGGCACCGCGACCACAGCGGCACGTGTGTGCCTAAGCGCGTGGCTGAATGAGCGTGGCGGCGCCGGAAACCTTGAGGGAGATGCGATCTTGGCCCGCCTCCGCCAGATCATCGAACGTTTTGGCGAAAGCCGCTTCACCCGCTGGGAAACCGCCGCCGCGAAGATCGATGAGCACGGGCCACGCACCATTGACCGCCTGGGCTTTCGCAAAACCCTGGAGCACGGCATGGGCGACACCATGCACACCACCCACACCTACTACGTGCTGCCCGAGGCGTGGCGATCCGAGATCTTTCGGGGCATGAACATCAACGCCGTGAACAAAGAACTGCTGCACAGGGGTGTGCTGGAACCTGGTAGCGACGGCAAGGCATCGAGCTTGGTCCGGTTGCCCGGCCTAGGACCGCAACGCTGCTACATCGTGAAGACGATACCGGGAACGGATGAGAGCGAGGCTCGGGCTGCCTGACGGCATCCCTCTAATTAGAGGTAGCGCCGGCTGATTCCCGGCCTCGCCAGCCGCTCAACTCAACCCAATCGAATTACACAGAGACGAAACAATGAACGACATCCAAAAACTGAAAGACCGCCGTGAACAACTGACCTCCGAAGTGGAACGCCTGCGAGCCGAACTCTTGCACTATGAGACCGCTCTTGCGGCCCCCGAGTCTATCCAGCGAGGCCGGGAGCGGGACGTGCAGGATCAGTACGCCGAGCGGAAAAGGAAATGTGATTCACTGAACTTTGAAATTGATCGGTTGAGTCAAAAAATTCTTCGACGCGAAAACATCGCCAATCACGAAACCCTGATGACGGGCTACCGCGACGCCATGGCGACGTGGAAAACCGACGAGCACGAGCTCAACGAAAAGCGCCAGAGTGTCAGCACCCGCCTGAATGAAATCCGTCAGCAAGCCACAGACGAAATGGCGAAGGCACGTCAGGCCGAAACAGAAGCGGCGACTGCCTACGCTCAGGCTGTCGCCTGGGGCGATACCGAGGGCGAGAAGACCGCTAATGCTGACGCTCAAAAAGCCGCTAAAAACCTCGCGACGGTAGCCGAGCAAAACCGTCGTCAGCAGCTGATCATCGGCGCTCTCGAACAAGAGCTGGCCACCATCGATCAACACATCGCTGAAGCGCAGCAAGAACATCAAAAAATTGAGAACAAGGCGCTGCACCTCGCAAACGCGGTGCTTGAAGAGAAGTGGAATGAGGCGGCCCAGGCATTACTTGATGTTGGCGGGCAACTTTGCGCGGCGCGTCGGATGATCGACCGGGATCCTGTTGCGCTGCTCAAGCTCAACGTTCCTGAGCAAGGCGAAAATTTCAGCAGTTGGGACTGGAGTGACCTGTCGGAGCGCTCAGTGCGGTACAAGGTGCAAGACGTGCTGGCTTTGTAACGACCTGCCCCACCTGAAACAGCCTACGCGTGTGGGCTGTTTAAACAATGTCCAAGGATCAGCACTATGAACACTGCCACGCAGAACAGCCCCGGTCGTACCGAAACGCTGAAGGCAAGGAAAACCCATCTGAGCAGCCTGCTCAAGCTCATGGGCTCTCGCTGGGGGAAAAGCACAGCGATACAGAACCTCACCGCCAACGCGATCAAAACAGAGCTGAGTCTCATCGATCAGCAATTGAAGCGCCGAAGCTAGGGTGCAGTGGAAGCCTATCCGGCTTCCGCTGCCCGCTCTATAGGTAGTTGGCTGAGCCGACAGGTTTAACTATTCAGTCCCACCCTCACATTGATTTAAAGGGCAGCTTTCGGCCAAAAGCGGTCGTTGGACACCATACTGGCGAAACGGTAGCCTATCGCATGGCGTGACCGTCAAAGGGACTTGCCGCTTATGTCACGATTAGCTTGAAAATTAACCATGACATAGCGACAAGGGGTTCTATGCGACATTCTCTCGCGTTTATACGCGACATGCATGTCATATAATTGTAATTATAAGCCAAGGATTAACATTGAGAGAGTTCAGGTTTGCCCTCCTAGCCTTCATCACTGTGTCGGCTGTCGCTGGAATACCATATTTCTTGGCGATGTATACAGCAGGAAATTTGAGTATCAGCTCAAACAACCAAGACTGGGGCGGTTTTGGTTCGTATATTGGTGGAGTTATAGCTCCTGCAGCGTCGCTTCTGGCAGGGTATTTAGTATATAAAAGCTTCGCTTCAAATACACATCAGCAAAAACTGCTATTGGCGCGAGAGGCAATTTCAAGATTGGACTTGGTGTTTGAGAAAAAATTGGACGCGCCATTTAACAATTTCTGCTTCGGCACTGAGCATCATGGCCGGCCGCTTAGAATCGTTATTTATGCTCTATCAAATAATGAAATAGCGCCAACCGAGGCAGCAAACAAAGCGATATTATCATTGCTACACAATATAGCAATAATGACTGGCTCGATAAGATATTACATTGGTCTTTTGGGCGAGTATCCTTCGGCCAAAAAAAATAGCCATTGGTTAGGCGAGTTAGAAAGAAGTTACTGGATTGAAAAATATTCTGCAATTTGCTCGCGAATGGTGCGGATTGTTGGTCAAAGCTCGTTTGAAGAGAAGTTGAGCGCGGAGGAACTCAGGAGCTTTCAATTAGTGCTAGGCGGCGAGTATGGATTATAGCAATGCGCTAAAATCGTTCGATGTCGTGCTTAGCAGAGAAAGTTTGGAGCAACCGGTACGACATTTAGCATTTAATGAAAATTATAAGGGCTTGGAGGTTTCGATTGGCAACGATCAGGCAGCATTTCGTACCACAGGCATTTTTAAAAGGATTTGCTGAAGATTCTGGCTCGCCATTCATTTGGGTTTATGATAAGAGAAGTGGATATCGACCAAGCAGAAAATCTGTGAAGTCTGTTGCCTACGAAAATTACTACTACTCTCAAGAAACCGAAGCCGGCGAGCAAGATATAGACTCTTTAGAAAAAGCGTTTGCCAAGACCATAGACAATGATTTGCCGCTCATAATTCAGAACATCAAGGCTGTGCCGAACCGTGGGGTTTCTCTTTCCGACGAACATAAAGGAAAGATTGCCTACTTTATTGGACTTAGCTTAACAAGGGTTCCTAGCTTTCGGGATGGTATCAATCAAATCTATTCCTGGGCGGCACAAATGGCCCTAAATGAAGTAGCCAAAGATAACGATGCGGTTTCAGACTTAATCGATAAGTATGGCTTGACTGCAGAAGCAAAAGCTTGGGTTTCATTGCGCCCAATGCTCGAGATTGGAAATAATATTAGTGAGAGTATATTGAGCAAAAATTGGCAATTTTTTGTAGCCGCTGACAATGTTAGTTTCATGACATCAGATAATCCTATTGTAATTGGTGGCGCCGCCGGTATGGGGCCAGGACATCCGATGGCAGAGCTGATGCTTAGTCTACGAAAAGACCTTGCACTGGTATGCACCCCTCGCGGAAAAAAATCGGTGGAAGTGTTTAAGCAATCTCCAAGTGAAACAAGAAATTTCAACCGCGGGATTGTCAGGGCAGCCCGGCATAGAGTTTTCTCAGATCATCTTTCATCGACAGTTGACGCTTTTGTTAAGAAATACAGCCATGAACAACAACAAATAATCATATAAGTTTTTATCTGGCTGACATTGCTTCTCCCCGTCGCGAGTGAGCGTCTGCTTCTGGCCGATTGTTGACCCTCGCGAAGGGCTGCAATCGACCCAAAGCAGTCAGTCGAGCAAGGGACTTACACATGCCCCATAGCACTGTAATGTGAGATTACATTTTTGTTCCATTGGATAAGGATTTTTTGTCTTTCCATTTGCGTTTTTAGCAGGGTTTTATTATCTGCTTTAAATTCGTTTTTTTTGTATAAAAAGATCTGGAACTCGTAAATTTGTTTCACGAGTTCATACATCCGTCGGGAATGAATTCCCACACAGCTTTGAAATTCTATTGGCTGGTTTATATCGAAGATCGGTTCAACCTTATCCAGATGTTGAAAATAGAGTATTCCTTTTCCTGTTGGATAGGGAGGGATTGTATTTTTGGCTAAATATGAGTCGTACAAATTTTGGACGCCGAGAAATCCGGACGGGAACCTCGTATTAGTTGATTTTGGAATGATCGGTTGATATAGGTGTATTGATGGTTTCAATATGGTTTTTCGAATCAATGGGTGTTTTATACGTCTAGTGATTACATAGTCATCTGTGTGCATCATGTAAGCGTCGTTCCCATCAAGCCTCGTAAAACAGCTCTTGGGATAAGGGAATCCGCAACGCGCTGAAAATAAAAAGTCGTTTGACATGTTAATAATGAGGATGTTATTTATTCGAAGCCCAAAACATGAAGGCTGACTGTGAAAAATCAACGACTCTACACCAAAAGCATTTAGACCAATACCATCTCCCGCTATCGCATAAATAGCGATCATTCGATCTTTTTGGCTGATTCGAGATTTTATATGAAAGCTTGGTTGAATGTTCGTAGGGTTCCCTTGGATGAAGTGGTATGCAATCCAAATCCCTATGCGAACCTTATCAAGCCAATCCATAAAATCTGAATACTCAACACTTGAGAGAGCTCCTCTCGCAAGAATAGTCAAAACATAATTTTTGGCTCGCCCTTCAAGATCAGAATATTCGGTATTGCAGCGCTCGCATGCGGGAACGCAAAAATTGAGCCAGTCAAATCTTATCGTTCTCCCATCTCTAAAGTTTTTACCGAAGTTTACAACTCGTTTTGGATCTCCGGTGAGTTGCAATAACCATTGAGGAAGAATGTGCTCTCGATTCTTTTTCTCTGGTGGATCACCACAGAAAACACAATATCTATTGCTGCTCATTTCATGTGCTCATTGAAATGTAACGACAAAACTTAGCCATCGGCGCGCAGCGCATTTTTTGGAACTGTGGGACTACACATCTTGCTTCTGTACCGAAATTGGAATCTTATAAAACTCAAAGCGCTCAGGGTTCGATTTGCACAACTGGAAAGCAAACTCATGGAGCCCCTTAATCAGCTTGCGAAGAAGAGATTCAAAATCCCTCCTTTGATTTTCGGTGAGTAGCAGGCTTTCGTCAAAGGTGAACCAAGGTGCCTTAAAAGAATTCGACTCACTATATTCAAGTGCCTCGACCTTGTAGTGCATCTCTTCTGTGTCTGAATGAGCAACTATCTTATTCCTCAGGAGAAGAATTTGATTTCTATGCTTCCTTTCTTCCGGGGTGAAGGTGACCCCGATCCTCTTGGCACTCAACTGTATGCCCGACCTGGATGTGACGAAGGGCCGAGCAAATGAAATGATAGATTGCGTTTCGTAGCATTTGAACCGGCGTAGCTCTACTCTCGAATACATGCGAGTTAAATCGCACTCCTCTGCGAGGAACGTTAGTGCGGAGAGAGCCTGCTGGAAGTCCCATATCGAGAACACGATCCGGTGGAACTGCTCTTCTGATGGTTCGGCCGGGATTTTCCGCGTCATTTTCGCCTTCTCCTATGCTGTGCCGAACTATTTTTAGGCGACAGGCTGTCGTATTAAATCCCTTGTCGTTGCGTAAGTCCTTGTTAATCCTTAAGTGCTCGCGGAAAACACGAGGTGGATCAAAGAGAAACGCGATATAGCCACGAGATCCGTTGTCGAGCATTTCCGGTGATAGGCTACTGTTTTGCCAGCAGTGCGTCCACTGACCGCTTTTGGCCGCAAGCTGCCTTCCACGATTGGCAGCCGATGGCCCGAAGGCGCCCTGGCGAGAGCTTGCTTTTCTGGCCGATCCGGGAGCGTGCGATTCGGGTTGTTCATCCGGCTCGGAACCAGATATAAAGCGAATGCGCTTTGTATTCAGGGGAATACGAGCATTCATAAGGTGATCACGGATGTACATCTACAAAATGGTTCAAGTGCCGCCAAACATTGAAGTTCGTGCGAAGGAGCACCGGGGGAACGAGGCCGCTGTTTATCTACAAAATGTGGTCAACACTCATGCTGAGGATGGGTGGGAGTTCTATCGGATTGACACGATTGGCGTTTCAGTCAAACCGGGATGCTTTGACGCGTTAATGGGGAAGAAAAACGTGCTGAACCACTATTACGTGATTTCTTTGCGCAAGCCCCGATGATCAAGCTTTGCGCCGTCTCAGCAATTCGCTGCTATCAGCGAGTTGCTCCCTCTCGATTGCGAGATGCCTGCCGATTTGAGCCTTCCTGTTCAAACTATGCGATACAAGCCATCGAAAAGTATGGTGTTCTAAACGGCTGCCGCATGGCTGCGGGCCGCATCTGCAGGTGTCAGTACCCGAACGGCGGGAAAGATTTTCCCTGAATAAGTCGGACAGTGAGCCCCGACGCCTTAACTATTCAGCAGTGCTTGCCATGATCCTGACGGGATGCTTTTGGCCGGTAGCGCCCTGCCACACCAGCGGGCTAATCGCTGATAGCTTGCTGACGCCTAGCAAAGTGTTCATACCTAACTGCCAATCGTTGCTGATGGGCAGGCGAGAGTTCGACGAGAGCTTCTTTCCTGTTTTATGGGTCTACTTCAGACCTCGGAAGCGTTACACCAGTTGGCTTAGTAACACTCCTAAAAACTCATGCTCATACACAGTGTTACGCCGATAATATCCAACAAATACAGTCAGTTACCGACAACCGTTACACCAGTAACGTTCGTAACACTGCTTTTCAGAAGGATGCGTATTCCCCCGCTCCCCGGAAGCATCAATACCACCAGCGAACGTCAGGAGCAGTTCCAAATTTTGCCGGGGCCCCTGAGGCTTCTTTAAGACACGGGGTCGGAAACCCGCGTGATCGTGTTAGCGGATAAGTGCACAGCTTAGTGAACAGGTGAACCTGGTGAACTGCTGTTCACCTGTGCATTTGCCCTATTGCTTGGTCGTCCGCCGGGGACCCTGGGCAATTCGGATGGGTACGGGGCAAAGAACCCGCAGCATCTTGTTAGCGACTGAGTTTTCTACGTCGGTTGACAGGTTGACGTCGTTGACACCATCCCCAAGGTTGACCGGGTTCAACCGTTCGCTATCAACAACACAATGGCTCACCTTTACCGTTGCGGTAACTATCCCCTTTTTTCGTCAGGATCCTTTCAATTTCAACGTTGAAATTTCAGTAAGCTGCAATCTCTGTCGCTACCAAGATCCCGCGGGTTTCCTACCCCGTGGCCATGGAGAATGCTCAGGGTCCCCGGCAACCTTCCAGGCACCAATTCCTGGGCGACAGGCTCCTCTAAAACAGAGGGTGATGTGGGACGAATGCAAGGCTACTATCGGGGTAAATCTCTTGGAGAAAACCGCATGGAAGACATTTCACTCCTGGCATCACTGCTTAATCGCATGAACCAGAACCAGCTAGCGTTAGGTGCAGCGGTTGAGGAACTCGCTGTGTGGGCGGAACAAAATGGCTCAGCCGCTGTGGCAAGCAATGTAAGAGGGGCTCTCGACACCCTGGACAGGAACCAAGAGTTTATAAATCAAGGGCTTTTATCGCTGCCATCGGAAGGCAGAAATTGAAGCTCACGATGTCTTAGGCTTCGCTCATCCAACCCGGATTACGGCCATTTTTAGCGATCAGATTAGGGAAATTACAAGTGACCACATGGAATTTGGAGGCTTTGAGAGATGCAGTGCAGCAACGGTATGGGGGAGAGCAGAAAGATACATTCAACGCTCCTTTAAACTCAGTTATTCAACGGGGAGAATTTGCCAAATATCACTACACGGAGGCTAAACGTTTACTGGAAGCCCCGACCGCTGCTCATATCGAGCTGGGGGACATGATGATGCTAATTCTGGGTAACGATACGGCAAGCGTTGCCTTCCGGCAGGCAAGGTTCCAAGCGGCTGCTCATATAACTGCCTGTGTACAGAACATGCATGCAACAGCAGACATCCTCGCACATACAGTCTACTTCGCACTGGGCATGAATTTAGACCCAGCCCTCTGGCTCAAGCCGCGCAACATAAGCATGGCGCAGGTTATTAAAAAAATTCCGATAGAAGCAATTCAGCAGCTGTTATCCGCCCTTGTAGAAGATGAAGGCTTTCTTTACCTATCAGCCCTCAACAATCACTCGAAACATCGCAGCATCGTCGACATCCCGTTTTCAATTGATCTCACCCCTAACCCCGGTCCGCCTGGACTCAAATTCGCTGCATTTGAGTATGACGACCAAGTGTTTACAGAACGCTTGGCGATGCCCACGCTGGACAAAGAGTATGGTCGCCAATCGAAGCTCATAATCGGTATCGGTCAATTGCTCAATTCAACCCTGAGTGCTTAGCCTCAACCTGTAACCTCGTCCTACGTCGTCGTCTCTAGATGGACGGAATTCGTAAGCGCTCGAAACCGTGTATCCCCACATGTATCCCTAACTCATCAATCGTGCTGGAGGCCAAGTAAAATATGGGATACGCTAGTCTCCCTCGGGCACAAAAAAGGTCTTGCTAGGCAAGACCTTTTTCAATCCAGGCGGCACGCAACGCTGCCGCCCTACCTCACCTCAACAATATCCAACGCCCGATTCGCCAACAATTCACTCACCTCAATCACCTGCAAAATCCCCAACGCAACCCGCCGCCTCGACCCATCCAGATCAAACGCCAGATCACTGATCATGGCATTCGCCGAAGCCAAATTCTCACTGAGATTCGCCAGTAAACATTCAGAATCCACACTCGGATCAATCCGTAAAATGGAATCGGACTTCTCAGACGTTTCGCTCTTAGGTTTAGGCTTCAGATAAAAATCCAACGCTCGCGTAGCAGCGTCGTCGATTTTCTTGTTACGGGCGGACTGGGCGCGGGACGTAGGTTCGTCTGCCGCAGGAGGATTCGGAGTCACTTTTGCCATCGTCTTGCTTCCTGTAGTTGGAGCCATCACCCTCTCGCTGCTAAACGATGGGAGGCAGCTGTACGCAGGTTAGCAGACCGGGGAAACAAGAAACCGGCGCGTCCGAGGACGCCCTGCGCACAGCCACCATCAAGTGCAGGATAGAGGTTCCTGACTGGATAACGCCTTGCACAACCTGTTTCACCGCGAGCTGCTAAACCCGATCACTGATGAGCAGTGACAGGACTCAAACTACCGACGCAACCCAAGGCGAACAAGCCGGCGGATTCTGGCGTAGTTGTAGGCAAAGGCGCAAGGCGAGGTCGGTTGGCGGGTTGCGGGCGCCCAATGTCTGACAGCCCGATCTGACGCTGCAGATTGTTCCGAACCTCAAATGGCCGGCCCTACCTGTATTAAGGAAACCAGAACAACGACTTCAAGAAACCTCCTACATCGCGCCCCTCTCTTCCCGCGTTAGCGTCTGTCCTGCATTTTTCCGGACGAGACTCACTACGTGGCGGCACGCAAAAACGACATCCCCCAGGTCCGAAACCCGCCCAGCGGCGATGGGCATCACGTCACCTATCGGGACATGACCGCCAGCGAACTGGCCGAGCGCGAAACCCGGCAGCGGGCTTATGAAGCCATGCTTGCCCGGCAAGCTGCCCATGAACAAGCGCGCTGGGCCGCGGTGGATAGCAAGCCTTTGTCCACCGCTACCGGTTGCGTGTTTGCCAAGACTGGGCGGTTCGGCAACTTCCACGGCTGCGGCTGCCGGCGGCACCGTCGGCGCAGCCCTGCTGACCGGCATCGTCGCCCTGCTCTGGCCGTCCAATCTGGGTGACAGCGCGCTCTACAGCGAAGAGCAGTTACGCAACCTCAAACAGGCTCGCAGTCGCATGCGCTTGAGCATCGAGCAGCAGGCCGATGGCAGCCTCAAGGGCTACGGCTTTTACACCGGCCAGAACCGCGATTGGGAAATGGTTGATGTTGTTCAGTTCACGTCGCGAGCCGATCAGTTCATCGCCGACCTGGGGGATGGCATCGAATTGATCTGGACGCCGGCTACCAACCCGTCCGACACCCTTGGCATTCCCGCTCTGGAAGCGGCGCCCCAGGCACCTCCCATCTGGATCTACCCGCCGACGCCGATGGCCGACAGCATCATCGTCGACCCGATCTATCCGCCGGAGTACAGGGATTTCATTCTGGTGTTTCCGGCGGATTCGGGGGTTCGGCCGGTTTATGTGGTTTTGAGTGTTCCGGGGGATCACAAGTACTACCCTGCTCCATCGTCACTTCCGGCGTTTCCAGACGCAACGTCTGCCCCATTAAAAACTGCTGTACGTGGAGGAGGTAAAAAACGCCGACGATGGAAAGATCGCTCAGGAAAAATTTATGAATGGGACTCACAGCATGGCACCGTAGAGCTGTACACAAAACAAGGTAAACACCTTGGTGAGTTCGATCTGAAACGGGTGAACAAACAAAACCCGCAAACCCATCAAGGAGGGTAGAAAAATGAAACACGTTATTGAAATTTTCGACACAACGTCCGAAGAGTTGTTGCAGAGCGTGGAAATTCCACAGTCGTATTCAGCACAACTCGCTGAGCTGATGGGCTGGACACAACCTGACGACCCATATGATGGCTATGATCTTTCACCGGAGCAGATAGAAACATTAGAGAAATGGACCCATACCACATTGAATGGCGACAACCGCATCATTCAAATCGTCTGTCTTGAATAAAGCCAAGGAGTACTCTGGCGGCTTCGCCCAACACTTCTAACTCACTCCACATCTGCCTGCCGCGTACAGACCCATCCGTGCATCAATCCCGCCTGAAAGAACTGCACAGGAGCGTCAAACCCGGCGGCCTTGATAAGGCTCGCGACCTGTTGCGCAGGCAGGATCGCAACATCTCTGGCGTAAGCAATACGCGCTCGCTCCAGCACTTCTGGCTGAAGACCATCGGAGGACATCAAAGTCATCCAACTGCGTAACAGCACCTCATAGGCAGGCGATTCGGTATCAGAGGCGAGGTCGGCGTTCGCCAATATTCCGTGGGGTTTAAGGCGCTGGGCTATTTCGCGAAAGAACCTGGTGCGGGCATCTTCTTCCAACAAAAATTGGGAGACCAGCAAGCAGGTAGCCGCGTCGTAGCTGGCCTCGGCGACGAGCGTATCCAGGTAGCCTTCGTGAAAATGGCAGCGCGATAGAAAGCCATGCTGAACGGCCCTCTGACGACAGACATCAAGCATAGCGCCCGAAGGGTCGACAGCAGTGAAATGCCAGCCGGGGAAGCGCTCCGCCAGATGGGCAAGTTCCGCCCCCGTGCCAACGCCGACGCAGAGTATCCGAGCATTTTCCGGCAGGCCGGCGAACTGAGATTCGAGCAGCAAATAGAGGGCGGCGCGAATCGGCGCCATCCTTTCCCATTGCTTGTCGTAGCTGACAGCTTGCTGGTCGAACAATATCTTGAGGTCTTCACTGCGCATAGGGCACCTTGTGTCGTGATAGACGCATCGCGTAACCGCGGTACTGCTTTCAGTATCCCAGACCTGTCAAGCCCCACACCTTTGCGGCCGCCATGCTGTGGATCAGCACTTCCCAGGACCCCAGTCGAGCATTGATATTAGGATTATCTCAGCAGGTTGCGAGGGGGGACTCAACCCGATCACTGACCTCGGCCTATTCTGACGCTGTCCCCTCTCCCACAGGCAGGCCCCATGATCCACTGCAAACGAGCCTACGAAGCAGCCAGCACCGAGGACGGCGTACGGGTTCTGGTGGACCGTCTATGGCCGCGTAATTGTCGCAAGGACGAACTCCCCATCGCGCAGTGGCTGCCGGAGGTGGCGCCTTCTCATGAGCTGCGCAAGGCGTTCAAAGCGGGGGCGGTTTCGTTTGAGCAGTTCAAGGTGGCCTATCGCAAGGAGTTGGCTGCGCGGCCGCAGTGTTGGTGGCGGTTGGTGGATGTTGCGCGGGGCGGCAATCTCACTCTGGTATATGCCGCCAAGTCCACGGTCGAGAACAATGCCGTGGTGTTGGCTGAATGGTTGGAGGATGAGGTGGAGAAGCGGGCGGAGGGGAGTTCGCCGGTTTGTTATTTGGGTGGGGAGTTCTGATGGGCGGCAGGATGGTTTTGGGGCCGCTGCGCAGCCCAGCGGGAGCAAGCTCCCTCGCCACGGTGGTAGTTATTCTTTTCAGGCGGTGTACGGCTAAGATGGCGCGCAGGCGAGTTCACAAGGAAGGCTGGCGTGATGCAATCCCGTTTTGATCCCTTGGTTCATATCGATTGGAAAACACCCGGCGCTGAGTTGCTTGGGCTGCTGCAGCATTACTATCCCGACATCGGTGTGTTTTCCGGGCCGGAATTCGAGGCGCTGTTGGATGAGCTTTCCAACGAAATGGCCGAGGTCTGTTTCGAGGCGTTGGCACCTGTGCTGGCGCGTCACGGCTTTGACCTGTGGAACCTGGACGCCGGTGGCGATGATTACCGACCGGTGATTGTCCCGGCCGATCAACGCGAGGCTTTTGCACAACACTGGCAAGGCCAAAGCGCAGAACCGAGGTTCACGCCGAGGCTGATCGAAGCGCAAAAGCCTGCCGCCCCCGACCGTAAATCCAGCAAGCCCAAGCGCAGCAAGCTGAACTGGCTACAGGAAGTCCACGACTATCCCGGCCCCACTTACGTGCATGACTACAACTACCGCAACGGCTGGGCCGCCATCACCGAGCAGGAGGAAGACCAGTGGCTGTGTTTTCTGATCGATTACAACCCATGGCCGCCCGCTGAGCAGGACATGCTCGAACACCGCAACGATGGGGTGGACGGCGCAGACTTGCAGCTCATCGATGCCAACACCCAGCGCAGCCTGTGGAAACGTCGGGTGAAAAGCGGCGCTTACAGTTCAGATGACCGCTACCAATACGAGATTCGCCAGGGCGATGACATCCAAAGTTTCGGACCTGTCGGGATGCAATGGTCGGAGTTTGAAGATCCCTGTGTCGTGGTCGACTCGGAGATATTCGAACGTCAGTGTATTTACGAACCCGAGCATTTGACGCGGATCTGGCGGATCACGGCGGACTCCAGCGAGGTCATTTTCGAGTACGCGGATGAACTGACGATCCTGCCCATCGGCCCGCGCCGCTTGCTGTTCATGCAGCACAACGGCCCGCGCTGCTGGATCTGGAATCAAGACCCGCCGCACCAGGCCATTGCCGCCAAGCCGATGCCCGCTGACGCCTATAAACTGCGGGCGGCGACCGCGTACCTGGGCGGTGACGAGGTCCTGCTGTTCAGCGAAGGCGAGCGACAGAACCTTGAGCACTCGGGCTATCAGGAGACGGTGCTGCTGGCGTGGCGCTTCAACTTCGTGACCGGCGCTACGACGAAGGCGCTGTTGGACGGCTTTGGTAGTGAGCTGCGCCAGGACACCCGCCTGCTTGTTACACAGCCCAAGCAGGTCATCACGTTGCGCACGTTTCATGGGCAACTGCATGTTGCCCGGGGGCATGGGGATTGGTGGGTGTGGAATTACCGGACGAATACGTTTGGCACGCAGACCTTGGCGTGGTTTTGGAATCAGTGCAGCAGTGAGGTGATGAAGCTGTCGTCCAAGGATATTGCGCGGGTCAAGCCGGAGATTCGTTACCTGGCGGCGCAGGATCGGTATCTGGCGTTTGAGGCGGAGTTTGTGGCGCGGTTGCCGGGGTTTGCTGAGATACTTGAAACCAAAGGTAGTGATGTTCTGAGTTTCGACTGAAAAAACAGAGGGAGTGGTATGGGGTTCGATTCCGATGATGAGCCGGCAGAAAGGAGTGAGTACTACGCGGCTTGTCCGCCTTCTCCCCATGCGTGGCTTTACATTGCAGTGGATGTCAGGGATATGGGAATCGCCAAAATCGGGTTAACGACCAAGCGAACTCCCGAGATGCGGATCGCAGAAGGAAGAACCTACAACCCCTTTCTCGTGCTGTTCACCACCTACGATCTCGCGCGGTGTACTTGGGGTACGTCAGCCAAAGAGCTGGCTGATATCGAACGCTACATTCATCGCCGAGCTGTGTTCGGTACACCGATCGGGCACCTCGCCACCGGACGCTCGTCAGAATGGTTCCGAATCCATCCTGAACAGGCGGAATCCATCGTCGACGCGATGCTTGCAAAACGGGGTTTTTCAGTTGGCGAGCGATACCTCTATAGCTCCTATGACGGTCCTGATGTCTTCGATCAAATTCGAGTGTCGAGGATGAGAGAGATCAAGACGGTGTACCGGCCAAGCCTACGCGCCGTTATCGACGATTCCATAAATGCGGGCATCCCAGATGAGTACTACCGCGAGTACTACAACTTCCTGAGGGCGTACCATTCGAGACCTCAGGCAGAAAGACCTTACGATTGAATTGCGCGCTGAATGCCTGTCGCCCAAGTACTTTGTCGCCGGGTGACATACATCATCGGTGTGGCTTCTCGGCTTGGTGAGGCATAGGGGCTTACCCTGCTCAAACACAAAGCCAGCCCCGAAACCCTCGCGCCGCGTAATACGACTGCACACCATTGTGATAAACGAACACCCGTTCATAACGATAGTCACCGAATAGCGCACCGCCGAGGGCGCGAAGTTCAGGGGGTGTTGCCAGCCAACTGGACGTTTTGGCATCAAACTCGCCAAGCTGCTGCAAGGCTCGGTACTGGTCTTCAGTCAGCAAGGCGATGCCCATTTCTTCGGCCATTTCCATGGCACTGCCTTTGGGTTTGTTTTCCTTGCGTGCGTCCAGGGCGGCGCGGTCGTAGCAGAGGCTTCGGCGACCGGTTGGGCTTTCTTTGGCGCAATCGCAAAAGGTGACGAGGCCGGCTTGCTGGTCGTGGCCGATCACGTCGGGTTCGCCGCCGGTGGCCTCCATTGCCTGGAGCGACTTCAGGGCGTTAGGGTTGCTTTCCAGCTTGGCCTGGACGTCGGCCCAGAGGATGTCCGGGTGGCGATGTGGGTTCTGGTCGAAGCGGGTTTTCAGGGTCTGGAGAAGGTCTTGTCTTTTCATGGTTTTGGGTCCGTTGCTGGTCGGTTCCAAATTCTGGCAGTACCAGCGTAGCAACCCATTGAAGCATGAGGTCACGAACCATGATGCGCAGCGACGCTCAACCCGTTTTTCTCCTGCACTTGCGTCCAGTCAACCTCGACCAGGACAGCGGCGTTTGCGTACGTTTCTTTGAAGACATGCTGCTCTGCGCGTTTGGTTCCACACAAAAACTGCACGACCCGGATGGCACACAGCGTTACCTTCAATCTCTCCAAGAAAAAGCAGCCGAGCTTCCTGGCAGCATTGTCCATGCCTGGGATGAAACGCAGATCGTGGGCCAGATAGAAATGTCGCGGCTGAAGGCTGAGCCCGCAGTGGGCTACATCCATTTTTTCTACCTAACCCCTGAGTGGCGATCACGTGGTGCAGGGAAGTTGCTGCTGGCCTACGCGACCGACTTTCTTGCAGGGTTGGGGTGCGAGCGGATGAGATTGTCTGTGAGCGACACGAACCACAGGGCGGCACGGTTTTACAGGCACCATGGTTGGATTGATATCGGGGCCAGGCAAGACAAGCCGGAGCTGCGTTTGCGGTTGATGGAAAAGGCCATTGCCGCCTGGTGAGAGCAACTCCCTCGCCACAAGGTTGGGGTTCGGCAGAATGGATTGGAACGTCCTCTCCATCACCCTACGCGTCAATATCCACCATAAAATATCAAGAATTTTGCACGCTATCACAACCTCTGATACCGTGCTGGAATCGTGATACGGAAGAATGACCATGACTGCTATCCGCCAAGACCATGAGCTCTCCGAAAGGCGTGATCTGATCGAGCTCAAAGTCTACGTAGAGAACGTGCTAGGCCTGAAGCTGCGCTTGAAACCGTGGGAGCACGTCAAGATCCTTCCGTATGCATTGCGTGACCGCTACGAATTTTTTGTCACAGAAATCTTCGGGGCCGGCTGCCTCATTCTCAAGGAACGTCCACAGCGTGAAGCCAGCGTTGCGGATGTCGCCAAGCATATCCAGGCCATCCACAACTTGCAGGCATCCAACAAGTTGCCCGATACCGGCGACCTGATGATTTTCGTCACCGACACGCTTCCGAGCTATGACCGCAAGCGACTGGTGGAGAAAGGCGTCCAGTTCATCGTGCCGGGCAATCAGCTTTTTCTTCCGGCCTTTGGTATGGATTTGCGTGAGTATTACCGCCAGCGCCTGGAAAAACCTCAGGTCCTGAGCCCCGCCACCCAAGCCATGCTGATTCAATTTCTGATCAAGGGATGGCACCACCAGCTCCTGACCACTCGCGCAACCTTCGAGAAGTCCTTTACCTACGCGAAAATGACCGTCAGCAGAGCGATCAAGGAACTGACCGACTTGGACATTGTTAAGCCTGGAAAGGAAATGGGTGAGGCCGCGATCCTGTTTCACTTGTCCCCCAGGGAGACTTGGGAGATGGCCAAGGAGTCCATGCGTACGCCGGTCAAAAAAGCACTTTGGCTCAATGCAATTCCCCAGGTTTTTGACGACACCCCAATGTTGCTGGCCGGAGAAACGGCCCTGGCTGAAATGAGTCTTCTCGCCGGCCCAAAAGTCCCTTGCTATGCGATGACGGCAGCGCAGTTCGAGCATATTCGGGAGCATGCTCAAACTGAAAAGAATGCGGCCTACGGGGAGGAATTCGGCGCTTGGGGCTCAACTTCGAAAACGGCCAAGTCGAAACTCGAGACCACGGCGCCCTACCTTGAAGTGCCGCAAAACCATGCCGCGTGTTGCATTCAGTTTTGGAGTTATGAGCCGCCGCGCAGCAACATCGCCACTGGAACGGTGGACCCCTTTTCTCTCTATCTGAGCCTCAAGGATGACCATGATGAACGCGTGCAAATGTGTCTGGATGAAATGATGGAGAACGTGAAATGGTAGTGGGTGTCGACCGGTTTCGAGAGTATTTCAGGGATTTCCAGGGCAGCTACGTTCTGATTGGCGGGGTGGCTGCTTCGATTGCCATGGAGGAACTGGGTGAGGAATTTCGACTGACCAAGGATCTGGATATCGTCCTGGTCGTCGAGGCGCTTGATCGTGCGTTCGTCGGGCAGTTCTGGAAGTTCATCAAGGACGGTGGCTATGCCATTCGCCAGAATGGTGACAGCGATGGGGACTCCCCGGTTTTTTATCGCTTCCAGAATCCGGAGGACAAATCCTTTCCCGTTCAGGTCGAGCTGTTTTCCCGTGTCCCGGATGGCCTGGAGCACGAAGAAGCGGCCAGAATGACCAAAGTCCCCGTGGAGGAGCAAGCCGCCAGCCTGTCTGCGATCATTCTTGATGATGAGTACTACGCCTTTCTCTTGGAGGGCGTCGATCATACTCAGGAGATCAGCCACATCGGTGCTGATCGGCTCGTTCCCCTCAAAGCCCATGCCTGGCTTAACAAGAAGGCGCAGCTTGAGCAAGGTATTCCAGTAGACAGTCGCGATATCAAAAAACACTTTAGGGATGTGATCGTACTGACCGTCGGTCTCACCGAAGGAATGGCCCAGCTACCGGAACGGCTGGCGCGCGATTTGAAGAGCTTTCTTGACCAAGTGCCTGCTGAGCTGGCGTCAAATCCCCAAGCCTACAAAGGTGTAGATGGCCACCGTTTGATCAAGACGATTGAAGAAGCCTTCCGCCTCACTTGAATCATGTTTTTTGCACGCTATCAGATGTATTGATAGCGTGCGAGAAAGTTGTTACGACGTAGGGCATGTCCTCGAGCGTCATCCCGAACTTATTGTCACCAAAGGCTCGAACGGTTGGAGACGAACATCTAAGTCAGAGCACGACACGCCTCTGGTGATTGAAAGTAGATGCTCCTTCGATTTGTGCACATCCCAAACTGGGATTTAACGTTCGATGCCCCAACCTAACGCTCCGCCTCCCCCTGTGGATAAATATCACTGACATTCAACGACAACTTCGCAGCCACCTCATAACCATCAGCCTTGCTGAAGTTCAACTGAAACTCCTGATAAGCAGGACCGGCCAGCCAACGGTTAACTTGCAGACCTTGATACCTGGAGCTTTCCCCGGGCGTGAGTTGCCCGAACAGCGGATAGCCCGCGTCGGCAAAAATCCTGTCAGCTTCGAACCAGTCCATCTCCTTATCAAGGCTCACACGTTGCTCCACCATTGCCCATGCCTCTGGCGTGACCTTCTGGCCGACATCCAGGAAGACCACCTTGCTTTCTTTCGCGGCGATCAGGAAAGGCAAGGTCATGGGTGTGCCCGTCGAATCCAGCAGCTTGTATTTCATACCAGCGTATTCCCCACCGCCTTCTTCCCTGCGCTCCCATATTCGCCAATCGATGACGCTTTCCGGGTTGAAGCTGTTGTTGGTGAGGATGATTTTGTAGCGCTGTTTGAAGAGTACGTCCTGATCATCTTTATAGGCCTTGTAGAACGACACCTTGCTGTGTTCGGCGCCGACCCGGATGATGATCGGAGTCCTGCGGCTGGCGACACTGTCCTGATATTGCTGGTAACTGAAGAAAGCGGATGCAATGGAGACGAGTAAGGCGAGCGTCGCAATTCCATCTGTGCGGGTGAGGGTCTTGAACCATTTCATCATGAGGCGGTGTGTCCGGATATTCGTGGTGGATGGGTTGGCGTCTTCGCGAGCCTTGTCCGAATGAAGACCCAGAGGATAGCATTGAGCCATCAATCCTCAAGGAAGCCCGAAAATGCCTGGAACGCCCGCCCCTCTGAGCGTCACAACGAAGATCAGCTCATGACCCTCCTCACCGCCGACGCCATCGGGCAACGTGCTACGTTTTTCATCATCGTTTTATCCTGCTTGCTTGTCCTGGGCATCACGAAGACCTTGAGTAAAGCCCATCAAAAATCGAATCAAGACTCTCAGTTGTTCATGTATGGCACCATTGCCACGTCCTTCATCATAATCATGTCTGCGGTACTGATTTGGGGCAGCAAGGATCTTCCCGCGTGGCTTCAAGGCATCGGCAGCATCTACGCAATCATCGTGGCAATACTCGTATCCCGGCATGAAGGCCGAAATGCCCAGGAAAGAAGCAGACGGGAACGAGCAGAAGATCACAGACGTGAAGCCCAAAGAGTCAACGAAGAGAAGATAGAAACCACCAGGGCGATCTACCAGATCGTGCTTCGCGCGTTCATGAGCTTCAGCTACGTGCGTGAGAATGCCTATGACAAGAGTCTGTCAGCCAAGGATATCGGCCCGCGCAAGGGCGAGCCCGACCTGAAAATAACAGGCGGCAAACAATGGCGGTCACTGGGTTTCAAGGCTGCCGACATTCGCGTACAGCTTCGGCAACTGGAAGCATTTGTAGAGCAACTGGAAAAAATTTCCCCCTTTGAGCATAGGGATGCAGTTCTCGCCCTGCTGACATCCGAATTCTGCGCCTCGATCAAAGTGTTATTGGCTGATTTGAAGACAGGCTGGAATATCGAAAGTCAACGAACGGCGCCCGGCTCCGGCGCAAAATCGACGATCAAGTACCCTCCTTGCGTAAAAAACGCCACCTACACAGAAACTGAAAAACTCATTGGCGTCACCGAGTATCTGGCCCATGGGATTTTTCATATGTATCTGGATGAGCCGGAGTGCAATCGTATCGAGGAGGTTTTCCTGAGTTGGTCCCAAAGGGCAAACAAAATTTTTTTAAGTCATGGGACCCAGGCATCATCCGGTGCGCAAGAGGATGTTAATCAGGCACAGCAGAGCTGACTTTTACGACGACATTCCTGCATGGGTAGCTAAGGTGAAGTAACCCGTTAGCGGCTAGCACTGAACAGGAGGCCCGCATGAGGAACTTCACGATCCAACACATCGACCACATCGTCCTGCGCGTAAAAGACATCGAGCGCAGCCTCGCTTTCTATACGTCCGTGCTCGGTTGCGAGCTCAAGAAGCGCCGGGACGATCTTGGAATGCTCCACCTCAGCACCGGTGTTTCGATGATTGATCTGGTGGCTGTCGACGGGCCGCTGGGGCGCGAGGGTGGGCCGGCGGCTGGCAAGCAAGGGCACAACGTCGACCACCTCTGCCTGCGCATCGAACCGTTTGATGAACAAGCCCTCATCGCTCATTTGGCCTCAGCCGGCCTGAGTGTTGAGAAAGCGCAGATGCGCTATGGCGCGGAGGGGAAAGGCTGGTCGATCTACTGCTTCGATCCGGATGGCAATCAGATTGAGCTGAAGGGGCCCGCGCTGGAGACCTGAGCTTCTTGGTCTGTCTGGGCCAGTGATGTTGAATGTGCCGCCGTCATCGCGAGCAGGCTCGCTCCCACAGGGGATGTGGGGCGGGCACAAAATTCGTGAATCAAAACTGTGGGAGCGAGCTTGCTCGCGATGGCGGTCTGTCTGAAACGGTGATGTTGGATGGGCCACCGTCATCGCGAGCAGGCTCGCTCCCACAGGGGATGTGGGGCGGGCACAAAATTCGTGAACACCACCAATCAAAACTGTGGGAGCGAGCCTGCTCGCGATAGCGGTCTGCCTGAAACGGTGATGTTGGATGGGCCACCGTCATCGCGAGCAGGCTCGCTCCCACAGGGGATGTGTGGCGAGCACAAAATCCGTGAACACCACCAATCAAAACTGTGGGAGCGAGCTTGCTCGCGATAGCGGTCTGTCTGAAACGGTGATGTTGGATGGACCGCCGTCATCGCGAGCAGGCTCGCTCCCACAGGGGATCTGTGGCGGGCACAAAATTCGTGAACACCACCAAAAACTGTGGGAGCGGGCTTGCTCGCGATAGCGGTCTGTCTGAACCGGTGATGTTGGATGGGCCGCCGTCATCGCGAGCAAGCTCGCTCCCACAGGGATCTATGGCGGGCACAAAATTCGTGAACACCCTGTGGGAGCGAGCTTGCTCGCGATAGCGGTCTGTCTGAAACGGTGATGTTGGATGGGCCGCCGTCATCGCGAGCAGGCTCGCTCCCACAGGGGATGTGGGGCAGGCACAAAATTCGTGAACACACCGATCAAAACTGTGGGAGCGAGTCTGCTCGCGATAGCGGTCTGTCTGAAACGGTGATGTTGGATGGGCCGCCGTCATCGCGAGCAGGCTCGCTCCCACAGGGGATGTATGGCGGACACAAAATCCGTGAACACCACCAATCAAAACTGTGGGAGCGAGCTTGCTCGCGATAGGGGTCTGTCTGAACCGGTGATGTTGGATGGGCCGCCGTCATCGCGAGCAAGCTCGCTCCCACAGGGGATGTATGGCGGGCACAAAATTCGTGAACACCACCAATCAAAGCTGTGGGAGCGAGCCTGCTCGCGATAGCGGTCTGTCTGAAACGGTGATGTTGGATGGGCCGCCGTCTTCGCGAGCAGGCTCGCTCCCACAGGGATCTATGGCGGACACAAAATCCGTGAACACCACCAAAAAACTGTGGGAGCGAGCTTGCTCGCGATAGCGGTCTGCCTGAACCGGTGATGTTGGATGGGCCGCCATCTTCGCGAGCAGGCTCGCTCCCACAGGGGATCTGTAGCGGGCACAAAATTCGTGAACACACCGATCAAAACTGTGGGAGCGAGCTTGCTCGCGATGGCGGTCTGTCTGAAACGGTGATGTTGGATGGGCCACCGTCATCGCGAGCAGGCTCGCTCCCACAGG
>LNAP01005453.1_pt1 | contig 28125 bp, 26 predicted proteins | sample 602601 | NCBI WGS metagenome assembly LNAP01 (sample SAMN02440304, study PRJNA202911) | soil metagenome | biome: Subtropical and temperate rainforests or woodlands; isolation source: soil samples (1 kg each in a 20% v/v slurry with milli Q water) were... ... | reverse complement strand
ACCTTCCCCCTCGATCCGCGCGTGCCGCGCCGTCTGGCCTGGGAGCTGAAGACCAAGTGGATGCCGAGCATCTACTTCGACCTGATGCTCAAGGGCCACGAATGGATGGCCGAACCCAAGCATCTGGACTTCGAACCGCGCCCGGTGGAGTCGCCGGCCGCCTGTGACTTCACCCAGGAGAAGAAGTAATGAGAGAGCGGCTCGCCCGCTACCTGCCGTGCCTGGAATGGGCACGGCAGTACGACCGCGAGGCCGCCGGCAAGGACGGCCTCGCGGCAGTGATCGTGACCCTGATGCTGATCCCGCAGAGCCTGGCCTACGCCATGCTCGCCGGGCTGCCGCCGGTCACCGGCCTGTACGCCAGCATCCTGCCGCTGCTCGCCTACACCCTGTTCGGCACCAGCCGCAGCCTGGCGGTCGGCCCGGTGGCGGTGGTCTCGTTGATGACCGCCGCCGCGTTGGGGCCGCTGTTCGCCACCGGCAGCGCCGAATATGCCGGCGCCGCCCTGCTGCTGGCCCTGCTTTCTGGCGTCATCCTGCTGCTGATGGCGGTACTGCGCCTGGGCTTTCTCGCCAACTTTCTCAGCCACCCGGTGATCTCCGGCTTCATCAGCGCCTCGGGCCTGCTCATCGCCCTCGGCCAGCTCAAGCACATCCTCGGCATCCAGGCCTCCGGCGAGCACGCCCCGCAGCTGCTGCAGGGCCTGATCGGCGGCCTGCCCGACACCCACCTGCCGACCCTGGCGATCGGTGGCAGCTGCCTGGTTTTCCTGTTCCTGGTGCGCAGCAGGCTCAGCCCCTGGCTGCAGGCCATCGGCTTCACCGCGCGCCTGGCCGGCAACCTGGCCAAGGCCGGTCCGGTGGTCGCCCTGCTGGTCTCGGTGCTGGTGGTCGGCGCCCTCGACCTCGCCGCGGCCGGCGTCAAGGTGGTCGGCGCGGTGCCCACCGGACTGCCGGACCTGACCCTGCCGGCGCTGGACCTGGCGCTGGCCATGCAGTTGCTGCCGGCGGCGCTGCTGATCAGCCTGGTCGGTTTCGTCGAGTCGGTGTCGGTGGCGCAGACCCTGGCCGCCAAGCGGCGCCAGCGCATCGAACCCAACCAGGAGCTGATCGCCCTCGGCAGCGCCAACGTGGCGGCGGCGCTCAGCGGTGGCTTCCCGGTCACCGGCGGCTTCGCCCGTTCGGTGGTCAACTTCGATGCCGGCGCGCAGACGCCGCTGGCCGGCGCGCTGACCGCGGTGGGCATCGCCATCACCGTGCTGTTCTTCACCCCGCTGTTCCACAACCTGCCGCAGGCGGTACTGGCGGCGACCATCATCGTCGCCGTGCTCAGCCTGGTCGACCTGGGCGCATTGAAGCGCACCTGGCGCTACTCCCGCCAGGATGCGGCGGCCATGGTCGCCACCATGCTCGGCGTGCTGCTGGTCGGCGTCGAGGCCGGCATCCTGCTCGGCGTCGGCCTGTCGCTGCTGCTGTTCCTCTGGCGCACCAGCCAGCCGCACATAGCGGTGGTCGGCCAGCTGCCGGGCAGCGAGCACTTTCGCAACGTCGAGCGCTTCGCCGTGGTGGAAAGTCCCAAGGTGCTGTCGGTGCGCGTCGACGAAAGCCTGTACTTCCCCAATGCGCGCTACCTCGAGGACCGCATCGGCGCACTGGTCAGCCAGCATCCCGAGGTCGAGCACCTGGTGCTGATGTGCCCGGCGGTCAACCTGATCGACGCCAGCGCCCTGGAGAGCCTCGAGGCGATCAGCGTGCGCCTGCATGCAGCTGGCATCCAGCTGCATCTTTCGGAAGTGAAGGGGCCGGTGATGGATCGGCTCAAGCAGTCCGACTTCCTCGAGCATTTCGGCGGCCGGGTGTTCATCAGCCAGTTCGCGGCGCTGGCCGAGCTCGACCCGCAGACCACCCATCACGCCATCGGCCTGCGCCGCAACGGCCTCGCCGGCAGCCCTCTGCCCCATCAATCCACAGTGCAGGAAAGCGACAGTGAAAAGCGCCCATGATCTGGTGGCCGAAGCCAAGGCCCGCATCCACGAAATCGACCTCGATGCCGCCGACGCCGCGATCCGCGCCGCCGACGTGCTGCTCGACGTGCGCGAGGCCGACGAATTCCATGCCGGGCACATTCCCGGCGCGGTGAACATCCCGCGCGGTCTGCTCGAGTTCAAGCTCAGCAACACCCCGGAGCTGTCGGCTCGCGATCTGAAGATTGTGCTGTACTGCAAGACAAGCGGGCGCGCCGCCCTCGCCGCCTGCGCGCTGCAGGAGATGGGTTACCTGCAGGTGCAGTCGATAGCCGGCGGCTTCGACGCCTGGCAAGCCGCCGGCAAAACAGTGTTCACACCGAGCCTGCCGGTCTTCGAGTAACCCGCCGCGCACGCCACGGCATGCAGACCAGCGAAGAGGCCGTACATCATGCACAGGAACGTTGGCAGCATCGACAGGATCGGCCGCATCCTGATTGGCATCGGCCTGCTCGCCTGGGCCATCTCCGGCGGCCCGGTGTGGGCCTGGATCGGCATCCTGCCGCTGGCCACCGGCCTGCTCGGCTGGTGCCCGGCCTACCGCCTGCTCGGCGTCCGCACCTGTCCGCTGAAGAACAAGTAGGGTTGCCATCAGCGACGGCGGTGCTGGTGATCGTGGCGTGCGTGCGCGCCGCTTGCCGCACTGCCTCGCGGCCAAGGCCTGAGTGACGCGGTCATGCGGCTGCGTCCCGCGGGGCTGCGCCGTGGTTGAGTCCCGCCGTGATGGTCTATGGTTGCATGGGCAAACAGGCGACAGATCCCAGGGAGTTTTCATCCATGAAAGAGCAACTGGTGGAGCTGATTACCTTGATCAGCTCGGACAGCATGGCTGACGCAGATATCCAGCGCATTGCCGACGAGGCCAGCCGCGCCTATGCCGATCCGCAGGCCTTCCTCGCGGCCCATCCGGAGGTCGACTACGACGACAGCCTGCCCATCCCGCCGGGCGAGTGGGTGCTGGTCAGCAGCCTGCCGGACACCGTGCTGTTCCAGGCCAAGCAGGCCGACGAGCTGTTCCAGCAGGTGCTCGACTCATTTGGTTCGCAGAGTCCCCTCACGCTCAAGCCCGCAGACTTGGCCAAGGACGATCTGCTGACCGCCCTGCAGCGTATGCAGGTGCAACTGAGCAGCCTGTATCCGGCGACGGAGGGTTACGAGCTGGTCGACTTCAGCGAGCCGCTGGAACAGGAGCTGCAGGTGGTGCTGATCTATACCCGGGATCTGCCCCGAGTGCTGGAGCTGTCGACCGAGCTCGGCATCTACGCGGCACCGGCCTACGAGCGTCGACTGGAAGCCCTCGGTGACGGCGAGGATGGCTGAAGCCGGCCCGCCCTCCTGGAATGTACGCGGGGTATGGCACCCGGCTGTCTTGCCGACTGCCGTCGTGCCTGCCAGACCACTGGGCCGGAAGTAGCCCAGCGGGAGACTCACGCCAACAGGCGCAAGACCTCCCGCCCGCCAACCTGTCGAGCGCATGGCGAGCCGCGTCGGCGGACGGGAAGCACGCGGATCTCAATAGCCGTAGTCACTCGCCATGGTCCGCTCGCGGAACTCGCCGTAGTGCACGGCATCGCTGAACAACAGCCCTCCGCTCACCTCCGTGGGCAGCTCATCGGCCGGGCAGAAGCCATCGTTACAGGCCGAATCCACCACCCAACAGCCGCGAATGAAGGTCACTTCAAAGCCGTCCAGCTGCAACGCGGTTTCGACACGCGCCAGCGCCTCGCGCAGATCGTTGGCGCCGACATAGACGTTCACCTGGGCGCCCAGAAACTCCCTGGCCGGCGACGGCCCGACCTCGGCGCCAACACAGAACAGATGGTTCTTCATGTGGATTCTCCTGCTGGTTCTCTTGGATGACTTCGCCTGTCACCAGCCGCGGTGCAGCCCCGCGGCCGGGAAGAACACCTGAGAAAGCATGGCACAGGCTCAGGCAACCGGCGCCACTTCCGCATGACGCTGCACCCGTCGGCCTGCCAGCCGTTCGCGGCTCCCGGGCACTACCTTTGGTCGAGAACTTCGCTGGCCAGATATGGTAAAACTCAGCGGTCCGCGCCTTCCGGCATCGCTTCCGGGCCATCCGCGCACGCAGGCAAGATCCTCTGCGCACCGGCCTGTCGACCGCACCGGAGGGTACGGCGGGCAAGATTTCTCACCAGGAGAGTAACGACATGGCGACCAAGAAAAGCAAAACACCTGCCATCGATATCGGCATCGACGCCGGCGACCGCGAGAAAATCGTCAAGGGCCTGTCCGTCCTGCTGGCCGACAGTTACACGCTGTATCTGATGACCCACAACTTCCACTGGAACGTGACCGGCCCGCAGTTCAACGCGCTGCACCAGATGTTCATGACCCAGTACACCGAGCAGTGGACCGCCCTCGACCTGATCGCCGAGCGCATTCGCGCCCTCGGCCACCCGGCGCCGGGCACCTACAAGGAGTTCGTCAAGCTGGCCACCATCGCGGAAGTGGAAGGCGTCCCCAAGGCGAACGACATGATCCGCCACCTGGTCAGCGCCCAGGAAGCGACGGCGCGCACCGCACGCAAGCTGTTCCCGGTGGCCGATGCGGCCAACGACCAGCCGACCGCCGACCTGCTCACCCAGCGTCTGGAAGTGCATGAAAAGACCGCCTGGATGCTGCGCAGCCTGCTGGAAGAGTAACTCCTCGCTTGCGCAGCGGAGCGTTGCTGACGTTCGCGCTGCGCCCTGCCGGCACCGCCGGCTTGCGCTGGGGGACGCAGATTGCGGCCCCCAACTAACCTCGCAGTCAGTGCCCGCCCCGTCTCGGCAGGCGCACCCGCGCGCACAACCCGCCCAGCTCGACGCTGGCCTCCAGACCCAGCGAGCCGCCGCAGGCCTGGGCGATATCGCGGACGATGGCCAGACCCAGGCCATGGCCGGAGACCTGCTCGTCGAGACGGCTGCCACGCGCGACCACCGCCTCCCGCTGCAGCGGCTCGATTCCGGGGCCGTCATCCTCCACGCACAACCAGTAGCCCTCGCCCTCCTCGCCGACGCTGACCAAAACCTTGCTGTCGGCCCACTTGCAGGCGTTGTCCAGCAGGTTGCCGAGCAGTTCCAGCAAGTCCTCGCGGTCCCACGGCAGGCGCAGACCGGCCGGCGCCTGCCAGCCAATGTCGACATGCGGGTGGATCTGCTGGAGGGTGGCGCACAGCGCCGGCAGCTCGACGCTGCAGTCGAAGTGCGCACCCGGCAGCGCTTCGCCGGCCAGTCGCGCGCGACCCAGCTCGCGAGCCAGACGCTGCTCGATCTGCGTCAGCTGCTCACGCAAAGTGGCGCGCAGTTCAGGATGGGCGCGCAACTCCTCACGATTGACCAGCGCGATCAGCACGGCCAGCGGCGTCTTCAGGGCATGGCCGAGGTTGCCGAGGGCGTGCCGCGAGCGCTTGAGGGTGCCTTCGGTATGCTTGAGCAGGTGGTTGATCTGTCCCACCAGCGGCTCCAGCTCGCTCGGCACCCGGCTGTCCAGCGCACCGAGGCGACCGTCCTGCAGCTCGGCGATCTGCCGGCGCACCCGCTCCAGCGGCGCCAGCGCACGGCGCACGGTCAGCCATTGCAGCAGCAGCACCAGCAGCAGGCCGCCAGCGCCCAGCCCCAGACCCAGCCAGCGAATGCGCGCCAGGCTGCGCAGCACCGGGGTGTAGTCCTGCGCCACGCTGATGCTGAGCTGTCGGCCGAAACGCCGGTAGTCGCCGCGATAGACCAGCAGTTGCTGGCCGGCGACCCCCTCCACCAGCGCCGGGGCCAAGCCCCGGTGCGCCGGCCGTGCCAGCTCGCTGTCCCACAGCGAGCGCGAGCGCCAGACTTTTTCGGCGAAATCGACGCGGAAGTAGCGCCCGGAAAACGCGCGCTGGTAGGCCGGGTGCACCCGTTGCTCGTCCAGCTGCACGTCCTGCTCGCCACGCACCAGAGCGATGAGCAGGGTTTCCGCCTCGTCCTGCAGGTTGCTCGCGTGGTAGCCGCGCAGCCCATTGTCGAACACCCACAGGCTGCTCTGCAGCAGCACCAGTCCGACCACCAGCAGGGTCGCGGCCAGGCCGAGGCTGAGATGGCGCTGGATCGACCTCACCCGCCCTGCTCCGCGTCACCGGTGTAACGATAGCCCTGGCCGCGACGGGTCTCGATCACCTCGCGCCCGAGCTTGCGCCGCAGGTGGTTGACGTGCACCTCGATGACGTTGGAGTCGCGCTCGCTCTCGCCGTCGTAGAGATGCTCGTTGAGGTGGGGTTTGGAGAGGATCTGCCCGGGATGCAGCATGAAGTAGCGCAACAGGCGGAATTCGGCGGAGGTCAGCACGACTTCCTCGCTGCCGCGCCTGACGCACTGGCGGCCCTCGTCCAGCACCAGGCCGGCGGCCTTCAGCTCGCGCTGGTTGGCGAGGCCGTGGGCGCGGCGCAGCAGTGCCTGGATGCGCAGGGCCAGCTCCTCGGGATGAAAAGGCTTGCTCAGGTAATCGTCGGCGCCGGCCTTGAGGCCATCGATGCGTTCGGCCCAGCTGCCGCGGGCGGTGAGGATCAGCACCGGGGTGGCCAGGCCGTCGGCGCGCCACTGCTGCAACACGTCCAGCCCCGGCATGCCGGGCAGGCCGAGGTCGAGAATGATCAGGTCGTAGGGCTCGATGGCGCCCTGCACCAGGGCATCGCGGCCGTCGGCCAGCCAGTCGACGGCGTAGCCCTGGCGACTCAGGTCGGCCAGCAGTTCGTCAGCGAGGGCGACGTTGTCTTCCACCAGCAACAGGCGCATCAGTCGTCTTCCTCGTCCTTGAGCAGGCGGCCGGTGACCGCGTCCAGCTCCAGCTCGCGCACCCCACCGTCGGCGGTGAGCAGCTCGATCTCGTAAACGTAGACATCGTCCTCCTCCTCCAGCTCGGCTTCCAGCAGGCGCGCCCCGGGATGGCGCTCGAACGCCTGCTGCAGCAGTTGCTGCAGCGGCTGGATCACGCCCTCCTGGCGCAGGCGCAAGGCCTCGTCCTGATCCAGATCGCGGGCCTGGGCCGAGGCGATCAGGAGCAGGGCCATGACGGCAATGAAGGGCGTGAGTTTGGCCATCAGTCGTCCTGGTGATCCTTGAGGATCTGCGCGTTGCTGGCATCCAGCTCAACATCCCACTGCACGCCCTGGGCATCAAGCAGATCGACCTGATAGATGTAGCGACCGTACTCCTCGTCCAGCTCCGTCTCGCCGACCGTCGCGCCCGGGTGCTTGGCGAGGGCGGCGGCATTGAGCTTGTCGAACGACAGGATGGTCCCGGCGTCACGCAGCTTCAGCGCCTCGTCCGGGCCGAGGTCGCGGGCCTGGGCCACACCGGCGGTGGCGGCGATCAGGGCGGTGGCAAGCAGGGCAGTCAGTTTTTTCATCTTCATTCTCCTGGGGAGCGAGTGGCTTTGTATGGATTCACTCTACCCAAGGCAACTTAATTGAAACTGAATCGACCGCATTCACGGTCGCTGCGGCGGATCATAGCCTGTCGGCCGGCTAGGTGGATTGAGCTAGCCCATCGAAATGGCCAAATAGGCCATCCAGATCCACGGCGGCTACGGGGCTACCCGGTCGAGCGCCACCACCGCGATGCGCGCATCACGCAGATCTACGAGGAGGCCGGCGAGACTCGAAGGATATTGATTGCGCGAGAGCTGGGAGTTACTCGTTGCAGGGACGGACTGAGGTTTCTTGCTGACCTCCAGGGTGGCATTGGCCAGCCCCGGTTGTTTTTCACCCGTGCAGCGCGCTAACCTCGGGCACAGAGATTTCCATACGCATAGGGACGTGCAGTCATGGTGTATAACCTGCTTTCAACCCCACCTCCAGCTCAAACGCCGCACTCCAGAGCGGTCCCAGATGCGCATCTGGGAATTTTATCCACCTGTCCCACTCGGGACTTTATACACCATCCGGTGTCTATTTATAGTTAGTTTAATCATGTCCATAAGTTGGTCTTCCCTGACACTTACGCCCTCAGATTCGGCCATCCATCAACTTGCCGAGTCTTGGGGATGGCTATTGCCAAATTCTTTTGTTCCGCTGCTATTCTCTAATTTTGGCGATCTATTCTACCAGTCTGAATCAGGTGGAGTCTGGTGGCTCAACACAGGAACGGCAGAGGTAACGCAAGTAGCCGATTCAGTCTCTCAATTTCGCGAACTGCTCGGCACCGAGGTTGCAAATGAGTGGTTCATGCCACATCTGGTTGAGCAATTGCATGCAGCAGGCAAGGTGCCAGGTCCCGGCGAGTGCTATTCGTATGTCATCCTTCCAGTATTTACCGAAGGGACTTACGAGGTCGAAAATTTCAATCCAGTCCCCGCACATGAGCACTTCGCAATCACAGGGAATATATTCAATGAAATTCAGTCGCTTCCTTCAGGGGCAAAGGTAAAGCTCAATGTTGTGCCTTAACCTAACTAGCGGGTCAAGTCGTTCGCTTCGCTCACTGAGACGTCCGCGTGCCGCGCCCACCCCTTAACCTGAACGTTAGACGCGAAACATGAAAGAGCTGACCGAAGAAGAATTTCAAGCCACGTTTTCTCCGCCGATGAGTGATGTCACCTCTACGGCAGATGAGGTCGTTAGCATCTGGCCGTACATTGAGCTTGTCTTAGCTGATGATTTTGCCGACTTTGATACCAGCGAATGGGACGTCGAGCACGTGTATATGAACGCGACTGGATCGTATCAGCACGTTTTGATAGACACTGGCATGGAGAACGTTTACTTGATTTTGGTTGTTGATGTGCGTGCAAAAGCCATTCACGGGCACCATCTTCTAAACCTTAATCAAAAGTATTCCCTAACTAATTAGCTCGCTGAAATATGGCTATTGGCTTGCCCCGTCAATACTCGCTCATTCACCCCTGCGAGCGGTCTAACCTACGGTTCAAGTCGTTTGCTTCGCTCACTGGGACGTCCGCGTACCGCGGCCGCCTCTTAACCTGTCCGTTAGGCCTTCAAAATGTCTCCAGATTTTCTACCTTCAATTCCAGACCTGCGTTGCATCACGCAGTCTCTTGCGATGCTGGAAGCAATTCTCTGCCCCGAGTGGGAATACCGGCACTACAGCTTCAATAGCCGATGGGGAGCAGGCGAAGAAATGGCATCCATGCGCAATGGATCGGGAGATGACTGGTTCCTGCTATTCGACGGAGCTGGCGCTGCGATCAAAGGGTTTGCACATGAGCTTGCGGAGGGCTCTGTGCTGTCGGAAGAAATCCAAGGTCAGGTTCCAAGGAGCTTTTCGTCATTTTTGAGCGAGCCAGCTTTCTCATTGCATAACGCAACATTCTGCTATTGGCGTGCAGCCAACGAAACGGCTTGGAGCAAGGTAAGTGGCTTCGCTGGAGACGATGGCAGCAGCGACATGCTTGCTCTATTGGTCTCAGGCCCGCAGGGCTACAAAGAGTGGGCCGAAGACTATTATGAGGTTCCGGTTTCGCTAGAGGCTGCAGCAGCAATCTTCTCTCACCAACCACTCACGGACTCTATCATTCTGGCACTCAATCCAAATGCTGACTTGGATTCTATTTACTCAGAGGCAGACGAAATTGACTACCCACGCAGCACGGCCTAACTCGGCGCTCAAATGGGACGCGCTAAAGCGCGCCCTTTAGCTTGTACGTTAGGCGGTATTGTTTTTTTGGTTCGTGCGGGCATGGAGGTCCGAAAGTCTCACTCCCTTTCGACTTTCCTCTCGCAACATGTGTTTTACCGTCACGTTTTCGCCCGTTCCGGCGCCGCTTTCCTTTTGCGGTTCGTCTCCACGGGGCTGACCTCCAGGCCGCTGGCGGCGCCACCATTTTCGGCTACTCTCATTCGGTGCGGGCAGGTGGCGGTAGCGTGCCTGCGGTTCCGTTTTGTTTGCGGCCACGCTGTTCGTGTAGTCTTCAACCACTGCGCTCGGCGGGGCTCCTCTGCCTAACTCGGCGCTCAAATGGGACGCGCTAAAGCGCGCCCTTTAGCTTCAACGTTGACCGTCAATCCTTCGTTGTGGTGATCCGACGTCCGAATTCAGCCAGTTTCCGTTATGCCACTTGGTTTTCCCGATTAATCCGCACGGTAGAGATGAGGCCCACGGTGTTGCACATGCCACGAGAAAGAACGTTTGACGCAAATGCGGCAAGACTGAACTACCTGGACTACGGGTCTTCCTCGGACCAACCGTTGATCATGCTGCATGGCGGTGCTTGGCGTTGGCAAGAGTACCTCTCGCTGATTCCGAGCTTGGGACAACGATGGCACACCTATGCGTTGGATCTGCGGGGAAACGGGCGATCCGGATGGGTTCCTGACACATATCGTCTGCGGGACTTCGCAGAAGACAACGCTGAATTCTTGAGCCGATTGAACGCGCCCGCGGTGCTGGTGGGGCACTCGATCGGGGGTGTAATCGCGCTCATGGTCGCCGCGCAATGCCCAGGCAAGGTGAAGGCCTTGATCATCGAGGATTCGCCTCTTACCTTGGATAACTACAGGAGAGTCATCGATTCAAGCCGGGACATGTTTGGCCTTTGGCTGAGACTCAAGAAATCGGCGCAATCGGAACAAGAACTATCCTTGGCACTGGCGGACGCATACAAGGATTATCCCGGTGTAACCAGTACATGGATGTTGTTCTTCGCCGGATGTCTGTGGCAGCTCGATCCCACTTTCTTCAATGCGCTGCTCCACGATTTCGATGGCTTTACCGAAGGGTACTGTTATCAGGATATCCTGTCCAAGATTGAATGTCCGGTGCTGTTTCTACGAGGTGAGAGCAAGCTCGGTGCGGTAATGACGGATGAGGAAATCGCCTGGCTGCAACACAATTTCAGCAATGTGCAATGTACCCAGATCGAAGGAGTCGGTCACCTCTTGCATCTCCAGGACGGAGGTCAGACACCGGTTCTTGCCGCGATGAGGGCGTTTCTGGAATGCGTCTAGGACTGCCGTTGGCCCGTTTTGCCATCCGTTCGATCGTGTTCACGTTACTCCCCCCAAGTGCGTCTCATTTGACGCCCAACCCAGCACGTAGGGTAGACAACGGCACAGCCTTGTCTACCGATGCCAGCGGTGGGTAATCGCTGCGCGAGTTACCCACCCTACGAAAATCTCTGATAGTTCCCAATGGCCCATCCATACCCCCAAGCTCACTCCTCCCCATACCCCTGCAAATCCAGCCCCTCGCGCAGATACTCCGCCAGGAACGGATGAGCGATCAGGTAGTCGGCGGTACGCGTGTTCCATTGTTCGCCGGCCTGCACTCTTCCAGCGTGCCGTCGCCGCGGCCCAGCCACATCAGCGCCACCACTTCCTGCTGCTGGTCCGGCTCCAGGTCGTTGATGATCGACTCGAACTCGTTGTAATACTCGTCATCCTCGTGATCGGCCAGCGCCTGCAGCGCCCAGTCGTCGCTCGGGCTGTTGGGCTCCTGGGGGATGACCACCTGCTCCTTGGCGTGGAAGGTGCGGGCCAGGTCCATGAGGCGGGAAACGGTTTCCAGATTTACGCTGATCATGTTCGTGCTCCTCTTGGCTGGCCCGGAAAGCAAGTATGGGCCGGATTGCACAACTTGCCCGGCTGCGGCTTGACGAGCGGATGAACGACCAGCCACCGGGACACATCGACGCCTAGAGGATGACGAGCCCGCCCCTACAGCCAGCCCATGCGCTTGAAGTTGGCGAACAGCCCGCCGCAACCGAGGGAGATGAAACCGAGGATGGCGAAGTAGCCGTAGTGCCAGGTCAGCTCGGGCATGTGCTCGAAGTTCATCCCGTAGATGCCGGCGACCGCGGTGGGAAACGCCAGGATGGCAGCCCAGGCGGCGAACTTGCGCTGCACCACGCTCTGCCGCGACGACTCCAGCAACAGGCCGATCTCGATGGCGTGGTCGGCCATCTCGCGCTGCCCGGTGAGGTCTTCCTGCAGGCGGCTGACGTGAATCGCGATGTCGCGAAAGTACGGGCGCATGGGCTTGTCGATGAACGGGAAATCCAGCTGCTGCAGCTCGCGGCAGATCTCCGCCATGGGCGCGATCTGCCGGCGCAGACGCAGCAGGTCGCGGCGCAGGCTGGAAATCCTTTCGACATCCGCCGGGCTCAGCGGGCGGCTGTGGACGGTCTGCTCGATCTCCTCCAGCTCGCCGAATATGCCGTCCAGCAGCGGCCGGTAGTTTTCGATGACGAAGCTGAGCAAGGCGTAGAGCATGAAATCCTCGCCCTGCTCCAGCAGCATCGGCCGCGCCTCGCAACGCTGGCGCACGGTGGAGTAAGGCGCCGAGTTGCCGTAGCGGGCACTGATCACATAGCCCTTGCCGGCGAACAACTGGGTTTCGACGAACTGCAGGCGGCCGTCCTCCCGAATCGGCGAGTACACCACCATGAACAGCGCGTCGCCGAAGGTCTCCAGTTTCGGCCGGGTGTGCCGGGCGATGGCGTCTTCCATGGCCAGTTCATGCAGGTTGAACTGCTGCTGCAGGCAGTTCAGCTGGCTGCTGTCGGGGTCGCGCAGGCCGATCCAGACCACATGCCCGGGCTTGGCGGCCCACTGGCGGCCTTCCTCGAGGCTGATATCGGCAACTTTATGGCCCTGGTGATAGACCGCGGCGGCAACGACCTGACCCATGGATTGTCCTCGCGTGGGAATGAATGACGCAGCTTATAACAGCCCGTCGCACGCGGCGCCCCTTGATGGGCAAGAAGACGCGGGCCGCCGTGGCGCCACGCGCGCGCATCCCGCCGACCCGCCCTTCTTGCTGGCGGTCAGGATCGTATCGCTGGTGATCAGGTTGCGGTCATCGGGCATGGGGCTACTGGAGAAACTACGCAGGGCCGATTTCCACCCGATTTCTTCCATTGCTCTTGGCCAGATAAAGCGCGCCATCGGCCCGCCCAACCAGGACATTGACCGTGTCGCCGGGTTGCCAGGCTGACACGCCCAGACTTGCCGTCACTCGACCGGCCTCCGGAAACTCGTATTGCTCTATGGCATGCCGCAATTTCTGGGCGAGGTGTGTCGCCCCGGCCACGTCGCTATCCGGACAGATGACCATGAACTCTTCGCCGCCCCAGCGGCCCAGTACATCGGCTCTTCGTATGCACTGCGATAGCAACTTGACCGCAGCAACCAGCACTTGGTCTCCTACTTGATGCCCGAAGGTGTCGTTTACCCTCTTGAAATTATCCAGATCCAGGATAATCACGGCGAACTCTTTACCGCTGCGCACGGCATCGCTCAAGGAATCAGCCAGGACCTGATCCAGTTGCACACGGTTGAACGCCCCCGTGAGGTGATCGGTCACGGACACCCTTGCGAGTTGCTGGTTCCGTTTTTCCAACTGCCCTTGCGCATGGTGCAGCTGCTCCAGCGCTTGCTGGGTGCGCTTGCGCGAGGCATGGATGGTCAAGCTCCAGGCCAGAGTCAATGCGAGCAGGACTGCCGCTCCCAAGCCGATCCGCCAGACCAGGGAGTAGTCGATGCCCACCTCCGAGCGGACGGACATCCACTGATTCATCACCCCGCGCTGCGCAGCATCGGGCACTGCATCGATGGACTTTTGCATCAGTGCATGCAGCAGCACATTGTCGCTTCTGGCAGCCAGTGCAACATTCAGGTCGTGGGGCACTTTTCCCACGATCTTCACATTGCCCACCATGGCTTTCTGAATGACTGAAGCAACGGCAAGCGAGGTGTCGATGTATCCAAATACCTTGCCTGCACGCAACAGCTCGATGCCCTCGTCAGCACTGTCCACCAGGCGCATGTTGAGGCGCGGGTACAAGAGACGTAGCCGCATCAGCAGAGCATCATCGCGTATCACTGCAAAGTTCTGGTCCTCCACCTCCCTCAGGCTGGACACGAACAACTGGCCGCTCTGCGCCGCCAGCACATAGGGCAAAGACAGCAACGGCGTGGTCCAGGTCAGTTGGTCGGTGCTCTCGACCTGCTCTTGCGGCAACACCGCCAGGTCACACTGCGCCGAGGCAAGCAACTGCTTGGCCTCGTGTTCGCTGGCTGCGCCATGGAAAACCAATGGCAACTTGAGATTCCCGTTCAACAGGCCAAGGAGGTCGATCACCACGCCCTCGTGAACACCCGCCCGATTCATCGAGGTCAGTGGCGACCAGTTGGGCAATACGCACACGGACAGCGAATTCTTGCTGCGCACGAAATCCTGCTCGGCGGGGGTCAGTTGCCAGGCTGTTTGTGCAGGATCCACCTGCAGGCCCAGCGACTTGCCAAACCATTTCAGGTAGAGCCTGTTGCGCTCCTCCAGGGACAACCCGATCAAGGCCTTGTTGATCAGCGTCCGCAATACCGGCAGGTCGTTTTGCACGCCAAAATGGCAGTTATAGAAGTTCTCGTACTCCTCACCAAAAACCCGGTACACCATCTGCAAGTCCGTGTAACCCTGGGCCGTGATGATGTGCTGCAGCACCAGCTCGGCTTCCATGGTCGCATCCGCCTTGCCTCGGGCCACGGCGTCCACGGCCTCCTGCATGTTGGCCACCACCAGATGCTGGAAATCCACGTCGCGATTGCGCAGCACGTTCAGGTAGTCGTAGCCATGCGGCATGGCTACGACTTTGCCCTGCAGGTCATGGGCACTGCGGATCGACGGGTCCCCCTTGCGCGTGAGAATAACCTTAAGGATTGCTGAACAGCAGATATTGGGAGTCGGTTTCCGTAAGCTGAACGGAAGTCAGCACATCGATACGGCCAGCCTTGATATCGCGGATGCTATCGTGCCATTCATCATGGCTGACAAACTCCACCTTGAACCCCAGTTGCGTCAGCAGGAGCTCGATCAACTCCACGCTGTAGCCTTGGGGCTTGCCGTTTTCATAGAAGTCGAAGGGCGCGTAGTGTTTGTCATTGGCAACCCGGATGGTCGGGTGGCTGCTGACAAAGGCTTGCTCTTCATCGGTCAGCGCTAACGCCTGCCCCCAGGCCGGAGCGGATACCGAAAGCAGACCTAATAAAAGTATCGCGAGGCATTGCCCTAATCGCTTCATCCGGCCGCTCTTCAGATCCTGTACGAACACTTGGCACCAAATTTCACCATCATGGATGGCTCGGTCACGGCATGGCAATACGCCATGTGTCTCGGCAAAGACGGATTTTTTTGCGCGCGAGTCGACCCGACTCTGGCGTGGAAATCGCCGCCGTCTGCCTCCTGACGTTGCCTGGCCAGCGCACAAAGACTGTACACTCATACAGACAAACCTTGCCCGCACGTCCATTTCTCCCCATCCTGTGCGCATAGCCCCTCCGGATCACGGCAAACATGCGCCTCTTCCTCTGCGAAAAACCCTCCCAGGCCAAGGACATCGCCGGCGCCAGCCGGCGCGGCGACGGCTGCTGGCTGGGCGCGGACGTGACGGTGACCTGGTGCATCGGCCACCTGCTGGAGACCGCGCCGCCGGATGCCTATGACGCCCGCTACAAGCGCTGGGACCTCAAGGACCTGCCCATCGTCCCCGAACGTTGGAAGATGCTGGTCAAGCCCAAGACCGCCAGCCAGTTCAAGGCGGTCAAGCGCCTGCTCGGCGAATGTTCCGAGCTGGTGATCGCCACCGACGCCGATCGCGAGGGCGAGATGATCGCCCGCGAGCTGGTGGAACACTGCCGCTATCGCGGGCCGATCCAGCGCCTGTGGTTGTCGGCGCTGGACGATGCGTCGATCCGCAAGGCGCTGGCCGCGCTCAAGCCCGGCGCCGAGACCTTCAGCCTCTACCACGCTGCGCTGGGCCGCTCGCGCGCCGACTGGCTGATCGGCATGAACATGAGCCGGCTGTTCACCCTGCTCGGCCGCCAGTCCGGTTACCAGGGCGTGCTGCCGGTGGGCCGAGTGCAGACGCCGACCCTGCGCCTGGTGGTGGACCGTGACCGCAGCATCGCCGACTTCGTGCCGGTACCGTTTTGGGCCATCGACGTGCAGCTGCTGGCCGATGGCACGCCGTTCCTGGCGCAGTGGCGCGCCCCGGAGGACGCCTGCGACGAGCAGGGCCGCTGCCTCAAGCCGGAACTGGCCCACGAAGCCGCCGAGGCCATGCGCCGCGCCGCCAGCGCGCGGCTGGTCAAATTGCAGACCGAACGGATGCGCGAGGCGGCGCCGCTGCCGTTCGACCTCGGCACCCTGCAGGAGGTCTGCTCGAAGAAGCTCGGCCTCGGCGCCCAGGAAACCCTCGACATCGCCCAGGCGCTGTACGAGACCCACAAGGTCATCACCTACCCGCGCAGCGATTGCGGCTACCTGCCGCTGAGCCAGCACGGCGAGGCGCCGGCGATTCTCGCCGCGCTGGGCCGCGCCGATCCGAGCCTGGCCGAGCTGCTGAAACATCTCGACCCGCAGCGCCGCTCGCGGGCCTGGAACGACGCCAAGGTCAGCGCCCACCACGGCATCATCCCCACCGCCGCCGCCAAGGATCTCAACCGCCTGGTCGGCAAGCAGCGCGCCGTGTTCACCCTGATCCGCGCCCGCTACCTGGCGCAGTTCCTGCCCAACCACGAATACGACCGCACCCAGGCCGACTTCGACTGCGCCGGCCAGGCGCTGCGCGCGGTGGGCAAGCGCATCGTCGAGCCCGGCTGGCGGCGCGCACTACCGGAAGCCTTGACCCCGGCTCGGGGCCAGGCAGCCGAGCCGCAGGCGTTGCCGGCGCTGCGCGAGGGCCAGGACTGCGCGGTTAAAGAGGTAACGCTCAAGGACCTGCAGACCCAGCCGCCCAAGCCGTTCACCGAGGGCGACCTGATCAAGGCGATGAAGAACGTCGCCAAGCTGGTCGACGATCCGCGCCTCAAGCAGAAACTCAAGGACACCACCGGCATCGGCACCGAGGCGACCCGCGCCGGGATCATCCAGGGCCTGCTGGACCGCGGCTACCTGACCAAGCAGGGCAAGGCGCTGGCCGCCACCCCCGCCGCGTTCAGCCTGATCGACGCCGTGCCGCGGCCGATCGCCGACCCCGGCACCACGGCGATCTGGGAGCAGGCGCTGGACATGGTGCAGAGCGGCGAGATGCCGCTGGAGGAGTTCGTCGCCAAGCAGTCGGCGTGGATGAGCAAGCTGGTCGAGCGCTGCGCCGGGCTGCGCCTGACCATCAGCGGGCCGGCGGTCCCGGCCGGCCGGGGTGCCGCACCGTGGAAGAAACGCAAGGCCGCGCCGCGCAAGGCGGCGGCTGGCAAACGGATCAGAAAACCGCTCGCCACTGATTGACGGACAACCTCAAACGCCATGAAAAGTCTGTCGCCAGGCCTTGGGGGAGACCCCGAAGGCCTGGCCGAAGTGATGGCGCAGCGACGCTGGCGAACCGAATCCGGCAAGGGCGGCAACCTGCTCGATCGGCTGATCGGTGCTCTCGAGCAGGCGCTGACTCAGGGCGAGCCTTTGGGCGAGCAGCCAGTCGCCCAGCGTTGCGCCAGTCAGTTGCCTGAAGTGACGCGTAAAGGTGCGCCGGCTCATCAAGGATTTCTCCGCCAGGCTGTCGAGTCTGTGCGCCTGCTGCAGGTTGGCGCGCACCCAGTCGAGCAAGTCGGCCAGACGGGAATCGCGGGCGCTGGCCGGCAGCGGCTGCTCGACATACTGGGCCTGACCACCCTGGCGGTGCGGCGGCATCACCAGCCGTCTCGCCACCGAATTGGCCATTTCGCTGCCGTACTGCCGGCGCAGCAGATGCAGGCAGCAGTCGATACCGGCGGTCGTGCCGGCCGCAGTGAGGATGTTACCGTCCTCGACATAGAGCACATCGGCGTCCAGTTTCACCCCCGGATAGCGCGCTGCAAATTCCTGCGCACAGGCCCAGTGCGTGGTGGCCTTACGCCCTTCCAGCAGGCCGGCCTCGGCCAGCACGAAGGCGCCGAGACACAGGCCAACCATCTGCGCGCCGCGCTCATGGGCGGCAACCAGCGCGTCGAGCAAGGGCTTCGGCGGCCGCTCCTGCGGGTCCCGCCAGCTGGGCACGATGACCGTCTGCGCCCTTTCCAGCGCCTCCAGCCCGTGATCGACAGCGACACGAAAACCCGCCGTGGTGCGCAACAACCCTTCCTCGGCCGCACACACCAGCAGATCGAACGGCGGCATGCCCGGGTAGTGTTCTCCGAACACGACACAGGGCACGGACAGGTGAAAGGGGCTGATATGGTCGAAAGCGACCACGGCGACCGTATGGTGCGACATCGGCGACTCCAACTGTGCGGGCTTCATTAATGGCCCAATCCTAGCGAAGACTGTCCATCGGGTCACTCACGGCACGGCACCGGCCAGCGAATAATCTCCCACTAACCCAGCCAGTTCCAAGGAGTCAGCCATGTCCCTGTCGCCGAAGCGCGCCTTGATCGTCGTCGATGTGCAGAACGAATACGTCAGTGGCAATCTACGGATCGAATACCCCGATGTGCAGCAGTCGCTGGTCAATATCGCCCGTGCCATGGACGCCGCCCGCGCGGCCGGGATACCCGTGGTGGTCGTGCAGCACCTGGCCCCCGAGACGTCTCCCCTCTTCGCCCGCGGCAGCCTGCAAGCCGAACTGCATCCGCTGGTGGCCGATAAGCATCGCGACCTGCTGATCGAGAAAAGCATGGCCAGCGCCCTCACCGGCACCGGTCTCGGCGCCTGGCTGCGCGAGCACGAGATCGACACCCTGAGCGTGGTCGGCTACATGACCCACAATTGCGACGACTCCACCGTGCGCCAGGCCAGGCACGAAGGCTGGAATGTCGAACTGCTGCACGACGCCGCCGGCTCGGTTCCCTATGCCAATGCCTTGGGCGCGGCCACCGCCGAGGAGATCCACCGCGTGTTCACCGTGGTCATGCACACCGGTTTCGCTGCCGTGGTGAGTACTGCCGAGTGGCTCGCTGCGCTGGAGCACGGCACGGCGCTGCAGGCGGACAACATCTATCTGTCCAACCAGCGTGTGGTGAGTGGGCGTTAGCAGATGTAGGCCTCCACAGCGGACGCCCGTAGCAAGAACAGGAATGAACCGGGCCTGCACTGCAGGCCCGGCTCGATGGGAGGTTACGCCAGATCGAAGCGGTCGGCGTTCATGACCTTGGTCCAGGCGGCCACGAAGTCCTTCACGAACTTCTCCTGGTTGTCATCCTGGGCGTAGACCTCGGCGTAGGAACGCAGGACCGAGTTGGAGCCGAACACCAGATCCACCCGGGTCGCCGTCCACTTGACCTGGTCGGTCTTGCGATCACGGATCTCGTACAGGTTGTTGCCGGCCGGCTTCCAGGTGTTGGCCATGTCGGTCAGGTTGACGAAGAAGTCGTTGCTCAGGGCGCCGACCCGGTCGGTGAACACGCCATGCTGGCTGCCGCCATGGTTGGCACCCAGCATGCGCAGGCCGCCGACCAGCACGGTCATCTCCGGGGCGGTCAGCCCCATCAGCTGGGTGCGGTCGAGCATCAGCTCCTCGGCGCTGACCCTGTAGTCCTTCTTCAGCCAGTTGCGGAAGCCGTCATGCAGCGGCTCCAGCACCTCGAAGGACTCCACGTCGGTCTGCTCCTGCCTGGCGTCGCCACGCCCCGGCGCGAACGGCACGCTGACATCGAAGCCCGCAGCCTTGGCCGCCTGCTCGACGCCGACGTTGCCGGCCAGCACGATCACGTCAGCCACGCTGGCGCCGGTGTCGGCGGCGATGCCTTCCAGCACGCCCAGCACCTTGGCCAGCCGCGCCGGCTCGTTGCCCTCCCAGTCCTTCTGCGGGGCGAGACGGATGCGCGCGCCGTTGGCGCCGCCGCGATTGTCCGAGCCGCGGAAGGTGCGCGCGCTGTCCCAGGCGGTGCTTACCAGCTCGCTGACGCTCAGGCCGCTGGCGGCGATCTTCGCCTTGACTGCGGCGACATCGTAGTCGCTGCGACCGGCCGGCACCGGGTCCTGCCAAATCAGGTCTTCCTGTGGCACCTCGGGGCCAATGTAGCGGGCCTTGGGCCCCATGTCGCGATGGGTCAGTTTGAACCAGGCGCGGGCGAACGCATCCTCGAAGGCTGCGGGATCCTTGTGGAAGCGCTCGGCGATCTTGCGATACTCCGGGTCCATCTTCATCGCCATGTCGGCGTCGGTCATCATCGGGCTGTGGCGGATCGACGGATCCTCGACATCGACCGGCTTGTCTTCTTCCTTGATGCTCACCGGTTCCCATTGGTAGGCACCAGCCGGGCTCTTCTTCAGCTCCCACTCGTGGTTGAGCAGCATGTCGAAGTAGCCGTAGTCCCACCGGGTCGGGTTGCTGGTCCAGGCGCCTTCCAGGCCGCTGGTCACGGCATCGCGACCGACGCCGCGCTTGGTCTTGTTGATCCAGCCCAGGCCCTGCTCCTCGACGTCCGCCGCTTCCGGCTCCGGACCGAGCAGCGCGGCATCGCCATTGCCGTGGCACTTGCCCACGGTGTGGCCGCCAGCGGTCAGGGCGACGGTTTCCTCGTCGTTCATCGCCATGCGCGCGAAGGTGACGCGCACGTCCTGGGCGGTCTTCAGCGGATCGGGCTTGCCGTCGACGCCCTGCGGGTTGACGTAGATCAGCCCCATCATCACCGCCGCCAGCGGGTTTTCCAGATCGCGCTCGCCGGAGTAGCGGCTGTTGGGATTGTCGGTGGGCGCCAGCCATTCCTTCTCGGAACCCCAGTAGATGTCCTTCTCCGGATGCCAGATGTCTTCGCGGCCGAAGCCGAAGCCGAAGGTCTTGAAGCCCATCGATTCGTAGGCCACGTTGCCGGCCAGCACGATCAGGTCGGCCCAGCTGAGCTTGTTGCCGTACTTCTTCTTGATCGGCCAGAGCAGGCGGCGCGCCTTGTCCAGGTTGGCGTTGTCCGGCCAGGAGTTCAGCGGCGCGAAGCGCTGGTTGCCGGTGCCCGCACCGCCACGGCCGTCGGCCACCCGGTAGCTGCCGGCGGCGTGCCAGGCCATGCGGATCATCAGGCCGCCGTAGTGGCCCCAGTCGGCCGGCCACCAGTCCTGGCTGTCGGTCATCAGCGCGGTGAGGTCGCGCTTGAGCGCGGCGACGTCCAGCTTCTTCACTGCCTCGCGGTAGTCGAAGTCGCCCAGCGGATTGGTCTTGGTGTCGTGCTGGTGGAGGATGTCGAGGTTGAGTGCATTCGGCCACCATTCCATGTTCGAGTTGCTGGTGGCGGTATTGGCACCATGCATCACCGGGCATTTGCCGGCAGTTTTCATGTTATTTCCGCTCATGCTCATCTCCATTCGATCTGTTGGACCAGGTTTCACCAACCGTGGCAATTCGTCCGCAGAACTTGCATCTGGCCGTCCTGCCGCCGCACAGATACGGCTGCTATAAGCCGGGGTAGCCTTGCGAGTCCGAGGCCTTGCGAGAACAGCGCGATCAACGTCGAGTCGCTCCGCCTCGTTGTGCTTGGGATCGAGCTTGGCAGTCTCAAGCCGGCCCGGCCAATAGGTTTTGGAAATGGGATTAATAGTAGCCGGAGAACATGAACGCCGATTGGCGAAGCACCTTCGGCTGACTTCCGCAGCATGCTTGTCTTGGCAAGCGGCCCTTACGTCGGCGCGCCTCCAGCTCTCCAGGCCACAGACAAGAGCCGGCAGGAGCGCCGCCGGCGCCTGATCTAACCTGTGGGGTCAACGGCGGGCTTATCGCGGCACAGCGGCCGCCAGGCAGCCATGCGGGAGCCACACCGCCCGTCCTTACAGGAAAAAAACATGAAAAAACGACAGATCGCGGTGATCGGCCTGGGCAACCTGGGGCACAAGTGCGCCGAGCTGCTGCTCAGCGACTCCACCCTGGCGCTGGCCGGCGTGGTGCGGCGCACCCCGGCACCGCTCGACTGGCTGGGCGACATCCCGGTGGTCAGTCATGTCAGCGAGCTGAAACAGGTCGATGCCGCCCTGCTCTGCGTCCCGGCCGGCATGGTCCGCGGCCTGGCCCAGGAGGTGCTGCAGCACCGGCTGCCGCTGGTGGAATGCGCCCGCCGGCACGGCGAGGCCTTCGCCGCGCACAAGGCGGACATGCAGCGCATGGCGCACCTCTACAAGGCAACCGCCATCGTCGGCGCAGGCGGCGATCCGGGCATCCTCTCGCTGCTGCGCAGCCAGTTCGCCCTGCTGATTCCCCACGGGCACACCCAGAGCAGCCTGCATACCGGCACCAGCCTGCACCACACGTTGGCCGCGGCAGGCATCGAGGGAGTGCGCAAGGCGCTGGCGACCGAGCTGAGAACCCCGCAAGGCACCATCCAGCGCTACGTATACGTCGAGCTCGAAGACGGGGCCGATGCGACTGCGGTGGAAGACGCCATCAGCCGTGATCCACTGTTTCTGGACGAGGAGACGCTGGTGTTCCCGGTGGAAGACCTCGCCGCGCTGGAGGAAACCAACCGTGGGGCATCGCTGGAACGCCACGCGGCCGCCGGCGACGCCAGCCATGCCGCCCTGCTGCTGGAAGCGCGCTTCAACGAGGCGGAACTGGCCGCACGCATGATGCTCGCCGCAGTACGCGCGCTGCCGATGCTGCAGCATGGCGCGTATTCGCTGCTCGATCTGCCACCGCTGTTGCTGTGGGGCGAACAGTCGGCAGCGGCGGAGCTGGAGTGGATGTGAAACAGCCCCTGGCGCGCGACAGCCTCAGCGCCCGAGTTCGGGTTGCACCCTGCCGACTTCGTGTGGCCTTGCAACACAGCAACTAAGCTGCAGATGGAGTGCGCAACAAACCGCGCACATTCATTTCAAGGAGTGCCAGATGCCTGTGATTCGCAACCTACCGCTGCTGGTCAGTATCGCCTTGCTCGGCGCCTGCGCCAGCCAGTCCGACAACCAGCAACTGACCAGCACTGTCAGCCAGAGCGCTGTCGCTGCCAAAGGCGTACCTGGCGGAATCCTCATCGAGGAGGAGACAGTCAAGGCAACGGTGGTCGCCCTCGACCGCAGCAAGCGCACCTTCACCCTACAGGATGTGCAGGGCAATCGGCGCACCGTGCAAGCCCCGCCGGAAATGCGCAACTACCCGCAACTGGCGGTTGGCGACCAGCTGACGGCGACGAAGAAGGTGGAAAGCGCCATCTACCTGCGCGAACCGGGCGAAGCCGACCAGGAGTCGCGGGATGGGGCAGCGATGGTGTTGACCCCGCCGGAAGGCAGCAAGCCGGGCCTGCTGGTTGCCAGTACCAATACGACCATCGCCGTGGTCAAGGCCATCGACGCCAGCGCGCATACCGCCACCCTGCAGTTTGCCGATGGCAGCAGCCGTACCTACAAGGTCCGTCCGGATGTGCAGATCAAGCCCGAGTACCTCAATCGCGAGGTGGTGATTCGCCAATTTCGGTGAGCGTGGAGGATCAATAAGTCCCTCTCACCGGCGGGACCCGCCCGCCGGACGGGCGGTGTGTCGCCGACGCCAAAACGCCTGCCACCGCGGCGCCCTGCGCGCGCGGTCTGCGACAGTGACGACAGAAAGCCCAAAACGCAGACAGCAAAAGGGGGAGCCTAGGCTCCCCCTTCAATTCGATCATGCTTTGTTTTTCTTGTACTGACAGGCTTGTTGTTTTTGTTGTCAGCCCGCCCGGGCCTGTAGCCCGGTAGCAGTCCCAAGACGGGACCAAGAACAAGCGGATTATTTTGGACGCTGATGTTGCCGCTACCCTTGCGGGTTCAACCGGTTCTGGACGCTGCCTCGGGGCAGTTTTATTGTTCTCGGTCCGGTCGAGGGAGAACCCATCGGGCAACTCCTCTCCAAAAGAATCAGTTTGCTACGCCCCCACCCTATTGTTCTTGTTGTGTTGGAGCCGTTACGTCTTGTTTTTATTGTGTTGGTTCAGCGTTCTTGTTTTTGTTGTACGAATATTAAAGCAGGTGCCGTGCCAACTTTTAAAAATCCTTAAAAATCAATAAGTTATAAATTCAAGCAGCCGCCATCCAGGCCCAAAAAGCGGGGGCCACGTTACCGGGAACCCCAGATGCCGTTACGCCACCATGCCGGGGTAACACCCCGGCATGGTGGCTGCGTAACCGCGGCCGGTCCATCGTCAGCGCGCGTTCACGTCACCCGCACGCTCCCCCCACACCGCCGCGTCCGCCTGCAGCCTGACCGAAGGCCGCGCCTGCCCCGGCGTGCGCGAAAGGCGCGGTGCCGGTGCTACCTGCAGCCTACCGTCGAGTTCCTGATACACCCCGCGCGCCTGCATATGCTCATGCTGCGGTGCCTCGTCCAGCGTGAGCACCGGGGCGAAGCAGGCGTCGCTGCCTTCCAGCAGCGCGCACCACTCGGCCTGCGGACGGGTCGCGAACAGCTCGGCCAGGCACTGGGCGTGCGCCGCCCAGTTGGCCGGATCCTCCCTGCCCTCGTACAAACTGGCCGGTGCCCCGATGCGTTCGAGCAACTCGCTGAAGAACTGCGGCTCCAGCGGGCCGAGCGCGATCTCGCGGCCGTCGGCGCAGGTGTAGCAGCGGTAGTACGGCGCCGCGCCACCGAGCAGGTTGCGCTCGCGGGCCAACGACAGGCTGCTGCCGGCGAAGAAGCTCATCAGCGAGGACACCCCATCGACGATGGCCGCGTCGACCACCTGGCCCTGGCCCGAGCGCTCGCGCTCCCACAGCGCGGTCATGATGCCGAAGGCGAGGAACATCGAGCCGCCGCCGAAATCGCCGACCAGGTTGAGCGGCGGAATCGCCGTGCCCGCGCCGCCGCCGATGGCGGCCAGCGCGCCGGTAAGGGCGATGTAGTTGATGTCGTGGCCGGCGGACCTGGCCAGCGGGCCGCTCTGCCCCCAGCCAGTCATCCGTCCGTAGACCAGCCGCGGGTTGCGCGCCCGCAGCACCTCCGGCCCCAGCCCCAGGCGCTCCATCACCCCGGGGCGGAAGCCCTCGATCAGCACGTCGGCCTCCTCGGCCAGTTGCAGGCAGCGCTCGCGCCCCGCCTCACTGCGGATGTCCAGCACCAGCACCGAGCGCCCGCGGTCGGCCACCGGGTTGGGCCAGCCGTTGCCGCCCTCGCGCTCGATGCACAGCACGTCGGCGCCCATGTCGGCGAGCAGCATGGCGCAGTGCGGCCCTGGGCCGATGCTGGCGAATTCGAGCACGCGCAGGCCGGCCAGCGGCCCCGGGTTGGTCGTCATTCAGATACCCTCCGCCCGCAAGCCACTGACCAGATGGTCGCGGTAACGCTCGCGCAGCACCTTCTTGTTGATCTTGCCGGTGGCGGTGAGCGGCACCTGGTCGATGACCACGGCATCCGGCATCCACCACTTGACGATGTTCGGTTCGAGGTGGGCCAGCACCCGCTTCACGCAGATCTCGACATCCGCGTGCGGCTCGATCACCAGCAGCGGGCGCTCCTCCCATTTCGGGTGGAACACCCCGACCACCGCGGCGATCTTCACCCCCGGGAGGCCGCGGCGACGTTCTCGATATCGATCGAGCTGACCCACTCGCCGCCCGATTTGATCACATCCTTGCTGCGGTCGGTGATGCGCATGAAGCCGTCGCCATCCAGGGTGGCGATGTCGCCGGTGTCGAACCAGCCGTCGGCGTCGAGGGCGCTCTTCTCGCTGCGGAAGTAACGCTCGATGGTCCACGGCCCGCGCACCAGCAGCTTGCCGGCGCTCTCGCCGTCACGCGGCAGCTCCATGCCGTCCTCGTCGACGATCTTCAGCTCGATGCCGAACTGCAGGCGGCCCTGGCGGGTCCAGATCACCTCGTCGGTGGCCTGCCGGCCGCGCGCGGCCAGCTTCGGCGTTGGCGTGGCGACCACGCCCAGCGGGCTGGTTTCGGTCATCCCCCACAGCTGGCGGATGGTCACCCCGTACTTGCCCTGGAACTTCTCGGCCATCGCCCGCGGCACGGCCGAGCCGCCGATGACCAGGCGTTCCAGCTTGCCGGCATCCTCACCGCTGCGCTCGAGGTGGTCGAGGTACATGGTCCAGATCGTCGGCACGCCGCCGGAAATGGTCACCCCCTCGCCCTGGACCAGCTCCTGCAGGCTGCGGCCGTCCATCTTGTCGCACGGCAGGACGAACTTGCAGCCGTTGATCGCGGCGGCGAACGGCAGGCCCCAGGCGGTGCCGTGGTACAGCGACGAGCAGGGCATGATGCAGTCGAAGGCCGACAGGGCGAACGCCCCGCTCAACCCCGCCGCCATGGCATGCAGCACCACCGAGCGATGGCTGTACAGCACCCCCTTGGGATCGCCGGTGGTGCCCGAGGTGTAGCAGAGGATGGCGCCGGCGTTCTCGTCGAAGCTCGGCCAGTCGAGCGGCTGCTCGGCGGCGATCAATGTTTCGTAGCTGGGCGCCGGCACGCCGGCCTCCAGGCAATCGCGGTCCGCCAGCGCGATGAAATGACGGATGTTGGCCAGCTGTGGACGCAGCCGCGCCACGATGGGCGCGAAGCTGCGGTCGAACAGCAGCACGCTGCTGCCGGCGTGGTTGAGGGTGTAGGCGATCTGCTCGTCGGACAGCCGCGGGTTGGCGGTGTGCAGTACCGCACCGATGCCCGGCACGGCGAAGAACAGCTCGTAGTGGCGATGGGTATTCCAGGCCAGCGAGGACACGCAATCGCCGGCGCCGATCCCGAGGCGCTGCAGCATCGCCGCCGCCTGGCCGGCGCGGGTCGCCAGCCCCTGGTAGTCGTAGCGCCACAGCGGCTCGTCGATCAGCCGCGAAACCACTTCCTGATCGCCATGCGCGCTGGCGGCATGCTTGAGGATGCTGCTGATCAGCAGCGGGGCCTTTTGCATCAGACCTTCTAGCATTTTGACTACCTCTTGTTGTTCTTGTTTTTAAGAGACATCGTCGGCCATTGGCCGTGAAACGCTGGAAAAACTCCGTCCTACCTCGGGATCACTGCTTACTGAAGGCTGCTGAGCGTACGGATCTCGAGCAGCCCGCCTTATCGGTCCCTGCTCACTCCCCGAGGTTGCGCGCGATCACCAGGCGCTGGATGTCGCTGGTGCCTTCGTAGATCTGGCAGACGCGCACGTCGCGGTAGATGCGCTCCACCGGAAAATCGCGCAGGTAGCCGTAGCCGCCGAGGGTCTGGATCGCCGCGGAGCAGACTTTTTCAGCCATTTCCGAGGCGAACAGCTTGGCCATCGACGCCTCCACCAGCGCCGGTCGGCCAGCATCGCGCAGGGCGGCGGCGTGGTGCACCATCTGCCGCGCCACGGCGATCTGGGTGGCCATGTCCGCCAGGCGGAAGGCCACTGCCTGGTGCTCGAGCAGCGGCTTACCGAACGCCTCGCGCTCGCGGGCGTAGTCGCGCGCCACCTCGAATGCCGCACGCGCCATGCCCACCGCCTGCGCGGCGATGCCGATGCGCCCGCCTTCCAGATTGGCCAGGGCGATGCGGTAGCCGTCACCCTCCTCGCCCAGGCGCTGGGCGGCCGGCACGCGCAGGTCCTCGAAGGCGATCTGGCAGGTATCCGAGGCATGCTGGCCGAGCTTGTCCTCGACGCGTACCACCTGGTAGCCGGGGCTGTCGGTGGGCACGATGAAGGCGCTGATGCCGCGCTTGCCGGCATCCGGGTCGGTGACGGCGAAGACGATCACCGTGCCGGCGTGCTGCCCGGAAGTGATGAACTGCTTGGAACCGTTGAGTACGTAGCTGTCGCCGTCGCGCCGCGCGCGGGTACGCAGGTTGCTGGCGTCCGAACCGGCCTGCGGCTCGGTGAGGGCGAAGGCACCGATCTGCTCGCCGCGCGCCAGCGGAACGAGGAAGCGGCGCTGCTGCTCGGCGTTGCCGAAGCGCAGGATCGGCACGCTGCCCACCGAGTTGTGCACGCTCATGATGGTCGAGCAGGCGCCGTCGCCGGCGGCGATCTCTTCCAGCGCCAGGGCGTAGGCCAGGTAGCCGGTATCGCTGCCGCCCAGTTCTTCCGGCACCAGCATGCCGAAGAAGCCGAGCTCGCCCATCGCGCGGATCGCCTCGGCCGGATAGCGATGCTCGCGGTCCCACTGTTCGGCGAACGGGCGCAGGCGTTCCTGGGCGAACTGGCGCGCCATCTCGCCGATACTGAGTTGTTCTTCGGTCAGCAGCATGGAAGTTTCCTCAGTCCAGGCGTTCGATGGCGACGGCAGTGGCCTCGCCGCCGCCGATGCAGATGGCTGCCACGCCGCGGCGCAGGCCGTGGCTGCGCAGCGCCG